>Ga0172381_10007297_pt1 | contig 10957 bp, 26 predicted proteins | sample Leawel6488metaG_FD_119754 | JGI IMG/M metagenome (GOLD analysis project Ga0172381, IMG submission 119754) | Leachate microbial communities from a municipal landfill in Southern Ontario, Canada - Leachate well 64-88 metaG | ecosystem: Engineered > Solid waste > Landfill > Unclassified | place... | reverse complement strand
TTTAGTGCAGAAGATAATTTTTTCTTTGGATTAATAAAATATGGATAATTCAATTGATATTTCATATATAGATCATCTGTCGTAATATAATATTTTAATTCACTCCAATATCTTTTCTTTGAATTAGAATTTATTTTGGCAAAATTATTTAAAATGTCTACATTAATATCAGATTCTGAACATTCCAACAGGCATTTATTAAATAATACATAGCATAGATTATCGAGATCAACTAAATTTAATAAATTCTCTGTTAAAAAGTTTTCAATTTTATCCAATTGATTGTTAACTTTATGATAATTATGAGTTGTAGTCATAGAATTTCTACACCATTCATAAGTATCATCATAATCGTTGCCAAATTGTTTAACTTCAATATTTTCTTTTATTTCAGATAATTTGATTAAACTTTCTCCAGTATATTCATAAATACATTCTTCATCAATTTCCTCAATTTTATAATCTAGAATCGAAGAATCCATTAGTTCTACAATATCTATAAAAGTTTCTATGGCGTCTTTAGCCGTATCTAATTCAGTATTAATAATATAACCAAGAGAGGTAGAATTTTCTCCTTCTAGTTTAAAAATATTTGCTAGATGTAATTTAGCAGTTTTACCTCTGACAACATAAAATTTATTTTCCCTGATATTATAAATAAGAAATGCAAATTTACCAGTAAATTTTTCATAGGTGTTCTTAATACACTCTACAAAATTTGGATTAGAATTATATGCTAATTGTAATTCCGATGCGAATATTTCACTATCAATTATTCCTGTATATTTAGATTCATTTGCTTGATCTTTCCATTTTAGTGTGCCATTATGAGCTAAAATAAAATCTGGCAATCTAAATGGATGTGAATCTTTCAATAAAGGAACTTTTCCCACAGCAATTTGTCTAACATGACTAAGAATCATTTCATCAGAGGTGTTTACTGTTGAAATAATCTCACTCAAATTAATCAAAACTCTAGGACTTTTTTCGCTTTTAAAAATATCTTGTTTATTAGCTAAAAACCCAAAACCATCTTTATGAACTTTTGAATTATTTACTAGTGACAGATATAGAAATAAATTATTATACGATTTCTTTTTTAGATCGATCAACGTTAATTGGCACATTTTATTCACCCCTTAAAGTGTGAATATCTACATAATCAGGTGTTTTTACATGTTCAGTGATTTTTCTAAAAGAATATTCTCTATCTGAATCAATAGGAAAGGAATAATTACGTAAATGTGTATAACAATATTCTTTTGGAAAATTAATCTCTGGAGCAGTTTTCAAAATAAAACTAGCAATTTTTGTTGTTTTTTGACTGATATTAAGATCATCCACCATCTGATAAAAAAGATTCATTGTTTCAATTTTATTTGTGGTATAAATTGAATTTTCTACATCTTCTACCATATCACTATCAAAACTTCGCTGGGAGAAATTTTTACAAATGTCCACCATAGCTAAAATATAATCTGGATTTAAAGACTTATTAAAAACTCTAAATTCCACAGTTCCTTTAGTCAATAAATTATAGAGAGTAATCCAATTATATCTAATAGGATTATATTTATTTGGGGGATTATTTTCTATAATTGCCCCATAACGATACCAAAAATCTTCTGTGGATTTGGCTAATAATAAATCATCTACATTAAAACTTTGAATTTTTCCATTGTAACTATTAACAATAACTGGGCCAAATTGGGTAATTGGTCTACAATAAATTGAATCATTATCTATCCCACGAAATTTATAGCCCATAGTTCCTAAATAAAAGAATACTGGTTCATATAACCTAGCAAGACGCATAACATTCTTTAAAATATTTAGATTATATCCTCCAAAATTAATATGAACATGAATGCCTGCTCGAAACGATTCAAAAGATTCACCATATTCAGTTAAATAATCGGTCAATTTACGAATCGATTCCAAACTATCAGGAGATTCTATATCTAAGATTTTGGATACAAATTCCGTACCTACTGTCTTTTTTTTGAATGTTGGTTTTAATTGTCTATTAAATAGAAGTTTTCTGCCGGTAAATTTATCTGTTTCAATACTGGCGTCTGGATGCCGACTAAAATTTCTTCCCAATCTTTCAGGAATTTCTGATTCTCCATCAATATTTTCAGTTTCTAATTCAACACCAAAACTATCAAAGATTTTAATTTGTGTCATATTTAATTCCTATTAGTTACCGAAATCAAATTCATCATCAAAACATTTAATATCTAATTCAGAAATAAATGTGTACGAGTCTTCTTGAGTTGAATCATTATGAAATTTTGCAGTTAAAAATGTACCAATAAATTCGAAACGATCATAAATATCTACAATAAAAAGTGTGGATTTAGGATAGTTATTAGAAATTTCAGCAACTGTGATGGCTTGTTGATAATTTCTAAAAACATTTCCAATAGTATTAAATTCATATTCCCCATCACCCACACTTGAAATAATAACATGATTTGAATCTAATTTAGCATCTTCTTTTTTAATCTTTTCTTCAGACCATTTTTCTAATTTATAGTAAATCATTGTTTATTTCCTATTTAAAACTAACCAAAGTGAAAAAATTCCTCCTATAATTATAATTACAGGCCAAGATAGTACAAACAAAAAGAAAGTTAGTTTATTATTATTTTCTGCCCATTTATAATCTTCTTTTGCATAGGCAGTTAAACAGAAGGCAATGATGATGCTAGAAATAATATAAATGGGCATTTTAATTTTCCTTATTTAATTGAAATCAATCCAATTAATGTTTTAATTGCATAATAATCTGGATTATTAAACATTAAATATGAATCTGTTCCTATCATAAACGCAAAAATTAAAAATAAACTGGCGGTTCCAATAAGAATAGGAACGTAGATGTCTAAATCCATAATAGTCTTTCTGTATTTATACGCAAAATACAACAGAATTAAAGAGACAATAAACATTAAAATTGCAAAAAATAATGCTAATCTAGCTTCATTAATTACTTGTTGATAAGCAATTTTATAACCATTACTAGCGAGAAGTTCACCAGTATTTTTTAGATAGTCTAAAATTTGTTGAATTAGTTGAGTCATTTCCATTTTTATTTTCTCCTAATGAATACGAAAAGCCTTTAGATATTCCTCAATAGGATACCATCCTAAATCTACTGTTTTAATATAGCAATTTGGAAAAATATATTTATAATCATTAAATCCTAAAACTGAAGATTTAACTTTACAATAAAGAGGAGTAATAAAATAAATGGCAGAACCAATAAGAAAAAGAAAAAGTAATACCACACTAAAAAAGATTATCCCCAAAATAACTGATCCCCAATCAATATTATTCCACCATTCTTTAAAATTATCCCACATAGTAAATTCTACACGAATCCATTCACCTTTTTCTCTATTCCACATATCTTTTTTCATTTTATTTTCTCCTAAAAAAGAATTTCAACAATAGTTCTCATATATTCTTTTGCATATGAAAACCACCCATAATTTCCCATATCCTCTTCTGCAAAAGAAATCATATCATATTGAGTAGAAATATTACGATTAATAAAACTAGTAATATTTTCTAATTTCCCTAAAACCTTTGCTTGAACATGAATTCCCAATACATTTTTATCATTTCCATCTTTATCTTTCTCATTAATCCAACAAAGAGAAACTTTAATATCATCCGGTTTATTGTAAGAAAGTTCCGGGCCATTTTTATCTAGACAATTGAGGACTTTATTTGCGTCCTCAGAATGTTTAACTATTCCGTGATAAACATTAAATCCCCCTGTAATTAACAAAATCAATAGTAGAATAATTTTGTAATTACTTTTTTGTTTTCGTTCAGAATAATTAGAATACCCTAAAGTGGTTTCCATTTTGTTTATCCTTTATTTTAAAGCATGTGCAAATCCATAATTTTTTGTTTCAAATTTTCATATCCCTGCACATCAAAAACTTCTGTATTTTTATCAATTAAAATATCATAAATTACTTCTAAATAATCATGTGCACTACAAATTTCTGTACGATAAGTTGTTCCGCTAGCAAATTCTAACATATAGACTCTAATTTCTTCAATATCAACTTGAATTGGATGTTCTTCCAAATTAATAAATACTATTTTAAATATTTTAGGATAAATTCCAGCAGAATCATCCTCTTCAGATATTTTAAAGCATTTTCCAATATTTTTTGTGACAAATTCAATATGTTCTTTTTGAGCCTCATAATTATATTCTTTATGCTTTTCTATAAGAACCTGTTCTAAATTTCGAATTTCTTTTTGTAAATTGTTTATATCTTTATTTTTCATTTTAATTTTCCTTTATGAAAAAATTTCAAAAAGTTTTTCTACAATTTTATAGAACTCTTCGTATTCTTTTTTTGTAATTTCTTCACCAATAAAATCAGTTAAATATGATAGAATTCTATTCTCTGTTGAATACTTATCTAAACAGATATTTCCTTCAAAAATCATTTCACAAATATCTTCATAATGCACATGAATATAATCTTTATCACTACCACAATCTTTATAGAAAGCAAAAATAGAACCAGATGGATAAATTGAAAACCAATCATCTTTTTTTTCTAATTTTAATTTAAGACTCTTTATAAAAATAATAAAATCCTTGGATCGAAAATATCTTCCAATGTATTTCTCATTAATAATTTTTTGTGTTTTACTAATTAAATTCTTATATCTAAGTTCTTCTGATATATCAATTTTTAATACTTTTTTGTTTTTCATTTTATTTTTCCTTTTTAGTATAGATAGCTAATGCTACTAAATAAATAGCAAAAGCAACTAATCTAGTTGCAAAAGATTCTTGTGTTAAATTACTTGTGTTTGAATCAAAAAACAAATTTATAAAAGTTTTCTGTGTTTTTTCAAACATTTTTATTCCTCTAGAAATAAATCTTTATTGAATTGTTTTAAAAAATTAAAACAAACATCTCTACATGTATAAGCATACATAAAACCTCTACTAAACTGTGCTGTATCAATTCCCGCTATACAAGAAAGAATTGTTAATTCAGGATATTTTACACATAAATTTCGAGCTTTTTCAATAGTTATAAAATCAAGTTCTAAATTCCAAATACTAAAGATAATTTCTTGGACATCTTCTGGATAATTATTAATTTTTTCCACAAACTTTTTGGTTTCTTTCAGAGTGTTCATTTTATTCTCCTAATACTTTAGATTCAGTCTCATAAAACTTTCTATCTGTAAAAATTTCCAAATCTATTTTTAAATTATCTATAAATTTTTGCATGGTTTCTTTTTTAATAATAATAACATTTTTTACAAAATCATGTTTATTAATATACACTGATTGTGATGCATCACAATAAAGATTACTTATTTTAAAACCAGAAGTAGTTTTAGTAATAAATAATGCTCCAGGAAGAAAATTAATAGTAATATATGTTCTGTCTCCTAGGTTATTTCTATTAGAAATACCCATGCATCCTAAAATATATAGACATACTTCAGGTTTAAATACAATCACAAATTTTCCGTGGTATTTAGGCAAAATTTGATTTATTTTAGTATTAAACTCATGCTCTAATTTAGAGCATGAGTTTAATTTTTCTTCAATTTCTAAAATTTCTTGTAGTTTTGTATTCATTTTAATTTTTCCCTTTCAAATTTAAAGAGAGAAGAGGTTTTAATTAAAGATGCTTCTAGTTCTTCAAATTCCTCCTTTGAAATTTCTACTAAATCAGGAACAATTGCTTTAATAAAAACTTTTGGAATTTGCTGAAAATTTGGACAATATTTCATAGAAATAAATCCAGAAGGATTAAAATCTCCTTGAATATTTTGTATATCAAGCAAAATACTATTGAATTTATTTTCAGAAAGAGAATTTATTTTATAATACATGACCGTGACTGTACTAGAAAAACGTTTTGTTTCGCTTTTAAAATATCTGCCTATAAATGGCAAAGATTCATTAATGTAATCTTCATCATTTAGTTTCTCCAGTTCTTTATCAACAATTAATAATTCACTCAACAATTCTTTTTGTTTATCATGTAAATTTTGATATTTTCCAATTTTTTCGTCCATTTTATTTCTCCAGTTTATCATTCATAATTAGAAACTCATAAGCTAAATTGATTATTTGTTGTCTGTTATTAAACCAATTATAATACAATTCCCAAGAAGTTGAATTCAAATCTTCAGCAGTAATAAATACTACTTTCCCGTTCTCACGATATTTAATAACCCAATCACCATTATTATTTTTCAGTAATTTAAACATTTTAATCTCCAAGTAATTCTAAATTTTCAGTTAATTTATAAAAGCCATTTATAACTATTGATACAAACTGTAATATCCCTGCGTTTCTTTTTTATCCCCACATTCCAACAAAAATAAAAAGAGTATATTCTCCATCATCCCAAGTAGTATTCATATTCGTATTTTCTTCACAAATTGGAATTAATTTTGTTCCTTCGTATTTAAATTCTTTATTAATTAAAGATTCAATCTCTTCCAAATTATTTAATTCTGAATTATGAATAGCTACTAGAATAAAATCATCCCCACTAAATTTCATAAATGGTGAAATCATTTTATATTTAGGCATTTTATTCCTCTACATATTTCATAGTATCTTCGAAAATTTTCAATAAATCCTGCAAAGTTAGCTCAGGATTGTAAGCAATGGTAACAATATTCTTTCCATCACTTATTACAATTACTAATTTATCTGTTTGAATAGTGAACATTTTATTACTCCAATATTTGCAGTCATTAACTAAAATATTCAACGCTTCCATTTGTTATATATATATATTAATCATATCTATAAGATTTTTTTCTTCTAGATAAGTAGTAATATCCGCAATGATTTGCAAATTCGGGTTATTCTTATTTATGTAAATTACATCTTTACTATGATAACAAGAAGAATTGGCTATTAATTCTGGTTCGCTTATTCCCCATATTTTTTCCCTAAGTTCAGATAGTTTGTTTTCTAAATCAGAAATTTCTTTAACAATTGCTGCTTTATCATTCATTTTATTTTTCCTTTTAGATTGAAAACAATTTCGCAAGAGTATCTTTTTCAAAATTTATTTCAGGTAATTCAACTATGTTATCTCCAAAAAACCATTTATAAAATAGTTTAATTTCTTGATAATCACGAGTGATTATAATTTTACCATAAGTAAAATTTTCACAATTTGAAAAAACATGGATTTGTTCTTCTTCTGTTTTAATTTTACTAGTTTCTAATTGAACACTATGTAATTTTATAAATTTTCCTGGATAAATTTTATACCATTTACCCACAGCACTTTTCAGAAAATCTGTTATTAGTGGTAATTCAATAACTTCAAGTTTACCTTTTAAATTTTGACTTTCATTTTCTAAAATAGAAATTTTTTCATCTATTTTAACAAGTTTTTCTTCAATTTCTTTGATAGATTCCAATTTATTTCTCCTCCATAATTTCAATTAATTTTTCTGAATTAGCATAATAAGAATATACTCTTTTTATCTCATTAAAAGCATTCTTGATTCCTCCAAATTCCCCAATAAATTCTTTAGAACCATTTATAACTTTTTGTTTTCCTTTCTTATTAATACAAAAACAAGGAATTCCATCAGAATCAAAAGCCGGATAGAGAGGAAATCTTTTGTTATATTCCATAAAATCATGAAGTTTTTTTAATGGATTAAAAAATCTAGTTTTTTCATTTGGGTTAACTTGATTGATTAACATTTTTCTCTCCTATTATTTATTAAAGACTATTTCTTGGACGAATAATCTTATAGATGAATTTAGTTAAAATAAACCTTGAATAAATAATAAATCTAGTTAACCAAGGTTTAAGTCTACCAATTCTATCTTTATTAATCAAAGATAAAATAATATCACTTAATTTTTTTGATTCACTTCTATAAAAATTCCAGAAAATGCTAGTTTCCATTATAACCTTGAATAGTTATTAATTCTGCTAAAATCCAAGACAAATTACAACAATTTCAATAGATTTATAAAGAAGAAAAAGAACAGAAAAAACAAAGAAGAATAAATTGTAAGTTTTAATACAAATTTCCAATCAATTTTATTGAATTTATTAACTTTCTCCACACTTTCTTCATTCTTTTCTATTGCAAGTTTATAAAAAGGACAATCATTTTCAACATTAAGTTTTGTTGGATGTCCGATTACTTTTCCATTAATTACATGGATATCTTTTGCATGATTAATAAAAAATTCATAATCATGTTTATTCAAATATCCCATAGCAAATAAAAGTTTGAGCCTTTCTTCGTCAACTTTATCTCCAAACGCCGAACAAATATAAAAATTTCCAGAATCTCTTAGTTGTGTTATTCCAGATTCAAAACTGCATTGATCGACTTTAAAATTGGAATAGCAATATGCACAAGATTTACAAAATTTACGTCCCATTTTATTTCTCCTTTAACTGAATGAATTTCTTCTAGAATTTCTACATTCTTTACATCTTTTAGGTAAATATAAATTTCTGTCTAAGAAAAAGTCAATTTCACTTTTGGATAAATAAAAAGTTTTATGGCAATCTATACAAGTTTCCTTTCTCCAAAATTCAAAATTAAAAGTTGCAAGAGCAATCTTATGAGAAATATCAATTAAATCTTCAATACTGTTTGGTTTTTCAAAATTATTAAAATCATTTGGAAAAGGATATTTTCTTAAATATCCGTAAATCAAATTCCAATCGATTGAGAACTTTTCATCAACTTTATTAAGAGTATTTAGAAAATATGATACTCTTAATGCAACTGGTGAAATTTTTAAAAATCTATCAAAACCTTCTTGAAAGAAAAAATGAACGGTTTTCTGCATTTCAGAAATTTCTTCTTCTGAAATATTAACCAAAACTTGCGAATTTTCTTTTGGCATTTTTCCCTGCTTTCCTATATAAAAACAGAACGGTTATTAAAAATAAAATCCCACAAGATTTTTTTCTTGTGGGATTTATCTACCTTATTTCATTCTAATCCTCCTTTTTTAATCAGAAATAGAAAAGTTATTTTATTTCATTTTTCACCTCCTGCTGGTTTAATAATATTGTTTTTCAACAAAGAGTTAATTTGCGGGAAAACTATTTCGATATTTCTAATAAGTTCTTTTTTTGTATCTCCTTCTGCAATTGGAGCAAAAATATTTTCTCCAATTACATATTTCTCAAGATTTTCAGGAAAACGAGAATTATCTACTATTAAATAATGGATAGTTTCTATATTTTTAATATGGGATAAATTTTGGTCTGCAAACAACCAAAAAAAATCTTCCTGTACTTTTTTCCTCAACCATTCCAAGACTGATAATTGGAATATTTCTTTCTAAATCATGCACAATTTGACCTTCAATATACATTTTAATTCTCCTTAGAAAAGTTTGAGTTGTTCCAAAATTTCTCTAGTTGGTTCTTCCAAAAAAATTTCATGATTAAAATAAGCGATTCCATATCGCTTATTAAAATGAATCATAAAATTTAATAATTCATCGTCTGTTAAAACAGATTCAAACATAGAATATGAAATTCCATGATCTTCTAAATTTCTTTTTGTCTCCCAAAATTTTAATCCAAGTTCCTGATAGAATCGCATTTCATGAAAAACAAAATTTTCTACAGTATATTTATCTGTAGACCGGAGATTTATTTCTGTAATATCTCCGGTTTTTGTGAGATAAATAATGCTAGGCATTTTAAAATCTCCTTTTGAATATTTGAAGATCAGAATTAATCTTCATAATCGAGTATAGAATTATAAAAATTCTATACTCTCAACGAAGATTACTGATTTACTTCATTCAATCCTCCTAAATAAATTCAAATAAATCGATTGATTCCTGATAAATATTCTCAGGAATTACCGGAATATCTTTCACAATTTCTTGTGAAGATTCTTGTTCCTCTCTTGATACATAATTAAGAGGAACTAAATCAGGAATTTCATCCCCAATTTTTAAAACATAAGTAACACTCATTTTGAATCTCCTTCCGAATCAAAAAAATTCACTCTTTTCAGGATATAAAAAGTTTGATTTTTTGGATCAAACTTTATTTTTCCTTCAAAATAATCTCTGACAATTACATGAAGATATGTTGCGTAATTGATCAATCTATCAACGGAATTGAAATCTATTTTTTTATCTCTCTCAAATGTGCTAAAATATTCAATATACTTGTCGAGAAAGATTTCAATTCCGTTTCGAGTAATTTCCGGTATATCTGATAGAATGCTTTCTGTTGCCATTTTCCAATGACATCTTTCAATTTCCATTTTAAATCTCCTTAATCTTTTTGGGATTTATAATAAATCCCGCAAAAAAATCCAAGTGAAAAAACAAACAAAATCCAGAAAACCTGGGCAAAAGTTAGCATAATTTTCTCCTAATCAAACAAATCTTGGTAGTTATTTATGCGAAGTTTTTTCCGCAAATTAAAACGAAATTCAAATACTCCAAACCTAATAATTATGTGGAAGCCAGTCCAAACTTCCATATAATTATACGTATTATAAATTTCAAAACACTTTGTGTGCATTTAAATCTCCTTCACGCTTCTGAAATGTTAGAATAACTTTCAAAAGAAATACATCCTATAATACAGGCTGTGAAATCTAATACATTCAAGAAATACCACGATGCTGTTGAAGAATTATTTTCAAATTCCTCTGGCAACGTGAATTTCTTAAGATAAAATCCAATGAAATTTCTTTTGCCACAAATAGCTACATACGTTCTTGATTTAGAAACATCCTGTAACATTTTGAATTCTCCTTTCGAATTTCCCAATTAATCTTATAAGGCCATTTATATATGACCTCTTATTAAATAAAAAATCCCTTACAATTTTATTTGTAAGGGATTTAATAGAAATCAAATAATTTATTTATTCTTATTACCTCCTTTTACCATAGGAAAGATTGAAATAA
>Ga0172381_10007296_pt1 | contig 10958 bp, 9 predicted proteins | sample Leawel6488metaG_FD_119754 | JGI IMG/M metagenome (GOLD analysis project Ga0172381, IMG submission 119754) | Leachate microbial communities from a municipal landfill in Southern Ontario, Canada - Leachate well 64-88 metaG | ecosystem: Engineered > Solid waste > Landfill > Unclassified | place... | reverse complement strand
AGTAAATGGCATTATATCTGAAAACACCAACCTGTTTTTAGCCTTTTTAATCGGTATTGGCTTTGGCTTTGTGCTGGAGCAATGTGGTTTTTCGTCGAGCCGGAAGTTAGCCGGAGTATTCTATGGTTACGATACCGTAGTGTTAAAAGTATTTTTCACGGGAGCCATCACCTGCATGCTCGGATTATTATTCTTCAGTCTTTTCGGCTGGGTTGACCTTAGCCTTGTGTTTGTGAACGAAACTTATGTCTATTCCGCCATCGTGGGAGGAGTGATCATGGGGATAGGCTTTATCATTGGCGGGTTTTGCCCGGGAACCAGCATTTGCGGCGCTGCCATCGGAAAGATTGACGGCATGGTGTTTGTCCTTGGCTTGTTTATCGGCATTTTTATTTTCGGTGAACTTTATCCTTTGGAAAAAGGTTTATATTTAGCCAAGAATTTAGGTTCACCCAAGTTTTCCGATTTCCTTGGGTTGTCTTCAGGACTTACCGCTCTATTGATCATCATTGCTGCGGTGATGATGTTCTGGATAGGCGAATGGGCCTAAAAGAAATTTCCGAGGGAAGAATATTAATAGTTGTTTGTTAATAGTTGTTTGTTGATAGTTGTTTGTTGATAGATGTTTGCTAAGCCGTAGGCTTAGTCCCGATCTTTTCGGGATTGATAGTTGTTTGCTAAGCCGCAGGCTTAGTCCTCCCGAGTACTCGGGATCGGGATTGATTGATGTTTTTTGATTTTAATAAATTGAATAGTTATGGAAAAGATGCTTAAACCAAGAATAATCCTGTCGGTGGTGATTGTATTTTTAGGACTGATCATTGCTGCGGTGCCTGAAAACAAAACCAAACCCTATAAACTGACGGCAAAACAATTGCTTGATGAAGCCAAAACAGGGAAGCAATTCATGACAGCCGATGAGGTTGCCGATATGCTGGTTAAGAAAGATCCCCTGCTGCAATTGATTGATGTGCGCAGCAAAGCCGAATTCGATAAATTCAGCCTGCCGGGAGCGCTGAACATCCCGCTGAACAACCTTTTAGCCAAAGAAAATGAAGACATCCTGAATCAAAGTCAGAAAATGAATGTCTTTTATTCCAACGGAACCCTTCAGGCAAACGAAGCCTGGATGCTTACGCGGCAATTGGGTTACCAGAACATGTACGTTCTGCAGGGCGGATTAAACTATTGGGTCGAAACCATACTCAACCCTCAGCAACCACCGGCAACCAGTCCGGATGATGAGTTTGCAAAGTATGATTTACGCAAAGGAGCCGGCATCACCTTAGGTGGAGCAGCCCCCGTCGCCACTCCCGGAGCCGTAGCGGCTCCCGCAGGCGGAGGAGCCAAGCCTCCGATGCTGAAATCGGGAAAGAAAAAAGGCGCTTCCGGCGGTTGCTCGTAATTTCCAACAGACACAGTGGCAGCTTCCGGTGTTCACAAAGCCATCTGCCGGTGATAGTATATGCACTACCGGTCGCACAGCGGCATCTTCCGGTTATCGCAATAGCGCTTCCGGTCATCACAAGGTGAATTTCACCTGACACAATGACTGTTTGCTATGCACACAAAGCCATCTGCCGGTGATAGTATGTACACTGCCGGTCGCACAGCAGCATCTTCCCATCATCACCATAGCATTTTCGGTCATCCCCACAGGAATTTCTGTTATCACAATGCCGGTCGCATTTCCCGCAATGATGTTCCCTGTTTTGGCAACATCCGTTATAGCCAGGCAATTGTGATCCGGCAATAACCATTTGTCCTTCCCCATTTGCAAACAGGCAAAAGAGACATCGGGATACGAGTTGCTATACAGAAAATTATCCCGTTGCCTCCCCGATTCATATTTTAATGATATTCAGCTACTAATGCGTTTTTGATCAGTATCAAATTGTATACTAATAGTTTATGTTGTTTTTTAAAAAATTATTTAAAAAAGTGAAAAAAATTTGATTATTGTTGTACGTATTTTATGATAATTTACTACTTTAGTAGCCTAAACTCCACAAAAACTAACTGCTATGAAGGAAAAACAGCGTAACTGGCTTCGCATGTATAAAAATGTGGCGCTGGTCCTGGACGACAACCAGGAAATTGTAGAAACGGTTGCTCCTGCCAAGGAAGGCAGGTTGCTGCTTAAAGAAAATACTGAAGATATAGACGACCTGAATGCGGTACAAATGAAATCATCCGGCGGCATCACTGCCGACAAGCTGGTGGTTAAAAACGATTACACCGGTTCCATACTCAAGGTATGCGATGGAACCAAGGGTTTTGCTGCCAGCGCTGGCAACAATACCTTGCTGGGCATGGTGAATTATACGGAATACAAGCTGAACCGGATGAGTGAACTCCAGCTGGTGAATGCCGGTAAGGTAGTGTATGATGCCGCCATGCCGTATAAAGAAGGGCTTGCCGGATTTATGGTAAGCGAACAGGACCTGGAACTGCTGATGACCAAACGCGCCGCTTTTAATGCCATGATACCCAAAAAACGTGAAGCCGTGGGCGTAAGCAAGACGGCTACCCGTAACATGGAAGAGATTTTTACGGAAACCAACGATTTTCTGAAGAAAAAGATGGATAATATCATGCTTGCTTTTCGTACCACTCATCCTGATTTTTACCAACAATACCTCAGCGCCCGTATAATCCTTGACCTGGGACATGGAGGCGAACATACGAAAGAGGAACCGGAACAGGATAGTTGATTGTTGATTGTTGATTGTTGATTGTTGATTGTTGATTGCTAAGCCGTAGGCTTAGTCCCGATCTTTTCGGGATTGATAGTTGATTGCTAAGCCGTAGGCTTAGTCCTCCCGAGTACTCGGGATCGGGATTGATTGCTGATTTAGGAATACAGAAGGATAATGTGCTAATTAGCTGATTTGAAAATGCTGAGCGAAGCGAAGTCCCGTGCGAAGCAAACGGGATGCTAATTAGTTAATGATGCGCAAAGCGCAGACTTGTGAGAAGCAAAGAGGATGTAAATAAAAGGTTAATTTTAAAACATAACAACCAAAGGATTTGATAAAATAAAAAGCCCTTTGGATAATTTGTAAAAACCAAATAACACTAATCATACATATACGACAGAAACGAGAGGCAATAGTATGATTTTGTTAGTGGTATAAACGAGTTATAGCACATATTAAAAACCTAAATAACCTATAAAAATGAAAATATTACTTTTCTTAATTTTTTTGTTACCATTTTCGCTTTTTGCAATTGAAAAAAAAGATTCTACAGGAATGGTTCAACAAAGAATTGAAGAACAAATTAAAATCAACAGAAATGAAATAAAAAAAATCACAAGTGAATTGACTGAAATAAGCCGAAAATTAGAGATTCAACAAAACTTAAATGAAAAAACTATAAACGGTATTTCTACTCAGATAGGTGCAGCTTCTTATAATCTTACAGTATTTGGAATTCTGTTTGCAATTGCTGCAATAATTTTAGGTTTTTATATTACATATATTGAAAGAAAAGTTGTAAAACTAAAAGAGGAAAATACATCCTTATTGAATCAAACCAAAAGAGTTAAAAGTGAGGTAGTTGAAATAAATGATCTTATCCAGAAAGATATTTGCAGCTTGCATCTAAAAATCCAACGAGAAGAAACAATTCAGTTTTTAAACAGACTGGTAGAAGTTCCAGAAGATATTGCAAATTTAGGACACCAACTTCTTTCAAGGGATTTAGAGAAGGAAGATTTTACAAAAGTTAAAGAAGCATACCTTGAGCTTAAAAAAGTACCAGAAACACCTAGAGGACTTTTTGGTCTTGGAGGAAATTATATAGATACTTATAAAATTCTTTTCTTTCAGCATTTTATTGATTTGGCAATAAAAGATAAAGAAATTGGAGAAGATTTAATAGATTTTTACCCAGATGCAATTAATAGTTCTTTTAGAAATGACATCATTAAATCAACCCGTGAATTTATTAAAGTTATTGTTGATTTAGGTTTCGAAAACAAAATGAATGAGATAAATAGTTTTATAAAAGGACTTTCACTATCAAAATACAAATCTTTTGACATAGTATATGAAATCATGTTTAAAGGTTTGGGAAATAGAAATGACCAATTTAAATTCTTTGGCTTAATTTCAGATGAAAAAGATAGCCGATTTGGAAAATCTAATTTTGGGAAAAAACTTATAGACAGTTATTCTACTTCAGAATTAAGCAATACAGAAAAAGCGGAAATTGAAAAGATAAATGCAATTATTTCGGAGTTAGATAAGGAAGAGCAAGAAAGGAAATTATTGGAAGAAAAAAAGAAAGCAGAATAAGCTGAAAAGCAGAAACAGCAAGAACAGAATGCTTTGAAAAAGAATGAAAAGAAATAAAATACGTGCCATAATCAAGTAGACCGCCCCGCTCCCGATTGCTCGGGAACGGGGAGAGCTCTCACACCACTTTATGTATGGCGTCCGTTAGAATGCAAGGCAGATTTATTAATGCAATCAGAAACCTATTAAATTCAAATTATTGTAGAATTAACGAAACAGATAGGACTGAAATTATAGAACGCATATACAGCATTCTATCTCAAAAGAGAACTTTAAACCGGTTGGCTAAAGCCAACAGTAATGAAAAAAGTCTGGAAATAAAGGATAATAATTCCAAACAGATTGAATTGGAGCAGCATCTTATAACATAATATTTCAATAAAATAAAAAGGTATGAAACTCACAATAGGATTAATAGTATTACTGATTTGTTCCTGTATTTCATGCGACAGGAAAGAAAATTCAATAAAAAGTAACGCAGAGATCATTAGCTTCAATTCTGAAAAATGCATGTGTTGCTGGGGCTGGACTATAAAATATGGAAATGATACGATAAAATCGAACGATGCAATAATCGGCAAGATTGTTGGATACGAAATTGATAAACCGATTCCCGTGTATGTTGAATTGGGCGTAATCTGGGAAGCTTGCTCAAAAAACAGATCCGGAAATCCGGATTGTGCCAGAGATTATTACGCTATTAAAAAAATTGAAAAAATTGAAAACTAAATGATACACAAAGCTGCTAAATTTCAGCAAAGTCTATTGTAAGGGTTCAATTATAGCCATATTGAACCCCCTGCCGGGGTTCATAGGTTGCAGAACATTTTTATCCCGAGTACTCGGGGTCGAGATTGATTGTTGATTTAGGAATACAGAAGAATAATGTGCTAATTAGTTAATGTGCTAATCAGTTAATGATGGGCAAAGCGCAGACTTGTGAGAAGCAAAGAGGATGTAAATGAAAGATTAATTTTAAAACATAACAACCAAAGGATTTGATAAAATAAAAAGCCCTTTGGATAATTTGTAAAAAATAGATAACACTAATCATACATATACGAACGAAACGAGAGGCAATAGTATGATTTTGTCATTGGTATAAACGAGTTGTGTGCCATATAAATGAAACCCAACATGTTTGAAATAGAAACAGAAATTACAATATTGATAAATCGTAAATCAGACCTTGACCTGATTAAAGAGAAAATCATTGAGAAAAAAATACAGTTTCCAATTTATATTTTTGAATATGAAAGCTATTTCAAGTTGACTTTCTCAAGTGATTATGAAGAATGGGAATTGGATACAGCAATTCTTGATAGTTTCCCTGATTACGAATTCACGTCAGACCTCGAAAAAGGTAGAAAAGAAATTAGATTACAGATTTCAAGATATCAATCAGAATTACAAACTGACGGTTGGGGCAGACCTATCCAAGACCCTTTAAATGAAACAAAATACTTAATTCGAAAATCAAAGAGCCAAGTTGAAAAATTCAATCCCAAAGTCAAGGTATTATTTGAAAACGATGAAAGAGATTATTACATCAACATTGTAAAAGGAATAGATAAAAATTCAGGGGAAAAAGGCTTTTTGCTTCTTAATGAATTCAAAACAAATAAAACAGATAGCGAAACTGATTTTTTCAAAGATAGTCTATACAGTACACTAATTGAAGCTTTTCAGTTTGGGTTTTACAAAATGCAAGAACTAGTAAATCAAGACTACAAGCAGTTTGAAGAGAACAAAAAGAAAGAAATACAAAAACAACAAAAGTTACCACGGAAACTAATTAGAAATTTCATCAAGTCTTGTAACAATAATGATATTGATGGAATTCTTGAAAATTTAGAAGACAACGTAACTTTTGAAAAAATAATTAATTGGCAAACAGTGTTTTCAATAAAAGGCAAAGAAGAATTTAAAAAATATGTTGAATCTTCTAATCCTGACTTTTGTGGCAGAGAACTAAAAATTAAATCATCATGGGATTTTAATAAATCATCTGTAACAATTAATGTTCATTTCTTCCCAAAAATAAATGATGAACAGATACCGACTAATACATTACAATCGAGACGATTTACGTTTGAGATTAATAAAAATATTGTTAATAGTATAATTGAAAAAAATTAAATACGGCACACAATCGAGTAGACCGCCCCGCTCCCGATTGATCGGGAACGGGGAGAGCCTCTCACACCACTTTATGTATAGCGTCCGTTAGAATGCAAGGCAGATTTATTAATGTAATCAGAAACCTATTAAATTCAAATTATTGTAGAATTAACGAAACCGATAGAACTGAAATTATAGAACGCATATACAGCATTCTATCTTAAAAGAGAACTTTAAACCGGTTGGCTAAAGCCAACGGTAATGAAAAAAGTCTGGAAATAAAGGATAATAATTCCAAACAGATTGAATTGGAACAGCATTTTATAACATAATATTTTAATAAAATAAAAAGGTATGAAAACAAGTAAGATTATTATAATTGGGATTTCTCTTTTTATTGGCATTATTTCATGCAAAAAGGATACACCTAAAAATGACTACTGCATCAGAAGAATTGTTACCAATCCCGACACATGTATTATATCAGAAGAAAATCTGAATACAATAAAGACACTGTTTGAATCCAATCACTTAGATTATAGTAAATATCAATTTTTTAAATTTGTAACTGACGATTTCGGGGGTCATCATGCAGGTTGTTATCAGTTTATTCATGATTTAAAAGTATTCTCTAACACTTTGATTTTCCATTTTAACCAAGCCGGTAATTATTACTCTTTATCTGGTGATATAATTGAAGATATCCCTCTTAATGCCATTCCTTCGATGAATCAGAAATATGTAGTTGATAAATTCTTAATCGAATTATCTAAAGATCATTTATATGCAGGAAGTAAAGAAGAAATAAGTCACGGCTGTTTTGATGTTGAGTTTGGATATTATGATTTAAATGCAGGGGCAGGTTTGGTGGAAAAAAAATTTACTAAAGCATGGAGAGTGAAACCCAAAAACAACAAATGCCCTGTTGCGTATATTAACGACATGACTTCTGGGGTTATTTATTACGATAATGGGATTAGATATAAATAAATGTCAGCCACATAAAAACTGCTATCTGTAAACAAGTTTTTCGTACTCGTTCGACAGATCGGAATTGAAAAAGGTGGAGACCAGAACCCACATAAAAAAACGGGGTGTTTACGTAAACTTTACTAAAGAAAAAATGAAATATCCATAAGGACAATGTCTAAACAAACCGAAAATAATATTTTATGGATATTCCATTTGACCAATAAAAAATAAAATTAATAACAAATGAAAAATCTATTATTTCTTATCCTGGTTTTGAGCATCGCCGGTCAGCTTTGCGGACAAAGCATGAAAGAAGAACCAAAACCTGAAACAGGCACTTTATTGATACTGGTGGAAGGATTTAAAAATACGGATGGGCAATTAATGGTTGCCTTGTTTAATGGTCCAACGGATTTTCCTTATAAAGAGGCCTACAAAGGCAGTATCACGGCCATCAGCGCCAACGAAGAACTGATCAAGTTTGAAAATATTCCTTATGGAGACTATGCAGTGGTGGCGCTCCATGATATGAATAAAGATGGCAAGCTGGATAAAAACGCATTGGGCATCCCTACGGAAGGCTATGGTTTTTCGAATAATGCCATGGACAAATACGGTCCCCCATCATTTCTGCAAGCCAGTTTTGTGTTTGCAGGCAGGGATGTTGTAAGGACTATTGACCTGGAATACGGCATCCCGGGAAAGACAAAATAATTTCCGACGGCTTTTATAAACCGAAAAGAGATTTTTTAACCGGCCGGATAACTCGTAGTAATCCGCGTCTCCATTCTTTTTAGACGCTGATTTACGCTGATTAAAACGGATTTTTTTAATCCGTTTCTTTCCGCATCAATCCGCGTCTTATTTTTTTATCCGTGCCTTTCCGCATTAATCCGCATCTCTATTCTTTTAGACGCTGATCTACGCTGATTAAAACGGATTTTTTTTATCTGTTTCTTTCCGCGTTAATCCGCGTCTTAATTCTTTATCCGTGCCTTTCCGCATTAATCCGCGTCTTCTTTTTTTTGACGCTGATTTGCGCTGATTAAAACGGATTTTTTTTCATCCGTTTCTTTCCGCATCAATCCGCGTCTTATTTTTTTATCCGTGCCTTTCCGCATTAATCCGCCTCTCTATTCTTTTAGACGCTGATCTACGCTGATTAAAACGGATTTTTTTCATCTGTTTCTTTCCGCGTTAATCCGCGTCTTAATTCTTTATCCGTGCCTTTCCGCATTAATCCGCATCTCTATTCTTTTAGACGCTGATCTACGCTGATTAAAACGGATTTTTTTCATCCGTTTCTTTCCGCGTCAATCCGCGTCTTATTTCTTGCCGGCAAACACGATTACCTAATTGTTTGATGACTGCTTCAGCCAAAACAATTTTCTTCCCAAATCGAATGTGCTCTTGGCGAGATAAAAGATCGTTTTATCCTTTATCTGGATATCCTCGGGAAAAAAGCCATCACTGATCCGGATATACGGCATTATTTTCCCGGTCTCCGTATCCATCCTGCTTATATAACCGGTTCCGTTGGTCATTTTATAGCAATAAAAATCGCCGTTTAAATAACTCTGTATGATCTTGCGGAATCCTTGTTCAAGGTTAAAACTAATCATTAGCAAATTCAACTTTTGTCCCGTTTTATCAAAAATACAAAGTTGATTATTCACCAGGTCAAACACAAAAATGCTGTCGTTCCTCACAAATACCGGGTTATAGGATGATTTTGAAATGTTTTTGAAAACCGCTTTCTTTTGAAACAGGTTCAAAGAAACTTTTCGTTGACTAGGTTTCTCCGACATTTCCGGGGTAACGTTGAATTTATCTATTATATCATCATATGCGGCTTGTACAGCAGACATTTCTCCATATCTTTGAGCGATTTCCCTTTGCTTTTGTTTGTCGTAAATTTTAAAAAAACATTTCCGGTAGGCGGAGTCAATACCAATTAAATAATAATCGTATTGCTGCGAAAAAGTGTTGGATTCCACGGTAATAATATTTTTAGAAGTAATGGCAAGCGTGTTACCCATCACCTGGTCGAAATGTTTACGTGATACTGCGGAATAAAAGGAAATGTTTCTGTTGTCATCCACATGCAATTGTCTTACGGAATCGTCAGCCATCAGATGAACCTGATAAAAGAAATCGGTGAAGAGGCTGTTGGCTTTAAAAGGGATGAATTGTCTGAACAAAACGCTGGCCGGACTATACAGGTCATGAAATTCGAGCGCCGTTTTGCCGTTGATGTGAAGCAGTAAAACGACAAGATCGCCTGTAATGGCATAATCCATAATGGCCTCTGTTTGTTTTACCGAAACGTAATTTTTAGTGGAAAGTTCAAAGGTTGGAAGTTCGATGATCTTAGGCTTAAGGAGAATTGTGTCAATCTGTATTTTTGTCTGCGACAGGTCTATTGCTTTGTGCAGATAACTTAAATGAGAAAGCACCACTACCCGGTCTCTTTTCCTGATGTTCAGACTGAACCTGCCATGTTCATCCGTTGTTGTCCCCGACAATTGATCGACAGAGATATTTACGTTGGACACAGGCTGGCGGGTGATAGAATCAAGGACAATTCCATTAACGGTCGTCGTATTTTGAGCCTGAACACCGGAAAAAATCAATAAGAAAATAATAATTGCCTGAATAGATTTAAGAAAATTTTTCATTTGCGTTTTTATTTTTTTAGACGCTGATTTACGCTGATTAAAACGGATTCGTTTTTCATCCGTGCCTTTCCGTGCAAATCCGCGTCTTCTTTTTTTTTGACGCTGATTTACGCTGATTTAAACGGATTTATTTTTTATCTGTACTTTTCTGCATTAATCTGCGTCTTCATTATTTTCAGTTTCTAAACTCTTTAAATATTCATGAGTTAATATCTTCCGTTTATACTGAGGTTTTGGTCCAAAATTCAGTAAAAGCCCGACTTCAATTCCTGTTCCTTTAAGATAGTTTACAAGTTGAACTTCATGCTCAGGAACGATGGTCTCAATTGCTTTTAGCTCTAAAATCACAGTATCTTCTACGATAATATCGGCATAATAATCTCCTACAAGATGATCTCCATAATATACTTTAACAGGCTGTTGATTGCTGCATTTAAACCCCATTGCCCGTAATTCAATCAGCATAGCATTTTGATATACCTTTTCGAGAAACCCATAGCCAAGAACATTATAAACTTTGAAAAAAGCTTTAAGTATCTTGCTCGTCGTTTCAATGTGTAATAGTTTTTTCATACATTTTATTTTTTATCCGTTTCTTTCCGTGTTAATCCGCGTCTTCTTTTTTCATCCGTGCTTTTCCGCGTTAATCTGCGTCTCTATTTTTTATCTGCGTCAGTTACAAACCTTCATCTTTAACAATTTCCATTTATCTTTTTCTTCTACTCCTTTATATAAAAAATACACCTCGCCTTTGTACACCTGAATTTTTTTTGGAAAGATGTACGGAATGTCTTTGCAATCTTCCAGTTCACCGGTGAATATATTGATACGTTTAATACTATAAATGCCGTTCCTGACAAAAAAGGTATAAGCTGTTTGCTGAGGT
>Ga0172381_10007295_pt1 | contig 10958 bp, 11 predicted proteins | sample Leawel6488metaG_FD_119754 | JGI IMG/M metagenome (GOLD analysis project Ga0172381, IMG submission 119754) | Leachate microbial communities from a municipal landfill in Southern Ontario, Canada - Leachate well 64-88 metaG | ecosystem: Engineered > Solid waste > Landfill > Unclassified | place... | reverse complement strand
TGCAACTACATAGTTAGGATCTACTATTCCACCTCTGATTTGAATACCGTCAGTATCATTAAAAGGAACCAGATAAGTAAATCTTCCTACTCCGTCTGCGGGTACATGTGCCTGAAGATCATCCACAAGTTCATTCCAAAATTTACCCCTGACAATTGCACTGTCAGCAGAGCCTTGTAAGTCAGATGTATGATTTTCACCTGTTATTTTTCTTGTTCTCATTTTATAATTTGTTAAGATTTAATAATTTTTCCTTGTTCTTGAATAGTACTGATCTGAAATCCTTTTTCATCCTGAATCGCTGCATATGCAAGTTTTATTGCTCTGTCAACTATCTGCCGGTGAACCAATGGATCCAAAGCACAATCCAATGAATTGACTGTATGTGCTGAGAAGTTTATACCATCAACTGCTCCGTCTCCTGCTACATATCCGCTGTAAGCGATTATAATCGGAGAAGGTTTCTTGTAGTAGTGAATGACTGCTTTAACTACAGCTGTTAAAAGCTGAGTAATGTAAATGTGTCTTTTTAAACTACCGGTAGAATCATCCAGTCTCCACACCCGTTCAAGTGTCGGACACTTAAAAGGATTGTTTTTATTTGCATGATAGAAATCGTCATCAACAGGATCCACTTCTACATCAGTTATTGATGTTGAAGGATAGAAATGTGTAGCTTCTGTAAACAGATTCACGCTTTCATTGTACACTGCAAGTACATCGGTATTAAGTTCTACTGTAAAAGATGAAGGATAATCAGTACCAGGATTTATATTCGCTATCGCTGTCTGAACCGTCTTTAGCATTGTAAGACTTTTCTTGAACTCTTCTTTGTAATGGTTTCCATTACGGTAGAGGTCCAGAACCAGTTCTTCCTGTGCTTTGGTCAGAAACGTTGAAATCTCCTTTTCTTTATATCCCGGAGCTTCAAAGTTGGTTATGCTGTCATAACCAACCTCGAACTCATATTTCATCTGTTGTGCTGTCATTTAGCAAGCTCAATCTGATTCTTTAATCTCAGGTATTCGTCCTGATGTCTGTCATCTTTAAACCATTGTACTGCCTGGTAAAGGCTGTTACCTATCGGAATACCATCCGTAGTTTCAATCCTTGTACCGCCTACCATCTTCAAAGCACCGATTTTCAATCCTCTGTGAACAAGTAGTTTATAGTCCCAGTTGCGTACATCTTCGATTATGTCAACCACTCCGTTGAGATCATTATCTATAAGATCCTGAATCTCGGATTTGTAAAAGCTTTTACTTGAATCAGCAGAAGGACGTTTGCTCTTCGCATTCTCAAGATAATAGATGGTCAGGAAGTCATACATTGTTTCTTCAGAGGAATCAACCTTTGAAAGATATTTGTATGCTATCTGCATCTTATCAGCTTTCTTGACCTTATCAATATGCTGTTGTCCTTCGTGTACCAGTGCAACTTTGTATGTTCCGCTGTTTTCACGTCCTTCCCAGGATGGAGCTACAGTACCACCATCAGGCTGACTGTTTGCAAGAAGTACCTTATATTGCAGGTATTCAATAGGTTTCGAAAGGTCAAGTGTCATCAGGATAGTAGTATCAGTTACGATACTATCAGTTTTGCGAATCTTAATCGCAAAATCAGACCAGAAATTACTTTCTTTCTTGTAAGGATTAAGATCTCCTGGTTTAAGGTCCAGACCTGCTTCTGTTTCAAAGAACTTTTGTTCTTCAGGTGTCAGCGGATTTTTAAGTCTTCCTGTCAGACGGTCAATCGGAACCTGAAGTCCGATCTGCGTGTTATCATACATGAAATGTCCGCTATGTCCTTCGGGAAGCCATACCCCTTTGCGGAGTATGGGCTTCACGTGGACTTTAGTACTTGGTAGCGAAAACTTTGCCGGAACGCTGTTTGCTACCTCTTTAACTTCTTCAAGTTTTACTTCTTCATTAATCTTCTTAGCCATTTTATTCTTCTCCTTTTAATTTTGATTGGTTAAAGTATGATCGGTTTGTAAGTTGCTGTCCTTGTAGGATCATAGACAATTGCACCACCAGTATAAGCTCTGTGCTCAGTCCATGCGTCTTTAGGATTGCTCATTATCCTGTTGATCTGACCGATCGTGAAAGGATCACGCAGACCGGGTTCGTAACCACGAATGTCACCGAATTTTGCAAGTGCAACTTTCTGCACGTTCGGTCTTCCGTCGCTTGTACCCATGTTCAGGATATCATATACATAAGATTCAGCAAGACCCTGTTTTCCAGGATAATAGATTTTATTCCTTGCGAAATCATCTTTCAGTGCATCATGCACAATATTTACTTTCACACCATTCGGACCAATGTATTCAAGGAACTGACCCTTGAATCCCATAGTGTTTCCACCTTTACTGTAGATACGGAAGTTATCCCTTGCAGGAGTATACAGTGTCGAGTAGCTCTCAAGAGCTTCATGGAACTGATACATTCCCCATTCTCCGGTGAGAACGGTAACTTCACGCTGTCCCATAACGATCTTACCAACTGTCATATCGAGCAGCATCTCAGTGAATTTCTTTATATCGAAAGTGTTATAGGTATTGAAGTTTGCAGCTTCCATTTGCTGTTTAATACCAGCACCCATCTGAATAACCCGTCCGGATTTACCCTTCTGCATATATTTACCGTCATCGGTCTTATTAGCAATCGAGTAAACAACCATTGTGTTAACCTCATCCTGATACTGCATTTCCAGTTCGAATGAACGATAATCCATCCAGGTTGTCATCAGTTTCTTGGTAGCGGGATCAATCCAGGAGAATTTTACCGGTCTTTCAATCATGTTCCCAGGGATGGTATCCTGCATCCTTATCATTGTGAATGCATTCATCATCTTGTAAGGGAAGGTATAATGTACACCACCACCTTTTACTGAGAGTTCTTTCTCAACAGGTGAGAAGTCTTTGCTGAACCGTTTTCCTGCAGCCAGTTCCTCAACCGGAACAAACAGATTAGGATTACCGGTCAGAAGTCTTACCCGATATCTCCAAAGTCCGCCAAGAGCGACGGGATCTTCAAGAATCTGAATAGGATAAGTTTCGTTACGTTCACCTACGATTAAGTTAACGTCGGTAAAGTATGCTTCGAAAAAGTACAGATAGAACTCACTATAGTTCAAACCTGGCTTATCGGTAGCAGCGAGTGCAGTGCCAAGGATTACTTCTGCTCTTGCAAGCGGAATATTTTTCTTTCCGTTTGTGGTTATGTCCCACGTAAAATCATCATCAGTCTGGAAAGTAACAGTTGGAAACTGATTCAGATAAGCATTTACGGTTGCTCCTAAGTTAGCTTGATGTATCATAGTAGCAACTTTAGATGCCTGCTGAGGTTCAATACCAAATCTGTAACCAAGATGTGCTTTGGTCACCAGTCCGGTAATGTCCTCTGATTCATAAAGTTGAAATGGTGAAATTTTCATTGTTTAACCGTTTTAAGAGGGTTTATTTGTCGTTTTAATATTTTCCTAATCGTGCAAAAGCCTTATCGAATTCGTCTTCTTCGTCTTCTTTTGTAACTACCTTTGCAGCTTTACCTTTGGTTGTTTTTCCTGAGCTTTCAAATATTGACCGCATCGTATCTACCGATTTGGTTTCTCCGATCTTTGTGATCTTACTGAAATCAGGAACTAATCTTCCTTCTTTGTCAATATTGAAAAGTCCGAGTTCATGGTAATAATGAAGCATCAACTCGAATCCTTCAGGGTTCTTTTGTCTTGTAGCCATAACAGGATTAAGAGGATTACCATCTTTATCCGTTGCTACAGGAGTTGTCATTGACTCCATTATCTTTTCCCGCGATGTCTTGTTAAGCTTTATCCCAGGAATTATCTCAGGAGTGTTTTCAACCAGGCTTTTCATTCTTGCAACACGCTGACGTATATGATCCTTGCGTGTATCTTCTTCTGCTTTCGCATCATCCTCAATCCGCTTCACCTCTTTTTCAAAAGCCTTTGGAACAAATTCCAGAGCTTTAAGAGCTTTAGTTTCAAGATTTTCAAGTGCCTTATATCCTTCGATCTCTTCTTTTGCTTCTTCGGGTGTAAACCCTTTAAGTTCAAGAAATTTCGACATCACGTCTTCGGCAACTTTAGGATCTTCCTTAACCTGTTCTGCGGTTATCTTCGAGTACTTTGAGTGATTGCGTTTTGCAATACTGTACTTGTCAAGAGGAAGACCTTTTTCTTTAGCTTCATACAGAAGCTTTTCTTCAGGTGTCAGTGACTCCTTATATTTCTCCACACCACTCTTTACCATTTGCTGAAGGGAAAGCGCATGCAGTTCCCGAAGCGCCTGTGCTTCGTCACCATCATTGCGTTTCACCAGTTCAGTCCAGTCTTCGTCAGAAAATTCGAGGAAAACTCCCTCCTCGGCTCGGTCTTTTGCGAAGGCTAAATATGGTGAAGAAGAAGGAGAAGAGTCGCTCGAACCATCATCGGAGGGAGCCTTTCCAGTATCTTTCTTCTTATCAGTTTTTTTAGTGACTTCATCTGCTTCTTCGTCGTCAGCAGATTTGTCTAAATCTTTAGATTTTGAAGGTGCAAACTCGTTTACTTCGATCATTCCATCTTCATAAACTGTTACCTCTTCATCATCCTTTTTCTCTTTCCCTGCCTGCTTCTCAGGCTTTGTTTCTTCTTCTTTCTCCGGTTGTTCATCAGCATCGGGAATGTCAATAAGACCATCACCGAGACTGAGATCGAACAAGTCGTCTCTCTCGTTTTTTGCCATTTTTTTCTTCTCCTTATGTAATGGGATTGACTACAAATTTAGAAGGCTTTTGAATCTAATACAAATTATTAGATCCTAAACTTTTTTCTGTATAGCCTTTTTAGACGCAATCCCTTCCGTCTTCTTGTTATGTCTTACGGTTTCAGTTAATTGTTTTTCTTTCAGCTTCATTTCCATTTCAACTTTCTTCCAATCCTGTTTCAGTTTTTCAAGTGTAATACGCGCTTCTTCAGGATCATACGTTGACTCTGCACCAGCAGTCTGCTTGGATGCATTGATATTAGCTACAGTTATCTTGGTTTCAGCATCAAGTATTTTCTCCTGGTAACGTTGTTCTCTTTCCGTCTGATCGTTGGTTACAAGCATTTCCTGTATCCTTTGCTGAGTATCGCGATCCGCCTGTGCAGCCTGTTCAGCTCTTTGAATAGCTTCCTCTTCATACTGCTCAATCTTACGTCTCATTGAACTCATTGACTCGGACAGGTAAATGTCCATCAAACCGCTGAAGTTGATCTTATCGTTCTGCAGACCTGCCTGAGCAAGTTGTTTCATAGCCTGTACCAATTCAGCATCCTCAGTCGAATTGGATATCATTATACCATAGTCAGCTTCATTAAACTGTGGTCCGTCAATCTCAGTAATGATCGATGACATCTCATCAGATATGTACTGAAGCTTTTCATTGGATTTATTTCTCCATGCATACTTAGCTGTCTCAAGAAGTGTCTCAAGAACACGTTTCTTGGTATTGTCATGCAGCATAAACCATTTCTCGGTAATATGCGATGACTGTGTTACAGCTCTTTCAACTCCACCTAAAGTCTCACGATTGTCGATCTGACCCTGACGTTGCAGAGTTACACCTGCTATCTCACCAAGTTCCTGTTTAATGAACTCAAGCATACCTATATGCTGTTGGATATAATTACCCATCTCAAGGTCCAGAACCTTTGAATTCTGGTTCATCTGTCCTGCAAGCTTGCCTGTTGAAGCTCCTTTCTGACTTTCTTTAAACGGATCCTCTACAGCCCATCCCAGGATCTCTGCATAATACATCCACTTATCCATATCCCATTCATCAGGAACTCTTGAAAGATCAAGCGTTCCAATCTTTCCCTTGCTCTTTGCAAAAGCAAGTTCAGTACGGTACATGAATATATTATAGAGGTACTGATAAGGTTTCATCCTATCCATCAGCGAACGTGACGTTGATGTATTCGTATTATATATGGTTCCGACATATCCTGATCCACCTGCAGAAGGATTACCCATTCTGCGGAACTGTATCGGACGCGGACCATATTTCACATAAATATTATCAGCAAGACGTGTAGCCTGCCACCATTCATTGATCCAGAACCATTCTATCTTCTCACCAAGACTGGTATTCTCAACATAGTTCTCATCAACAAGTTTCTTCTGTATCTGATTATCTTCATCATACCATTTCACTTCACCTATCTTACGCAGAGAAGCCCACGTAAGCTTGTAAACTCTTACATTTCCAAACTCGTCATAAGCTGACACATTATGCGTCTGATAATCATCAAGGTCAATAAGACTATAACTTGCTATTGCACCATCGGCTACATCACCAGCAAGACGCATCGGATTCTGCATAGTCTGGGGAACATTGTAATTCAGAAGGTCATTATATCCCTCTTTTGACCGGTAACCTTTCTCCAGTTTATCTACTTCAGTCGAACTCAGATAATCGAAATAATTATCAATAACCCACCTGCGAGAATGATACGAATCTTCAATTATCATTTCACAGTCTTCAAAGATGTAGGAATTACCACCACCTATTCTTGTGATAGTCTGCGGATCAAGCTTATCAACAACAGGATTTTCTCCTACTATATCTACACTGTATACTTCAACACCTGCAACAAGTCCATCTTCAAATCCCCGGTTAAACTTAATCTTCAGATCCTGTTCTTTCCATAGGTACTGCAGATACTGTGTTGCTCTGCGTTCCCTGAGATCCTGAGCTTCATACTTACTCCACTTATGGAGCTTTTGTAGTTCTTTCTCAAGCTGTGCTTCATCGTAGTCTTTAGCTACAACTGCTTCTGTGATTGTTCTCTTGATATGGTCTCTGATCATTTCTTCCTTCTGCGAAATAGCATCAGGATTAACAACAGTAACTTTCCAATCAAAACGTCTTTTGAATTCTTCTCCGAGCAACAGGTCTATCTTCGGGTTTGCAATAGGGTAGTTCTGCATCTTTGCAGGAAACGTAGCACCTTTGATTCCCCAGGGATTCACTGCTTTTTCAATATCTCTCTCATCAAGAATATCAGAACGGAGATTATAATTGACTGTCATATTTGTTTTGCTTGACATGATCTCGTTACTCTCCATATTGATGAGTCCTAAAGATCCTTCAACGCATTCAATGACAAATTTTCTACCTTTCGACGCAGTACTCCTTTTTTGAAACGGAAACTGAGTACTGGGTTTAGCAATACTTCCTAACATTTAGTATTATATTTAGAAGGGTTTATGTACAAAATTAGTTCAACTTAATATCTTCAGTCCTAATAAAATCTATTATTTTACGGTTGGTATAGCCTTTTCTGCTTCCTGTTAGATGACGACTAAAGAAATCATCCTGACTCACCTCTTTAACTTTAGCTTTGTTTATTTTAGCTTTGAACTGCAGACGATCTTCCCTGAGTATCATAAGCATTCCAAGTGCAGATATATCATCAAAGTTATCATCCGGATTCCAACCTATTATCTCTTTCAGAAGAGGAACCGGTCTTATCTTATCCAAAGTAATTATCTCTGATCCTTCAGGTTCACCATATGCAGGCATACTCATCCATTGAAGCGAACGCTGAAGACCATAGATGTTAACTGCAGGCGAAGCCATTGTTCCTTTGGAATTATTACCAAAAGTGTTTGATTTGCTGATTCCTTTATCCTTGAGAATTTCAGGTTCGTCACAAAGAAGATACAGATAGTTCTTATTATAGAAATATCCATATAATCCTTTCTTGTTACGTTCGTAATTAGCAACAGCGTTATAAAACTTAAGGATCCTTCGACAGGTCTCAAAGAATGTATCAGCTGTTTCCGGTCTTCCTTTATACTGACATACTATTCTGTCAGTAAGCAGATCAAGCACCAGAATAGAACCAACAGAATTTGTTGTAGACTCATCGTCGTCATAAGCATCAATACCAGCAATATAACGACCGAAAGGAACTTCGCCAACGTCATTAGTAACAGGCATCTCGAAGATCTCGATACAACCTTTCTGTTTATTGCTTTTAATAGGGAATTCGTAAAGTGGAATACTAATATCGTCATATTCAAATTTAATTTTTTGTGTTGCAGGATCAGGTATCAGTTTCGCTTTCCATATACTGTCCAGATACATCTTGCGATTTGTCTCGATCTGCGATAACCTTGCTGAGGCACGAACAGTATCAAACATTGTTCCCTGTACGCGCATAAAAGCTTCAGCAGGATTCTTAGGCTGTTGTGTAACGAACTTATTGTATGCAGCACGCGATCCTTTCTTACGCTGAGCACGTTTCGTATCAAGAGATTCTTCAGCAAGATTCCGGATAGAATTACCCTGAGGATCAACAAAAGGAAGTTCTTCTTTTTTCTCTTTACCATCCATTCCAACAATAATCTTCGTTACTGTTCCAGGATAATACCACATATCATCAATGAACCATCCACAGTCTCCTGTAGCATTTTCATCATAGATATTTTCGTATGACATCAAACCGTAAGGTGCAGGATCATAATATAATTCTGCAAAATCCTTAGTTCCCTTCTCCATATCACCACCAGTTCCCCAGATAAGCGGAACACCGGTCATAATATCACCATCACGAAACGTTGGTTCAGAAATAGTATATGCTGTAAGCAGATGTTCAAACTTACCAGCTTCTTCATATCCCATCAGGTCTGTCGACTCACCGATTGACTTGAAAGGATTGTCTTTAAAACTGATAGCCTGTATTTCACTCATATATCCGTCTTCAATCTCAATTCCCGTTACAGGATTTTTTATAATGAATGAAGCACGGAAATGATCTCTCTGATGAAGTTTACCTTGTTTCTTACCCCAGTCTGTTGTACGGTTTATATGGTTGATGGTAAAATGAATACCATCAAGTGTTACTTTATAATGTCCTTTCTCATAAGCAGCAAGGATATTCATTGATGCAGGTAGGAAATTAAAATTGTATCCGTACACTCCACCTGTTACCTGATAAGTAAATCCTTTACGACGACTCTTAGCTACGATCATCCCTTTCTTAGGATGGTTTATCCAGGGACCTTCAGCACAGCATTTTTCAAATTCATTGAACCAATAGTAGTTGTGATCAAGAAATCGTGGTAAAGTGATAATTTTCCGGTTCTCTCCTTGTTTCTCAGCTCCGGTATGAGGGTCAATAGGACGGGCTTTGATCAAACAGAAGTTGAGATAGAAGTAATGACGACCAGTTACCCTTACTCCACCGACAGTATACCCGTTAAGTACACGTCGTTCCTGTTCATCCCAGTAATCATTATAATCTTTAGTTCCATAAGGAGCATCAGTATAGTAGCCGTATTTAAGGAAATGCCTTCCTTCTTCCTGAAAGACACCACTATTAATGAACTTCAGGTAAGGTTGGTCGGTATTCCTAATCGGATTTACAACACCTTCCCAAGGTTTAGCTACTACTATGTTGCTCATAATAAGTCATACTCTCTTTTATAAATTGTTCACTTAACAGTTTTCGTTTACGGTATAAAACCTTCAGATAGTGCATTTTACCTCTGAATTTCGCCAAAGCAATTTCACGCTCAAGATCTTCTAAAAGAAACTTGAGATCACGCTTTTTAACGCGTTTTCTACTCATTCACAATATATTACGAATCTAACTCAATCAGTGATCCTATTGTACAACAACCATCTCCATTACCGAATGTAGGTATATATTTATCATCATAAATTTTCCCACACTTCATACATTTATATCTTTTGCCGCGTGGTTCTATCTGCAGACAATCATTACATATGTAAGGATGATCACCGTCATTGAAATATTTTCCACATCGCATGCATGTTCCATGTCTTTTTCCCATTATCCCCTCCTATCTGGTGGTAATTCACGTTTACCGATTGTTGCTCCTCCTCTTAGTTGCATCTGATCAACAAGTTCCTTCTCAACCTCTTCTCTTAAGGATTTCATTCCTTTAACTACATCACCAAGTTGTTTTATGTTAGCTATGAAGTTCTTAGCTGACTTACCTTCTTCGTCCTCATCAAAATTTATATTCCTGAAGTAATCCCGAAGTTTCTGTAATCCGAACTCAGCATCGTTCAAAAGTTCCATTGAAAGAGTAGTCTGAAGTTCCTTATATTTAATCTGAGCTTGTAAGACAGCCATATCCGGTTGCCATTCTCTGTTACCGAAAACATCCAGACGAATCTTAGGTTCCCTGGTATCTACATGAAAGTTTCGATAAATGCTCTGAAAATCAGTAGAATGATATACGTAAGCAAGTTCTTTCTTTGCTTTTTCTCTATCTTTAGATTTATCACGATCCCAGATTTCTGAGAACTCACGTATCATAAGAGCTTCAGGACTGATTGTAAGAATATTATTGTTAAATTCAAGTAGATTTTTCATTAGTCTTTTGTGTTAATCCTATCTTTCTTTTTGGTATAGGCTCAGTACCATTAGTATTCTTAACGTCCCATTTTTTACGAAAGATCCTGATTCCAAGAAAATATATTTTCATATCAGCAATTTCATGAGTAATAATATCATAATCAGGAGTATGATCACGGTCAATTTTTGTTACTTTTGTTAGCATCGTTTCGTTGTTTAAAATATTTTTTTCTTCCTTCCTTCACCGAAAACAAACCCCACTTAATAATTCTCACTGAATGAAATTCCATTGTCTTACGATCTCCTTCTGTCGCAACTTTGACAAAGAATCTAAACGGTGCTTCCGCAATTGCCTCCATCTGAGACAATTTTATATTGTATTTTTTTGCAATCTCTTCAAGATGCGTCTTCGTTCTCTTCGACCTCATCTGGTGTATACGTTTCAGCATCAATCTCATCCAGGCATTCGTTGCATACCTGGGTACGAAAACCGTTTGGTTCCAGAACAATATTGGTTGCGTTCTTATGTGATTTCCTTCCCACGCTTTCGCATCTTGGACAATAAATTGCTTCCATCA
>Ga0172381_10007294_pt1 | contig 10959 bp, 6 predicted proteins | sample Leawel6488metaG_FD_119754 | JGI IMG/M metagenome (GOLD analysis project Ga0172381, IMG submission 119754) | Leachate microbial communities from a municipal landfill in Southern Ontario, Canada - Leachate well 64-88 metaG | ecosystem: Engineered > Solid waste > Landfill > Unclassified | place... | reverse complement strand
TGAATATGACTTGGTCGTTCTCGTAGAGCCCCTGCAATAATTCCTTCGACTCGGGAATGAACTTGCCTTCTCCGTGGTTGATTGGGCAGAAAATCTTCTTCACCCCGGCCATAATCTCGCGGTCCTTTGAGACGTTGGCGAATCGCACCCAGCGGTCCTGGAACCTGCCGAGGTCGTTCTGGAAAAGCGTGCAAGTGGGCTTCGGCGAAAAGCTCCCGTCGTCTGCGCCGGGAAGCATACCTGACTTGACAAGGACTTGAAAGCCGTTGCAGATGCCAAGCACGGGCTTTCCGTCGCGGATGAACGAGTCGAAGTCATTTCGCAGGTTGAACTTGATCTTGTTCCCAAGGATTTTTCCTGAGGAGATGTAGTCGCCGTACGAGAACCCGCCGGGAATCACCGCGATGTCGTATTCGGAAAGCTTCTTGCGCTTCTCCAAAAGCTCAAGGATGTGCACGCGCTCAGGTGTCGCCCCTGCAAGCTCGAACGCAAGGGCGGTCTCCTCGTCGGCGTTGATGCCCGGAGCCCGGAGTATGAGCGCGCGAAGGGCGTCCGACTTTGCATTCTTTGAAACTGCCATCAAAATTACCAATCCATCGGCTTCTTCCAAGCTGACTTGAACTTTGAAATGTCAGAATCGATGACTGCTTTTCCTGCAAGGCCCGTAACCTTGAACTTTGCGTTGCCTGCACCTGTAACTGAACCAATCTTTGCAAAAGGCAACCCGCTCATTTTATCCTCGAACTTTGCCGCATTCGCAGGCTCGACTTCGACCACGAACCGCGAGTTGGACTCTGAAAGCAAAACGAAATCGTCGCGCTTTTCTCCCTCGTAAAGGACCTTGCCAAGCGAAATCTCAGCTCCAAGCTCGGAGCCAAAGCACATCTCGGCAACAGCTACGCCGATTCCGCCTTCGGAGCAGTCGTGGCAGGCTCTGACGAGGCCGGAGTTGATTGCCGAGTGCATTGATTCGAAAATCTTTTTGGATTCCTTGGCATCAACCTTGGGCGCAGCTCCCATCCCAACTTCGACTTTGTTCAGGTAATAGTACTGCGAACCTCCGAGTTCCTCGAAGGTCTTGCCGACCAGATAAATGGAATTTCCTGCTTTCTTGAAATCAGCAGTCACGCACTTGCGCACGTCCGGCACCTTGGCTGCTGCGCTGATGAGCAGAGTTGGCGGGATGGGTATGGTGCGGTCGGCAAGCTTGAACTCGTTGTGCAGGCTGTCCTTGCCGCTCACAAAAGGCGTCAGGTACTCGACTGAATAATCGTAACAGGCCTTGCACTCTTCCACGATGTCTCCGAGGTTTTCGGGGTTCTTTGGGCTTGGCGCGCAGAAATTGTCAAGAAGAACCGTCTCAGCGGGGTTTCCTCCGACGCAGACTACGTTGCGCATTGCCTCGTTGATTGCACTTGCAGCCATCGCATAAGCGTCAATTGTGCCGTAAAGCGGGTTCAGGCCGTTTGCAACCGCGATTCCCTCGTAGGATTCCACGAACGGCTGGAGCACCGAGGCGTCGCCGTGGCCGTCCATCAGCTTTCCGTTCATCGACTTGATAACGTTGTGCGCCTGGATCTCGTGGTCGTACTGCCGCACGGTCCACTCCTTGGAGCAGGTGTTCCAACCTGAAAGAATCTTGATAAGCTCTGCAGCAATGTCAGACGAAGGCGCGATTTTCCTTGCAGCTTTTGCATTTTTTCCCGTCGCATCCACCGATTCCTTTGCTTTCCTTTTCTTTGCAACCATCCTCTTTCTCGGCACAGCGCGGTGCACGAAGTCGCAATCCAAATCACAAATTACATCTTGGCCGTGCTTGACTACCAGGCGGCCTGAGCCGGTAATCTTGCCTATGACTACTGCCTGCACGTTCTCGCGCCTGAAAAGCTCGATTAGCTCTGCTACTTTGTCCTGCGAGACTGAAAGAATCATGCGTTCTTGGGATTCCGAGACCCAGATTTCCCACGGCTTGAGCCCCTTGTACTTCAGGGGCGCCTTTTCGAGCCACACTTCGCACCCAAGGGTTTCAGACATCTCTCCAACTGCTGATGAGAATCCCCCTGCGCCGCAGTCAGTTACGAAATTGTAAAGGTGCTTGTCGCGTGCCTTCAACAGGCCGTCCATTACCTTGCGCTCCTCAATCGGGTTGCCGATTTGGACCGCGCCGGTGCAGGCGTTTGCGTCAAGCTCGATTGATGAGAAGGTTGCGCCGTGTATCCCGTCGCGCCCGGTTTCCGCGCCGACTGTAACTATGGCATCGCCTTTCTTTGCGGCTTTTTCTGACATTCCGCGTGGCATGAATCCGCCTGTTCCGCAGAACACCAATGGCGCTCCAAGGTAGTTTTCGTGGAAGTAGTACCCGCCGTTGATTGTGGGTATCCCCATCGGGTTGCCATAGTCGCGCACTCCGGCAACTACGCCGCGCAGGATGCGCTTGGGAGCAAGGATGCCTTCCGGCACTTTCGAATTGTCAAAGTCAGGGGGCGCGAGGCAGAACACGTCGGTGTTGAAGTAAGGCTTTGCGCCCAAACCCGCGCCCAACACGTCGCGGATGACCCCTCCGACTCCGGTGTTCGCGCCTCCGAACGGGTCAAGTGCGGATGGGTGGTTGTGGGTCTCTGCCTTGAAAGCGAAATCGTATTTTTCGTTGAACTTGATTATGCCTGCGTTGTCCTTGAACATCGAGACAAGCCACTCCTCGCCACGCTTGCCCATCTTGGCCTTGATGTCAAGGGTTGCCTTGCGGATGAGCGAGCTGAACAGGCCGTCGATTTTCTCAATCTTTCCCGAGCCGTTGTCGTACTCGATTTCTGCTGTGAACGTCTTGTGCTTGCAGTGCTCGCTCCAAGTCTGGGCGATGGTCTCAAGCTCAGTCTGGGTCGGGTTCCTGCCAAGCTTGACGAAGTGGTCCTGGACCTTCTTCATCTCAACAGAATCAAGCGAAAGGAGCATCGATTGTGAAAGCGCGGCTAGTCCCTCTGAATCGAGTTCATTGAACTGCACTGCTTTCTCGTTTTCCATGAAAAAATCTCTTCGCGTAAACTATTTCAAAATCTCGAATCTCTGAATCATCGCGTTTGCAAGGAGGCCTTTGGAAATATTGCGGACATCATCCTCTGAAATGCCATCAAAAGCAAAAATCCTTGAACTTCGCACGTGAATTGACCCGTTTGCAACGCCAAGCACATCTGAAGAGCCTTCGGATGCTGCCGCACCGGTGTTGTCGGTCACGCCGTCCAAGAACCTGACTTCGGATTTTGGCCAGCTGACCTTGAGGATTGAAGAATCAATTGAATACTCCTGGATTACGGGGTCGCAGAAAAGCTGCTCTGCAAGCGTGACCAGCTTGTCCTGCGTAAGCTCGATGGAATCGGATGAAAGGTAATAGACTTCGGCCATCCGCACCTGCTTCAGGCCGCTTATTCCGAGGTCGGACTTCGCGCCGGACTGCACGCCTTCGGCTACCGGGTCTCGGCACCCGATTTTAGTGGTGACTTCTATCCTGTGAATCTTGCTTGTCTGTGCCAATTGTTATCTACCGATTCAGCCACGAAGCTCGTCGTCAGCTGCGAATACCTTGTCTGAGACCTTCTTTTGGTACTCGGAAATCTTTGCGCCAAGCTTGGAGTCCCCTGTTGCAAGGATTTTTGCAGCAGCAAGGCCCGCGTTCTGCGCGCCAAGAATCGTCATGTGCGAAATGCCGGAAGGCATTCGCAGGCAGGAGAAGATGTCGTGCTCGTTGTCCGAGTTGGGGATGGTGACTATTGGCAGGCTGGTTGTGCCCGCAAGCATCCCTGAAAGCGCGTTGGACATCCCGACTACTGCAATGATTACGATTTTGCGTCCTTCCTTGGACTGCTTCTCGTACTCCTTTGCAATGGATATGGCGTTTTCCGGGGTCTTGTGTGCTGAGGCAACTCGCATCTCGTTCGCAATCCCGAACTCATTGAGCGTTTCGATGACCTTCTTTGCAGTCTCGGCGTCTGATTTTGAGCCCATCATTATGACTGCCAAAGGCGCACTTGACTTTGCCATACGAAAACCCCTCGACCCTAAGCTTGAGAATGTGCCAATACTGCCTTAGAAGCCTAGGACAGCTTGTAATAGGATTGTGCAAATTGACGTTTAAAAGCCCTCTATATCTGAGCAGATTTGTATGGAAGCAATTCGTGAATTGTTATTATCATTTTAGTAGTTCTTTGCAATTCAACGGATTGCCAGTGAATTTTGAAGCTTTCAGGAGTGTTATCAGGAACAGACGGAAGTGAGTTAATCCAAGGGAGTTGAAAAATAATTTTATGATCAGTTCGTTTCTCTAATAACCCGAAATACCGTTTTGAACCATCTTGAATTTCAACAATTGGACGAAATGGTTTATTATTTTTTATTAAAATAATTTCATAGAACAGGTAAAGACAAACCACTAGAAAAAGTAAAAGAAACGCACAATAGGCAAGAACTTGCGGAAAAGTATAATCATTTAAAAAAAGAATATTTGGAAAAGAGAAAGACAAGTAAGTTTCATAAAGAAAACAACCTACCAAAAAAAGCGAGGTATAACTTAGGAAAGTCAGTAATTGCCAAATAAAAATATTCTTTTCGTCGAGAAAATTCTTTTTAACTTGCTCCTCTAAAAATTTAATCCAATTTCGAACCTCTTTTTGAACAGAGTCAGCAGTATCATTATGTTTAACTTCAAAATTTCTCAATAAACGAGCTTGCTCCTGATGATTTGAATTCAATAGAGTAAATATAAGTAATCTATTTCCATCTAGATGTGCTTGTCTCATAATATCATCAAAATATACCTTTCTTTTCAGATACTGACAAACAAAACTAAAAAGTGGAAGAATAACCAAAAAAATATAGTTCCAAAATGAAGTAAATAAAGAAAACAAAACGAAAGACATTAACAAGGCTAGGAAAAAAGGAATTAATACAAAAAGTAAAAGTTTCTTTCCGTACTTCGTTAAACTCGATAAAACAGTAGTTGAAGTTGTACTTGCGGTCGACACGATTATTGGTTCAAGACTACTCATAATCTCACAACGAAATACTATGTCCAGTCAGCTTCTCATACGCTTCCAAGTACTTCTGAGTCGTCCTGTCGATGACATTCTGCGGAAGCTTGGGCGCTGGAGGCTTCTTGTTCCAGCCGATTGAAGAAACGTAATCGCGCACGAACTGCTTGTCGTAGGACGGCGGGTTCATTCCCGGGGCGTAAAGCTCTGCAGGCCAGAACCTTGAGGAGTCCGGAGTGAGGGCCTCGTCAATGAGGATAATCTTGCCGTTGGCGCCATCGCTTCCCTTGTCTTTTCCGCTAAGGTATCCAAACTCGAACTTGGTGTCCGCGATTATGATTCCCTTCTTTGCCGCGTAGTCCGAGGCGAACTTGTAGAGCTTGATTGAGTAATCCTTGAGCGTCTCGAAAACCTCGGTGCTGCCAACTATTTCCTTTGCATTGGACTCGTTGACCGGTTCGTCGTGGCCAACCTCGGCCTTGGTAGTTGGGGTAAAGATGGGCTCGTCAAGGCGTTCGGACTCCTTCAAACCCGGTCTGAGCTTGATGCCGCAGACTTCGCCTGAGTCGCGGTAGCTTGACCAGCCAGAACCGGAAAGGTAGCCGCGCACCACGCACTCAAGCCGGATTGGAGTAGTCTTCTTGACCAGGCTTGAGCGTGACTTGAGCAAGTAGGGGTAATCGGAAAACGGCTTTGGATAGGTGGAGACGTCCGAGGAAAGGAAGTGGTTTTCAACTATGTCCTTGGTCTTTTCAAACCAGAATGCGGAAATCTGGTTCAGCACCGCGCCCTTCTGCGGAATCGGGTCGTCAAACACCACGTCGAATGCGGAAAGCCGGTCGGTTGCAACGAGGATGACTTTGTCGCCTGCGTCGTACACGTCGCGGACCTTGCCGCGTGCCAAGAGCTTGGCTCCCTCGATGTTAGTCTGGTAGACTGGCTCGACCGGGTTGAGTTCCTTCAGCTTGCCCATTCAAAATCACGGAGTAGGATTATAGGAAAAGTAGGTATGCAAGGAATATATTCCTGCCTTGGGTGCGCCCGTTCATTTCCTCGGGGTTTCCGGCCTGGTCCACACGGGTTTCAATTCGCCTATGGAATACCTCGAACCGGACGGGAAGTAGGGGTATTTCTTGTTGGATACCGCGTTTTCGTGCGGGCCAATCATTTCTTCCATCTCCGACCGCAAGTCGCCCCTGTTGGACTGGGCCGCGGGGTTCGTTGAGAACAGGATCTGGTCGTATTTGTTTTCCGCCGCTATTTCCTTCAGGGCGGCCATCGTCTGGGAAAGGAAGTGCTTCGCATCAACTCCGTGAAGGAGGCTCTCTTTCGGCTCTATCCCGGGAACAACCAGCGATTTCTTGCCATCCAAATCAAGCGTCAGGGTGTGGATGCAGCCGACTATCTTGTTGCCGTGGACCATGCGGATGGGCGTAAACTGCTCGCTGAAAAGCTCCTCCGGGTGGTACGACGTGCAGTTCTCGCCCATATGACCGTAGAAGTGGTCCAGCCGAGTTTTTGCGGGAACCAGCCGGATGCTCTTGATTTCCCCTCCCAGGGACTTGAAACGGGACTTCCAAGCGTCAAACTTCGGCACTTCCGCAGCCTCCCGGATGGCGTTGCGCACCGCGTCGTTCGCGGTAGGCTTCAGCTCGTTGAACACCTCCGAAAGGAGGTTTACCGCCCGGAGCTGCTGCTGGCCGTCCTCGAGTTTTATGGAAGAGAGCTTCTCTATGTTGTTTCGGACGTGGACGTCGGTCTCCTTCGCCCGCAACAGGAGAAAAGGCAGGGCTTCCCTTGCGCTTGCTACAGTCAGGCGTGCGGGTGCGGCGATTTCATCCCCGTTTTTGCCGTTGGTTGCCGCCTGGCCTTGGACGGGCTCGTCCTTGATGAACTCCCTATCGATGTCCGAAAAAACTGCGCCGGCATCGTAATCCTGCTTTTGCAGTTCCTCCGCAAGGGCAGCCTTCAACGAGGCCACGTCCACTTCCCTTTTCGGCACGGACAGAAGCTTTTCCACCTGTTTTGACCGCGCCAGGCGTTCGCACAGCTTTCCGAGCGTCCCCGACGCCTTGCGTTCAAGCAAAAACGAGCTGAACCTTGAGGAAATGAACCCGGCAAGGTAGTCGTGCCTGGCCTTTTGACCGACTTCCCTGACGAAGGCGACTTTCTTTGCGAGCGCCTCGCGCTCATCCGGAGAAAGCTTGCCCGTGACTTTCCCGTAATGGACCTCCAGCTCTTTCTGGGTGGAAAAGTTGGGCCTTGGCAGCTCACGCGTACCGTAATCCCTTCGGACCGACTGCAGGTCCTTCCTGGTTACGGACGTGGAGTTGACGAGCATAAGGTCGATGTCCTCGCGGAGTTCGTCAGGCAGGTCCGAGTCCGGGTTCGCGACCCCGTTCGATGCGTCGCGTAGGTACCGTTTCAGGCTGCTTAGGGGGTCCGAGCGCGGGGTCCGCTTGCCTTCGGGGATGCTCAGGTAGTAATCGTAAACCTTGGGCTGGAAGACGTTCGAGCCGGAGTGGTTGAAGAAGGCATAGACCGTTGCCAGCTGCTTTCCGAAGTTCCCCTTGTCGACTTGCTTGAAGAATTCAGAGTTCGCCTTGGAGGCGTTGCCGGACATCGCGTAGAACCGGGCTATCTTCTCCCCAGCATTTCCCAACTTGCCGCCTTTTCCATACAGCTCGTCGTGGGTGAAGCCCTTCTTTTCCATTTCGTCCAAGGTACTTTCGAAATGATAATAACTGCCGCCTGCCTTCAGGACGATGGAAGCAAGCCCGAGAAGCGATGAAAGTTCAGACTTGGTCTTCAGCGCCTTGATTTTTTCCGAAAACGGAACGATGAACGTTTCGTTTCCCGAAGCCTTCATCAGGTCAGTCAGCTCAAGCCCGAATTCCCGCAAGTCAGCAGGGGACATCTGGAGGTGGGATGACGACGACACGCAGGACAGGATGGAATACGGGTCGACGTCCAAGTCCTCGTGCGTAGAATCCGCAAGGTCCACCGCGGCGTGGGAGATGTCGACGATGCTTTTTCCATACGTGAGCAGGTCTCCGGGCGCAGCTATGAACTTCCCCAAACCGGACAATGCGACGATAAAGGGGGCGTTCTCGTTGAAATTGCGCGCAGGAGCGGCCTTTTCGGCTGAACGTTTCCTGGAATACTTCAGGAGGTCCTTCAGCTTTTCGGCATACCCCCGCAGGTCCTCCTCCGAGCGGACGTTGCCTGCCACGCGGGACAGCCCGTCGTAGAGCAAACGGCTTTCGGAGTACCCTTCGGACTTGAAATCATCCGCGCAAAGCAGGAGCTTGTCGCCAAACCGCCTGACGTCCCCCATTGAGGCGAATTTGCTATTGCCGGATGCAAGCACCTTGAAAAGGGAATCCTCGTCCACGAGGTCTTCCTGGCAGCGCTTGGCAACGCCTATGAGGTAGTCCGAAAGCGAATCGAAGTCTATTGCCTTCGACTCGGGGTCGTAAAGGTGCAGGAACCCGCCCGGAAGGACGTAATCCGGCCTGACGCCCTGCTCGATGCACTTGTGCCCGAAACGCACCGCGGCGTCGAAGAGCGCGTCAGGGACGGCAACGATTGGCGGAAGCATTTCCTGGCGGTTGTCGTCCTCGTAATAATTGTTGTTGAACGGGGACACGCCCTTGTCAAGGCACGAGCCCATGTAACCAAGGACGGAATCAAGGTTCTTTTCCGAGAATACTGAAAGCCCCAGGTTTGCATACCTCAGCCCGTCCCAGCGGATTTCCTTTTCCCTGCTTTTCTTGTAAACCGCAATCAGCTTGTTGGACATCCGGGTTATGTCATCGGGACGTTCCACCAAGTTCAGGACGGTGCCCAAATCGGACTGCAAATGACGGGGGTCCACCCCGGCTTTGGCACATGCTTCCAACGAATCGAACAGCGCGTAGAAATGCTCCGGTTTTTTCATCCGGTCCCCCAAATCATCGAAGTGGCCGAGGAAATAGTCAGGAGAAACCTTGTTTTCGACGCACGTCTCGATTAAGCCGACCAACTTGCGTATGTTGGCCTCGGACCGCATGTAATCGTACTTGACGTTGTGGTCGAGGTCGTCAAGGTCAAAGTTCATGTTCCCAAGCGCCCGCGACATCCGAAGGAACAGCTGGCCGAACCTTTCGACATCCTTTTCGTCCTTCAGCAGCTCGGCATTTATCGGAAGCAGGAACGCCTTGGCGTAGTTTTCAGGGTCGATTCCTTCCTTTGCGCAGGTGGTTGCCGGGCCCATGAAAGCGTCGAACAGTTCGTCGGACGATTTGAAATAGTCCGCCGAATAGTGCTGGTGGCCGAAACGGTACGGGTTCAAGCCTTTTTCAATGCAGGCGTCGAAAAGGCCGGCGATGGAGTTGAAGCGTGATTCGGAAGTTATTGCACGTTTCAATTCCTCAAAATCATGGGATATGGCCGGGTTTTGCTTTAAAGCGAGCCACCGGGTTTCCAGGCGGTGCATCGTTGCCGCCATCCGGGCTTTTTCTTCAGCCGAAAACTTGCCATTGAAGCCAGAAATGACATTATTGTAAATGGCAGCGTCTTCCGGTGGGATTACAATCTCCGCTTCGGCCATATATTCTGTTCGCAGGCCGGCGATTATTATAGTATATGCTGCTGAGGAATTTCAAGCAGGCTATGAAAAATCAGGCGAAAATTATTGAGTCGCGCTCAGGTCCAACCGAAACCGAGGTTATCGGTATTCCCGAAAGTTCGCTGATTTTGTTCACGTAAGCAAGGGCGTTCTTTGGAAGCGCGTCAAGGCCCTTGGTTTTTCCTTCCTTGGCCACTTTCGCCCAGCCCGCCTCGTCCAAGTCGCCGAAACCGGCCATCTTCTGGTATACTGGCTTAGCTTTCTCAGCTGCAACAGGGTCAGCAGGGTACTCTGTGACTTTCTTGCCATCGATTTCGTAGGAATCGCAGAATGAAATCTCGGGCTGTCCGCCAAGAACGTCAAGCTTGGTGATGTGCATCCCTGAAAAACCGTTCAAGCGGTTTGAGAAGCGAAGCGCGACCAAGTCAAGCCAGCCGATGCGCCTTGGCCGGCCGGTTGTTGTTCCGAACTCGCCGCCCTTGGTGCGAAGCTCGTCCGCAACCTTTCCTGAAAGCTCAGTCACGAACGGCCCCGAACCTACGCGCGTGCAATACGCCTTGACTACGCCTTCGACTCGCTCTATTGAGCGCGGGGGAACACCGACTCCGACGCAGGCTCCGCCTGCAATCGGGTGCGATGAAGTGACAAATGGGTAAGTGCCAAACAAGTTGTCCAAAAGCGCGCCTTGGGCGCCCTCGAAAAGAACGTTCTTGCCCGCATCCAAGGCTTGGTTGACTTCAAGGTTAACATTGGCCTGGAAGCCCTCAAAGAAAGACGGAATCGCCTCAAGCTCCTTTACTGACTTGCGGGTTTGCTCGTCAACCTTGATGTTGTACATCTTCTGGAGGATTTCCTCGTGAGCGCGGATTGCTGCATCCAGCTTCTTCGGCCAGTCCTTTGCAAAAACATCAGTAAACATCAAGGCAGTGCGAAGCGCCAAGTCCGAGTAAGCCGGCCCGATGCCGCGTTTGGTTGTTCCCACGGCCTTTCCCTTCTTGGACTCTTCCTGCACTCCGTCCAAAAGCCTGTGTGTTGGCAAAATCAGCGGAGTGCGGTAGGCGATTCCAAGTTCTTTGGGAGTGACCTTGATTCCTGCTTTCTTGACTTCGGCCATCTCTTCCCTGAGGGAAAGAAGGTCAAGAACCACTCCGGCTCCGATGAGCGAGCGTTTTCCCCTAATCACGCCTGATGGAAGCAGGTGAAGCTTGAATTTCTTGGTGCCAACTATTACGGTGTGGCCTGCATTCGGGCCGCCCTGATACCTTACGACGATGTCGCTGCGTTCGGCCAGGACATCAACTATCTTGCCTTTTCCCTCGTCTCCCCACT
>Ga0172381_10007293_pt1 | contig 10959 bp, 4 predicted proteins | sample Leawel6488metaG_FD_119754 | JGI IMG/M metagenome (GOLD analysis project Ga0172381, IMG submission 119754) | Leachate microbial communities from a municipal landfill in Southern Ontario, Canada - Leachate well 64-88 metaG | ecosystem: Engineered > Solid waste > Landfill > Unclassified | place... | reverse complement strand
TACCTGCATGATCTCGTGGAGTATGAACGAACACTCCATCCTTACTCATCCGTTAGGAGAGTCGCGAACGATGCTTCGCCCAGCATACACTTGAGCCACTTGAGAGACTGCTTGTCTTCACTACCATCACACTCCATGCTCGACAGCCGGGAAGGAGTATACTGGTGGAAGCTCTGGATAGCAATGCTGAGAAGCTCAAAGCTGTACACCTCCTCCAGCTCGGTCTTCGTTGCTGGCGCGTCCCGGAAGGCAATGCTTTTCTTCACTGGGTACCCATAGAGAGTCTTCGCGCTCTCTTCCGTTGGTACCACCATCATCAGGCCTCCCCAACACTCCTGCCCATTGATGGAGATCGGCTTCTTCTCCAATAGTGGGATAGTGAGGAACGCCTTGTTGTCCTTCTCGATGACGGCCTCCATCACTAGGCTTGTCTCCTGCACCGAGTCTCGTGAGCAAACTGCATCCAGCCAGATCTTGTGGAGCTCCAACAACACTCCGAGGTCACGCGTGTGGACTGGTCCATAGTTCCCTCGAGGGTAGCAGGGCCCTGGAGAGAGTTTTGGATCGTAGCGATCGGGGTATCGCTTGCTGCACTTCTCCTTCGGGTAGAAGATATCCTGGTAGCGTGGCAAGTCCACTTTGCTATCAAGTACATACCCATAGGTGGTGATGGCATCATCGAGGAACATCCTCCCGCCTGGTTGCCCAGATGGAAGGAACATCCCCGGTGTCAGGTGCCCATACGCCACCTTCATCCCACCCCTCTTCGGATCGGTTATCGCCACGTAGTTCCGTTCTGCCGTCACTCCATCGAATGTGACATCCCAGCACTGGGTCTCCACAAGAGGAGTGGGCTCCAGCAAGGCGCTCGGTCCCTTGAGGTCAACCTCTGGCTTCGTGCCATGCGTGAGCGCGGCCTTGTTCAGCTTCACCTTGCCACTTCCTGCCTGCGCCTTCCACATGATCGTGGAACGGCCAATGTGGACTAGCATCACCACGTCCCCCGGCTTAGCGTTGATGTAGCCCTTGATCGCGGCATATGGGCGGAGTGGGACGAGTAGCCTCTCCATGATCATAGGCTTCGGGTCTACGGTGTTGACAGCGAACCCAACATCGCTCGCCCCTCGGTAATGGTGCTTGAGCTCTGCGTGCATCCTCGAGTAGAGCTCTCTCGCTCCGTGCGCCTGGACGAAGATGTTGCGAGCGAGGCCAACGGCAAAGATCATCCGGGTGTGGTCTCGCAGATAGTCTTCTCCAGACGCGTTTAGAAGGAATGGGGTCTCTCCTTCCTCGGCATCAATGTCTGTGATGTACAAGAACTTGTAGGTGTCTACCCTGTAGAGCACGAACGTCACGCGGTGGGCGAAGACGGGGTTCTTGTACACCGGTTGCCGGTTGATGAACGACATTAGGTCACCAACCTGGGCCATCACTACACGCTGCTCGCCTCTTGTGAGGCTAGCTACGTCCTGCGCACTGTGCGCCACCGGTATCTCCTTCGGTTTGCTCGGTACACTACCAACGATGGCCATAGTACTGGCAGTGTATGCATCCTCCTTAGTAACGTCGAATACGATCGCGGCGGTCTGGGTACATAAGTCCATAGCGCTTTGTTCGGCATCGGCGGGTGACATGCGGACAGAAGTCTCCATGTTGTCTTGGTTGTCAAGTAAACTTACCAACCTTTCCCTTCTATAAAGGTTCATTTTCGCAATGGCTACCCACGACTCGCCCTTCTTCTCCTCCAAGGTGGACCAGACGGTCGACAAGTTTAGTAACATCGTCTACAATGCCGCTACGCTTGGGAACGACGAGCTTGTCACCACGACTGATCGTACTCTGAACTTCGTCTACAACGACACCCTCATCGTTAGGACCGCGAGACTGACCCAGGAGAACGACGGTCGTCTCACCCTCCAGTCGGACACTACCGGTGGAGGAGAAGTCTCGTTCGGAGACCTAGCTCCCACCTCCTCTACGCTCAACGGTGTAAAACTACTCAACTCTTACGTCGACGAGGTCCCCGGGACGGACGTGTTCGAGGCACGATGCGACGGGCAACGCCTCATCTACTTTGATCAGAGTGGCGTGGGGAGCTATGGCAACATACGGTTAGGTTACAGCGCGCTCAACTCTGCCCTGACTGGCTATGGGAACGTGGCCATCGCCTCCTATGCGCTCAGTGCCATCACTACAGGCCTCTACAACATAGCTATTGGCCCAGAGGCACTTATGCTGAACCAAACTGGTGACTACAACTGCGCAACCGGCACTGATTCCCTTCACTACAATCTGACTGGCGTGGGCAACTGTGGATATGGCGTAAACACACTAGTCAACCTCGAGGCACCAGTTGGGCTTACCCCAGGTTCATACAACGCTGCCTTCGGTGCCTATGCAGGGAGTACACTGACAGGTGGTGATGGCAACACCTTCTTCGGAGCTGGAGCAGACGTAACAGCTGCTGGCATATGTACCGAGCGCATTGGGCTTGGGAGGAACGCGAAGGTGAGCCTCGACTACAGCGTGCAGCTCGGAGAGGATACCGCGCCTCTAGGCGGGCTTACTGGCATATGTAAGTACCGGTCACAGATCCTCTCCAAGCAGGCATGGGTGGATGGTAACAGCAAGTACGCGACCATCGATGCCAATGGTAACTTCGTTAAGAGTGCAATCTCTCCAGCTATCTTGGGGTCAGCGTCCCTCATCGAGAGAGTGCATCAAGCAGTAGATGCCTCCTTGCATGAGCCAGCCACCGTTACCCTCACCGTCGCTCCACCTTCCCCAGGTGCACTGCAGACTGCCATCAATGCTCTCGTGGATGGGGACATCCTGGAGATTCAGGTGAGTGACGCGTACACTCCCATTACCCTACCAGCTGGGAAGAGCTTCAGCATCCGAGTCCTTAGCGACTGTGTGGTCACCATCTCCCCAGTAGTTGGACAGTCGGCCATCACCATAGCAGATGGAGCTGGCAGTATCGTCGTGAACGACCTCGTCATAGATGGCGCGCTGGGCGATGGTGCGCATGGAAGAGGGTCTGGTGTGAGGATCGCCGACCAGGGAAGAGCTACCGACGTGTACTTCCACAACATCACCTTCCACAACTGCGCTACCTCACCTGTGGACGTCTCCTACTGGCAGGATGCCGCTTATGCTAACCCATATGCCTTCCCTGCCAACTTCAGCACGCGCATCTGCTTCTACAAGTGCCACTTCGCCCATGCTAAGTCGCAGAACATCGAGGACGCCATGCTCCTGATGCGTGGCATCCAGTTCGCCTACATTGGTGACTGTGACCTCGACATGCAGTCAGCCTCGGGCGACTCTCCTGCTGAGAGCCGAGGCATCATGCTGCAGCGTAGCATCGACTACTACATCGAGAAGAACCGGGTCATGAACGGGAGGACCGGGAATGGAGAAGGTATCAAGATCAACGGTCTAGCTGTTGGCGCGTACGACAACACTGGGTACATCGTAGACAACTATGTGAAGAACTGTGTGCAGGGTATCGACTGCGATGACCAGGCTAGTGCAGTCGTAGCCGACAATGTGGTGTACGACTGCGGTACTCATGGCATAGTATCTACTAAGCCTAGCTCCAACCTCATACTCCTCTCCAATAGTGTCTGCAACTGCGCCACGGGGTTCGGGCTGGCTGGTGCGGGTGCGTTCGTAGCGTATGGTAACCGCTCCTTCAACAATAGTACTGTCAACTACGACGTGGCAGTCAACTCCTCCAACACCATCAACATCGAGGATACCTGGGCGAACACTACTAACGAGTTGCACCTCGACTTCATCCACGAGCACACAGCTAGTGCTGGGACGTACGTGAACAACGTGCTGATCAACGACGCGTACATCGACGAGACACCTACTACCGGCATCTTCGATATGCGATGTGATGCTGCTAGGGTAGTGTACATAGACCAGGTCAACCTAGCTGGCGTCATCTATAACAACATTGGACTGGGTACCAGTGTATTCACTGCGCTGACAACTGGCACCGCTAACGTTGCCATCGGCGACTACAACCTCAAGCTCCTCGCTGGTGGGCAGGGCAACGTGGCGATGGGAGACAGGGTGCTCGAGAACATCACCAGTGGCGTGGCCAACATTGGTATCGGGACCAAGGCTGGGCGTGCACTAACCGGAGGGAGTGGTGATAACATCATGATGGGCGGAGGTGCTATGGAGAACTGCACATCTGCTAGTGTGAACATAGCCATCGGTCCCAACGCTATGCTCAACGGCTATGCAGCTGGGCAAGATAGCAACATCGGCATCGGTGCCTCGAGCCTGGATGCTGGTGTGGGCATTGGGGGGCAGAAGAACGTGGCCGTTGGAAGGAACACTCTCCGTGATGCAACTGGTAGCTATAACGCAGTCTTTGGTCATGAGGCGGGGTATGGCATCGGTGCAGGCCAGTACAACCTGATCATGGGAGGGAATGCGTGCAACTCGATCACCATTGGTGACTACAACGTCTATCTGGGATGGGACGCTAACCCTAGCGCAGCTGGTGCTACCACTCGGCGCATAGGCATCGGAGCAGAGGCGGAGGTGAGCACCGACTGGTGGGTGCAGATCGGAAGGCCTACCGCATCCGTCCCAGGCACTGCACAGGCGAAGTTCTACTCCCAGAAGTTCATGGACGAAGCCTGGATCGATGCCGTAGTGGGCATAGCGAAGATCGATGGAACGGGCAACTTCGTGAAGGGGACGGATGTCATATCGGCAGGGACGGACAACCACATCGTTAGGTGGAATGGAACGACCGGCTTCCAAGACTCAGCCATTAGCATCGACGATACGACGGCCATGATGAACTTCCTTCCAACCACTGGACTGCTGGACATCCAGTGCGACTCTAACCACGAGATTTACATGAGCCAGGGGATCGTTCCCGACGCAGGGTCGATACGAATCGGAGACCATGCTATGGGGAACGTGGCTTACGCTGCTGATGGATTTCTATCGGTTGCGATAGGCACCTACGCGCTCGAGAATTGCGCGCAGGCAGAGAATATCGCCATCGGGTACATTGCCCTTCGGCTCAACACGGAGGGCTTCAACACGGCAGTCGGTGTTGGTGCGGCCAATAAGAATGTTGTTGGCAGCCATATCACCGCTTTTGGGCAAGCATCACTCAGCGAATCGCTAGGGTCTTATTGTACCGGCCTTGGTGAAGGTGCCGGAGCGTCCATCCAGAATGGCGATAGCAACACTTGTGTGGGCCACGCGAGTGGAAGGTCATCACTCGGAGACGTAACTGGCACTTCGATATTGGGCGATAGCGCCAAATCTAACTTCGATTACGGCGTGTCGCTAGGTTATCAGGCCATCACGACTGGGGCCTACTACGTGCAGATAGGCCAGTCCGGTCTGGCATCGAATAGCGCCAAAGGGTACTTCTACTCCCAGCTATGGATGGACGAAGCGTGGAGAGATGGTAACTATATGGTGATGGCGAACGATGCAACTGGTAACATGGTCAAGACAACTATGACGACGGACGTAGCTGGTAACCTGACCGTGCCAGGTAAGCTGACCGTCACTGGCCTCATCGACCCCACCGGTCTAGAGCTCGGTCCGGTTGCTGCCAACCCTGGAGGAGTTGCAGCCAATACCGTCTGGTTGGATAGTATGGCTGCCAACATCATGAAAAAGGGAGCACTGCCTATCGTACTCGGCCCAGCTTCTTCCACCGACAACGCCATATGTCGCTTCGACCTTGCCACGGGAGGAGTCATTCAGAGTAGTGCCGTCACCATAGACGATACGACGGCCATGATGAACTTCCTTCCAACCACTGGGTTCTTGGACATCCAGTGTGACTCGGGGAGGGGAGTATACATCCACAACACTCCTGACGGGAGTCTGGGTATTGGGCAAGCGGCGTTAGCGGGCTACACCTATGGAGTGGCTGAAAGTTGCTTTAACATCGCGATCGGCCCTGGAGCGTTAACACTCTTGCCCGTGGGTGGGGGCGGTAATGCCGGGAACATTGCGATCGGCAAAGACGCATTGGCAGCTGCCACGACACCATGTAACGGGAATCTGGCTATAGGCCCAGCTGCGTTGTATAACATGACTGGCGGACAATACTGCGTCGCACTCGGCTCTGGGGCTCTGCAGGCACTGGTGGCAAATTCATACAATACGGCAGTTGGTGCGGATGTGCTACCGGCATCGACGGGAAGTTACAACACTGGTGCTGGCTACTCTTCCTTCAGCACCTTAGGTGTCGGTAATTCGAACGTAGGCCTCGGCGTTACTTCCGGGTACAATATCACCAGTGGCGATGGTAATCTATGCCTCGGTTACGGGTCAGGGAAAACCGCAGTGGGCGCCTTGAGTCATGCCATATGCTTAGGTCACGCTGCACAAGTTGCAGCCAACTACTATGTTCAGATCGGCCAGTCTGGTCTTCCATCCCACGGTGCAAAGGGCTACTTCTACTCCCAGTTGTGGATGGATGAAGCGTGGAGAGATGGGGTGGTGGGTATAGCGAAGATCGACGGGACGGGTAACTTCGTGAAGGGAACGGATGCCATATCGGCTGGCACTGACAACCACATCGTCCGATGGAATGGAACGACCGGTTTCCAAGACTCTGCCATCACCATTGCTGATACGACAGCCGTGATGGACTTCCTTCCGACCACTGGAAAGATGCAGCTCGACTGCGACTCCTTCCGGTCAGCCTTCATCGATAACACTGCATACAATATTGCTCTTGGTAAGAGTGCTCTTGCATCTGCCACGACAGCCGCGCGTTGCGTGGCCATCGGCTACAAAGCACTCACGGCAGCGACCACGGCCGACTACTGTATCGCCATTGGATATGAGGCACTTAAGTCTCTCACGGTACTCAACGGGCAAGAGAACGTTGCTATTGGACTTAGCTCACTGCAAAGCCTCGTGACTGGCAAGTACGATGTTGCTCTTGGCAACGACAGTGGATCGTTGGCTACCGGCGATTATAATACGTTCTTGGGGCGTGCTACGGGGCCTGCTTTAGTCGCTGGTGATGGGAACCTAATGGCTGGATATTACGCTGGAGCTTCAATCACATCCGGAGGTAACAACACATGCATTGGACATTCGACAGGCCGCAGTCTTCCTGCTGGTGCACTCTCTTACGCCGTGTGCATTGGCGATAACGCTTGCACCGACACCAATTACTATGTTCAGATCGGGAAGAGTGGAGACGCATCTCACAGTGCCAAGGGCTACTTCTACTCGCAATTGTGGATGGACGAAGCGTGGAGAGATGGGACGGTGGGGATAGCGAAGATAGATGGAACAGGTAACTTCGTGAAGGGGACAGATGCAATCTCGGCAGGTACTGACAATCACATCGTTCGATGGAATGGAACCACCGGCTTCCAAGACTCTGCCATTAGCATAGACGATACGACGGCCATGATGAACTTCCTTCCGACCACTACTCTACTCGATATTCAGTGCGACTCGCTCCATGCGATCTATATGTGCAGCAACGCCGGCGGGTCTATCCGCATCGGGTATGACGCGTTGCATACGTTGCCGTATGCCGTCGAGAGCAGGGACTCCATAGCAATCGGCACGAATTCCTTGCACGATGCCGCCGGGGGGGCAATCTACAATACGGCAGTTGGCGCAACCTCCGGGCAGTTCTCAACAGGCGACAACAATAGCTATTTTGGGTACCATTCTGGGTACAACATCAATAGTGGCGATAGAAATGTGTGCATCGGAGTGTCCACCGGGAGGCCCTCGCTGGGTGCGTTGACACGCGCCATATGCTTAGGCGACTACGCACAGGTCTCAACCGACTACTACGTGCAGATAGGCCAGCCCGGTCTGGCATCGAACAGTGCGAAGGGCTACTTCTACTCCCAGTTGTGGATGGACGAAGCGTGGAGGGCGGGATACACCTTCTCGGCAGTGATGATGAACGACACGACTGGGAACATGGTGAAGTCAGACTACCGCATTACGGATGGCACTCATACTACAACCTGGTCAGGGCCATGGGCAAGCGCACAAGCGTGCAATGTCTACTGGTCGAGAGAAGGGAGAAACATTACGCTGACTATGGAGAAGGGATTCTCAGCAGCCTACAACAGTTCCACCGCTATTACCATGGACACAGTTCTCCCAGCCGAGCTCCGTCCCATTGCCACAGGCTCTCTCGACGAGTCGATATTCGTGACGAATAACGGCTCGATAGTACCAGGACGCGCGGTCATCAACAGTTCCACCGGGGCGATTACCATCTACCAATCCGTCGGGTCAACCTTCACTGGCCCAGGCAACGTCGGCTTCAACAAGTGGGGGAAGTCGTATGTGGCGAACGTCCAATACTAAACGGCAATGAACTACTTTTTGGCCCTCATCCCAAATCCGGCAGTTATGGGGTGGCCCAAAGCATGGAGCCCGCTATCCGAATGATGAAGAGCGGCGTCTTGGGCGTATATCACTACGTCAAGGCTATGGCCCAACTCCAGCCCACCATCACCGGCGGGGTGTCCGCCATTGCCTCACTAACATCAACACTCTTGTCTCCACTGGTCACCATGGAGGAATTCTCCGACGCCTCATCGATGGATTACCAACTAATATACGGGCTCTTCTCCGACAAGAAGCACTGGATGGTCCGCCTCTATGGAGTCAAGGCTTACAGAACCTCCATGGACTCTATGATTATGCTTGGGTATACTCTCCACTACATAGGTGGCACCTTCATCATGGCTATAGGATGGACTGATCCACACGTGAAGCCGCACCAGGTTGGGCACGTTAGGACTCGGGTGATGTATCCCAAGTGGGTTGATATTCGGAAGGCTCTCGCCGCAATCGATCTCCCAGCTTCGCCGACAGCTCGTGGACTCCGTATGGACTGGGTGAACGATACCAATCGATGCTTTCAGCACTACCTCGAGCCTCATCCATCTGAAGCAACGTTCATTGAGCCAGAGGTGAGGCAGCGCCTCAAGTCGATATTGGATGCCTTCACCAACAAGGAAGAAGCGGAGGAGCGGAAAAGGTTAGGGCAACCACTCCGTCTAGCTATTCTTCTCCATGGACCGCCTGGGACTGGGAAGACACGCCTAGTTAGCCATTTGTCCGTGGAGTATTACGCCCGGCTGTGTGTCTATCCAGTTGGGAAAGCCTTGCTTCCCGCTATTGGTCACCGAACGGAGAGCGTAATGGATATGCCCGACTTCCTCCTACTCGACGAGATGGAGAAGGCATTCGCTAGCAACACCACTAATGCAACCGAGGCGTTGGAAGAGTCTACGAAGATCGCTACGCTATCATCCTTCCTCGATGGTACAGACTCTCCGAGCAATGCCGTCATCTTCCTCATAGCGAACGACATCACGGCAATTCCTTCCTCTCTCCAACGCTCTAGGCGCATACACTATACCATACGCATCGACGAGTTTTCTTCCACGCTACTCGCGGAGTCGGCGAACTACTGGTCGAAAGGGAAGATGGGCGTTAGCGCGGAAGAGCTCGCTCCCTTCCACAAGAAACTCACCGGTGCAGAGGTGATACAGATCCTAGACGACCTCCGTCGGGAGAAGAGACTCACCAAGGATGCTTACATAGACGCACTAGGGGTGAGGGTAGCAGAGATGCCAGCCAAGTAGCTGCTCCTCTCACTCCTCTCACTCCTCCTTTCCAGGTGGTGAGAGTAGGAGGGGAAGAGGCAGGAAAAAGAAGGCCTCCTTTTTAGTAGTGACCCGCAGTGACCGTAGTGGTGACCCATAGTGACCAGTAGTGGCCAGTAGTGACCAGTAGTGGCCGTAGTGACCGTAGTGACCAGTCGTGACCAGTAGGAGCAACGAAGTCAGTCATCAGGATGGAGGAAAGTGGCCGGCTCCATGTGCTGCTCCAGAGCTGTGAGGTACATGCAGCGCGTCACCAGACTCTCATGACTAAGGTCCATGCTACTATGGAAGGCCCTCGCGTGCATGCCGGTGACTCGGGAGATCCATGCGTCGAGCGCTGGTTTCTCCTCCTTCCTGGGCATAGCTTCATCCAGCATCGGGCCAGCGAGTAGAGTTACTAGCTTCTCCTGGATCTCGTGCAGATTTTTCAGGGCTTCTACCACTCTCCATTGAGCCTCGTACTCACTACGAGCGAGTTTGTACTCGGATGGGATCCAGGAGCCATCCTTGTCGAAGAACGGCTGATCCCAGGTGAGGAGTACACGTTCTTCCCTACAGTCTACCAGCACCCTCCGTGGGTCGGTCTTAGATTGCTGATAGTCTATGCAGGTAGTGCCAGGGTCGAAGAGGTTTATGATCATGGCCAGCGCGTCATCGAGTGTGCTGAAGCGCATTACCCTATTCTCGTAGAGCGTGGCGAAGAGGAAGACGAAGGGCGTCTTGTTCACATCAACCTCTGTCCGATACAAGTACTCCCTCGTATCGTCTCCACTGGGTACCATCGAGTGAAGTGGATACCTGGAGAGCAGAGCGATGTCCGCGTCCCGCTTGGTACGATCGTAGCATGGGCGCACATACACCTTACTCTCATCATACATGTGGTCTTCTTCACGACTAAGGAGGAGCCAGGGGGTCACTCCGCTCCATTTCTTCTCTTGGCACGTGCCACGAGTGATGCGTTGCATCGCAGCCTCCTCCTCCTTGGAACGTAGTAGGAATGGGTACGTTGCCATTGCATGTCCATATCCCTCTCCTGTAGAGACAGCATGCCACACGAGCCTCTTGATGGTAGAGGGGATAGGGTGTGCAAGGTACCATGCTTGCAGCTCCTTAAACTGAGCGTATGTTTTCGGAGGGTAGTCGGGTTGTCCAGATGGCGTGCACTCCATTTAGGCTGTCTCGATAGTTCATTTTTGGATCCTACACGTGGGAGGTGGTGGGAGGTGGTGGGAGGTGGTGGGAGGTGGTGGGAGGTGGTGGGAGGTGGTGGGAGGTGGTGGGAGGTGGTGGG
>Ga0172381_10007292_pt1 | contig 10960 bp, 14 predicted proteins | sample Leawel6488metaG_FD_119754 | JGI IMG/M metagenome (GOLD analysis project Ga0172381, IMG submission 119754) | Leachate microbial communities from a municipal landfill in Southern Ontario, Canada - Leachate well 64-88 metaG | ecosystem: Engineered > Solid waste > Landfill > Unclassified | place... | reverse complement strand
TGAGCAAAAAACTTTTTTCTATTAGTAATAACTTTTCTATAAAGAGGATGAGGCATTCTTTTCTCCCAAATAACCTTAACTGTTTTTTCCATAGAAGCAGATATCACCTTTCCGGTGAACTTCTTGACAAGTTTATTCTGGTTATCTTTCTGGCTGTCTTTTTTGACAGTTTTTCCTTTTTTACTTTTCATTTTTGTTTTTGGTTTTTGCTATCTCTTTCTCTCTAAGAATAGTTTTAATAACAGCCACTTCATCCAATAACCTTGAAAGGCTATTAGTGTCTTTAAGCTGATTCAAACCAAGCTTTATTCTAACATCATTTTTTTCTTTTTGCTTGTTTTCAAGCTCTAAAACCAACTTGCTTAACGACATCTCTCTTAATTTTTGTCTATCGTTTTTCTTCATTTATTAGTCCTTCTTAACAATCTTTGTAGGAAAAGGAATTTTGTGGCTTGCTCTATTAAGGGCTTGCAAGGCTAATTCGTTTTCAATTCCTCCCAACTCAAATAATATTTTTCCTTTTTTAATTACAGCTACATAGGTATCAACATCTCCTTTTCCCGCACCCATTGTCGAACCTGGAGCTTTTTTGGTAATAGGCTTATCGGGAAAAACTCTGATCCAAATCTTTCCCCCTCTTTTTGTAAAATTGGCTATCGTTCTTCTTGTGGCCTCAATTTGAGCAGCAGTAAACCAGCCCTCACCTAAACTTTTTATGCCATAATCACCAAAAGCCACCCTAAAACCAGACTGAGCACTACTTCTAATTGATCCTCTAAATTGTTTGCGGTATTTAGTTCTTTTAGGTTGCATCATTTCGTTTCACCCTTATTAATGTATACTTTAATCCCTATATATCCTGATCTTGTTAAAACCGGCAAATAACAATAGTCAATATCAACTCTCAAAGTACTCAAAGACACCTCTCCGCGATAAAATTTTTCTTGTCTTGATATCTCCACTCCATTCAACCTACCTTTAATAATAATTTTTACTCCCTTAGCACCAGCATTCATAACTCTTTCCATAACTTGATTTACAACTCTTCGGTACGGCATTCTCTTCAAAATTTGATAAGCCATTTTATTAGCAACAACACTAGAAGAAAGATCAGCATTTTTAAACTCTTCAACTTGAATTTCTAAATTCTTTTGCGGATTTTCTATCGAAACCATAGAAACTAACTGTTTTTTCAACTCTTCAAGTCCTTTTCCGCCCCTACCAATTACCAATCCTGGCCTAGTCACCACCAAGATAATCTTAATTCTCTTATTAAATCTCTCAATAAAAATATCGGCAAGACCCATGGAATTAAGTTTGCTCTCTAAATACTCTCTAATTTTGACATCTTCAAGTATTATGTTTTTATAATCATGTTTGCCTGCAAACCATTTTGATTTCCAATGACCGCCAACCTCATGATTTCCAAGTCTCATAGCAATTGGATTAGCTTTATGACCCATTTTTAGCGACTCCTTCTACTTCAATAATTAGATGACTCATTCTTTTTTGAATTAAACCTCTATTGAATCTTGAACTGTGTGATTTATCCATTCTTTTTAACCTAGGACCCTCATTAACCATTAGAGCTTTGAAAATAAGACTGTCTCTATCCAAGCTATAATTATTTACCGCATCGGATACGGCGGTCTTTATTGCCTTTGATAAAATCTCTCCGCCTTTCATATTTAAATATTTCAACCTAATTAAGCTCTTGTCAGGATTAAGCTCTCTAACTGAATTGATTACTAATCTTAGTTTTCGAGGTGAAATCCTTAAAAACTTTGCCTGGGTTTTAACAACTACTTTCTCTGCCTTTTTCTCAGCTTTTTTCACTTTCTTGACTGTAGACTTCGGCTTGACTGTTTTGGTATTTTTAACGATTTTTTCTGCCATTTTTATGTTTTTTCTATAACCCTCTTAACCACTCTTCCATGTCCTCTAAATGTTCTGGTAGGAGAAAATTCTCCCAATCTATGACCAACCATGTCTTCCGAAACAAAAACATTAATAAACTTTTTTCCGTTATGCACTAAAAAAGTGTGACCAATAAACTCCGGAGAGATCTGACTTGCTCTTGCCCATGTTTTTACAGCCTCTTTTTTGCCAGATTCATCGAGTTTCTTAATCTTTTTTACTAACCCTTCGTCTACGTATGGTCCTTTTTTTGAACTTCTTGACATAAATTTTTACATAAAATTAAACAATGTTAACTTTATTTACCCCTTTTTAATATAATTCTATCTGAATATTTAACTTTTTTTCTCGTCTTTTTGCCCATGGCTTTTCTTCCCCATGGAGTCTTAGGTGATTTCATACCAACACCCTTTCGTCCCTCTCCTCCTCCGTGAGGATGAGAACCAGGGTTCTGAGCTACTCCTCTAACAGTTGGTCTAATCCCTCTTCTTATATTGTCTCCTGCTTTTTTTAGCTTCTTATTTGATAAGGAAGGATTGCTCACTTGACCTATGGTTGCATAAGCGTCTGATTTAAAAACTCTAATTTCTCCAGATGGCATCTTAACATGAACTTCATCGCCTTCTTTACTCTGAATTAATGCCATGCTTCCTGCACTTCTTATTAACTGACCTCCCTTTCCAGGAACAATCTCTAAATTATGGATTGGAACACCCATAGGAATATTTTTTAATTTCATAGCATTACCCAAACTTACAGCAGCTTTATCTTTGGAAATAACCAAATCCCCAACTTTTAATTTATCAGGTGAAACAATATATCTTCTTTCACCATCAACATAAAGCAGAAGAGCTAAGCTTGCACTTCTATTAGGATCATATTCAATACTTTCAACTTTTGCCTGAATATCTCTTTTATTCCTTTTCCAATCAATTGCTCTTAAAAATCTCTTGTGTTCTCCCCCTTGATGACGCACAGAAACTCTCCCCGATGCTCCTCGGCCACCATGTTTCTTTCTTATTGAATACAATTTCTTTTTTAACATTATTATTTTGTTGAAATAGTCAACTGCTTGATTTTTTTATTACCTTTGATGTAAACAATGGCTTTTTTTCTCTCCGGTAGATTATACACCCTTCTTTTCTTCAAATTGTTTTTCTTCTTTCCCTTTACTCTAATAGTATTTACTTTTTCTACCTCAACACCAAACATTTTCTCTATTAACTGTTTAACCTGATTCTTATTGGCAGTTTTATCCACATAAAACTGATATATACCCTTCTCTTGATCGACCAAAGATTTTTCACTTACTATTGGTTTTATTCTGGTCAATACACTCATTTGGTATTTCTCCTATCTTTCTTAAAATTTTGCTGCAGATATTCAACCGCTGATTTATTTAATACTAATACATCACAATTGATAATCTCAAAAATATTCAGAAGTTTTACATTTACTATAGAAAGGGATAGCTTTTTGCCTAAGCTCTTTAAACCCCTCATACTCCTAAGCGTCTGAACTTTTGCCCCATCATAAACAAAACATATTTTTCCCTTGTCAATCTTTTGTCCTTCTAAAAGCTTGGAAAAATACTTCTTTACCTCCCCTGTCTTTTTAAATTCGGATTTAAAATCAGCAACAACAATTATCCCATTATTTTTTAACTTATCGCTTAAAAGTGAGTGAAGCGCTAATTTCTTAAGTCCTTTTGATAATTTTAGATCAAAATTCTGATCTCCTCTAGGTCCATGAGCCACACCACCACCAACAAATATCGGAGCAAACCTATCCGAATGTCTTGCTCTTCCTGTACCTTTTTGAGGCCAAATTTTTGCTCTGCTACCGCTAACTTCGCTTCTAGTTTTTGATTTAGCGCTAGCATTCCTTCTTCGAGATAAATAGACCCTCACTGCCTGAGATATTGCCTTAGGACTTGGTTTAATACCAAACACTTCAGGATCGAGCTCTAATTTACTAGCAGTTTTACCCGAAAGAGGTAAAACAGCAACATTAAAAATGTTGACAGACTTTTTAACTGTCGGTTTTTTTGTCTTTTTAATAATATCTTTTTTACTATTCATCTTTAGAAGGTTTATTTCTTTTTACTAACTTTCTTTACTTTTTTAACCTTTGTCTCTTCAGCTGATTTATCTTTATCTTGTTTGTCTAAATTTAACTCAATAAATTTCTTACCTGATCCTGTCTTGGTTAGATATACCCAGCTAAATATATGTCCCGGCACAGCACCTTTGATCCAAATTTCATTTGTTTGAGGATCAACATTTACTACTTCCAAATTATCAATTGTTATTTTGGCATTCCCGTAATGACCAGGCATCTTTTTGCCCTTCAAAACTCTTCCGGGTGTTTGAGCACCAATTGACCCTGGAGCTCTCTCTCTATCTGATTGCCCTCTGGTTGTTGGCTGTGAATGAAATCCCCATCTTTTAATCACTCCGGCAAAACCTCTTCCCTTGCTTATTCCTGTCGCTTTTACTCTATCTCCGGGTTTTAAAATCTCAACTAGCTTAATCTCATCTCCTCTTTTTGTTTCTCCATCAATAATTTTTGCCTCAAAAATAGTGTTAAAATGTTTTTTTACTCCAGCCTTTTTCAAAATACCTTTTATAGAATTACTTATCTTTTTTTTCTCGCTATCTGTGCTTATTAATTTAACTCTATTATCAGGCAAAACATCAGCTACTATGACAGGGGAAGCAATTAAAACGGTCAAAGGAACTAGTTTACCTTCCTTATCAAAGGACTGTTTCATTTCACCTTTTCTGGTTATTATTCTATTCAGTTGCATTTTCGGTTCTTAAGTAATATTTTTTGCCAAACAAAAAGGGGCCGGAGCCCCTTGGATATTTTTTAGTGCTCTCGAAAACTATCTAAAATTGTTACTTTGCTTCAGTTTATAAATCTGATATAGATTAAAATACATATTAATTTACATCTTAACTTCAACTTGAACTCCTGCTGGGAGCTCTAAATGTTGAAGACTATCCATCACCCTACTGTTGGCTTCAAGAATATCTATCAGCCTTTTGTGAGTCAGTATTTGGAAATGCTCTCTGGCATCCTTGTCGGTATGAGGACTGGTTGTGACTACAAAAACCCTTCTTTTTGTAGGCAAAGGAATAGGGCCCACTACCTGGGCTCCACTGGTCACAACTGCTTCGATAATCTTAGCAGCAGCCTCGTCGATTACTCTATGGTCATATGATTTTAAACGTACTCTGATTTTATTCACTTTTTCCTTTTTAAATTACTTGACTAACAAGAAATAGGGCAAAATCTCCTCATGGTTTTAATCGCCTATGAGGAGGTTTTAATGTTTTTTTTACTTTATAATTTCGGTAACAACACCTGCTCCAACTGTAAGTCCACCTTCCCTAACGGCAAATCTCTGTCCCTTTTCCAAAGCTACTGGCTTTATAAGTTCAACATCAATATTTGCATTGTCACCAGGCATAACCATCTCTACACCTTCAGGGAGCTTTACATTTCCTGTTACATCGGTTGTCCCTGCATAAATCTGAGGTCTATAACCTGTGAAAAATGGAGTGTGTCTTCCTCCTTCTTCCTTCTTTAACACATAAGCCTCAGCTTTAAATTGAGTGTGAGGAGTGATGCTTCCTGTTTTAGCTAAAACCATACCTCTTTCAATGTCTTCTTTCTCAATACCTCTTAGTAAAAGTCCAACATTGTCGCCAGCTTGACCTTCATCTAATGTTTTCCTAAACATTTCAACTCCGGTAACAACTGTCTTTCTGGTGTCGCGCAAACCGACAATCTCGACTTCCTCATTGACTTTAACCTTGCCTCTGGTAATTCTACCGGTAGCAACAGTCCCTCTTCCTTTAATCGAGAAAACGTCTTCGATTTGCATTAAAAATGGTTTATCAAGTTCTCTTTCGGGAGTAGGAATAAAGTCATCAACAGCTTTCATAAGCTCAAGGATTTGTTTTTCAGATTCAGCATCGCCATCAATGGCTTTTAAAGCAGAACCTCTAATAATAGGCACATTATCGCCATCAAATTTATATTTATTTAATAGATCCCTGATTTCAACTTCAACTAAATCTAAAAATTCAGGATCATCTACAAGATCGACCTTGTTTAAAAACACTACCATTGAAGGCACATTTACCTGACCTGCAAGAAGAACATGTTCTCTTGTCTGAGGCATTGGACCATCTGCAGCTGATACAACTAAAATAGCACCGTCCATCTGAGCAGCACCAGTAATCATGTTTTTAACATAATCGGCATGCCCGGGACAGTCAATGTGGGCATAATGTCTTTTGTCAGTTTCATACTCAACGTGAGCAACAGAAATAGTTACGATTTTACTTGCATCTCTAACAGCTCCTCCCTTAGCAATATCGGCATACTTCATCTCTTTGGCTTTGCCCTCTTTGGACAAAACTTTAGTAATAGCAGCAGTTAAAGTAGTCTTTCCATGATCGACGTGACCAATGGTACCAATGTTTACATGTGGTTTTGTTCTATCAAATTTATCGGCCATTTTTATAAATCCTCCTTAAAAATTTAAACTTTGAAATTGTAACATTAACTTAGTTGTTTTTCAATTTAAACATTAACAAACCGTATCACGCTTATATTTTTAACGTGACTAATAATTAACAATTAAATCTAATTAATCCCAAAAAAAGCTAAACTCACTCAGACTTAACCTCTGGCTTATTAGCCATAAGCTCTACTTGGATATTTTTTGGTATCTCCTCGTAATGAGAAGGTTCCGCATAAAAGGAACCCCTACCCTGAGTAAGACTTCTAATTATTGTAGCATATCCCCTTATATTGGCAAGCGGGACAAGGGTGTTTATAAGCCTCATCTGTCCTCTTGCCTCATTGCCTAATATTTGAGCTCTTTTGGCAGATAAATCTCCTATAACAGTACCCATAAACTCCTCAGGAACGGTGATTTCCATTTTCATAATGGGTTCTGTCATTGTTGGTTCAGCTTTTTTAACAGCATCCTGAAAAGCCATGGAGCCTGCAATTTTGAATGCCATATCCGAAGAATCAACCTCATGGTAAGAACCATCATAGACTATTATTTTAGTATCAACTACCGGAAAACCAGCTAAAACTCCCTTTTCGGCCGCTTCCCTCACTCCCTTTTCAATAGCAGGAATATAGACATTAGGAATAGTTGCACCTTTAATTTGCGACTCAAATACGACACCTTCACCTTTACCCAAAGGCTCAACCTTAATTAAACAATGTCCATATTGACCCCTACCTCCGGTCTGTCTAATATATTTACCTTCGCCCTGAGCAGGTATTGTAATAGTTTCCCTATAAGCAACCTGTGGTTTACCCACCTTAACATTCAAGCCAAATTCTCTTTTCATTCTGTCTATAATAATTTCCAAGTGAAGCTCTCCCATACCGGATAAAACAGTTTGACCGGTTTCCTGGTCTGTTTTAACTGCCAAAGTAGGATCTTCCTCCAAAAATTTACTTATGGATTGACCTAATTTTTCCTGATCTGCCTTGCTTTCAGGCTCAATAGCCAAAGAAATAACAGGGTCGGCAAATTGAATAGATTCGAACATGACAGGATGAGAAGAGTCACAAAGTGTATCTCCAGTTCCTGATTCCCTTAACCCGATAGCCGCCACAATTTCTCCGGCATATCCTTCTTCAATCCCTTCTCTTTTGTCGGCATGCATTAACAAAAGTCTTCCAACTCTTTCACTTGTTTCTTTATTGGTATTTAAAACACTTACTCCGGACTTCAAAACTCCTGAATAAACCCTTAAATAGGAAAGTTTACCAACATGAGGATCTGTCTGTACCTTAAACAGTAAAGCAGACATAGGCTCCTTATTTTCAGGCTTTCTTTCTTCCTTTTCCTGAGTTTTGGGATTAATACCAGCAACAGGTGGAAGATCAATCGGTGAAGGAAGATAATCAACAACCCCATCCAAAACTGGTTGAACTCCCTTATTTCTCAAAGAGGTTCCACAGTAAATAGGCACTAGTTTATTAGAAATAACAGCTCGTCTTAAGGCTTCTTTTAACTCTTCAACAGATAACTCTTCATCGTTCAAAAACTTTTCCATTAAAACTTCGTCTTCTCCAGCAATCTCCTCAATAAGTTGAGATCGGTACTCATTTAGTCTGTCCTGATGTTCGGCAGGTACTTCGCTGACGGAGTATTCGACTCCAAGCTCATCTTTATCCCAAATAATCATTTTTTGATCCAAAACAGAGATTACTCCTTTAAAATCATGTTCTTTGCCGACAGGGATAGTTAGGATAGCCAGTTTCTTTCCAAATCTATCTTTAATCATACCCACTGTATTCTCAAAGTCAGCGCCAATTTTATCCATTTTATTGATAAACACTAATCTCGGCACCTTATATTTATCTGCCTGATGCCAAACAGTTTCAGATTGTGCTTGAACACCCTCTTCAGCATCAAAAACCATAATGGCTCCATCAAGAACTCTTAAGGCTCGTTCGACTTCAGCGGTAAAATCCACGTGCCCAGGAGTGTCAATCAGGTTTATTCTAAAATCTTTCCAAAAAGTTGTGATAGCAGCTGATACAATTGTGATCCCTCTCTCCCTTTCTTGCTTCATCCAGTCAGTGACTGTTGTCCCTTCATCAATATCACCAAGTTTATATGTCCTTCCTGAATAAAAAAGGATTCTTTCGGTTGTTGTTGTTTTACCAGCATCAATATGAGCAATAACACCTATATTTCTGATTCTATCTAGAGAAATATCTCTATTTTTTGTAACCTCAATTGCTTGAGCCATTGTTCCTCCAGTCTTGTTTATTGGTATTTAACTTACTGTTTTTCATTTTTATTTATATTTTTAAAAAAATCTGCTCCTAAATAAAAGGAGCATTTTAATATATCATAAAGCTGTGTTTGATGCAGATAAGCTAAACTTACCACCTCAAATGAGCAAATGCCTTGTTGGCTTCCGCAGCTTTTTCCATCTCTCGTCTCTTACTGACAGCTCCGCCTTCACCTTTAGCTGCATCCATAATCTCAGCTGCTATTTTTTCGGAAAAGGTTCTGAATGAAGAATTTGGTCTCTTTCTTGATTCTTCAACCAGCCATCTTAAAGATAAAGAATCCTTTCTCTTGCTTCTAACTGGCATAGGAACTTGATATGCGGCACCCCCAATTCTTCTTGATCTAACTTCAAGCTCTGGTCGAATATTGTCTAATGCCTGGTTGAAAACCTCCATAGGATCCTTCTTTGTCTTCTTACCAATGCTTTCCAGAGCATCATAAATATGCTTTCTAGCTATAGTTTTTTTACCACTCATCATAACCATATTAATAAGTTTGCTAATATGTTTGCTGGCAAACACTGGATCAGAAATTGTTTGTCTGGTTTCAATTTTTCCTTTTCTTGGCATGATAATTAAGCCTCAACTGAATCTGAGTCTTTTCCTCCTTTTGTTAATTTTGCACCATATTTACTTCTTGAAGTCTTTCTGCCTTCAACTCCACTAACATCTAGCTTACCCCTGATAAGATGGTATTTTACACCTGGTAAATCTCGGACTCTTCCGCCTCTGATCAATACTACGGCATGCTCAGCAATATTATGTCCAATACCTGGGATATAAACCGTAACCTCTTTTTTGTTTGACAATCTTACCTTGGCAACTTTTCTTAAAGCAGAATGAGGTTTTTTTGGTGTCATGGTTTTCACAGAAGTAACTACTCCTCTTTTTTGAGGAGAAAGTACATCCGTAACCCTATTTTTAATAGGATTAAACATACCCCTAAGAGCCGGACTCTTAGACTTTGACTTTTTCTGCTTTCTTGGTTGTCTGATTAATTGATTAAATGTTGGCATTTTTTCACTCCAATTCCACACGTTTTTTAGTAACGGGAATTAAGCGTCCTATGATAACATTTTCTTTCATACCTATCAATTTATCTTCTCTACCTAAAATTGCCGCATCGGTTAAGATATTGGTTGTTTCCTGGAATGAAGCAGATGATAGCCAGGAATTTGTGTTCAAAGATGCTTGAGTCACCCCAAGTAAAACATGCCTTCCCTGGGAAACAGTACCCTTATCTTTCTTTGCTGCTTCGTTTATTTCATCGAAGGTGATCTCGTCAACATACGATCCAATTAATAATTCCGTATCTCCTGGAGAAGTAATTTGAATTCTGCTGCTCATCTCATGGATTATAACTTCGAAATGTTTGTCATGGATGGTAATACCCTGAGACTCATACACTTTCTGGATCTCATCCAAAAGGTATTGCTTAGCCTCTTCCAAACTTCTAAGCTCCATTAACTGCCTGACATCAACTGAACCGGCAACAAGCTGTGTTCCAATGCTGACTTCTTGTCCATCCTGAACCAAGATTTTAGATCCTTTAGGAATAATATATTCTCTAATATCTTCTTTGCTTTTAACTCTAATTAAAATAGCTTCGTCGGATTCTGTAAGTCTGACTTTACCGGTAATCTCAGAAAGAACTACTGGTGATTTTGGCGTTCTCATTTCAAATAATTCTTGGACTCTTGGCAAACCTTGAGTAACATCTAAACCAATAACACCTCCTGAATGCTTAGTTCTTAATGTCAACTGAGTACCTGGTTCTCCAATCGACTGAGCTGCCATAATACCGACAGGTACGCCGATTTCGACTGATTTCCTATTGGATAGATCCCATCCATAACAAGCTGAACAAATTCCCTGTTTTGATTCACAGGTTAAAGGAGACCTAACCTTAACACTGGTTATTTTTGACCCACTTATTTGAGCCAGCTTCTCTTCATCGATAATCTCCCCCTTGGCAACAATGACTTTTTTGCCATCTTTTATGTCTTCAGCTGCCACTCTAGAAATTAATCTATCTTCAAAAGATTCAGCTCTTTCTCCTGATTTTTTAACTTCAATCCATCTCTTAGTTCCGCAGTCCAGTTCTCTGACAATAGCAGCATGAGAAACATCGACTAATTTTCTGGTTAGATATCCTGCATCTGCAGTTTTTAGAGCGGTATCTGTTAAACCTTTTCTC
>Ga0172381_10007291_pt1 | contig 10960 bp, 9 predicted proteins | sample Leawel6488metaG_FD_119754 | JGI IMG/M metagenome (GOLD analysis project Ga0172381, IMG submission 119754) | Leachate microbial communities from a municipal landfill in Southern Ontario, Canada - Leachate well 64-88 metaG | ecosystem: Engineered > Solid waste > Landfill > Unclassified | place... | reverse complement strand
GACATTTTTCCAGTCATTAATGAATGTTGCCAACCCGATATCCGTCAGGGGGTGTCTGAACATTTTCTCAATCACCGTAAAGGGGATTGTCACTACATGAGCACCGGATTTGGCGGCTTCAACTACATGCAGCGGATGTCTCACACTGGCGACAATAATCTCGGTCTCATAATGATACTCCCTGAAAATCTGTACCATATCCCGGACAATCTGCATTCCATCGCATCCGGTATCATCCAGCCGTCCGATAAATGGGCTCACGTAGGTGGCACCGGCCTTGGCTGCCAGGATTGCCTGGTTGACGGAAAACACCAAGGTCACATTCGTCCTGATGTTCATGGCTTTCAGTTTTTTTACCGCTTGTAGTCCCTCCGGGGTCATGGGGATTTTTATAACAATATTCTGTGACCAGCCGGATATCGCAACAGCTTCCCTGATCATCCCTTCAAAATCCGTGCTGATCACTTCGACACTGATGGGACCGTTGATAATCTGGGTTATTTCCGTAACCAGTTCGTCAAAATTCCGGTTCTCTTTTGCGACAAGCGTTGGGTTTGTTGTAACCCCATCGATAACACCCCACCCGTTTGCTTTTTTGATCTCTTCGATATTGGCCGTATCAATAAAAATTTTCATCTCTTCAACCTCACCAATTCTTTTCCCGCAGTTACCGCATTTTTCGCCGTCAGCCCATGCTTCTCCAGCAGTTGCTCATATTCCCCGGATTCTCCGAATACATCTTTCACTCCCAGAATTCTCATGGGAACGGGATATTTTATACATATGGCTTCTGCTACTGCACTGCCAAGACCGCCATAAATGCTGTGCTCTTCCATGGTGATTACAGCCCCTGTTTTTTGTGCAATTTTCATAATCGCTGCTGTATCCAGCGGTTTTATGGAGGGAATATTTATAACACTGGAATCGATCTTTTCTTTTTTGAGAATCGCTGAGGCTTCCATGGCCTTGTGAACCATCGTTCCCGTGGCAATTATTGCTAAATCATCGCCTTCTCGCATGGTAACTGCTTTTCCGAATTTAAATGCATAATCGTTTTCCAGCAGTATGGGTGTTTTTGAACGGTTCAACCGTATGTATGCCGGCCCCGGGCGATCCACCTCGGTCAGGATGACCTCTCTTGTCTCGACCGCATCAGAGGGAACAATAACAGCCATATTGGGGATGACCCGCATGAGTGCAAGATCCTCCAGCGACTGGTGCGATGCACCATCCGGACCATTGGTCAGTCCGGCATGGCTGACCGCAATTTTCACGGATAGTTTATCGTGTGCAATGGTGTTTCGGATCTGTTCCCAGGCACGCATGGCAAAAATTGCATATGTACTGGCAAAGGAAATTTTTCCTTCTGCTGCAAGTCCGGATGCAACCCCCATCAGATTTTGCTCTGCACACCCGACATCAATAAACCGTGATGGATTCATCACTGCAAATTTGTTTGTTTGTGTAGATACTGACAAATCTGCATCAAGTACTACGACATTGGGATTGCTGGATAGCGTCTGGAGGGCTTCCCCGTACGCATCCCTCGTTGACTGAAACTCCATATGAGGTCAGTCTCCACCGAGTTCTTTCAGTGCAATTTTCATCTCGTCTTTGCTTAAAGTTTTTCCATGGAATGCATTGATCCACTCCATGAACGAGACGCCTTTGCCTTTGAGGGTATGGGCAATAATCGCCGTTGGTTTGCCACTGTTCATTTTTGCGGTATCCAGCCCTTCAATAATATTTTCAATTCTGTTGCCATCAATTTCCAGGATATTCCATCCAAATTCTCTCCATTTCCCGGCAATAGGTTCGAGGCGCAGAATTTTCTCCGTGGGGCCGTCAATCTGTAAACCGTTACGATCGATTATAGCCGTCAGGTTGTCAAGTTTATAATGCGATGCAAAGAGTGCTGCCTCCCAGACCTGTCCTTCGTCACATTCCCCATCCCCGAGCAGGGCATACACTCGGTTTTTTTTATTATCCATCTTTGCTGCAAGGGCCATGCCACACGCGACTGAAAGGCCCTGCCCAAGTGATCCGGTTGATGCCTCGATCCCCGGAATATGTGTATCCGGATGTCCCTGGAGAAGACTTCCGAATTTTCGTAAGCTTGTCAAATTTGATAGGGGGAAATAACCGCACTCAGCGAGAGTAGCATATAATGCCGGGGCAGCATGCCCCTTGGAGAGGATAAAACGGTCCCTCCCATCCCAGCGGGGATTGCGTGGGTTGTGGTTCATGTGGGAGAAATAGAGTACCGTCAGGATGTCAACACAGGACAACGATCCTCCGGGATGGCCTGACCCTGCATTAAAAATCATATTGATTACGTGTTTTCGGATGATCCTGGCTTTATCTTCAAGACGGACAGTATCGCAGGTTTTTGGTAGCGTTTCGGACTGGTATAACCCCATCAGCATCCCCCGGACTTTTTAAGCGATAACCTGATATCGGTCTGGGTAATTACGGTGGATTCAAGATGACCCGGTACAATATCTGCCCCGACATTTGCCAGTCGTACAATATCTGCAGTCAGGTTATTGTTACATGACGACAGGGAAAGAGCAGTGATACATGCAACGGTGTCGATGTTTCCCGTTACTGGTATAACGTCCTTTGTTACCGGGGGTACGTGAGTTACGCTCCCTTTTTTATCGAAGAGGGTCATCCCCTCTTTCCCGCGGGAAATGAGAATAAACTGGCACTCCAGGGAGGACAGCAACCACTGGCCGATATTCCGGATACTCGTCTCGTTGATCTGTCTGATCTTTGTGAGTTCCACTGCATTTTCAAGGGTTGTGATAAAGGTATGAATTCCTTTATAATCGAAGGATTGATCAATTTTTGGATAAACCACTATGGGTTTATCATATTTCTTTGAGAGTGCAATGATCTCTTTAAGCACGGTTTTTGTTATGATACCTTTGTTATAGTCAGAGATGAGAATCACATCAACGGATACAATCGTGTCTTGCAGAAAACGGAGAAGAGCGCTTTCCTGTACCTGACTGAGTGGGGAGCGTATCTCCCGGTCAAGCCGTAATATATATTGCCGCTCTGCAATTATTCGTGTTTTTACTGTGGTCGGGCGGTCGTTGCATTCTGTGATTCCCGTGGTGTTAATAGCATCTTCCTTTAATAATCCCGTCAATTGCCTGCCAAACCAGTCATTGCCTATGACACCAACCGTTACTACGTCTCCGCCTAATCCATGGATGATCTCGCCTGCATGTGCAGCACCACCTAACCGGTAAATTTCATGAGAAATATCTACCAGGGGAACCGGAGCTTCCGGTGATAGACGGGACACGTTACCATACATGTACCGATCCAGCATCAAGTCGCCGATTACCAGAACTGTTGTTTTATTGAAATGTTCCAGAATATTATTAAGTGCGTCCATGTCCGGGATCAATAAACACCTATTTTATTATCTCTGTATCTCTTTAAAAACTATAGGAAAAACTGGATAAATTCCATCCCGGGTGATTAAACACGTCGGGAAAACCAGACTATATAAAAAGAGTGAAACTGGACAATGCCGCATTCCTGAACGATGCCAGAAAGGACTGGTCACGTATAGACGGGATAGGAACGGGATTTATCGCTACATTACCTGTTCATAAACCCGTTTTGTTTTCTCTGCTGAATCTGCCCATGAAAAAATCTTGAGGCGCTCTGTTCCCTTCTGGATACAAGAGTTCCTTAAGGTGGTATCAGCGATCATTCTCTCTGTTGCTTCCTGAAATGAGAACGCATCCCGTGGATCAAAATACACTGCTGCATCCTCACCAACTTCCGGCAGCGAACTGTTGTTACTTGCAATGACCGGGCAGCCACAGGAAAATGCTTCAAGGACGGGCAATCCAAATCCTTCATACAGGGAGGGGAATACGAACGCGAGAGCATTCCTGTACAGGTACTTGATCGTTCCATCCGTCCATAAAGGGATATAATGAACACGTTGAAGAGGAACATCTATCTCTTTCATCAGTTTCCACTCATCCGGAGTGAACTGTCCTCCCCCGGTACAGCATATGTGCAACTCCGGATATTTTTTTAAGAGAGGAGCCATTGAGGTGATAAAGAACGGGAAATTTTTGTAGATTGACCGGTTTCCTACAAACAAGAGATACGAGGATGGCAATGCAATTGGAATCATTTCCTCCCCCCCCGACCCCTCAAACGAATTTCCCCGGTAGATCACATGAATACGATCGGGATCGAGATCGAAATCCACATACTTCAGGATATCACGTTTTGTCAGTTCTGATACCGCAATAATCGCATCCGCTCTCTGGATGAGGTGCATCTTTCGTGCATGTGTCGGATCATTATGGGGGAAATATTCCGGTATGATCTCCTGCATCATATCATGGATATCGATCACGAACGGTTTCTCACCGAGATGATTCAGGAAATAGGGATCGTAATATGTCGGGTGGAATACGTCAAAGTCCTGCGCCTTCAACTGCCGTACCGACTCCTGCTGGTTGTTAAAAATGTGGTTCAATGCATTGATCTTGAGTTTTCTCTGTAATCTGGCAAAAAAAAGCGAGTTGGAGAAAAAATTATTTCTCTGTGTCCAGAACTGGTTCAATTGAGGCTGTTGGTACAAGTGATCATTCTGCGAATAGCGCAATGCAAGCCGGAAATTGATCTCCGGGTCACGGGAATATTGATCCATCAGTTCGCAGAAATACCGTGAAATCCCTCCGTAATGCTGGATGCCAAAGATCTGGTGATCGTAGAGAATTTTCATGACATTTGTCCTATGCGGGAAATGTTCACAACTCTCCTGCCGGAAAAAACCGTACTGTTCCTCGCGCAATCTTCGATCCATCGGCTCAACCCCACTAACGTAAGTGAGGGGATTTTTGCATATGATTTTACTTTTCTTGAAAAAACACAGTGGCTCAAATCGTTTCTTCGATTCGAACCGAGTGCCGGACATGCGGCACAGTATGACCTGTATTTCCCGCATCCCCCATCATAATGGCATCCCCCGGTAAACGGCCACATATCATGCAGTGACCATACAACCGGCTTTTTGATTCGGGAGATATCTTCGATCGACATCGTACCTGCTGCGATCCAGTGCAAATGAACAATATCTGCGTCGATTTGATTGATTGTATCAACAATATTACTGAACGGTAACCACGCTGGTGAGAAGAATGATCTCTTATTTTTATAAAATATTGTGGGAAATGCATCAAGTGTAGGACGTAATGAATTAATGGTTTCTCTCAATTTTGTAGGTGGACCGATAATCGAAGGATCATCGCAGGTTTTGGTTTGAACTACCATTTGTGATTCAACACCAAGTGATTGCAATGATTTATGCAAGTGGTACGCACCCAGTGCTGCACCTCCAATAGTATCAGAATTACTTACGGTAACAACGTTCATATCCGCCCCAGCATGTGCCCGAGAATGTATCGGATCTTACTAATCCAGGTTTCGGTCTCAAAGTGCGTCTTTTGCAAGATATGGTCTGCCACATCATCTCTGATGAGAATGGGAGGATGTTTCAGGGGGAATCGCATGGGAATCGTTGGTATGTTGGCAAAGGGGCTGTTTACTCCGGTGGTATGTGTACCGCCAGTCCCAAAACCGATATTGGAGACAATGTTTGTGTTTGGCTGGATGCACAATCTTCCCTGAACCCAACAGATAAATCCAAATTGATAATCCCACGTGTCAATTTTTCCCGCATATGTCCTTTCAAAACAGTGAGTCCAATATTTGACGGATTTCTTGTCTTGGAAAATATCTTGTAACCAATTCCCATCCCGAAGGGACGGCCATAGTTGCATAGATACATCATAATTGTTCCATGCTCGCTTCCATGTAGCCCATCCCCACATAAGTGGATATCGTGAGAAATAGTAACTATACTCCGTCTGTCGTCTTCCAAACAGGAAATTATCCCCGGAGATCATCATCACGCGTTCATCATCCCGATAGCGTTCGAGCAGTTCCTGGCAGTATGGGAAGAAACTCTGATCCGGGAAACAGTCATCTTCGAGTATTATCCCCTCGTCAACCTGGGAAAAGAACCAGTTGATTGCAGAACTTATGGCATGTTTACAGCCGAGATTTTCCTCCCGGAAAAGTGTTGTGACTTTACAATCCCAATCAACGTGTTGAATTATTTCCCGTACTTTCCTGCAGTTCTCATAATCATCAGGCCGGTCTTTACGTGGTCCATCCGCGGCCACGAACAGGTGAGCTGGTTTAGCCTTTCGGATTTCATCGAATACGATCCGGGTGGTATCCGGCCGGTTGAATATGAGAAAGAGAACGGGTGTTGTAAGAGAATCCTGTGTCATATGCCACCTTACAATTATTGATTTTTCATCCTGCCATTCCATTCCAGGAGCGGGGCTATCACACCGGGCCGTTTCTCCGTCCAGTACGGGCCATCGCTCAGCCCGCCCTGGATCAGCAGGTTCAGCGAAGGCGATCTTTTCCCGGGCTCGGTGATCCACATGCGGTTGCGAAGGGATGACCTCAATTCAAGGGTATAGATCCCTTCGTTCAGGAACCGTTTTGGTATTTTCGATCTGAGTACAATCTCGCCCAGTGAAAAAACAGGCCAATCCTTTTCCTCATGATCATTAAAATACGACCAGTATAACGGTATCCCGTCTTCATTGAGTATCGAGTAGCCGATTTCCAGGCCCGGATCGCCGGACGTGAGTGATCCTTCAATCTGGATCCATATATCCTGGTTATTGGATACCGGATTGCCAATCGGGCTTCCGGCTGAATTGGTGAGGAAGAATTTCTGGGGGGTAAACCAGGGATTCTTAAATTCGTTGCCCGGGTTCACCCACTGGGAGGAGAGTACATCCCCTCCTTCGGGAAATAAATAGGATCTGATGATCCGGTTGACATCGGAGCCCCGTTCTTTGATATGACCGTTTTCAATCAGAATGCAATGTGAACATAATTGTTCGATTGCATTCATGTTATGGCTTACAAAGAGCACCGTTCTCCCCTCATCGGCAATATCTGCCATCTTGCCCAGGCATTTTTTCTGGAACGCAGCATCACCCACGGCAAGCACTTCATCAACCAGGAGAATTTCTGGTTCAAGGTGGGCTGCGACCGCAAAGGCCAGCCGGACATACATCCCGCTCGAATATCTCTTTACCGGGGTGTCCAGAAACTTCGCGATCTCGGAAAATTTTACAATGTCATCCAGCTTGGCATCGATCTCCCGCCGTTTCATCCCGAGGATCGAACCGGATAAATAGATGTTTTCCCGGCCGGTCAGTTCCGGATGAAATCCTGTTCCCACTTCCAGCAGGGAGCCGACACGCCCGTGCAGTTCAACAATACCTTCGGTGGGCGCAGTGATCCGGGACAGGATTTTAAGGAGCGTACTCTTGCCTGCACCATTCCTCCCGATAATCCCGACAACCTCGCCCTGCTCAATCTCAAACGAGCAGTCTTTCAATGCCCAGAATCCTTCAACCGGCGGAGATTTTTGGAATAACCTGGCAGGTGCTTTCAGTGAATTTGCGATTACATCCCGGAGGGTGAAATATTTTTCCTGGGGCCCGCCAAGTACATACTTCTTTCCCAGGTGGTTTACACGGATAGCAACAGGGTTTGATGGCATGGGAGCGGCAGTTCCTTTGGATATTCTTACAGATTATCTCAATCATCACTAAATTATGTTGCCGTTCTCTGCAGAGAAAAACAGTACCGGTGAATCAGGACTGTGCCGGATAGCCCTGCTGGGTTTTTATCCATGCAATGGTCCTGTCCAGTCCATGCTCCAGGGATGCCTTTGGCACCCACGCAAGTATCTCTTTTGCTTTGGTAACATCAGGCCGGCGCCGGAGCGGGTCATCTTCCGGTAAAGGAGAGAAGGATAATGATGATCGCGATCCCGTTTGATGAATCACTTTTTTTGCCAGTTCAAGAACCGTTATCTCGTTCACGTTCCCGATATTGATGACCTGTCCTTCAGCAGCGTCAAGAGATGCAAGGCGGAGGAGACCTTCGATCTGGTCTGTCACGTAGGTGAAACTCCGGGTCTGGGAACCATCCCCGAACACCGTCAGGGGCTGGTTCTTCAGTGCCTGGTCGATGAACCGGGGGATCACGCGGCCATAGATCCCGTCAAGCCGGATACGCGGGCCGTACGTGTTGAAGATCCGGGCAATGCGGGTGTTGAGGTGATGCTGGCGGCGGTATGCCACCACATATGCCTCGCCACACCGCTTCGCCTCATCGTAACACCCCCGTGGCCCGATGGGATTGACATTGCCGTGATAGGTTTCCGGCGTAGGTACGATATCCGGATTACCATACACCTCGCTGGTGGACGTATAGACAAGTCGTGCATTATGCTTCTTTGCGATCCCCAGGGCAACCATGACCCCCAGGGTATTTGACTTGAGGATCTGGATGGGGTAATGCTCGAATTCAAACGGCGATGCACGGCTTGCCATGTGAAAAACATAGTCCACATGCGTATCCATGGCGATCGGAACCGAGATGTCGTGCTCGATAAAACGGAACCGCTCGTTTTCCTTAAGCGGCTGGATATTGCACATCTGCCCGCTGGCAAAGTTATCGATGCAGGTGACCTCTGCGCCCAAATCGAGCAGGGTCTCGCACATCCATGAACCAAGAAATCCAGCCCCGCCGGTAACGAGAACCTTCTGGTCTTCGAAGGATATCTCTCCAAGGTTTTTCCGGATGGTGTCCAGTTCTGCACGTGAATCAAACGTCATGATTTATTTCCCTTCAGCAGCCCGGATAAAAATGGCCGGAGATCCTTTGCAAATTCTTCCCGCTCGAGCGTCAGTTCGATACTGGATTTCATCCAGCCCAGTTTGTCGCCGATATCGTAGCGGCGGCAGTTCGTGACAAGGCCGAGAGGCCGATCCAGTTTGCGGAGTGCATCGGTGAGCTGGATCTCTCCCCCGTACCCGGAAGGAATCTCATGCAACAGGGGAAAGATCTCCGGTGTAAGAATGTAGCGCCCGATTGCACCGAGGTTCGAGGGTGCGTTCTCCGGTGCAGGTTTCTCTATGATATCATTGATCTCGTATACGCCCTTTTCGATCTCCGTTCCGTCAATAATGCCATAATCCTTGATCTTATTCTCCGGAACCGGTTCCACGGCAATGATCGTGCGGTGGTACCGGTCATAGGCATCTATCATCTGGCGGGTACAGGGCCCGGCATTTTTTGGGGAGATGCAGATCGTGTCCCCGAGCAGGACAGCAAACGGTTCATTGTCACAGTGGCGCTCTGCGTGGAGAACCGCATTCCCAAGACCCCTTTGCTCCCGCTGCCGGATGAAATGGATATCCGGGAAATCCGCAAGGGATTGCAATGACTCTTTGAACGGGTTGTTCTCATGCCCGGTAAACTTTGATTCCAGTTCGAAACACCGGTCGAAATGATCCTCGATGGCCCGCTTGTTGCGCCCGGTGATGATCAGGATATCTTCGATACCGGAGAGGATCGCTTCTTCAACAACGTACTGGATGACCGGTTTGTCGACAACCGGCAGCATCTCCTTGGGCTGGGCTTTGGTTATTGGTAAAAACCGGGTCCCGAGTCCCGCTGCGGGAATGACGACCTTTCGCACGCTCTGTTTTTTTGTCATGAAATCCTCAAAAGGGTGCCAATCTCCGTTACCAGCATATTCCCTCGCGATCCTGCCGGGACAGGATGCGCCGGCCTTCAATGATAATGGTGTGCGCCATGAGATCAAATTCTTTGTCAAGGCGGGAGAACTCCGGCCATTCGGTCATCACCAGGCAGCCATCGGCTCCCCGCAGAGCATCGGCAGCAGTCGGGCAGTACTCGATGGCCGGAAAGATCTTCTTCATATTCGGAGCTGCCATCGGATCATATGCCGAGACCCGGGCCCCGATCTCAAGCAGCATCCGGATTACCGGGACTGCCCGCGAGTCCCGGATATCATCGGTGTTGTCCTTGAAGGCAAGGCCGAGCACGGCAATCCGTTTGCCGGCAAGGGAGCCCGCCCGCTTTTCAAGAATACGAATCATCCGGGAGGGCTGGTGCTCATTGACCGCAAGAACCGATTGCAGTAAAACCGGTTTTTCTCCTGCATGTTCTGCAAGCGAGACGAGGGCTGAAACATCCTTGGGGAAGCAGCTTCCGCCAAAGCCGGCACCGGCATTGAGGAAGAGCGGCCCTATGCGGGGATCGAGTCCCACGCCTTTCATCACTTCGTAGACGTCGATACCCAGGTTCTTGCAGATATTCCCTATCTCGTTGGAGAACGAGATCTTTGTTGCAAGGAATGCATTCGAGGTATACTTGATCATCTCTGCTGCGGAAAGGCCCGTGTGTACCCGGGGTGCCGCAACCGACGTGTACACCTCTTCCACCCGCTTACCGGATCCGGCATCGCTGCTGCCAATGACAAGACGGTCCGGGTTCATGAAATCCGCTACCGCCCGGCCCTCCCGGAGAAACTCCGGGTTCATGGCAAACCCGATCTCGCGCTCTGTCTTTCCTGCTGCCTCAAGAACGGCAGGGCGCACAACATTTTCGGTAGTGCCCGGCGGAACCGTGCTCTTGACAACAACAACGCAATATCCCGGGGTGTCTTTCAGGATCTCCCCGATTGAACGGCTTGCCGACTCAATGTAGGAGAGGTTTGCGCTCCCATCCGGTTTTGGCGGTGTGCCGACACAGATAAAAACAATGTCTGATGCGGCCACGGAGTCATACCCGGCTTCTGCCCGCAACCGGTGCCCGGCATTCTTTTTCAGCAGGTCTTCCAGACCGTCTTCATAGATCGGAGGCCTGCCTTCATTGATCGCCCGGATCTTATCCTGATCGATCTCGATGATGGTCACCTGGTGCCCGAATTCGGCAAAACAGGTGCCGGTGACAAGTCCTACGTATCCCCCGCCGACAATGGATATTTTCATGGACAATTGCTCCT
>Ga0172381_10007289_pt1 | contig 10962 bp, 11 predicted proteins | sample Leawel6488metaG_FD_119754 | JGI IMG/M metagenome (GOLD analysis project Ga0172381, IMG submission 119754) | Leachate microbial communities from a municipal landfill in Southern Ontario, Canada - Leachate well 64-88 metaG | ecosystem: Engineered > Solid waste > Landfill > Unclassified | place... | reverse complement strand
GATATGGAAACAATAACTTATGAAACTTATGGTCCTGCTGGAGTAGCGATTATTATTGAAGCATTAACTTCAAATAGAAATAAAGCTGCCGCCGAGGTAAAACATATTCTTTCTCAAAATAATGCAACACTCGCAAGTTCTGGTAGTGCAAGTTGGGCTTTTGAAAAAACTTTTGAAGGTTGGATTCCAAAAACAATGGTTACTGTTCCAGAAGAAGATGTTCCAAAACTAGAAAAACTTATAGAAGATTTGGAGGAAAATGAAGAAGTGCAAGATGTTTATACTAATGCAGAATAAAAATAATCCAATTATAAATTTTATAATTAATTAATAAATAAATACAAACCTGGATCCTCGCATCCGCGAGGATGCTCAAAAAATATAGTCGCTTGTCAGCTCGTTATTTTTTGGCAGTTATCCACAGATAATATTATTATGTATTTGCTTTTTTAACAGAATTTAAGAGAATATATGCGTATAGTTTTAATAGAACTATTTATAAAAAATAATTTTATAAAATAAATGAGTAAAAATAAAAAGGATATTAAAGTAAAAGGTGATGTTGCATTAGATGCTGATAAAAATGCATTAAATGAAGAAGATACAGAGAAGGAAAAAGAAAGTAGTACACTATCAGATGGTGTTCTTGACGCCTTTGATGAAGAAATTACACCAACAGATCCTCTATTGCTAAGCGAGGAAGATACAATTGGTGGATACGAAAACGAGGAAGATGAGGAAGATGTAGGTATAGACTCTGGAGACTATAAACCAGATGATGAATGGTAAAAACCTACGGTCAAGTTAAAAGTTGAAAGTTATAAAGTCAAAAGTAAACACAAAAAAATAAAAGGAGTTTTCGGCAAAGCCGAAAACTCCTTTTATTTATATTATTTACAAAATTTTTCAGATGCGAAATAAGTTAACCCAGCAGCTATAGCATCATATTCATCATCATATTTTATTTTATTTTTATCAGAGCATTCATCTATTTTTATAAGTTTTTTAACCATAAAAATAACCTGGTCTTTATCACTATTTCCATATCCGGTAACTGCAATTTTAATTGCCATTGGAGAAAATTCTTTTATCTTGAGTCCGAACTTTGAAGCTACATAAAGCATAACTCCCCTAGCCTCTGAAACATGCATCGCAGTCTTTTGATTATTTTTAAAAAACAAAGTTTCAATAGCCATCACTTCTGGTTTATATTTTTTAATTATTTTTTCTATTTCTTCTCCAATAAACTTCAATCTTTCATGATGTTCAATTTTTGCAGAAGTTTTAAAACACTCAGAAAAAAGCAAGATTTCTTTTCCAGCTTTCTCTTTTTCTATTACAGCTACCCCCATTCTTTCGTAACCTGGGTCTATTGAAATTATTTTCATAATTAAATTCTAGCATAAATATACTAAAATCTATTCTCCGCTAGGCCTTGCCTAGCGGAGAATTAAACCAACTAAAAACTTCGTCCTCTAAAACTTTTGTATTTGCAAAATATTCAGGAAATGCTTTCTGTTCTAAAATCATAAAATGAATTCTTTTATTAAAAAAATCCATAAAACTTGAATATTCATAATTTTTTAAAAAAAATTTTATATCTTTTTTATATATTATATTTTTTTCTTTCCAATTAGAATCAATATTTTTTATTGGGTTAAGATAAATATAAGAAAAAAGATATTTTAAATATCTATCAGAATCAGATATTTTTGATTTAAATTTTCCTTCAAACAAACTTCCAGTTCTTTGATATTTTTTATTGTAATACATTGAATAAGAAGTGCACAATTTTTGCATAAATTTACTAATTCCATTTTCTGTTTTTTGTTTTATTAAAATATGAAAATGATTAAACATTAAACAATATGCCCCGATTGACACAATAGTATTCCCTCTTTCAAAAGAGTACGGTGTTTGATTTTTATTTAAAGAATCTGACTTAAAATTATTTAATGAATTACATGCGAACATTAAACTCATAAACCTAAAATAATCTTCTTTATCATGGAAAATTTCTTGTTTATTATTCCCACGATTATAAATGTGATAAACTTCACCTTCCACAAAAGATGTTTTTCTTAATGACATCTTCAAATTATAATCTCTCTTTCTCCTCTAGGCAAGGCCTAGCGGAGAAAGAATCTGATAAGATTAGATAATAATTTTTACAAATCTTTTTTTCCCTATTTTTAGAGTAATATCACTATCTATTTTATAATTTACATCAGTGATTTTTTCGCCAGATACCGCGTTACTTACAGCATTTTCTGAAATAAGTCTTCTAAAATCACTCTTTGAAGCTACAATTTTATTTTCAACCAATAAATCAATTAGATTTTTACCTTTTTGAGTTTTTACTTGTTCAATATCTTCTGGCAAGCCTCCTTTTTGAAAAGTTTCAATAAAATTTTTCTCGGCTTTTTTTGCATCTTTTTCAGAATGATAAAACCTGACAAGTTCAAAAGCTAATTTCATTTTAATATCTTTTGGATTTGTACCCGATTCTAAAGATTTTTTATATTGTTCTATTATACTAATATCAACTCTGGTGGTAAGAGTAAAATATTTAATAATAAATTCATCTCTTAAAGATAAGATTTTACCATACATATCATTTGGAGAATCAAATAAATTTACAGTATTTCCCCAACTTGAACTCATTTTCCTTCCATCCAAACCTTCGATAAGCGGATTGGTTATAACATCTTGAGGTTCTTGATGATAATGTCTCTGCAATTCTCTACCGGCCAAAAGATTAAATTTCTGGTCTGTTCCACCAATTTCAATATCGGCTTTAATTGCAACTGAATCATAACCTTGCATTAGTGGGTATATTAATTCTCTTAGCGATATCCTTTTCCCTGCATCCAATCTTTTTTTAATATTTTCTCTGGCAATAAAATTACTTAGTGAGAAAACATCAGCTTGTTCACAAAGTTCATTGTAGCCCAGTTTACTTAACCATTCACTATTGTAATGTATTTCACATTTATCCAAATCTATAACCTTACCGGCTTGTTGAATATAAGTTTCCAAATTCTTTTTTACCTGCTCCATTTTCAACATCGGTCTTTCGCTATCTTTATCAGAAGAATCTCCAATAAGAGCTGTAAAATCTCCGATAATCAAAACTATTTGATGTCCTAATAATTGAAAATCTCTTAATTTTAATAATGGTATAGATCTACCAAGATGAATATTGGAACTGGTTGGATCAATACCTAATTTAATTCGAAGTTTTTTTTCACCTTTGAGTTTTGCCTCTAGTTTGTCTTTCTCGATAATTTCCTCGACTCCACGAGTAAAAAGTTCTTCTATTTTTTTTGGATCTGTATTTATCATTACCTATAAATTTATCACAAGAACTAGTTTTTATAAAGGTCTAAAAAAACAAGTCATATTTCTACATCAATTATTATTTATGCTATAATTTTCCTTATGTTAAGACATAAAATAAAAACAATTAAACATCATTTAGATAAAAATATTAAACCAAAAACAAAAAGCGGTTTACATTTTATAAAAAATAACAAAAAACAAGTCTTTATTTTTTTATTGGCTCTATTTTTTGTTTTTTGTGGAGTTATTGCTTTATGGATTTCTACTTTTCAAATGCCAGATCTTGAATCTTTTGACACAAGAAAGATAGTTCAGTCAACAAAAATATATGACAGGACTGGAACGATTTTACTCTATGATATACACGATAATGCAAAAAGAGTTGTCGTTCCTTTTGATAGTATTTCAAAAGATATTAAAAACGCTACAGTCGCTATAGAAGATAATACTTTTTATGAACACGGCGGAATTAAAATTTCATCTTTCATGAGAGCTGTAGTTGCTAATATTTTTTCTGGTAGCTTCAGTCAGGGGGGTTCAACAATAACTCAACAAGTGATTAAAAATTCCCTCCTTACAACAGAAAAGAAAATTTCAAGAAAATTAAAAGAATGGTTTCTTTCAATCCAACTTGAAAAAACTATGGAAAAAGATGAGATTCTTGCTATTTATTTAAATGGTAATCCCTATGGTGGAACCATTTATGGAGTTGAGGAAGCATGCCAAACATTTTTTGGTAAAAAATCTTCAGATGTAACTCTTGCTGAAGCAGCATACATAGCTGCGATACCTAAAGCTCCTACCTACTATTCACCATACGGGCAACATAAAGACAAACTGGATGAAAGACAAAAACTTGTTTTATCAAAAATGCTTGAAAATAATTTTATTAGCAAAGAAGAATATAATCAGGCAATAAGTGAAAAAGTTGTTTTTCTACCACAAGAAAAATATGGAATAAAAGCACCACACTTCGTTGAATATATAAAAGAATATCTAATTGATAAATATGGTGAGGATATGATTGGAAAAACTGGATTAAAAGTTATTACAACCCTAGATTACAGTTTGCAATCAAAAACTGAAGAAATTGTAAAAAGAAAAGCCTTGGAAAACCTAGAAAAATTCAACGCTTCTAACGCATCTGCAGTAGCTATAGACCCAAAGACTGGCCAAATATTAGCAATGGTAGGTTCTCGTGATTATTTTGATAAACAAATAGATGGAAACTTTAATGTTGCTATAGCACATAACAGACAACCAGGTTCTACTTTTAAACCATTCGTTTATGCAACTGCTTTTGAAAAAGGATATACACCAGACACTGTTCTTTTTGATTTGCCAACAGAATTTCAAACAACATGTACTCCTGATGGTAAGCCTATAAATCCAAATGCGGTTATTTCTTCTTCTACAGATTGTTATATGCCAGAAAATTATGATGGTGAATATTTGGGCCCAATATCACTAAGAAACGCCCTCGCTCAATCTAGAAACATCCCTGCAATAAAAACTCTTTATCTTGCTGGTATAGCTGATTCAATAAAAACAGCCACCGATATGGGGATTAAAGGATTAAAAGATGCTAATCAATATGGATTAACATTAGTTGTTGGAGGAGCTGAAGTTTCATTACTTGATATGACAAGTGCTTATGGAGTATTTGCAAACGAAGGGGTTAGAAATCCTTATACAGGGATTCTTTCTGTGGAAGATTTGCAAGGAAACATTCTTGAAAGTTATACACAAAAATCACAACAGGTCATTGATACAAATGTTGCTAGAACAATCTCTGATGTTTTGTCAGATGTTGCCGCAAAAATACCAGCATATGGAGCAAACTCAGAATTATTCTTTACAGGCAAACGAGTAGCTTCAAAAACAGGAACCACAAACAATTATAAAGATGTTTGGACTATCGGTTATACACCTGAAATAGTTGTTGGTGCTTGGGCTGGAAACAATGACGGCACACCTATGGAGAAAAAAGTAGCGGGTACAATAATTGTTCCTCTTTGGCATGAAGTTATGGCAGCTGCTTTAGCTAGTACTACAGGTGAAATTTTTGCAAAACCTGAACCAATCAGCAGTGATTTGAAACCAATACTTAGAGGTTTTTGGCAAGGAAATGATACTTACTTCATAGATAAAATATCAGGTAAACTTGGACAGATATGACACCAACTGAAACAAAAGTTGAAGTATCTGTACCAAACATACACTCAATTCTATATTCTATAGATAAAAATAATCCACTTGGATCTGCCCCAGAAAATCCATATGATGATTCCCAATTTAATTCATGGGAATATTCAATACAAAGATGGCTTGCTTTTAACCCCCAAACAACAATCATCAAACCAACAACTTATGATGATGTACACACTGAAGTAAATAAACCGCTAATCACTATTGTTTCCCCACTACAAAGTTTTGAATATAGTAAAGATAGCAGACTTAGTGTTATATTCTCTATTAAAGCAAAATACCCTATCTCCAGAGCAGATTTCTATCTAAATGATGAATTTATTGGCACATCTGACACCAATCCTTTTATATTTAATTTTATTCCATCATCAACAGAATCTTTCATTGTTGGTACAAATAAATTAAAAGTTGTTGTTTATGATAATGTATATAATAAAAACGAAACAACAGTTCTGGTAAAAATAAAAAACTAAAACAAAAAACGGACAAATTGTCCGTTTTTTGTTTTATAAGATATCTTTTATTTTTCCATTAGTTTTTTTATCTAAAACACCAAGTATTTTGGTTTTTTTAAAAAAAATACTTGTTTTTACAATAGGTCTATCATTTATTCTAGCTGTATAATTTTTGATTATAATATTTTTTGGATCTATATTAATAGAACAAACCTCTCTGATTGATTCTGCAACAGAATTTCTCAAAAAATCCTGTGAGGATATTATATTTTTGAATTTTTCTAAATATTGAGCTATATCAAACATAAATAAATTTAAAAATTAAAATGAAAAGTTTAAAATTAACCGGATTTTATTTTTGAATTTTTCTTTTTACTCTTTGATCTTTTCTATCGGTTCATCGGCATCACAAGATAAGTAAATGTCTTATCAGATGAACCCTTAACTACGAGAGGCTTATTTACACCATTAAAGGATAAGGAAACACTATCAGAGCCAATTGAAGATAAACAATCAATAATATATTTATAATTAAAATTAACCTCTACACTTTCACCTTCTATAATTGCCTCGATTTTATTAATATTTTCACCTATAGAATTATTTTTTGTTTTAACTTCAATATCTTTTTCACCTTTTGCCACTTTTATATTCATTTGGTTGAAATTATCAGAAAATATATTAGATATTTTTAGTGAATTTATTAAATCTTGTTTTAATAAAGTAACTTTTGTTTTTTCTTCTTTAGGTAAAATCTGTTTATAGTCAGGAAAAGCACCATCAATAACTCTAGATACTAAATAAACACCACCAAAAACAAAAGATATTTGGTTTTTTGTTGAATTTATTTCAACTTCAGAATCAGTATTCTCAAGAATTTTTAAAATATCAACAGCATTTTTGAAAGGAATTAAAATATTATTTAATTCTATATTCTTTTTTATTTTTATAATCTTTTCAGCCAATCTAAAAGAGTCTGTTGCAACAAAAATAAGATTATCATCATTTGTATACATACAAACACTAGATAATTCTGGCTTAACACTAGACAAAGAAGAGCTATATATTACTGACTTTATACCATTTACAAGGTCTTTTGAATTTATTTTGTATGTTTTATCATTATCTACTAACGGTATTGTTGGAAAATCATCAGAAGATAGTGTTTTTATATTTGCAACACTTGATTGAGTTTTTATTTTTAAAACATTATCTATAGTTTCTAAAAATATATTCTTATCATCACTAACACTATTCAAAAAACTACTTATTATATTTGCTGGTACTGCCACTTTTCCATCTTCCTCAACTTTTACAGGTATTGATATTTCTAAACCCAAATCAAGATTGGTTGATCTAATAATTAAATTATTACCTTTTGTTTCAAGTAATAAACAAGATAATACAGGTAAATTTATATTTTTACTAACAATTTTTTCCGCCCTTGATATAGCTATATGTAATTTTTCTTTTATACACTCTATTTTCATTTTATTTTAAATATTTATTATTAATTATTATTATCAACCTTTACTTGTTTATAATTTTTTAAACCTTATTTTTAAATACTATTTTTGATTTTATACTTTTTCTTATGTTGTTTAGTTGTGTTTGTTTATTTTTGTTTAAAAATTATCATAAACTTATTAACAACTACTCAAACAATTTATTATTAACTTATCAATAACTTATCCATACTTTTATCAACTTTTATTTTAACATTGAACGTATCTGATTGATTTCTTGTACTAATTCCGGGTCTGTTTTTAAATCATTTTTAACTTTTTCATATGAATGTATTACAGTTGAGTGATCTCTATTACCAACTTTTTCTCCTATGGATGGAAAAGATATATCCAAATCTTCTCTTAATAAATACATTATCACCTGTCTTGGTTTAATAACTTCCTTTTTTCTACCTTTTTCAAAAATAGCACTTTCTTCTATACCATAAAAATCCGAAGTTATTTTAATTACATCTTTAATAGAAACATTTTTCTTAGGTTTTGATGTATTTTTTAATAATTCTTTAATCTCACTTATATTTAATTCTTTGTTTTTAAGCTCTGTTTGGCAAAGTATAATATTTAAAATACCCTCAAGTTCTCTTATGTTCCCTTCCACTGTTAGAGCTAAAAATTCTACTATTTCGTTTGAAAGACTAAGATTCATTAAAGCAGATTTCTTTCTAAAAATTTGAATTCTTGATTCATAGTCGGGTTTTTGTATTTCAACGATCATACCAGCATTAAATCTTGATTTTATACGCTCTTCTATGTCAGGTATAAAATTCGGATGTTTATCTGATGAAAAAATAAGTTGCTTACCACTATCGTGAAAATTATTAAATAGACTGAAAAATTCTTCCTGCGTTTTTGTTTTTGCAGATAAAAATTGAATATCGTCTATAATAAGTAAATCATATTTTTTATATTTATCTTTAAAAATGTTTATATTTCCACTATTTAATGAATTTATATAATCATTAGCAAATTTTTCAGAAGTTAAATAAAAAATCTTTTTATTAGGATCATTTTTCTTAAAGTGATTCCCTATTGCTTGTATAAGGTGTGTTTTGCCGTGTCCTGTGCTTCCAAATATAAAAAGAGGATTATATACCGCTGTTCTTTTTAATATGGCTTGTGAGGCTGCGTGGGCCAATTCATTAAAAGGTCCAATAACGAAAGTTTCAAAAGTATATTTTGGGTTTAAATTATCGTCTTTATTTACGTAACAGTTATTTAGCGGAAGTTCGTTTGAATGAGTCACTGATTCTTTTGCTGGTGTCTTGTTTTCTTCTTTTGAAACTATATATTCAACATTTCTTAAGTGTTCACCAAATATTCTTAAGTGTTTCAAAATGTCCTTATGATATTTATTCATAAGCCAGTCTTTAACGAAAACGTTAGGAACACCTAAAAATACAACCCCATCTTCTTGTTTGATGATGTATGTATCTTTAAACCACATACTAAAATTAGCTTTAGAAATTCCAAGTTCTATTTGAGCTAAAACATTATTCCAAAGTGTTTTATTCTCTATCATTGGTGTAATTATAAGGTTATATTAGTTTTATTAAAAATTTATTTTTGTTTACAAATTGTGTATAAATAGTGGATAAAGAAAATTCAAAATTAAAAATGAAAAAAGTAAAAATAAAATTTAAAACTAAAAAATAAATTTAAATATATTATACTACCAAAATAATTACAGACGGCTTGTTTTTTGAATAGTTTTGGGTTATAGTGTTTATGAAGTAAGTGAATGTGTATCTTTTTACTTTTTTCATTTTACTTTTTAAATTATTTTAACTATGTCATTTACATACAAACCAAAAAAAAGAAAGAGAGCAAAAACTCATGGTTTTCTTGTTAGAAGCAAAACTAAATATGGTAGAAATACTATAAAAAGAAGAAGACAAGCAGGAAGAAAGAAAATAACTGTATAAATTACAAAAAGAGGGCCAAAAGCTCTCTTTTTGAACTCCTTTTCCATTGAAGTAAATTAGTCCAGGTTATATAATTAAACTATGCTAAGCCGTAAATTTAGAGCCACAAGACCTAATATAGAAGATACTATAAAGACAGGACTTTCTGTTTTTGGTAAATTTTTAAATACAAAAATCTCTAGAAAAGATAATGAAAAACTGGGTTTTTCTATTGTTGTTTCTAAAAAGGTAGATAAAACATCAGTTGGAAGACATAGAATAAAGAGAAAAATAAGCTGTTATATAGAGGAAAATTTATCGAAAATCAATTCAAATACTAAAAAAACCATAGTTTTTATAGCAAAAAAGACAGACGAACCATTAAATTATGAGGACATTAAAAAGGATGTAGAAAAAGCTATTTCTAGTCTTTAATTTAAGATATTTTAGTGTCTAATATCTCATTGTGTATTTAGCTTTTTTCATATAGAATAGTTTCATGTCATTTTTATTTCATGTCATTTTTTATAACCCAATTTATAATGGTTTGGTTCTATTTATAAACTTCATGCCTTTCCACAGTGTTGGTCTAGCAGCTATACTTTTTACTTGTGTTATAAAAATAATTATTTTTCCTCTCTCACAAAAGGCTGTAAAAACTCAATTCGCAATGAAGCAGATTGAACCTGAAATAAATGAATTAAAAATAAAATATAAAGATAATAAACAAATTCAGGCTGAAAAAACAATGCTTTTGTATAAAGAAAAAGGCATAAATCCTTTTTCGGGTATCTTTTCAACACTTATTCAATTGCCTATTCTTCTTGCATTATACTGGGTGTTTCTTAGGGGAGGTTTACCAAATATAGATTCAAACGCTATATATTCTTTTATAAAAATACCAAGTGTTATAAATATGGATTTTTTTGGAGTAAGCGTAACAGCTAAAAGTTTAATTTTTGCTATTTTTGTAGCGGTTGCACAATTTTTACAAATGCAAATTACTTTACCTAAGAAAAAAGTTAGTGATCAAAAAACTGCCAAAACCTCAAGTTTCGGAGACGAATTGGCAAAGAGTATGAATATGCAAATGAAGTATGTTATGCCAGTAATAATGTTTTTTATTGCGAAAAGCTTCCCTCTTGTTGTTTCCCTATACCTTATTACAAGTAGTTTGTTTGCAATAGGACAGGAACTTTATGTAAGAAATAAATATAAAAAGAATATCGGTCAAGTAGCAAAAAATTAAAAAATTTGCTATACCAGTAAATGTTATGAATAACAGCAAAGATATAAAAAAAATAATAGAAGATATCCTTAATGGTATGGGGATTAAGTATGATGTTATTGAAGAAACTGAAGATATTAATACGCAAAAAAAAATATTTAGAATAAAAACTCCAGAGTCAGGATTGCTTATCGGTGATCATGGAGATACATTTCAAGCACTTTCTCATCTAGTTAGAAGAATTGCCAGTAAGGGATTAGAAGAATTAGCCGATTTTTCAATAGATGTAAACGATTATAGGT
>Ga0172381_10007287_pt1 | contig 10963 bp, 9 predicted proteins | sample Leawel6488metaG_FD_119754 | JGI IMG/M metagenome (GOLD analysis project Ga0172381, IMG submission 119754) | Leachate microbial communities from a municipal landfill in Southern Ontario, Canada - Leachate well 64-88 metaG | ecosystem: Engineered > Solid waste > Landfill > Unclassified | place... | reverse complement strand
TCAAACACCCGCATTTTTAAACGGCGGTTTTTATCTAAAAATTGCTATATCGCTCATAATTCTTTTTTGTCTTTGCTAGTAGGAGCTAAATTAAAGGAATGAAACTGATGATTTTTGAGCGCAATGTCGATTTTAGCCAAAGCAGCTTTTGTGGCGAGGGAATCCAAATGCGGAATAAGCATTTGGACGGCGAGGATGTTTGAGCCCGCCAAAAGGCGGGCGAGTTTCCGAGCCGCCGAAGCCACAAAAGACCTTTGGCGTAAAAAATCGACCTGAAGCGAAAAAATTATCGGTTTCGTTGAAGTGTTCCTGCGAGAAACAGGACAAGCCAGTCTGACTTCTATACTTTGTGGCATGAACGCGGTTTTTGAGAACTATTTTTTTGTCTGTTTAACCACAGATTCTATCGCTTTTTGAAGGACTTCGGGGGGAGCAAGATAATAATGTTTAAGCGGTTTTAAATTCTCGTCCAATTCATAAACCAAAGGAATCCCGGTTGGAATATTTAAACTGACAATCTCTTCATCAGACACATCGTCAAGATATTTAACTAAAGCGCGCAGGCTATTTCCATGCGCGGCAATAATCACGCGCTTACCCTCTTTTATTGATGGTGCAATCGTCTCATGCCAATAGGGAAGGAATCTTGCGACTGTATCTTTTAAGCACTCGGTAAGAGGGACTTCGTTTTCTTTTAAATCTTTATAACGCGGATCTCCCGCGGCAGAACGCTTGTCATTTTTTTCTAAAGCCGGCGGCCTTGTATCATAACTCCTTCTCCAGATAAGCACCTGCTTATCGCCGAATTTTTCAACCGTTTCCATTTTATTTAAACCCTGAAGCGCGCCATAGTGCCTTTCATTCAGGCGCCAGGAATTTTTAACCGGAATCCACATTAAATCCATATCTTCCAAAACCGTCCAAAGAGTTTTTATCGCTCGTTTCAAAACAGAAGTATATGCGATATCAAAAGTAAACCCGTCTTTTTTGAGCCACTCGGCGGCAAGATGCGCTTCTTTTGCTCCCTTCTCAGACAACCCAACATCAGTCCAGCCGGTAAATCTGTTTTCCAAATTCCAAATGCTTTCGCCATGGCGCAATAATACAACTTTAATCATATTTATTCCTTTTTTTGTTTATACTTTGATGATAGAGGATAGAAAATAGAAGGTAGATGTTTTTATTTCTAACAACATCTACCTTCCCCCTTCTATCATCTATTTTCAAACTAATTATCTGCGTATTAACACTTAGAATACCCGCAAGCATCGCAAAGCAGGCATCCTTCCTGATGCCTAAGCGCGGAGCCGCACTCAGGGCAAACCCCGACAATATTTCCGAAACTACTTGATTTCTTTGTAGCCGCGACCTGTTCCTTTTCTAAAACAGGAACTTCAACTTTAACAATCTCTTTCTGGTCAAGCGAACGTTTTTCTAAAACGCGCGCGATAGCGTCAGCGCAGGAAAAAATCTTTTTACCATTTGCCCAGCTTGGAGACGGGCATCTTATGCCTTTTAACTGTTCCGTAATAACTTTTATATCCACTCCGCCGCGAAGTGCAAGAGATACTAGCCTGCCTACGGCTTCAAGCTGGCTTGCCGCGCAGCCTCCGGCTTTTCCCATTTGAGTAAATACTTCAAAGAATTCTCCGTCTTGCCCCTGGTTGATAGTTATGTATAAATTACCGCAGCCAGTAGTAACTTTTGTAGTCGTGCCCATTATAACTTCCGGCCGTGGCTTGGGATATGAAACCATTGAAGGCCTTTCTTCTTTTAAATCCTGAAGTTTATCATCTTTTTTCTTGTCAACAGTCAATACCTGCACACTTCTTGAACCATCTCTATAAACAGTTACTCCTTTACACCTTAATTTATAGGACAATAAATAAGCTTCTTTGACATCCTCAACAGTCGCCGCGTTTGGTAAATTTATTGTTTTTGAAACAGCGTTATCCGTAAATTCCTGAAAAGCTGCCTGCATCTTTATATGCCACAAAGAAGAAATTTCCATGGCTGTCTTAAATACCCGCTTAATTTCTTCAGGCACCTCTTTCATTTTCTGAATACTTTCCCCGGATGCAATTTTATTCATCAGCTCTTGCGAATAAAACCCTTCTTTCTCAGCGATATATTCAAAAGCAGGGTCAACCTCTAAAAGCTTTTCCCCGTCTAATACATTGCGAAAATAACACAAAGAAAAATTTGGCTCGATACCCGAAGATGTCGGACCGGAAATTATACTTATCGTTCCGGTGGGAGCTACTGTTGTTAAGGTAGCATTCCTTATCCTTACATTTTTTTTATCCCATATGCTTGACTTCCAGGCAGGGAACACCCCTCTTGTTTTAGCAAGATTCATTGATTCTTCTTTTGCGGCATCATAGATAAAACTCATCAATTTTTTGGCAAGCTCTATTGCTTCATCACTATCATAAGCTATGCCCAAATACCCAAGCATAGTTGCCCAACCCATTATCCCCAAACCAATCTTTCTTGTTTTTAAAGTATTTTCTTTTATTTGCGGAAGGGGAAATTTATTGGCATCAATAACATTATCTAAAAACCTTACGGACAAAGAAGCCACTTCTTTTAATCTATCCCAATCAATTTCAAATTTTCCATTTGCGTCACGTAAAAATTTTGAAAGATTTATTGAGCCAAGATTACATGATTCATAAGGAAGCAGCGGCTGTTCTCCGCAAGGATTGGTACTTTCAATTTTGCCTAAAGCCGGTGTCGGATTCTCTTCATTTATTCTATCAATAAAAATAATCCCGGGTTCACCGTTATTATAGGCATGATTTGCAATCAGATCAAAAGTCTGTTTCGCATTTACCTTACCGCACGCCGCACCGGTATGGGGATCTATTAATTCATAATCCTGTTCCTTAAGGACCTTCTCCATAAAATTATCGGTAAGGGCAATGGAAATATTAAAGTTGGATATATCACCTTCTTTTTCTTTGCATCTTACAAATTCTAAAACATCCGGGTGATCAACCCTTAATATACCCATATTCGCTCCACGGCGTGTACCACCCTGCTTTACCGCTTGAGTAGCCGCGTCAAAAACTTTCATAAAAGATACCGGCCCGGAAGCAACTCCTCCGGTTGATCTTACTACGCTATTTTTATATCGAAGGCGTGAAAAACTAAAACCCGTTCCGCCACCGGTTTTGTGTATTAGCGCGGTTGCTTTTATGGCATCAAAAATTGATTCCATGGAATCTTCAACCGGAACTACAAAACAAGCTGAAAGCTGCCCCAGTTCTTTGCCCGCGTTCATGAGCGTTGGTGAATTCGGTGAAAATTCGAGCGAGGCAATCATCCGAAAGAATTTGTTTTTTATCTCGTCAACTTTTTCTGTGGTCGCGCCGTATTTTTTTTCAACTGAAGAAACTGTCGAGCTTACCCGTTCAACAAGCTCAAAAGGAGTTTCTATTATTTCTCCTTTCTCATTTTTTTTAAGATAACGTTTTTTGAGGACAACTAAAGCGTTGGGGGAAAAATTAAGCTTTTCTTCCATGTCTACTCCTTGTTTTGCATGGCTGGTTTTAAACTATTTAGTTAAGATATTTTTTTATATCACGGACAAGGAAAATTGTCAAGAAAAATACTATATATAGTATTTAATAAATATCTTGACACTATATATAGTGAAAGGCTTGAGGATTTTCTTAGCGGCCTTTCATCCTAAGCGAAACGAAGGATCTGGCCCTGCCCCATGTTAAAGTTTCCTGAGAGGTCATATAAAATCAACCGTATCCCGTATAATAAGTTCCGTGTCTAACATTACTTTTTTCGGCCCTGTCTTTTTATCAACGATATCGCAAAGAATATCCACACCTATAGCCGCCATTTTATCCAACGGCTGCCTGACTGTTGTTAACATTAGATTCCCGTAAAGCCTATGTGAGTTATCATCAAAACCAATTACGCTAAGAGCCTTAGGAACCTTTATTCTCTTTTCTTCGCTATAAACAAGAACCTCGCTCGCCACATCATCGCTGCAGCAGAATATGGCCGTAGGAAGCTCTTTTAAAGCAAAAAGTTCATCCAATTTATCCCGCGCATCCTTGGGAGAAAAGTTTGTAATCTTTATATATTCTTCTTTTATTTTAATTTTATTTTTCTCAAGCGCTGCCTTGTAACCATCCAAACGGTCTTTAGCACATTGGACTCGAAGATCCCCGGCAAGATGGGCGATAAAACGGTGCCCATGATGAATTAAAAATTCTGTCGCATTGTAAGCGCCCTTAAAGTTATCTATTGCGACATAACTTACTTCAGGATCATCAATTTTTTTATTTATTACAATCAGAGGGAATTTTTCATTAGAAAGCCTTTTGAGCTGGGCGGTATTATCTATGACGTCTGCAAAAATGACTCCATCAACAAGAGAACTTCTGAAATTATCTTTATTCCAAAAAAGATGCAAATGCAAATCTATACTTTTTTTATCCAAGGCTAAAGCAACAGTTCTTATTGTTTCAATCGCGTAAAAAGAATGAAAAACTCCTTCATACCCCGGAATAATTAAACCAAATGTGTTGAGTTTTCCTCCGGCAAGTTTTCGCGCAAAAATAAAAGGCTGATAACCTAATTCTTTTACTGCTTTCTCTACTCTTATACGATTATTGCCTTTTATGGAAGAGGGTTTGCTGAAGTAACGTGAAACAGTGGCTATGGAAACGCCGGCTTTTTTGGCAACTTCTTTTATGGTGACAGATAAAGACACGAATTTGCCTCTCGGGATAACTCTATGCAAGTTAGCACGGCCTCAAAATACTTGAGCGAGGCCGTGTGACCACTTATAGAGAAAATTTAAGCTATTGAGTTACTACTATATCGCCTTCTTGAATATCGATTCCTGGAACAACATTTTTTATGTCAGCGGCTGAAATATCTTTTCTAGTTTCAATAATTTCAACGCTGCCGATTTCTTTGTTTTTTCTAAGAACTTTGAGCTGATTCCCCGGGCCAACGCCGGAAGCCTCGCCTAAATTTACGACTATAAACCTTTCTTCCGGATTTACAGCCAGGACTTCCCCTCTTAAGCCTTTCGCCCCTGAACCGGACTTAACCACAATCGGGGGGAGTTCAACCGAAGTTGTTTCTCTCGTTGTAACGCCAGCATCTCCTTTTATAGTTGTCCTAAGCTCTTTTTGTAATTCTTCCAGCTCAAGTGATTTACCTTTCATAACATTTTCAACGCCTGATATTTTATGCTCAAGCGTATCTCTTTTTTCGACAACATCTTTCATGTTCCCTTGCAGCGTAACCTTTTCTTTATTTAACATTACAAGCTCTCGTTTATAACCCATATTCTCGTTTCTTAACTTAGCAAGCTCTTCCATAGCAATCTTTCTCGCTTCTCTTTCGCTCACTAAGTCACGGCTCATAATATTCATGGTACGTTCTTTTATCTGCATATCTTTTTCAACCCTATCTCTTTCCTTAGTAACCTCATCTATCTTAATGGTAAGCTCTTTGTTGTTTTTATCAAATTCGGCGAGCTTCATTTTTGCTTCAGCTAACTGCTTATTTAAATCTTCAACTTTTATCTCAAGCGCTGCTTTCATCTTCACAAAATCAGCCCAATATTCTTCAGAAGCAGGCGTCGTAGGCATACTTTGCTGCATAGCAGGCTGGACAACTTGAACCGTTTCTACCTTTTGTTTTTCTTTAAGTTTTTCAACCAAAGCATCACGATCTCTGGACATATCGTCGGATTTCTTTTTCCATTCATCGCGTTCTTTGGTTATAGAATCGAGTTGAGCGCTTACAGCCTGGATTTTTTCTTCATAGCTCTGGCTTTCTCTTTCGAGTTTGCTGGTTTTATCACGAAGGGCATCTCTTTCTCTGCCTAAATCGCCTACTTCAGTGACAAGCTTTTTCTTTTCCGCAGTCAGAGCATTATTGTCTGAATAAAATTTAAAAGCGACACCAAACAAGGCTAAAATAATAACTAAAAAAATGATGGGAAAAATTTTTGCTTTATCCATTAATCACCTCCTATTCCAATACAATTATAGCACACATACTAAGGGTGTAAAGAATCTTTTTCAAAAATCGTCAAAGCCGCGCCAAGAGAAGTAGCTTTTTTGCCTAATTCCGACAAAACTATCTTGCAACCTTTTCTTGTTTCATTAAAAGAAAAAGCTTTTACGGCATCAGAGCACTCTTCAAGAAAAAATTCTCCCGCATCTTCAAACCCTCCGCCGATAATCACGGCATCCGGATTAAGTAAATTTATAAGAAAAGCCATTTTTACTCCGAGAGAAAATGCCGCTTCTTTGAGCACTTCGCGGGCTACTTTATCTTTCTTATCCGCTTCATCAAAAATATCATTAAGATATAACTCACCTGTCGGTGTTATTTTTTTTATTAATGAGCTATCTTTTCCTAAAGAAATAAGTTCTTTCGCCCTTTTTACAACTCCCAAATCCGCCGGCCATTGTTTAAAAAAAGAAAAATCTCCAAGCTGTGAGCTCATGCGCTCTTTAGCGGCCAGAAACAACTCTCCGGCCTGGCCGTCTTTACCTCTATACAATTTGCCAGAAGCTATAATGCCGCAGCCAACGCCTGAAAACATATAGACTATATTTTTTTCTTTAGGAAAATTACAAAAATGCTCAGCTATAGCTGAAGCGTTAGCGTCATTTTCAATGTTTACGGGAAAACCGAATTTCTTTTCCAGATAATCTTTCAAAGGGACTGAAATGTAGGAATAAGATGAATATTGTTTCTGCGGCCAGTAAACAATGCCTTTGTGAGTATTTACGATTCCCCCCAAAGCGAGGCCGACACCCAAGATATCCTCTTTTTTATAGTTTTTTGCTTTTGAGATTATTTCTTCGAATAGCTCGAGCAGGACCCGTATGGTTTCGTTAGCATTTATATTTTTTCGCGGTTTCTCTACTTCAAGAAGAACTTTTTTATCTTCATTAATAAAAATAGCTCTTGCGTCAAAAAGATTAAGACCTATCCCTATAGAATATTTATTTTTCACCACTCGCCTCCTCCATTTTTGCTTTTAAAAATTCTATCAAATTATGAAAGCTTTTACAATAGATTTTTTAATGAGAACATCATTTTTCCAAGCGCGTAAGCGCGCAGGAAAAATGATAGTTCGAATTAACCCCGCCGAACGTTGCAAAATTGTCAAAGAGAATTTTGCAACATTTTCTGTGAGGCGGGGTAATGGGATGCTACTCCTCCACCCTGAACTTCATCGCCCGCATTGTTTCTGAAGGCTGCGATTTCCAACGCCGATGGATCCAGCCCCATTGTTCCGGATAATCCGTTATCCACTTTTCAATAAAATGGCTTAAGTTAGCCGCATTTTTGAGAATCATTTCATCTTTGTCACTTGCTTGAATGAGGGGTTCTTCCTTAAAAATTTTTATGCAATGCTTGCCTAAACCTGTCCTATATATAAAAGCGGGTATAATTTTTGCTTTGGTACGCATAGATAGAGTGATTGGCCCTACGGGAGTTGCCGCAAGCTTTCCAAAAAACTTTACCCACACTCCGCCTGCACCAAAATTTTGGTCTATTTGCGTTATGATTATCTCATTATTACGCAAAACTCTCAACATGTTCATTACACACTCACGGCGGGGCTGGGAAAAAATACTTTTTACGCCGGCGTTTTCTCTTAAATTGTAAAGATAGTCACCGGCTTTTTCATCATGCATCGGCCTGGTGATAAAATTTACTTTATATCCACTTTGGGCAAGTTTTACACTCATGAGCGGAAAATTGCCTATGTGAGCGGTTACAAGAATAACTCCTTGTCCGGATTTTAAAGCTGCGTCAAGAAACTCCTGCCCCTCAATCTTAATACCGTCAAGCTTATCGGTATGCCTTAAAAAATAAAGCAGCTCAAACGCGCTTTGGGCCATAGAAATAAAAAAATCGCGCGTAATTTTTTTCTTTTCGTTTACGGAACGGTTAGGGAAAGCGACATCAAGGCTCTCCAAAGCAATTTTCCTGTGGCGCAAAACAGCATGATAAGCAAAATTACCCAACGCGCTGCCTAAAAAATAACTCCAGCGCAGAGAAAAGACGCCGTTTATAACCATAAACGTCCTTAAAAAGAACCAAGCCATCCTTCTGTTTATAATTTTTTTTGTTTCGCTGGACATGTTTTCCTCGCTTCACTCGGTTGGTTTACAGAAACCTGCAACCAAGACTAAGATGTTTGAAAATAGAAGATAGAGGGGCGAAAATAGGGATTAGATGTTTTTTCTATCTTCTTCTTTTTCTTATTCTATCTTCTATCCTCTATTTTCTATCTTCGTAACTCCTGGTTTCTATTTAAAGTTTATACCCAATCTTACGTAATAAATCTTTCCGCCAAATAACGTCTTCTTCTTTCTCAATTCCCTTCGGCGATAATCCGTCAACTACGCCAAGTATGCCGCGCCCTTGAGAAGTTTTGGCAACTATAACCTCTACCGGATTAGCGGTTGCGCAAAATATACGGCAAACTTCAGGAACATTTTTAATCTGATTTAAAATATTTATTGGATAAGCATCTTTTAAAATAATAAAAAAAGAATGGCCACAGCCAATACGTAAAGCATTATCAGTAGCAATTTTCTTTAATTCTTCGTCGTTACCGGATACTCTGATAAGGCACTTGCCTGACGATTCGCAAAAAGCAAAACCAAATTTCGCGTTCGGCACGCTCGTAACAATTACTTCATGGATATCTTCAACGGTTTTTATAAAATGTGCCTGGCCTAGGATAATATTTAACTCTTCTGGCTTATTAATCTTTACTAACTCCAATTCCATTGAACTTACCCCCCCCTCCATAACTACTAACATCTTTCGTCTATCGGTTGTGCGGCCCCCTTCGGGAAGGCTTCGCTCCTCGTTTCGTATATCGTAATCGGTTGCGTCTTAAAGTTTATTTTCCTTACGTTCTATGCATAACGCAACCATAACGAACATCGCAACCGCAACCGTTACGCTATTTCTTATAAGGCTCTATGTGTATATTAACCTTAGCAAAGCCAAGTTGCTCCTTTAGAAGCGCGCTTAACTTATGCGATATCGCGTGGCTTTCTTCAAGCGGAGTCCCCTTTTCAAACTGTAAATGAAAATTTACTATGCTTATATTTTCCACAGTAATAATTTCTGTACCATGAAAATCTTTTGTGTATTTATTTTTTTTCACAAAATCACGGATTGCTTTTTCAAGAATTAATTTCTCAGCCGCCTGGGCTCTATGTTTTAAATCCATATGCACTACGCATCTGCCAAGTTTTTCAGAATGAATTTTTTTCTCAATGCTATCAGCAACACTATGAGCTTCTTCCAAGGAAAGTGCCGGGCTCATTTCTATATGTAAAGATATGACCCGGTTATCCCCGTAAGAATGAATTTCGATATCATGCACACCCTCAACAAACTTAAAGGACGATGCTATATTTTTTACTTTATTATAAAACTCAACCGGCGCGCGTTTGCCTATTAAGTTATCCGTAAATGTCCTAAGCATGTTGTATGACCAATAAATTATAAGCAAGGCGATTAGGAGCCCGATTATGGAATCTACGTAAGTAAACCCAAGTTTTACAAATACAAGCCCAAAGGCGACAAGAAAGGTGGTAATGCAATCAGTATAGTGATGAAACGCATCAGCTTCGAGAATTTGTGAAGATGCTTTTTTAGAAACGACTTGTGTTATGTAGCCCAAAAATAATTTCACTATACCTACAGCAACCATAACGCCAACGATGAAAAAATTCATCGTAATGGCTTTCGGGTGGATTAATCTTAAAAATGAATCTTTTAAAAAAGTAAGCCCGATTAAAACAAGCAGCAAAGATATAATTATTCCACCAACATCCTCTATCCTGCCGTGGCCAAAAGGATGTTCTTTGTCGGCAGGCTTCTTGCTTAAATTTAAACTAAAGACAACTACGCCCGTAGCAACAATGTCCCGCAGGCTATCAACGGCGTCGACAATTATAGAAATACTTCCCGAAGACATGCCCACTATAAATTGTGCGACAGCCAAAACAGCATTAACAAATATGCTAAGCCAACTTACCTTTAAAGATAGTGAATGATAATTTTCCATTTCAGTCTCGTTTGGCTAGATTGGTTTATAGAAACCTGGAACCAGAATTAAGATGCTTGAAAATAGAATATAGAAGGGTGAAAATAGAAGTTAGATTTTTTCTATCTTATTCTTTCTATTTTCTATCTTCTATCCTCTATCTTCGTAACCCCCGGTTTCTTTAATAACATAACTAAAACCAGGAAAGCCATGCACAAATAAACAAAAACTTCGCCCCATTTATTATACAATGTTCTTTGCGCATTTAAAGGCAAATCAAAATTAAGCGTACCGGGAATATCCACGTCTTTATTTTGATAATTTAGTTTATGAATATCACCTTTATAGGAAACCCAACCGCTTATACCGGTGTTGGCACATCTGGCTATGGATATTCTATTTTCTACGGCCCGCAAAACAACCATGCCTAAATGCTGGTTAGCCTCAGGATTGCCTCCATACCAGGCATCATTGGTAATATTTATCAGAAAATCACTTTGTTTCGAAAATTTGGTCACAAACAATGGAAAGATATCTTCAAAGCAAATCAGCACGGAAAATTTTTTATCTTTATAGGAAAAAACTTTATATTCTTTGCCTCTTGACGTATCGCCTATTGAGTTGATCACATCTATAAAAGAAAATAAATTTCTTAAAGGGATATACTCTCCAAACGGAACAAGTTTTATTTTACGGTAAATACCGATAAATTCAGCGTCTTTACCAAAGAACATAGTGGCGTTATAAAAGCTATCCCCCTCTGAGGTGACAACTCCGATAAGCGCGGCCCTGCCTATCTCTTTTATAAAAGTACGAAGTAAATCATAATTCGCATCGCTAACGACAAGCGGCCATGAGGCTTCCGGAAAAATAACCAACGAATCT
>Ga0172381_10007286_pt1 | contig 10963 bp, 12 predicted proteins | sample Leawel6488metaG_FD_119754 | JGI IMG/M metagenome (GOLD analysis project Ga0172381, IMG submission 119754) | Leachate microbial communities from a municipal landfill in Southern Ontario, Canada - Leachate well 64-88 metaG | ecosystem: Engineered > Solid waste > Landfill > Unclassified | place... | reverse complement strand
GCAGAGTTGTAATCGGTCGAGGTCCAGACAGGGGATGGATCAAATGTCCTATACCGAACGATATGTGGGAAAATCCCACCCTATCTGCGATCGAGCAATTGATCATTCAGCACCTCAACCCTCAGCCGTCTGTGGTAGCGGCGTAACATTCCATCGGGGGCGGGCTTCTGGACGCGCAGCACTAAAATGTGCGTCCAGATTTTTCTTAAGGTTTGTTTTAATTGGCAAAAATTATTAATTACTAATAAAAAGGGGAAAATGTCTCAAAACAAGAAGCTCTATAAAGCCCTCACTTTTCCATTAATTCTACTTTTTATATTGATCTCGTTTGTGGCAATCTACCGGATATTCAATCTCCCGACTAACGAAGAACTAATTAGAATTGTCAAGATATATTTCGAACGGTTTGGTTATCCGGTCCTATTTATTTCAGCTTTTATCGAATCTCTTCCTGGCATATGTCTTTATTTTCCTGGTTCATCGGTGGTTCTACTAGCTGCAGCATTTAGTAGACAGGGAACTCTTAATATTTTTTCAGTCATCTTAATCACTGCCGCTGCTCTACAACTTGGCTTTACTATAAATTACTTTATAGGCAAGCATGGATGGTTTAAATTATTAATAAAAATGGGACTTGGCGATACACTGAATAATAACAAAGCCAAAATAGAAAAACATGGTGACAAATGGATTTGGTTTACTTACATTCATCCCAATATAGGAGCGCTCACTTCCACAGCTTATGGTATTTTGAAAATGCCATTTCGCAAATTTTTAGTAACTTCAATATTCGCAACTCTTTTTTGGTGCACTTTTTGGGGAATAGTTTGCTTTTTAAGCTCAGGAGTTATTGAAGGAATCATAAAAGCTCGCTGGCTTCTTTTAACTTTTGCTTTCGGCTGGATAATATTGCAGATCATAAAGGCGTTTATGAAAACTAGAACAAAGTAAGTTGTTCTAGTTGATTTTTGTATGGAAAAGTCCTACTCTTGAGTTGATAATAGAAGATCTATACGATTATGGAGGCGGCGATGAAAAAGTCTGATAGATTCTTCGTATTAGTACTAGTTCTACTGGTTGCAGTGACATTCTACTTCCATGAAAAGCGTGTTCAGATGCGCTATCAAGAACAATATGTGATTTCTCAATCCATTTCTATCTCTCGCTAGCGGGGTAATTGAGGGATCGTACAGTGCAGCTGGCAAGCAAAGGCCGGCTGCACCATTTTTATAAAAGGACTCTCCAGCGCCGGATGCTGTGACGGCGCTGGAGGCGGCGATCCGTTACTGCTTAAACTTGATGGCAAACGGACAGTTCGGGTTGGTGAGGGAGAGTCGGGGTTGATTTTGTGTTACATTTGTCGGATCAACCTCTTCAATCTCAAGCCTCTGTTGTTCCTCTGGGCTGAAAGAGCGGAGGATCGTCCCGCTCTTTAGCGAGTGCACCATGAAACCAAGGCCGAGGAGTTGCTCCATGGTTCTTCCTTCCCTTTCGGCAATTCCCATATAGTCATTGGCCAATTTGCGGTTCCTAAGCAAAGCCTCAATGATTTCTATGTTGCATAAAGGTTTTTCTGGAATGCATCTGTCGCATTTCAAGTAATTTCACCTCTTTTCTCTACTGTATTTGCAAGGTTTTCGTTAATTAATTTTAACATCAAAAAAATTGCTTAGCTATCTTGCACTTTCATTTTTGAGCGTGTTGTTCTATTATTGACTTATGAAAAAGCTTGTTTTAATTGATTCCAATGCAGTAATACATCGTGCTTATCATGCTCTTCCAAAAAGTATGTCGACACGGAAAGGTGAACAGACTAATGCGGTTTACGGTTTTGCTACTACTTTAATTAAAGCATTAGAGGATTTGCATCCCGATTATGTTGCCGCTTCCTTTGACGTATCCAAATCGACTTTTCGGACAGAGCAGTATGCTCAGTATAAGGCAACTAGAGTAAAAGCTGATCAAGAATTGTATGATCAGATTCCGAGAATCAAGGAACTTCTTTCTGTCTTTAATATACCAGTTTACGAGAAAGAAGGTTATGAAGCGGACGATTGTATCGGCACAATTGTAAAGAATTGCCATGAGCACAATGCAAGATGCAGACATATTCCGAGCGAAGGCATGGAAGTGTTTATAATTTCTGGCGATAAAGATATTTACCAATTGATTGACGGAAATATTTTCGTCTATAGTCTGCGCAAAGGATTGTCGCAGATGACAGTAGTCGATCAGAAAGTGATAAAAGAAGAATTTAGTCTCGATCCGGAAGACTTTATTGATCTAAAAGCCTTGGCTGGTGATCCCTCTGACAACATTCCCGGCGTTCCAGGTATTGGTCCTAAAACTGCTACGGAGTTGATACAAAAACTTGATACTTTGAAAAACCTGTATGAAGAATTGGAGAAAAAAGGTCCTGAAGTTTTTTCGAAGGAGTATAATGTTAAAGAGAGAATTATTAATTTATTAATAGAGCATAAAGAGCAGGCATTTTTAAGTCAAAGCCTTGCCACTATTCACAAAGAAGTCCCGATTGATTTCGACTTAAATGATACAAAATGGGGAGAGTACGATCGAGAAAAGGCGAAGGAATTATTTGAAGAGCTTGGCTTTCATTCGCTGTTAAAAAGGTTTGGAGCGGAAAGACCAGAGGAACCAAAAACCAAACAAGCGAAAGAGCAGGCAAAAAAAGACGAGCAACTAAAACTATTGTAGGAATTATTCTATGAAGCCAAAAACAATCCAAATTTTAATCATTTCAATCTTGCTTATAACTAGCGTTATAATAGCAGTGCTAGGGTATAATGAATATTCTTCCAAAAGTTATCTTGAAAATCCAAATTGCCAATATCCAATGGTCGGATGCTACTATAGTAATTCTACATCAAATTATCTCCTCTATCTTCAATACCTACTCATCATTTCTGGCGTTTTTGGGGCGGTTTACTCGATAGTCTTGTATTTTGTAAGATTTAATCATTTAAAACTTTTGCCTTTAATGATCCCAGTTATCTTACTTGCTGTTTATCTAATCATGCAGGCATTAGATTCATCAAAATCTTTTACGTATCCTTTATAGTAAAAAACTATGTGGTCACATCTTAAAGACAATGGCATCAAACTGCCAAAAATAACTTCAGAAGAAATCGATCAACAGATTGTGCCGGTTTTACGTGAAATGGAAAAAATAGGAATCGAAATTAACGTTAAATTATTAAATAATTTAGCTAAAGATGTTGAAAAACGGATCAAAAAGATTGAAAAAAAGATCTATGAATTAGCGGGAGAGGAATTCAATATCAATTCTCCAATCCAAATGGGCGAGATTATTTACGAGAAATTAAAGTTATCTACACAAGAAATTAAGAGAACAAAGAACGGATTTTCAACTGCTGCCAACGAATTAAAAAAGTTAGAAAGAAGCCCCAAAGGCCCCCCTTCGGGGCATAAGATTATAAGACCAATTTTGGAATATCGCGAACTTTCAAAATTGTTAAATACTTATCTGAAACCGCTTCCTCTTTTGGTCGACGATAAATTACGACTTCATACGAACTATGGACAGGACACGACTACAGGGAGACTTACATCTAACGAGCCTAATTTGCAAAATATTCCAATTAAGGGTGAGCTTGGTCAACAAATTAGGAAAGCATTTGTAGCTTCAAAAGGGATGAAATTAATCTCAGCAGATTATTCCCAGATTGAACTCCGAGTCGTTGCCTGCTTGGCAGACGACAAAGCAATGAAAAAGGCATTTATCGATGATGAAGACATTCATACTAAAACTGCAGCCGAGATATTTAACACAAGTATAAAGAAAGTTACCGCCGATCAGCGTCGAGTAGCAAAAACGGTGAATTTTGGAGTTCTTTATGGCATGAGCCCTTATGGATTATCTCAATCTCTAGTAATTGATCAGAGTAAAGCTGCAGAATTTATTAATCGTTATTTTACAATACATTCCGGCATTAAAGAGTATTGCAACCGCATGATTCGCCAGGCTCATGACGAGGGTTTTGTAGAGACTCTTTTTGGATTTAAAAGAACTCTTCCTAATATTAATTCTCACTACCATAATATGGCAGATGCAGAAGAAAGAATGGCTATCAATACTCCGGTTCAGGGAACTGCTGCAGAAATATTAAAATTAGCAATGATTGAATTAAAAAAGAGATTAGATCTCTTAAATAAAAACGGATTTAAAGCCCAGTTGCTGCTCACTATTCATGACGAACTGATTGTTGAAACAGTTGATTCCGCTATTTTGGAAGTCGCAGGGATCGTAAAAGAGTCCATGGAAGAGGTAATTAAGCTTTGCGTTCCTATAGTGGCTGAGGTTAAAACCGGAAAGAGCTGGGGAGAAATGAAACCATTAAATCTCAAATAATTGTGTAAAATTTAGTATAATGATATTATAAATCTGTAAAAGAAGGAGGGAAATGTTTTTTGGTCTTTTGTTAATTGTTGTCGGAATAGCTTTTCTTTTGGAAAACTTGGGTTTAGTCTCCGGCAATGTTTGGAATATAATTTGGCCTCTCGTAATTATACTTTTTGGTATATCAATTTTATTGAAACCGATACTTCAGTCAAACAACAATAAGAATAAGAAAACTAAGACTTAATTCTTTCGGAGGGAATGTTGAGGGAAATTAAACCCTTAAGCAAATTAGCGAATGTTTTTGCTTGGGTAAACTGGTTATTATCTGCAGTTTGCATAATTTTATTTTCTGCTATTATTGTATTCGCTTACCTAAAAGTAGATGCAAAATGGGAAGATAAAATATATGCTTTAATAGTTCTTTTCGTTGTTTTTCTGTTTCCCACAATCTTCTTTTTACTAAATGGTTTAATTCTCAAATCTAAAGATGGCAGCCAGTACGACAAAGAAAGAATAGACGACTTTTAATCTATGGATTCCTTTATTCAACTAATTGATGTTACAAAAACCTTTAGAGTTGGGAAAAAGGATTTTTGTGTAATTAAAAAAGCTAATCTGAGTATTAAGGAGGGGGATTTTATTGTAGTTTTGGGAGCTTCTGGATCTGGCAAAACTACATTACTTAATATGCTATCTGCGTTAGATAAACCAACGAGTGGCCAGATTCTAGTAGATGGAGAAGATATTGTAAAACTAAAGCCAAATCAGTTATCGAGATGGAGGGGAGATAATGTTGGGATTGTTTTTCAATCATATAATCTTATGCCCTATATGTCGGCTGTAGATAATGTCACGTTGCCTATGGTTTTTAAGGGAATCAGCAAAAGCCAGAGGAAAACCAAAGCCTTATCTTTATTGCGTAGCGTTGGTCTTAAAGAACGGATGTATCATGATTCAAATCTTCTTTCTGGCGGTGAGCAGCAAAGGGTAGCGATTGCAAGGTCGCTTGTTAATAATCCTAAAATTTTAATTGCCGACGAACCGACAGGAGGATTAGATCTTGCTAATGCAACAGAGATAATGGAAACAATTTATTCATTATATAAAGAAAGAAATACTACTATTATACTTTCAACCCATAACCCGAATTATGCTAAGTTTGCCGATAAGGTCATTTATATTCAAAAAGGTGAAGTAACAGTCCAAAGGAGTATAAAAAGTGCGACTCGCTGATGTACTAAAATTAGCATTACAAAATCTCTGGAGGACGAAATTTCGTTCATTTTTAACCATACTAGGTGTAATTATTGGCATCTCTGCTATCGTTGCCTTCGTTTCTCTTGGCGTGGGTTTGCAGAAAATTACTTCCAACCAAGTTGCTGGATTGAATGCGCTGACGACACTTACTATAACTCAAACGCCGGCTACTTCCAGTATGGAAGAAGGACCAAAACTTAATGAGGAAGCAATTGATAAGATAAAAAAATTGAATAATGTTGGCTCAGTAACACCAAGCGTAAATATGCCGGCAAATGTTGAAAGTACAGGGACGAGCGCGGGCGCAATTATTTATGGTATAGATGTGCAAAATGCAAATATAGAAATTTCTGGTTTAACATTCGGATCTCTAATAAAGGATAAATCTTCAAATGAAGCCATTATTTCATCATCACTGGCAGCGGCTTTTAACAGCAATAAAGAAAATGTTATTGGAAAAGAAATTTCTATAAAAATCCTAAAAGACTCAGCAGAGGGATATAACTACAGCCCGAAAGAGCTTAAATTAAAAATTGTTGGTATAGATAATAATGAAACATCAAATATGGTCTATGCTCCGATCGGAAAAATTAAAGATCTTACCCAATTTGAAAAATATTCAACGCTAAAAGTAAAAGTTGCGTCAAGCAATGATGTGGATTTGGTTAAGGATCAAATAAAAAAAATGGGCTACCAAGTCACCACCATTAAGGATCTTGTAGATCAGATAGATAAAATATTCCTCTTGGCTGAGATTATTCTAGGATTAGTTGGAGGAATAGGGCTTCTCGTTTCCTCTTTGGGTATTATTAATACCATGACGATTTCTTTATTGGAGAGAACTCATGAGATAGGAATAATGAAAGCAATCGGAGCTTCAAATTATGACATTAGGAAACTTTTCATTTTTGAATCTGCACTAATTGGACTTATCGGCGGGGTTGTTGGAGTCGGAATTGCAGTTGCTTTTGGATCAGCATTTAATTTTATTCTTAACTTGCTGATTCAATCGACCGGACAGGAACTCGATGTTTTTGTTACTCCTATAAAATTCGCTTTAGTTATGATAGGTATTGCGGCGTTAATTTCCACGTTTGCCGGAATTTATCCTACCAGCAGAGCTCAGAAACTTGCTCCTATAGATGCTTTAAGACAGTAGCCAATATTTTAAAAAAGAGTTTATGTTATAATTCAATAAACTCTTTTTAGATTGAAAGATCATCATGCAGCCATATTTATTCTATGGAGACAACACTTATCTTATAAATAGAAAACTCAACGAATGGGTTCTTAAATTCTCTGAGAGTCAATTTGGAGATTTAAATATTTCCTATTTAGAGGGTAACAGCTTCACATCTGAAGATTACCAAAAATCGATTTCTACTCTGCCGTTTTTAGGGGATAAAAGATTGATTATCATTAAAAATTTTCTCCAAAGCAATAAAGATGAACTTTTAAGAAAACATATTACTGAAAGTTTTAAAAAAATTCCGGAATCATCGATTGTTCTTTTTATAGAGCAGGGTATTCCAGATATGAGGACCTCTCTGTTTAAAGCGTTAAATAAGCCAAAATATTCTTTTAAATTAAGCGCAATTTCACCAGAAAAATTAGGATTTTGGATTCAAAATAAAGTTAGGGAAGAAGACTCAGAAATAACTCCTGAGGCGATGACCAAGCTGCAGGTTTTTGTTGGGCCCGATCTATGGCGCCTAGAAAATGAAATAAAAAAGCTATCTTTATTAGCAAAGTCGCAAAAAAGAAAGACTATTTTACCTGAAGATATAGAAAAAATGGTTAACGCTGAAAATGGTTCCAATGTTTTTCAATTTATTGATGCAGTTGCCCAGACAGATTCTAAGAAAGCTTTGTTAGCGCTAGATAGCTTAATTAATGCAGGAGAAGATGAATTTTATATTTTTTCAATGATTGTTTATCAATTCAGAAACCTATTCTTTGTTTTTGAATTAAATTCTCGTGGATTAACTAACCAAGATATCGCCAAAGAAGCAAGAATCCACCCTTTTGTCGTAGCGAAAAACAAAAATTTGCTTCGTTACTATAATAGAGCCAAATTTAAAATGATTTACTCGAAATTATTTAATATGGATAAACAAATAAAAACAGGAATACTAAATCCTAATCTGGCCCTTTTACTGCTTACCGTTGATATCTGCAGAGGAAGTTTTTAATTTTGCGGATAAGATAAATGATGCTAAAATTAAAAAGATGCAGAGACACTGATCATTGGCTTTTCTGTACTCGGAGGGAATTTGGCTCATACTTTGGGTAACCCCCAAAAAGGAATAATTGGTTTTTATAAGAGGAAGTTTCTCTTTTTCCTTATTCTTTTTGTTTTTGTCTCGACCGGCTTTTATATATATAGATACAATTCTTATTCTGCAGATGATGCGGCAAAGTCTCAACCTATTGGAGCCTATGGCCAGGAAATAAACATATCAATAGAAGATGACGGCAATGTTGTTGTTGATGGGAGCAAGGTCAAACAGAAGGTTGACTTATTAAACGATTATGATGAACTGCGGTTGGTGGTTCTAGACAATTCAGGAAAATCTTACGGCAAAATTAGAGTAACTTTAAACTTACCCAAAAATGTGGCCGAAAACACAAAACACGAATTTCTTGGCATACATGGTGTAGATGGAACTAGCTCTAAAGTGGGTGGCGTAAACCAAATTATATACGAAGCTACAAATGTTTCTTCTCAAGCAACTTTGACTGTTGTGGCGCAGCTTCCTAAAGGAACAGTCGACCCACCGCTTGCTCGAAAGATGCTGAAATTATTAGAGCAAATGAAGAGCAGCTACTGGTTTATTATTGCTGCTTTATTGCCCCTTTTTACTTTCCTGTTTTTGATAGCCTTGTTAACTTCAGAATTCAAACAACAGAAAATTGATATTCCAGAAAAAGAAATTTCATTTCCACCTATGGCTATTCCACCGGCTATTGTTGGCGCTCTTTATACGCAAAAAGTTGGGCCGAGAGAAATCGCCGCCACCTTAATAGACCTTGCGCTAAGAGGCGATATTATAATTGTGGATAGAGAAAGAGGATTTGAATTCGGGAAGAACAAATTTGATCAGAGGCTTCTGGGGTTCGAAAAGGTTTTGTTATCTAAAATTTTTAGTAAAAACATTTTTTCTGGTCGCGGGGAAATTGAACAAAGAATTAATAACCATTTCTACAGCAAGAAAATTTCTATTGTTTCTTCGGGGATATACACTTTAGCAACACGACTCGGATATTTTAAAGTTAATCCACAAGCTTTGCATGCTAAATACCGTTTCGTAGGAATGGCGGCGTTTTTTATCGCAATCGGCGGGTTTGTAGCAAGCCTTTTATGGTTCACTGATCCCGCTTACATTATCTTTTTCTGGGTTGCAATGATGATTTCAGCACTTTTGATTTCGATATTAGCAAGCCGTATGCCGGTTAGAACCGTAATCGGGCAAGATGTTCTCTCTAACTGGTTAGCTTTCAAAAAATATTTATCAAACCCAGAAATGATGCCCTTTTCTGAAAATAACCAGGAAATTTTTCAAAAATATTTGCCCTATGCTTTGGTTTTGGAGTGTGAGGCTGCTTGGGCTAGAAGATTTGCAAAGCACAGCTTTATTACTCCTGACTGGTTTCTGACTGAGAAAGTGGGCTTGGGTCTAGAAGATTTCTGCTTATCTCTTTTCCCAATCATTTCATATGTTGGACGCAGCCTAGCTGCTCTTAAAGAACCTGGGTTTGAATAGTTCCTCTCCTTTTCAAGGAGAGCCTGCCTGCCGGTAGGCAGGGCTAGGTGAGGTTAATTTAATAAAAGGATTTGCATGTCATCACCAAAAAATCAATTCTTTAATCGTTTTTTATTCGGCGGCGGTGTCTTGTTGGATCTGTGCAAATGGGTTATCTTTGCCGCTGTGTTATTAGTCATCGTACACAAATTTTGGTTCACAATTTTTGTAGTGGATGGTTTATCAATGGAGCCTACTATCCATGATAAGGAATTAGTAGTACTAAAAAGATTTGGTACGGCCACGAATGTTCAACGAGGAGATGTATTAGCGGTAAAATATCCTGGAGATCCTGATCATAAAAAATACATTAAACGTGTAATAGGTCTCCCGGGTGAAAAAATTTCAATAAGTGACGGGAAGGTTTATATTAATAATTCTATTCACGAAGAGAATTACATCCCTTTTGGTGTTATAACCGAACCTAACGGAGATAATAAGGAATGGCAATTGTCTACCAATGAATATTTTTTGATGGGAGATAATCGTCCAGGATCAAATGACTCCCGTTATTTTGGTCCGATCGAGAAGAGGTTTTTCCTTGGGAAGGCAACAACAGTTATTTATCCTCGATTTCTAGAGCTAAAGTAGAAGATAATTAGGTAATAAAAAAATACCTTTTAAGTTTCTAAGGTATTTTTTTGTATGTAACTTATTTAGATGCTTTTTTGGTTCTTTTTGGTTTAACTTCTGCAGGTGAGTTTTCTGCTTTGCTGGCAGCTTTGGAGATTCTTGATTTCAATCTGGCAGCTTTGTTTTTATGAATTACATTTTTCTTTGCTGCTAAGTCGAGTTCTCGGTAAAGAGATTGAATTTTTTCTGTTACATCGCTTTCTTTTTTAGCAATGCTGATTTTTGCGCCTTTAAGGGCGCCTTTAATTTTTGATCGTACTAGATCATTTTCTGCTTTTCTTCTGATATCGGTTTTTAGCGCTTTTTTAGCTGATTTTGTTATCGGCATTTGATAAATTCCTATAAAGTTAATACAAAGATAATCCTACCATAAAATGGTATTAAAGTAAAGTATGATAAGAGCTTGAAAAATTAGTACTGTGTAATTGTCAACTTAGATATGCCGGAGCTTAGTTTGATATTAAGTTTCCTTGTTTTTTTGTCGTAATCGCTAGAAGTGTAGGTATTCTTGTCCTGATTTAAATTGAGATCTGAGAAATCTTTTCCCAGTAAGACAGAATTAGAATTAATCTTGACTCCAAAATCCTTTGGGATTATTAAGTTTATATCAGAAGCACCGCAATTGATTTCAGATTCTAAATTATCTGATTTATTTCCCAATTTTACCTTAACGGCGCTTGCGCCGGAGTTAATGTTTAATTTTCTAAGATCAATATTTGAGAAATCCAAATCAAGTTTGCTAGCTCCGGAGTTAATAGTAAATTCTGTTGGAATTCGGTCAGAAATTTCTAAATCCATAAAACGTTTTTTGTTTGGATCAACAATCATGCTCACATTCTGACTATTGGTTTTTTCTTTAATATGCAAATCAGCTGTATGATCCTCATTT
>Ga0172381_10007284_pt1 | contig 10967 bp, 9 predicted proteins | sample Leawel6488metaG_FD_119754 | JGI IMG/M metagenome (GOLD analysis project Ga0172381, IMG submission 119754) | Leachate microbial communities from a municipal landfill in Southern Ontario, Canada - Leachate well 64-88 metaG | ecosystem: Engineered > Solid waste > Landfill > Unclassified | place... | reverse complement strand
TAACCCTGCAGACGAGGGCGCAGACTAATTATTACGGCGCGGATTACGAATTGAAGCGTAATTACGCGAGGCTTATGTATTCGATGGGCATCGACCTCGCGCTTATCTACGAAACAATGGAGAATAAAAATGAACCTGCAAAACGTTAATAGGAAGAAAATGCTGGGCATATTTTTGGTCACGGGCGGAATCGCCGCTGTTGCATTGATCCTCTTCGTCATGAGCGGCCTCAGCCTGGTATCCACTGATGATGCGTACATCGAGGGCAGGATACATAATATTGCGTCAAAGGTCCCGGGGACGGTCAAGACGGTGAACGCGGAGGATAACAGTATAGTGAAAAAGGGGGACGTCCTGGTCGAGATCGATCCCGTAGATTATGAATTGAGGGTGAATGAGGCGCAGGCGGCCCTGGATATACGCAAGGTAGCTTTTGAACAGGCAGCGCGAGACAGGGACCGCGCAGAGGCCTTATATAAGGAAGAAGTATATCCCAAGGAGCGGTTCGAGAACGCTGTTACCGCGTATAATCTCGCGAAAGCGCAGGCCGAGGCCGCGGAGGCGCAGTTCAAGATCGCGCAGCGCAACCTTGAATATACGAAGATATGCGCCCCGGCAGACGGCCATGCGGCAAAAAGGTCCGTCGAGGCAGGGAACCAGATACAGCCGGGGCAGGCTCTTATGGCGGTCGTTTCGAATGATATGTGGGTGGTCGCCAATTATAAAGAGACCCAGCTTAAAAATGTCAGGCCGGGGCAGGAAGCCAGGATAAAGATCGATACGTACCCCGGTAAAGTCTTCGATGGCCATGTGGACAGCATCCAGCGCGGCACCGGGGCCAAATTCAGCATGTTCCCGCCCGAGAACGCTTCGGGAAATTTTGTCAAGGTAGTCCAGCGCATCCCGGTAAAGATAGTCTTTGATGGCCAACCCTACAATAAGTACGACCTTGGCGTAGGCATGTCGGTTATTGCCGAGATAAAGGCGCGGTAATGGAAACGGGAAGCAGCGTTCTTCAGCACGAAGAATGGCGCCCGAAGAGCAACCCATGGCTGATCACTATAGCGGTCATGTTGGCCTCGACCATGGAAGTCCTGGATACTTCCATCGCGAATGTGGCTTTGCCGCAGATAGCGGGAAATCTTTCCGCGACCACTCATGAGGGGACCTGGGTCTTAACGAGTTATCTTGTCGCCAACGCCATTATTCTACCCGCCTCGGCATGGTTCGGCGGTTTCTTCGGGCGCAAAAAGGTGCTTCTTGTCTGCATATCCCTGTTCACCTTATCTTCCGTCCTTTGCGGCATGGCAGTCAGCCTCGGCCAATTGACCCTGTTCCGGGTATTCCAGGGCATAGGAGGAGGGGCTCTCCAGCCGATCTCCCAGGCGATATTGATGGAAAGCTTTCCAAAGGAGAAGCGCACTTCGGCCATGGCGGTCTTCGCGATGGGAGTCATCGTCGCGCCTATCATCGGCCCTATCATCGGCGGCTGGCTTACGGATAATTTCTCATGGCGCTGGATCTTCTTCATCAATGTGCCTGTGGGGATCATCGCCGTCATGATGTCGAAGATGTTCGTGGAAGACCCTCCGTACCTCCGGAAGATCAGGACCGGCATCGATTATTACGGGTTCGCGTTAATGGCCATCGGCCTCGGCGCGCTGCAATTGGTCCTCGATAAAGGCCAGGAGGCGGACTGGTTCCAGGCATCATGGATATGCTGGACGTCGATCATTGTCGTCATCTCGCTCGTCGCGTTCGTTTTATGGGAATTCCGCGTGAAGCATCCGGTGGTCGACCTGCGCGTCCTTAAAGACAGGAACCTTGTCGGGGGCATGGTCATCGCATTTATGATCGGCGCGATCATGTACGGTGTGATGGCGCTCACGCCGCTTTTCTACCAGACCATGATGGGATATACGGCCTATTTGAGCGGGCTCATACTGGTTCCTCTCGGGCTCGGGGCTTTTACCGGGGCCATATCAGTCTCGAGTCTGTGTAAATACCTTGAAAACAGGGTGTTGATCGCAGTGGGATTGGTCATGATCGGGCTTGCGGCGCTGTCCCTTGGCGGGATCAACCTTCAGATCTCCATGGGATCGATGATGGCGCCGCTTTTCCTTTTAGGTTTCGGCACAACGGTGGTTTTTGTGCCTTTATCGACCATAGCTTTCGGGACATTGGCTGCCAGGGATATAGGGAACGGCTCGGGGCTTTTTAACCTGATGAGGAACATCGGCGGGAGCGTGGGAATCGCGCTATCCACGACGATACTTTCCCGTATGGCGCAGACCCATCAGGCGATCCTGGTAGGCCAATTGACACCCTATAATCAGGTATATCAACAGATATCAAGGGCCTATGCCGGCCTTGCAGACGGGCTGTTCTATAAAGAGTTATTACGTCAGTCGACTTTTCTTTCTTTTGTAGATTGTTTCCGTTTCTATGGGGTCATCGCATTTTTATGCGTGTTCATGGTGTTAATTTTCCGGAAAGTCAGGAACAAGGGGACGGTCATGGTGCATTAGATGAAAAACCTCCTAAGAATTAAGCAGATATGCCTGATAACGGCCGTTATATTCCTTGCCTCCGGCTGCGCTACGATGCGCCATGCGGTGCCGGAAAAAATGCTGAATGATACGAGTATCTCCGGCATGAAGGATATCAGGGTCTATAGCGGCAGCCCGAGCGAATATTTCAGGAATGATATCATCAACCTGGTCGAGAGCGCCTGGATAGGCGACACCTATTCGATGCTTGCGATCTCCGGCGGAGGTGCGAACGGCGCGTATGGCGCGGGTTTACTCAACGGGTGGACAAAATCCGGGACACGGCCGGTCTTTAAGGTCGTCACCGGAATAAGCACCGGGGCGATCATAGCGCCTTTCGCCTTCCTCGGAAGTGAATATGACGGTAAGCTGGAGGAGTTCTACACGAAGTATTCGACAAAAGACATCATGAACATAAGCATACCGTTCGTGAATTCCTTCGCGAGCCCCAAGCCGCTGAAACGCCATATCGAGAAGTATTTCGACGGACAATTATTAAAGGAGATAGCCGCCGAATATAACAAGGGCCGCAGGCTTTACGTGGGGACCACTAACCTCGATGCCCAGCGCCTGGTGATATGGGATATGGGAAAGATCGCCTCGATAGGCGATGAGAGGGCGCTGATGCTGTTCCGCAAGATTTTATTGGCTTCGGCGTCCATCCCGATAGCTTTTCCGCCCGTGTATCTAAAAGTACAAGCTGGCGATAAGACATATGATGAGATGCATGTCGATGGAGGGGTGGTAAAACAGGTGTTTTTTCTTTACGATGTCGTCCAGGGAATGGAAGAAGCCGCGAAGCAAAAAGGGATGAATATCCGCAATATGCGTTACGGCATATACGTGATCAGGAACGGCTATGCGGAGGCCGTCTGGAAGGAAATTCCGGACAGGATGTCTGCAATCGCGGAGCGCACCGTAGATACGATGATAAATGCCCAGGGGGTAGGGGATATATATCAATTATATGTTTTTACGGAACTGGGAAAAGGGGATTTTAACCTGGCCTATATACCTGTGACGCATGTGTCCAAAGCGAAAGAGCCTTTCGATCCGGTCGAGATGCGCAGATTGTTTGACCTTGGATTTGAGGAAGCGGCGCGGGGTTACGACTGGAAGAAAGTCCCCCCGGGAATGGTACAATGAAACTGTTTGAAGAGATCAGGGAACTGATAAACGAGCAGATAAAGATGCCGCCTGAGAGGATACTCCCGGAATCCCTGCTTATAGAGCATCTCTTCATGGATTTTGTTGATAAAGTAAGGCTGGCAATCGACCTCGAAGAGAAGTATAATATCAAAATATCTGACGAAGAGGTTGACATGGTCGGAACCGTGGGTGAACTGGTCGAACTCGTCAGGACGAAATGCCATTCAGGTTAGAAAGGTCCGCAACTGTGGTGAGCAAAGCAGCGTTAATGGTCCTGTTAGCGGCGTCATTGCTCGTTTCGGGCGATTTCGCATTAGCCGCGATATCTCAGGGCGAAAAGATAATCTATAATGTCAGTCCCGCCGGCAAGGCCGAGTATGAGGATATGGGTCTGGTCGACCGCGAGGGCAAGACATACTGGCTTGTGACCTTCCGGACGAAACTGGCCGGGTTCAGCGACCTGGAAGAGATCTATGCCGACCCTGGTACCGGCCTGCCGCTGATAGTGGAGCGGCATATAACCTGGCCGCTGGCTAAAGAACACCTTATTGAAGAGTACGACCCGCTGGATAATTCCCTCGTCATCAGGAAGTTCATGAACGATAAGGTTGCCGACGAATACAAATATAAATCGGACACCCCGTACCATAATGCGGTGCTCCTGCCTTTTAGCCTGCGCCATGTGGATGACCTGGACGTGGGATGGAGCACGGTCATACGCCTCCAGGAAGTGTTTACCGTCACGCTCGTCGGTATCGAGGACGTGAAGGTCAACGATAGAAAAGTGACAGCCTACCACTTTACCAGCAAGCCCGACAAATTCGAGATATGGGTCAGCAAGGACAAGGACCGCCTGCCCGTACTGATCAAGGGGACGGTCGGCTGCAGCCTGTCGCTGCAAAGCCACTCATCGGGACAGTAACAATGAGGCCGTTTTGCGCGCTGCTCGCCTTGTTTTGCCTTTCGGGCTGCGCGACTACATCCTATAACCCGGACCGCGAGAACGGGTTCACTAAAAAGCTTATCCGCGGCCGCGATTTCGTGCTTTTTTCCCGCATAAAGGTCAACAGCCCCGGAGAACCGCTCACGGTCTACATCGAAGGCGACGGCCGCGCATGGATAACCCGGTACAGCGCCTCATCCGATCCGACGCCTTCAGATCCCCTCGTAATGAGGCTTGCGTCCCTTGACCCGTCGCCGAATGTCGCATATCTGGCCCGTCCGGGACAATACCCTTCTCAGGGAGCGTCAGACTGCGACTCAAAATACTGGATGTCGAAAAGATTTGCGCCTGAGGTGATCGCCGATATGGATTCTGCGGTCACCTGTTTGCGCGACATGGCAGGGGCCGGGTCGGTCTCGCTTGTCGGGTATTCGGGAGGGGGGGCGGTAGCGGCGCTGGTCGCCGCGCGCCGGGGCGATGTTGCGGGCCTGCGTACGATAGCCGGCAGCCTGGACAGTGATGCCGTAAGCAGCTGGAATAAAGTCAGCCCGCTTAAAGGGTCGCTTAACCCCGCCGGTATCGCGGGCAAATTAAAAGGGCTTCCCCAGAGGCATTTTGTCGCGTATAATGACAAGATCATACCGTTATCCGCGGCGGAATCGTTCGCCGATAATGCAGGCGATGAAAGGCATGAAAGTATCACGGTAGTCGCGGGAGTGACGCATTATTCGGGCTGGGAAACCAAGTGGCCCGGCCTGCTGGATATCCCTTTATCAAAATAGGAGGTGCAAGATCAAAAGGTCCCTCATCATCACACTGGCAGCAATATTGATTTCCTCGGTATGCGTCTGCGCCTGCTTCGCGCAGGCCGCCGGCGCGAAAACCGGCAAGTATATTTTTGACTACAAGCAGGAATTGTCCCTTACCGATAAGCAAGAAAAGAATATGCGCGATATACTGGCGAAATTGCAGTCATATCTTGCGGATAAGAAGAAGCAGCTCGACGGCCTCAAGGCGGAACTCGACATGCTGGTCGAGAAGAAGGGGGACCTGGATACGATAAAGGCGAAATTGCAGGATATCGCCAAGGTCCAGACAGATGCGAGCTATGAGGATATTGTGAGCGCGAGGGCCATTGAGAATGAGCTGACCGCGAAGCAGTTGTCCAAGTGGCGCAGTATCCAGAAGGAGACCCGGCAGGGCCCAAAGCAGTAGATACGGGGCCGGACCCATATTATCGTTGACATCGTCGGCCGCATATGATAGACTGCGTTCATGGGAGACAAAAACCCAAAGGGATTTGATGTCAAGTCGACTCTTCGCCTTCATAAGGGCGGAGAGTCTTTTTGTTTAGCGGCCCTTTTTTTCGCCTGTTCATTTTCGGCACCCGTTTTTGCGGCCGACCTTACGATGACCGCCGACGGGATATGGGGCGAGACTGGGGACGTGGCCGCCGCTGCTTCCGGCGATAATGTCAATGTTGATAATTTTACGCTGACGATCACGAATGACGGCATAGCCGACGACGGCACTAACCCCGGCGACCTGAGCTGGTTTACGGTCGGCGCAATTACGGATACCGGCCTGGCCCCGGCCCGCATCGGCAACGTGGATATCGTTGAGGCGGGGCTCGATACACCGCTGACTCCCTATTGGGTCGAGTTCGATTCGGCCGTTATCGGGGGGGATTTCACGGTCAGGAATGTCGCTGCCTCGGACATGGATGTGGACGCGTGGACGGCCGGGAACCTTACGGCAGGCGGTGACCTGGCCATAACTAATAACGAAACGGAAAATTATCAGGTCACGCTGGATGTGGATGGCAACCTGGCCGTAACCGGGACCGCGACCCTGACGGCTGCTTCTGGCGGCAATTGGGGGATGACCGCCGGGCTGGCGGTAACCGGGAACGTGACCGCAACCGGGGGGTTTACTCTGGATGATGTCACGGCCGCCGGCGTCAGCAGCTATTCGGAGATCCTTCTTTACGGCGATGCGGGCGTGACACAGACCGTCACCGGCACGATAGACGGCGCCGCCGCCGGGGAAGGATACCTGATTATCGGAACGGGGTCCTCCAATAATGCCACCTTCAATGATGACGTCGGATCCAATTTCAGTTTAGCAGCCATACAGGTAGACAGCACCGGCCTAGCGAATTTTACTGGGACCGTATCCGCGACTGACCTTACCTTCTCCGAAGACGGCGATGTGGACATCGCCGGCAAGGCGACAATAACGACCATCTCCACGACAGCGGGCTCCGGTACGGGCGATGTCGAACTGGACGGCGCCGCGAATGTCATAGCGGGCAATATAGGAGCCGCAGGCGCCGAGCTGGCCCTGTTGAACATCGACGGCACTACGACGACGGGCGGAAATGTTTATGCAACGCAAATTGATGTCGGGGCCGCGAGCACTCTCGGGGACGCGGCGACAGATGTGACGGCGGCCAATACGCTGAATATACAGCATGCGGGGCTTACGACCGTGAGCGGCACGTTGAACAGCGTGAACGGCTCGACCGGGACCGCGGTGGCGTTCAGCGCGAACGGCGACCTCGACATAGGCGGCGCTGCCCGTGTCGCGTCGGTCACCACGACGGTTGCCGGGACGGGAGATATCGAATTCAAGGGTGCCGGCAGTTCGACAATAGGGAGTATCGGAAACCCCGTGCTGGACCTGGATGTTGTCGATTTTACCGGCGGCGGCACGTATACGCTGGTAGGGGCCGTCTTCGCGAATACGATAACAATAAATAACGCCGCCGCTAACGTTGTTATAGGCGCTTCCGGCACAAGCTCATGCACAGACGTATTCCTGACGGCCGGTACGCTCGACCTCGGGTCTTATACCACTAACCTTGCCGCGGGAGATTATACGCAGGCGGGCGCGGGTTCCCTTAAGACGACAATAAGCTCTTCCGCGTCTGCCGGAAAGATCGTCACTCCCGGCGCGGTGACCGTGGCCGCGGGGACATCGCTCGCTATAAATGTTGACTCAAGCGAATATACGCGCAGCAATACGACATGGACCATCCTTGACGGCGGCGCGGGCGGCGCTGTCAACGCGCCCGCAGTGACCGATAACAGCGCAATACTTTCATTTACATCGGCGGCCGCGAACGCCGGCCAGGACATGACCATTACCGCCACGCGCGTGACCACATACGACAAGATAGCTTCAGGGAACGCCGCCGCGGCGGGCGCGGTACTTGAGCGGATAGGCGAGGCGGGAGCGACGGGAGATATGTCGAGGGTGCTGGGCGAGCTCGATTCACTGCCGACCCTCGGCGCTATTGCCCAGGCGCTGAAGACTGTCGTCCCGGTTGTCGACAGCGGCGTGACATCGGTCAGCCATACCGCCATCAACAGGTTTGCGGGGACATCGATGAACCGCCTGGAGATGTTGTTCGCACAGGCGCACGGCGCCGGCACGGAAGAGACCGGGATCTCGGCAGGCAGCGAAGGCCATAGCGGCTGGCAGGCGTGGGGGCAGGGATTCGGGGAATATGTGAGCCAAAAAGCGCGCGGCGAGAGCAACGGTTACCGGGCGATCATCTGGGGCACCGCCTTGGGCGCGGATACCGCGGCATTCAGTGACACCGCGCGTATCGGCCTGAACGGAGGATACGCCAAGAGCCGAATAAACTCGAAGGACATGAGCGGTAAGACGGATATCAACAGCTACGAGGGCACGTTCTACGCCGGATATATGGACGTCGTGAACCCTTACTATATTAACGGAGCGCTCTCTTTCGCTTATAATAAATACAGCGGCTCGAGGCAGATAGACATCGGCGCCGACGAAAGGATCGCGGACGCCGATTACGACGGTCAGCAGTATTCGGTATTGACGGACGGCGGGTATATCTTCGACGTCGGCGATTATAAATTGACGCCGGTCGCATCGCTGCAATACACGCGCCTCCATGTCGAGGGCTATACGGAAACGAACGCCGGCGCCCTTGACCTGACCGTTGCGGACCAGGATTACGATATGCTGCAGTCGGGTGTCGGCATGAAGCTCGCGCGTTCCTTCAATCTCGAGAACGACAGGATCGTAACGCCGGAGATCCACGGAAGATGGCTGTATGATTTCATAGGCGACAGGCAGGAGACGACCTCAACGTTCTCGGGCGGCGGCGGTTCTTTCGCCACGCAGGGATTTGATCCCGTCAAGAGCTCCTTCAATGTCGGGACCAAATTGATCATGGAGCTGAACGAAGACTGGAGCTTCGAGACGAACTACGATTTCGAGTGCAAAGAAGATTTCACGGCCCATACGGGATGGGCTAATGCAAGGTGCAGGTTCTGACCCCAGCGGGTTCCCGTATCCCGCCTATCCTCATATGCGGTATCCTTATAGTCCTGCTGTTTACGGGCGACGTCCGGGGCGAGATCGCATTCAAACGTTCGGACAGGGTCCTCGTGCTCGCTCCGCATCCGGATGACGAGGCGATAGGCACCCTCGGCGCGATAAAGAACGCGAAGGACGCGGGCGCCGAGGTAAGGGTCATATGCCTTACGAACGGCGATAACAACGAAGTAGCGTTCCTCATATACAAGAAGCATCCGGTCCTGTCGGCGAAGGGCCTGATCGCGATGGGGGAGACGAGGAGGAAAGAGACCCTATCGGCTATGGCCGGAATGGGGCTGGACCCGAAGGATGTCGTCTTCCTCGGATATCCCGATTTCGGCACGCTCGCGATATTTACCGGCAACTGGGGAGATACCAAGCCCTATGAGGCCATGCTTACAAAGCAAACCAAGGTCCCGTATCCCGAGGCGATGTCTTACGGGGCGCCTTATACGGGCGATAGCATATTGAAGGACCTGAAAAACATACTTGCGGAGTTCCGCCCTACGGTTATCTTCGTGTCACATCCGGCAGACTCGAACGTTGACCATAAGGCGTTTTATCTTTTTTTGCGCGTCGCTCTCTGGGACCTGGATGGAAGCCTTGAGGCGCCGTCTGTACATCCCTACATAGTGCATGTCCAGGGCTGGCCCGCGCCGAAAGGGTATCATCCGGGCCTTGCCCTTAAGCCGCCGGTCAAGTTCAAGCAGGTATCGTGGGGGACATTCGATCTCGCGCGGGAAGAGGTCGAGGCGAAACACGCGGCGATATCGAAGTATAAAAGCCAGCTTGCGTATGACCCTGGGTACCTGTACTCTTTCGCGAGGAGGAACGAACTTTTCGGGGATTACGCCCCGCTCAGGATAAAGGATAACGGCCGAAGCGGCATCTACGGCATCAGGGGCGGGAATTTGACCGTGAACCTCTCACTTGCGGGGAAGACGGATATTGACAGGGATTTTACGGTATATCTTATCGGCTACAAGAAGGGCCGCGATTTTTCCGGCATGCCGAAACTGCATATAAGGATAGATGCCGGCGGCCTCCATTGCAGGGACGGGCATGAAAGGCTCTATTCTAAAGAGGTGACCGCGGACTTTGGTCCCGGCGCTATAATGCTAAAGGTGCCGCTCTCCCTGCTGGAAGACCCGGACCGTATCTTTGCCTGCGTCGAAGGGCGCACGGAGAATATGTCAAATGACGATACACGATGGCGCGTATTAGAAAGGCAGCATTGATGATAAAGAGGGAACCGAAAGATTACCGGATAGGCGATAAGAACGTCGATAATCTCATAAACGATCTTACCTGTGAATCATGCTCGGCGGAGACCGAGGGTATCCTGCGCGAGATATTAACTACCGCCGTCAAGCTCGGGCGCGAATCCGACGATAAGGGCGACCTTAAGCTCGTGAATAACACGCTGAAGGAACTCCGGTATTCATTCAAGATATTCTCCCCCTACAGGCATGTGAAGAAGGCCGTCATATTCGGGTCGGCCAGGTCCAAGCCTTCTTCTCCGGAGTATAAGATGGCCGAGGAGTTCGCGAGGAAGATGACCGGCAAGGGTTACATGATAGTGACCGGAGGGGGCCCCGGCGTCATGGAGGCCGGGAACAAGGGCGCGAATATGGGAATGGAGTTTGCGCTGAACATACGACTGCCTTTCGAGCAGAAACCCAATCCGTACATTTACGAGAAACAGAAGATCATCAGTTTTAAGTATTTCTTCACGAGGAAGCTGATATTCATAAAGGAGACCGACGCCACCGTCCTTTTTCCCGGAGGCTTCGGCACCAATGATGAAGGGTTCGAGATGCTTACGCTCATCCAGACGGGTAAGTCAAAGCCAAGGCCGATCCTCATGATGGAGCCGGAAGGCTCTACGTACTGGGCCGTCTGGAGGCGCTTCGTGAACAACGAGCTGCTAAGGAACGGGTTCATAGAAAAAGAGGACATGAGCCTCT
>Ga0172381_10007281_pt1 | contig 10967 bp, 10 predicted proteins | sample Leawel6488metaG_FD_119754 | JGI IMG/M metagenome (GOLD analysis project Ga0172381, IMG submission 119754) | Leachate microbial communities from a municipal landfill in Southern Ontario, Canada - Leachate well 64-88 metaG | ecosystem: Engineered > Solid waste > Landfill > Unclassified | place... | reverse complement strand
CGTTCGACAAGCTCACGGGTTGTTCTCAGGGCAAACGGGCGGGGTATTTGGCACACGGACCATGGCTGTTTTTTTGGAATTGGTGTGTCCCGCCGGACACCCAAAACACGACGCGTGTTTTCAGCCCCGCAGTCTTGCCTACCAGCAGGCAGGACTACCGCAGGGTATTCAAACATCGCACGCCAATAAGGCTGGTTTGTAAGTTATTTTTTGTTCCTCTCCCCACCCCAGACGCGAGGGTAACTTTAAAATTTTTATAAAAAACTAGACTGAGCGATCACCTTTTTAGGGGGTTTCTCGGCTGACGAGCCGAGAACTTCATGATTTTTTAATATAATCTTTCTGATTTTTTCTTTCCCGTCGAAATTTTGAGTCAAAATTTCGACAGACTTACTACTTACTACTCTATTACTTTACTACCGACTAAAGTTACCCACAGTTTTAATTTATTTTTGTTTGCTAAAAAATTTTATAGTGCTAGGAATATAGATAGCCGTAATGAAATTCTAATTCACTGATTGTCAGTGTTAATAAAAAAGGTAAAATTAAACCAATGACGACTCCTTCATTAAATGATGACCCAAAAATTAAAGAGCTTTGGCTGAAAGAAGCTGAGGACTTGGCTCAAACTTTAGCCGCCAGATATAAACTTCCGTATTTAGATATTTCCAAAACACCAATCAATACCGACGCCCTTCGGTTGATTCCGGAAAAAGAAGCGCGCCAAGCCGAAATCTTGGCTTTTAGTGTTAATGGTAAAAATATCAATCTGGCCCTAACTTCTCCCAATCGGCCAGAAGCGAAAATCATTATCGATGATCTAAAAAATAAAAACTTCGTTTTAAACATCTACGTTGTCTCCGAGCCGGGTTTCCAAAATGCGGTTGACCAATATTCGGACATTGGAAAATCAATAAAAGTTCACGCTGGCTTGATCGACATCTCAAATGAAAAAATTCTTGAATATGTCGCGAAATTCAAAAACATTACCGACATTCATCAAGAACTCCAGGAGGAAATGTCGACCTTCGATAAAACAGGCGGAGTCTCCACTATTTTGGAAATTATTTTGGCTGGCGGTCTAGCAACGGATGCTTCAGACGTTCATATTGAACCGGAAAAGGAACAAATCCGACTACGTTATCGACTCGATGGTGTTTTGCAAGATATTTTGGATTTTCCACCGAAAATTTTCACTCAATTAATTTCTCGTTTGAAACTAGTTTCCGGAATGAAAATAAATATTAAACAGATGTCACAAGATGGGCGCTTCAGTATTCAGTACGGCAAAGAAGAAATTGAAATTCGCTCGTCGGTTATCCCTAGCGCTTATGGTGAGTCAGTCGTCATGCGTATTTTGAATCCAAAATCGATCAATGTGACCTTTGCCCAACTCGGGATTGAGAAAAAATTATTCGAGATCTTTAACGAAGAAATCCACAAACCAAACGGAATGATCCTTCTTACCGGTCCAACCGGTTCTGGTAAGACCACAACCCTCTACGCCTTCTTGCGTGAAATTAATTCGACCGAAACTAAAATTATCACCATTGAAGATCCAATTGAGTACCACCTCGAGGGTATCAACCAAACTCAGGTTAACCGCAAAAAGGGTTATACTTTTCTTTCTGGCCTACGTAGCGCCTTGCGTCAAGATCCAGATATTATCCTTGTTGGAGAAATCCGTGATGCCGAAACTGCCAAGATTGCCGTGCAATCTTCTTTGACTGGCCACTTAGTCTTTTCTTCGCTCCACACCAATAACGCCGAAGGGGCCATCCCCCGCCTAATCGACCTTGGGGTAAATTCTAAAATTATTACCTCCGCCCTGACCCTTTCAATTGCTCAGCGTTTGCTCCGGAAACTCTGCCAAGACTGTAAAAAGGTTTACGAGCCAAGCGCTAGTGAGAAAAAATTAATCGACGACGTCTTGGTGAGCGCAAAAAAGAAACGGCCAGATTTGGTACCAGAAAAATGGGATACAATCTACGAAGCCGTTGGTTGTGACAAGTGCCATAAAACGGGCTACAAGGGACGAGAGGGTATCTTTGAAGCGATTGTGATGGATGATGCTGTTGCCGAGGCCGCGATTAAAAATCCGAGCGAAAAAGAAATCAAGATTGCGGCCATTCCTCAAGGGATTCTGGATATGAGACAAGACGGCATCTTGAAAGTTGTGGCTGGAAAGACAACGATGTCTGAACTTTCCCGTATTATCGATCTGAGTGAAGAGATTATATAGCCGAAAGTTCTTTGATTAACAAAAATAGACCGCCTCGCACCTTTTTAGGGGGTTTCTCGGCTGACGAGCCGAGAACTTCAGGATTTTTTAAGCTTCAAAAAATCTGTACCCTAAAAAGGTGGCGAGAAGGGAGAGTTTTGTTAATCAAAAGTTAGTTGTTCTTTTACAACCAAACAAAAAACCCAGACAAAATCTGGATTTTCTGTGAAATATCGAACGTACAAACCTCTAAGCAATCCCTTTAGTCATGCAACATAAAGTTAGGTAATTTCTCGAGGATAGTTTCCGCTTGGACCACTGCAAGGTGGGAACCGAAACGTCCTTTTGATAGAACCCGTTAAGCGTATAAATACGCCTAGATTGCTTGGAGGTTTGTAAGCTTGATAATCTGTCTGTATCCTAGCATAAAACATCTTTAATGTCAAGTAATAAGACAACCAACATTATACCAGAATCAAGCTCCGAAGGCGAGGTTTTTCTTGATAAATCTCTCCGTCCGGCGATTTGGGAAGAGTATATCGGCCAAAAAGCCATAAAAGACAACCTGAAAATCCTCTTGACCGCCGCTCGGGAAAGACAGCACCCGCCAGAGCATTTGCTCTTTTATGGCCCACCAGGTTTAGGAAAAACCACCCTCGCCCACCTGATTGCCAAAGAAATGGGCACCCAAATCAAGGTGACATCTGGCCCAGCCATTGAAAAAGTTGGCGATTTGGCTTCAATTCTCACCAACCTCTCCCCTGGTGACATGCTCTTTATTGATGAAATCCATCGACTTAATAAAATGATTGAGGAAGTACTTTATCCGGCGATGGAATCAGGTGCTTTGAATATTATTATTGGCAAAGGACCGGGCGCGCGAGTAATTCAGATTGATTTACCACCCTTCACACTATTAGCGGCAACCACCAGAGTCGCCCTCATTTCTTCCCCGCTTCGCTCTCGTTTTTCCGGTGGCACTTTTCGTCTTGAGTTTTATACGACCGAAGAAATTGGGAAGATTTTAGCCCGTTCGGCTAAAATTCTCGGGGTTGAAGTTGGTAAAGAAGCTCTAGAAGAAATTGCTAAACGAAGCCGATTCACTCCCCGCCTAGCCAACCACCTCTTAAAACGCTGCCGCGACTATTGCCAGGTTAGCAAGAAAAATATCGACAAAACGACGGTCAAAGAAACTTTAAATATGCTCGGCATTGATGAGCTTGGCCTAAATGATCCCGATCGAAAAATTCTGGAAATCATTATTGAAAAATTTAATGGCGGCCCAGTCGGTCTCGGCACTATTGCGACAGCAATGTCGGAAGAGGTCGCTACCGTCGAAGACGTCTATGAGCCATACCTAATCCAGCTCGGCTTCTTAGAGCGCACCCCCCGAGGGCGAGTCGCCACACCAAAGGCATACGCCCATCTCGGTTTTGACCAACCAAAAGATAAACAAGAAAAACTGATTTAGCTAAAGAATAAACCAGCCGTGTGCTCAAACATCGCACTCCAATAAAAGTCCTTAGGGGTTGCGATGTTTTTTGCAAAATTCCTCCTTTCTGCTTTAATTATCTTAGTTTGTAATTCGATTGATTTTTACTTACTACTTACTACTATCTTATGTCTGGTCATAATAAATGGTCACAAATAAAAAATAAGAAAGGCGTAACCGATGCTAAACGCAGTAAGCTTTTTACAATGCTCGTCCGGCAAATCACTATTGAAGCCAGAAATGCCGGCGGTAATCGCGAGTTTCCTAGTTTAAAAGCGGCCATTCAAAGGGCAAAAGTGGAAAATATGCCAGCCGACAATATTGAACGAGCGGTTCAAAAAGGTTTTGGGGCTGGCGCTGATAGTTATGAAGAAGTTATTTATGAAGCCTATGGACCAGCGGGTGTCGCCATGATTATTGTTGGTATCACTGATAATAAAAACCGAACGACACCGGAAATAAAACACATCCTATCAAATCATAATGGCAATCTTGGCGCTCAAGGTTCAGTCATGTGGGCCTTTGAAAAAAAAGACGGAAAATGGGAAGCTAAAAACCTGATGGAGCTTTCGGGAGATGACCAAGAAAAAGTTTTGTCTTTAATCGAGGAGCTGGAAAATCATGACGATGTCAAAGAAGTTTTTCATAATGCTTTCTTAGACGATCAAATTGATGATTAAATTGAATTACAAAGCTCGACGATGTTGTACCTTTTTAGGGGATTTCTCGGCTGACGAGCCGAGAACTTCAGGATTTTTTAAGCTTCAAAAAATCTGTACCCTAAAAAGGTAGCAACGATGGCGAGTTTTGTAATACAAAATGGCTAAAAGAAACGAAATAATTATTTTAGGGATTGACCCTGGCTATGATCGACTCGGGGTGGCGATCATCAAAAAATCACAACCAAGAGATGAGGTGCTTTTTTCTGATTGCTTACAAACAAATGCCAAGGACGAATACGCCGACCGGCTTGTTAGTTTGGGTAACGAGCTTGAAAAAATTTTAGGCAAATGGCAACCAACCGAGAGCGCCATTGAGAAGCTCTATTTTACCGTCAATCAAAAAACCGCAATGAAAGTGGCTGGAGCAATCGGTTTGATTTCCTACTTGATCAAAAAAAGAAATATTCCTTTAGCTGAGTATACCCCCCTCCAGATAAAAAGTTGTGTTACCGGTTTTGGCGGGGCCAATAAAAACCAAATAACCAGTTTAATCCCCCGCTTGGTCAAAATCGATAAAACTATAAAGTACGACGACGAGTTTGATGCCATCGCGGTCGCGATTACTCACTCGGTCTTAAACAAAAATCTCTAAAAAGTACATAATTTTTATAAAAAAATGAGTCGAGACGCTTCTTGTTTTGGGGGTTTCGAGGCTGACGAGCCGAGAACTTCAGGATTTTTTAAGCTTCAAAAAATCTGTACCCTAAACAAGAAGGCGGTGAGTAAACATTTTTTTATAAAAATTATGTACCCCCAAAACCACTTTATCCACAAGGTCATTTCTCACTTGCTTGCATTTTTGGGGCGATATGTTAAAAATTTAAAGATTACTAAAATCAATTAAAAAGGTCGCCGAAATTTTACTTAACTTAAACTACTCACAAAAAACAAAATGGACGACTATAACGATCCTACCGGCGGTCTTCCCCCAGATCTAGACGGGGAAGTAGGCGAAGAGGATTTCAGCCTAGAAGACGCCTTGGATGAAGCCGAGCTGGGCTTGGATGATGATGAAAAAGATTGGTAATTTCTAAAAATTCCCCCGCTAGGCCTTGCCTAGCGGGGGAATTTTTATTGCGTAAATATGCGTTTGATCTGCGTAAATCTGCGATATTTTGTTTATACCAAAATTGACACAAAACGATGCTTCCCCACCTTAATCAGACAAGATTCTTTGATTACAAAAAATGGGTCACTGATTTTTTTTTCACCGTTTATTTTAATTGAGCCAGCCTCCACCAAACGCCGAAAATCTGTCTTCGAAGAAACCACCTTTTCAAACAAAAGAATGTCTATCAATTTATCACCAATCTGCGCTTGAATTTTCTGCGCTTCGTCTGGATTTTCTTTTTTCTGAAAAACTGAAACAAAGTACTCTTGGGCTTTATCCGCTTCTTTTTTGCCATGATATAGGGCCACGATTTCCCAAGCCAAACGCATTTTGGCATCGCGTGGATTTTCTCCTTGTTTCAAGTTATGGCTAATCGCTTTTACTTCAGCCATTTCAAGATCAGTGCATAAGGTAAAATATTTAATAATTAGGTCATCACGAAGAGACATGATCTTTCCATAGATATCATTAGGTTCGTCGGTAATATTGATAACATTGCCCCAACTAGTCGACATCTTCCGCCCATCTGTCCCCTCCAACATTTGATAGGTCAGGACGTCTTGCTCTGGCTGGCCATAATATTTTTGGATTACACGTCCCGCTTTTAAATTAAACAATTGATCAAAGCCACCGATTTCGATATCAGCTTTAATTTGAACCGAATCATAACCTTGCAAGAGCGGGTAAAGAAATTCTCGTAAGGATATTTCCTCCCCTTTTTCATAGCGATCTTTAAAATTACGACGAGCCAACATTTGTTGGACAGTAAAACTTTCGGCGAGTTCGGCAATTTCTCGGAAATTTAATTTGGCCAACCATTTACTATTATAAACAAACTGGGTTTTTTTCAAGTCGAGAATTTTACCAACATTCTTTTTGTAATTTTTTAGATTTTCCAAAACCTTTTCTTTGGAAAGCATGGGTCGCTTATCGAGCTTATCCGATGGGTCGCCGATCTGGGCCGTAAAATCACCAATCAAGAAAACAATTTTATGACCAAGCTTTTGGAAATCGCGGAGTTTACGCAGTGGAATAGCCCGCCCAAGATGAATATTTGGTCCAGTCGGGTCAACGCCAAGCTTCACAATCTGGGGTTTATCAGATAATAATTTTTTCTTTAGGCTTTCCAGAACAAAAACATCTTCTATCCCTCGAGTTAAAATTTCATTGATTTTTTCTTCCTTGTTTATTTTTTCCATATATTCACCATAACACATATTCGCTTTTGTTGCCACTTGTGTTAAGATTGAAAAATATGGTTAATAAACATCAAAAAATCAACTTTTTCCTACGTATTTTTATTGTTCTTCTTATTGTTGGCTTCGCCACTGGTGGCTTTTCGACGATCTGGGCGATTTCTCTACCAATACCAGATTTTGAGACTTTTTTCCAAAAAGAGATTTCCGCTAAATCAACAAAAATCTATGATCGAACGGGGAAAATTCTCCTTTATGATGTCACCGGTGTCCGCCGAACAAATGTCCCTTTCGACCAAATCCCTGACAATATCAAAAGGGCAACAATTGCTATTGAAGACGCTACTTTTTATCAGCATGGCGGAATTAAAGTAAGTTCCATCGCCCGAGCTTTTTTGGTTAATACCTTTGCCGGTGGGGTCAAGCAAGGTGGTTCAACGATCACTCAACAAGTTGTAAAAAACTCACTCCTAACAAGTGACCGAACAATTGTTCGAAAAATTAAAGAAGCAGTCTTAGCTGTCAAAATGGAACAGACAATGTCCAAGGATGAAATTCTTAATGTCTACCTAAACCAGACTCCATACGGTGGCAATATTTACGGAGTTCAAGCTGCGGCCCAAGCTTATTTCCAAAAAGATATTCGTGGTATTGATATTGCCCAAGCCGCCTATTTGGCCGCGATGCCAAAAGCACCGAATTATTATTCCCCTTATGGACCCAATCGTGCCCAATTAGACACAAGAAAAAACCTCGTTCTCACCCAAATGTACAAGAATGGTTTCATTACTAAAGAGCAAATGATTAAATCTCAGAACGAAAAAGTAACTTTTTATGAAAAAGTCAACCAAGGAATCAAGGCCCCGCATTTTGCTTATTATATTTTAGATCAGCTTGAGCAAAAATATGACAAAGAAACCCTCATGTCTAATAGTTTTAAAATTACCACCACGATCGACTGGCCGCTTCAGGAAAAAGCCGAGGAATTAGCTAAAAAGTTTGGCCAAGAAAATGAAACGGCTTATCATGCTCAGAATAACGGTATTGTCGCGATTGATCCTAAAAATGGTGATATTCTAGCAATGGTTGGTTCAAGAGACTATTTCAATCAAGCCATCCAAGGAAATTTCAACATCACCACCGCTCATCGACAACCAGGATCATCATTCAAACCGTTCGTTTACGCGACTGCCTTTAATAAAGGTTATACTGACAAAACCGTTGTCTTCGACTTAAAAACTGAATTTAACACTAATTGTAGTCCAACCGGAAAGCCAATCACGGCCGGTGCTGTTTGTTATATGCCGGTCAATTATGATGGTAAATATGTTGGCCCAATCACCTTTCGAAATGCCCTCGCGCAATCAAGAAATATCCCAGCAATCAAGGTTTTGTATTTGGCGGGTGTTAACGCCTCTCTTGATACAGCCAAAGCGATGGGGATAACCAGTTTGGGCAATAAAAACCAATATGGTTTAACTTTGGTTCTTGGTGGTGGTGAAGTTTCTCTCCTTGAAATGACCAGTGCTTATGGTGTTTTTGCTAATGATGGTGTTCGAGTCCCTTACCAAGGAATTTTGAAGATAGAAGACCCAGGTGGCAAAGTCATCTTTAATAAAACAACAAATCCAATAAAGGTTTTACCAGAAAATAGCGCTCGCTTAATCTCAAATATTCTTTCTGACGAACAAGCTCGTATTCCTGCTTATAGTCCTGGTTCACCTCTTTCTTTTAAAAATCAAATGGTTGCCGTAAAAACGGGTACCACTAATGATTATAAAGATGCTTGGATTATTGGCTACACCCCAAATATTGTCGTTGGGGCTTGGGCTGGAAATAATGATAATACTCCAATGGGTAAAAAGGTTGCTGGCTATATCATTGCTCCTCTTTGGCACGCCATCATGCAAGAAGCGATTGCCAATCGGCCGATTGAAAACTTCATTCCACCAGTAATGAATTATTCTGGCTTAAAACCAGTTTTGCGTGGATATTGGCAAGGAGGCGAAGTAGTAAATATTAATCCGATGAATGCCTTACCGGGAATACCGGTGGAAAGTAGTGAGTATATTCCAAGGAGTGTTCACACTATCCTTTATTGGCTCGACAAAGATAACCCCCTTGGTCCAGCACCAACTAATCCAACAAGTGATGGTCAGTTTGCGCTTTGGGAATACCCAATTCAAATTTGGGCAAAAGCTAACGCCTCTTTATCAACAACCTTAGTTAAAATCAACCAAACAAACAACACTTCAATTGCGACAACTACAAACATTGGCCTACCTAGTCCAATAAATTCTTCAACCACAATAAGTAATTAGATTTTAGAAATAAAATAAGCCCCCGATCGGGGGCTTATTTTATTTCTAATACTATTTTTTCATTAAATATTTTCTCTATTTCTTCTAAGATAGATTTTTTATTCAGAAGAATGGTGAGTTTTATTTTGGGTGATGTTTTTAGAATTAGGTTTTTATTTTTTAATTCAATTTGTTTGGAATTTATCTCTATACCAACTTTTTGAGAAATTATTTTTACAATCTCGCTTTTAACCAGTTTTGATTTGTCGATATTTTTGGCGTATTTATCTAAAAAATTACTGATTAAATCCATCTCTTTTTTATTTTGTTTTCTTTGGCTGATAGGCCCACTTACTACCTTTACTACTTAGTACTCGACTACTTTTTTCCTATTTATTGATCGGCATAATAATATACTTAAAACTTTGATCGTTGTTTTTTTGAATCAAGAGTGGTTTATTTTTATCACAAAAATTAAACATTACTTCTTCTTTGTTTATAATTGCCAAACAATCAAGAATATATTTAACATTGAAGCTAATATCAAGGGGTTCACCTTTTATTTTTACAATCAAAGAAATGTCATTATCACCAACATCTTGATTACTAGATTTTATTTCTAAAAGATTCTCAGCAGGGACTAAATGAAGATCAATTTGGTTAAATTTATCAGAAAAGATATTAGAAAGCTTTAAAACATTAACAATTTCATCTTTTTTTATTACTAATTCCGTTTTAAAGGCGCTCGGCATAATTTGGCGATAGTCTGGGTAAACCCCATCAATAATCCGCGAAGTAAGATGAATTGAGTCGGAAAAAATTGAGATTTGGTTTTTATTAGAGTTTATTTGGAGATTTCCATCAATATTCTCAAAAATCCGGTTTATCTCAATGATATTTTTTAGTGGAATAATAAGTGGAATGATTTCATTATTTTTTTCTTTAATTTGAATCTTTTTTTCTGCTAAGCGAAAAGAGTCGGTCGCCACAAAAATTAAATCATTGCTCATTGAGTAAATATAAACGCTGGAAATTTCTGGTTTAATGTCGGAAATCGCCCCAGCAAACATTACTGATTTTAAACCACTAATAAAATCGGTGGCTTTTAAATTAAAACTAATATCATCTTCAACTCGAGGAATAATTGGAAAATCTTCCGCTGGAAAACTTTTTATTGTGGTATTAGTTGAAGAAGTGGAAATTTTTAGATTATTATTTTCAGCTGTTAAAATAACTTTATTTTCATTACTAATATTATTTAGGAAATTTGCCAAAATCTGAGCATTAACAGCAACAATACCGTCTTCTTCAACTTTCGCCGGAAGTTCTATTTCTAAACCAATTTCTAAGTTAGTAGCCTTAATATTTAAAACTTTATTTTTTGCTTCTAGTAAAACGGTTGTTAAGATCGGTAGAGTTAAATTTTTACCAGTCACCTTCTCGGCTAGATTTACCGCTTCTTTTAATTTATCTTTTAGGCATTCAATCTTCATAATATTAATAGTTAGTTTTTATTTAAATAAAGAATATTTTTATTATTAGTACTTGTGGATATGTGTATAAACTAATTTTGGTTTTATAATATAACGTTTTTTAATTAAATCTTTTTTAGTAACTGTGGGTAAAGACGTTTATTACTTTTTATTTAATTTTTCTTTAAAAATATTCTTTACGTATTCAACTTTTTATTAATAGTTTTTCCACTGGGTTATAAACAGACTTATCCACCAATATTAAGAGTTATAAATAAGTGAACGGATTTGATCAATCTCTTGGGTTAATAAATTATCGGTCTTAATATCATTTTTAATCTTTTCATAAGCATGAATTACGGTTGTGTGGTCTCTTCCCCCAAGTTTTTGGCCAATATAAGGGTAAGAAGTGCTAAAATCCTCTCTCAAGATGTACATAATAATCTGTCTTGG
>Ga0172381_10007280_pt1 | contig 10968 bp, 14 predicted proteins | sample Leawel6488metaG_FD_119754 | JGI IMG/M metagenome (GOLD analysis project Ga0172381, IMG submission 119754) | Leachate microbial communities from a municipal landfill in Southern Ontario, Canada - Leachate well 64-88 metaG | ecosystem: Engineered > Solid waste > Landfill > Unclassified | place... | reverse complement strand
TTAATGCCCTGCCATCTTTTGCTTCAATGAATGCAACCCCTTTTGATTGAAAAGGAAATAATTTGCCCTTTAACCCAGGAATCTGTATTTCGGAAACATCATTTACAGTAACTGGTATTTTAACATGTAATTGTAAATTTGGATCAATAATAAATCCCCATTCCTGTAATTTTGAGATATTATCAGAAGTAACAGGACAAATCCAGTATTTACCATCAGGATTAAATCTACGATCTGGGAGTGATTTAACCTGCTCAACGGTTTTCATATCAAAAGGAAATTCAATACGGATTTTGTTTTCCCCAAATAATATGGCAGTTTTTTGTTTCATATCAATTTTTATAATTCCAAACTAATAAACGAATCTGATGATCTAATACAGCCTGTTTTGCCAACCGACAATTAACCATGCAACGGGTCATCAATAATTCATAAGTTGCTTTCAAAGTAGCTAAACAAGGGTTCTCAACCCTCATACAAAGAGAATAAACCCACCGTTGATCCCCAGCAAATACATTGTTCGGGGATAGGTAAGGTTTCATAGATTGTTCAATGTTCAAACTCACCCGGAGTTTTATACCCTCTGAATCAAATTCTATGTGTGAATTCGGGAAGGCTTCTGCTGTGAAAAAAGTAGGAGTGTACATAATTTATTCAATTTTGATTCCAGTGATTTCAAAAAACACAGCAGCATCAAAATTTGGAAGTGCTTTTAATAAAGCAATATCATATTCAGAAGCATTTTTGAATGAATTCTGCCAAGCTTCTTTGTAGTCAAAGGTTTTTAAATAACCGTCACAAACGAATGCTTTTGGGTATTGTGTTTTTTCTTCATCCGACATATCATTAAAGGAAACCCATTGACATAAATTAAAATAAATGAAATCTGGTTTATTGCAGTTTTCCCAAACAGTGCTTTTACACAGTTTGTTAAATACCCTGACAACATCTGCCTGAATAGAGTTAAAGAATCCTGTTTCAAAATCACAAGCATTAAAATCACCTGAATTGCTGTTACCTGAATTTCTGTTACCTGAATTGCTGTCACCTGAATTTTTGTCACCTGAATTGCTGTAACCTGAATTTCTGTTACCTGAATTGCTGTAACCTGAATTTCTGTAACCTGAATTTCTGTCACCTGAATTGCTGTAACCTGAATTTCTGTTACCTGAATTGCTGTAACCTGAATTTCTGTAACCTGAATTTCTGTCACCTGAATTGCTGTAACCTGAATTTCCTAATCCGGTGTTATTAGCCCCAGTGTTCACTAATTGAAGAACTTCCAACCAAGTAATTTCACGAACCACTTTTATATGGTTTGAACATTCTTTCTCCTCAGGAGTGCCAACAATAATACCCAATACCTCAATTTCGGCTACATGATTTTTTGGGTCAAAATCATAATATTTAAAGCAGTTTGCTGGGTTTTGGCAGAAGTGAAAACCTACTTCACAAAAAATAGGATTAACATCTAATTTATATTCTTTCCCAACTTCAAATTGAAAACCATAACAAGTCCAATCCGAATTAAATACTTTGTATGCTTTCATAATAATAGAGTTTTGATTAAACGTTTATAGATTACAAATTGTACCAGCACCAAGAATCGAACTTGAAAACCGTATTATTTTGGTTCCAACCAAGACTGCTGATAAATAAATGCCCGTCACGCCGATAGCACAGCAAAAGCAATCAATTAATTAAAATATAAGATCAACATCCACATTAACACCATCATCAATCCTACAATGCCATTTTCCGTCATCACCTTCAATTGTGACTTCAGTTTCTTTATGTTTTCCGTATTTTGAAAATATAGAATAAGTAAATTCTGTTTTTCCACAAATATAAATACCAGTAGAGTCTATACGAACTTCAATAAATTGTGCTTCCATAAAAATAAAGTATTAAAGGATTAATAAATAAGATCAAATAATATATAATCTTGCTCTATGTTAAACTCTTCGTGTAGTATTTCTTCAGGATAAGCATTCTCTTCGTAAATCCTTTGACGGGCAATTTCAATTAATTCATCAGCTTCTGCACTGGTTAATTCATCCCGTTCCATAATGGTTTCTTTTAGGCTTTTCATTGTATTAATCTATTTTCAAATAATTCATCTCTTTCATCAGCGTCTAGGCTTAAATAACAGTCTATTTCACATTGTAACATATCAATACTAACAGGTTCTGATATTGAAAGATAGAACTCATTAATAACCCCCTCGGGAAGATAATTTCCAGATCTTAAGTTATGATCAGACATTCTGAGTGTGAAAAGAAACACCCCGTTTTGGGATACATTAAGATAACATGTGTTATTACAGTTAATATAATCATAACTGCCATCGAAACCTATTTTTTTTAAGTTTAAGATGGTTTGTACAACTGAATCCTTGCTGTTCATATCGTAAATTTATTAGCTCCAACTTTCTGAATCGTTGGAAAGTATTGTTTTGCAAATTCTAAAAATTCGTAGTCATCCCAATAAAGGAATCGTTTAAACATGATTTCTTGCTGTCCCTTAGTTTCGTAAATCATGTTGAGTAGGTCTCTGCGGGCGTAGATCATGCTTGTAAATATTGAATCAATTCAGTTTTTTCAATATCAATAAAAATACCAGATTTGAATACACAATAATTTACTTCTGTGTTTTTTGGTTGTCTGTAATCTTTTTGCCCATAGGCGTAAACAGCATTTTCAATAGGATTAATTACAAATAATTCGCCAGCTTCTCCCCCATTGTATTTACCAGTGTATCCACCAATTTTTTGAGAAAAGTCAATTTTTGCTGTATTTTTATCAACTAAGGCAACCCAAGGATTTGAATAACGTCTTTCGTTAAATGCGGAGTAAGTTGTAATTGTTTTCATAATATAGAATTTAAAATTGTTTGTAAATAAATTTAGGTTAAAAATAGTAAAGGGAAGCTGAATCGAACAAGCTTTACAACCATTCCCTCTAAAAACGTATCCATCCTTAATTTCCTATTCTCATTACCACCGAACCTATAAATCAACTCGTGAAAAGCGTAAAGTGAATAAAAGTAGCTGCTACGAACAACTTGAAATTTATTGAGCCGGAAATTTACTTTTGGATTTATGAAGAAATATTGAGAATTAAAACTTTGGCTTTTCCCTACTTTATTACGTTTGGTACTTCTTACGGCTGAACCCCTTCATTTCGGTTATCAGCTAACTATCAGGGTTTTAAGTGACCCTTTCCGCTGTTCTAACTCCAAAAATTCAATGAACTAATTATGATGTAAATATAAAGACTTTTTTTTAAAAAACTAATGTTTTGGATAATTTTTTTTAAAAAATAATTACTTTTTTTAAATAAACTTTTTAACCCTTTATAAATAACCCATTTAAAAAACTTAATTTTAAGTTTTCAAACACAAAATTCCATGCGTATTCCAAAAAATAATAGTTATAATAGGAATAATTGTAAGTTATCTAAAGAAATTCTGGAACTAACTTATAAATTTATGTTACTTGGTGCAAATGAAGCACAATTAGCAGATGCATTAAACGTATCAAAACCTACAATAGATTATTGGAAACAACAAAAACCTGAATTTCTACAAGTATTAAAAGCAGGAAAAATAGAAGCAGATGCAAACGTGGCAAAAGCTCTTTATCATCGTGCACTTGGTTATTCACATCCAGATACAGTAGTTTTAACAAATACAGTAAGAACCTATAATAATGAAGGAAAAGTAATAGAATCCCATGTAGAACCATTATTAGTCCCAATGATTAAATATTACCCACCAGATTCATACGCAGCAAATAAATGGCTTTCTTTAAGACAAAGAGAACTTTGGAATGATGTAACCCAGATAAATATTAATCATTCAGGATCGGTAAATCTAAACTACCTACAACAAATAGAAAATCCAGAAATGGTAACAGATCAAGAATTAATGTTAGCACTGAATAAAGGAATGGAATTAGCCTTAATAAAAAACAATGCAGCAGCAAATAATTAAATCACAACGAATGAAACCTATTCCAACAGAAAAAGAAGGAATACAAGAGACTAAAACCAAAATAATACATTGGTTAATAGAAAATCCATATTTAGCTCAAAGGGAGTTAAACAATAGGAGATTCTTTTATTTTGTTCGTTGGGCATGGTCAGAAATATCATCAGAAAAATTAGAAATAAACTGGCACATGGAATATATCTGTGATGTGTGTCAGGAAGCAGTAGAAAGAGTAGGAATGAACCTGCCTAAATTAGAGGATATAGATATTAATGTTCCACCAGGATCAACCAAAACAAGTATAGTAGCAATACTATTAAATGTGTGGTGTTGGACACGTTGGTACTGGATGAAGTTTATTACAGTAACCTATGGAAGTGATTTAAGTATAGAGTCAGCAGATAAGACAAGGGATTTAATAAGATCAGATAAATTTCAAGCAATATACCCAGAATTGGAGATAAAACAGGATAAAGAGGCAATTGGTAACTTTAGGATAATTAAGAAAGAACAGGTTGTGCCAGGTCGTTTACCAAGGATTCAATATGGTGGAACAAGACTATCAACTTCAGTAGGTGCAAAGGTTACTGGATTCCATGGGCATGTTATAATTGTTGATGATCCTATTGACCCAGAACATGCATATAGTAAAGGACAAATAGATACTACAAATCGTTGGTTAGATCAAACTCTATCAACTCGGAAAATAAATAAGGCTGTTACACTCACCATAACAATTATGCAACGGGTTGCTCAGAATGACCCTACCGGGCACCACCAATCTCAACCGGGATTAAAAATAAAACATATTTGTCTACCTGGAGAAATCTTTGATGGCTCAGAAAATGTAAAGCCACAGGAATTGGTCGAAAAGTATAAAGATGGATTATTGGACCCTGTTCGTTTATCAGTTCCTATTCTGGAAGAGATGAAAGCAAAATTGGGTCAATACGGTTATGCTGGACAAGTATTACAAACCCCAACACCTGCTTCTGGTGGCATGTTCAAAGTGGACCATTTCAATTTAGTTGAACAAATGCCTACTGAAACAAACGTTATTGAGATAGTCAGGTATTGGGATAAAGCAGGAACAAAGGAACAAGCAGATGGGAAAGGGAAAGCCTGTTACACGGTAGGAACTAAGATGGCACGATTAACTAATAATCGTTTTGTTGTTATGGATGTAAAACGAGGTAGGTGGGCATCAGAAGAAAGAGAAGATATAATCCTATCTACTGCAAAAACAGATGGGGTTAATGTAAAAATATATTACGAACAGGAACCGGGGTCGGGTGGTAAACAATCAGCTGAGGCTACAACTAAAAATCTAACTGGATTTGCTGCGTATGCCGATCTACCACATGGAGACAAAGTTTACCGAGCCGACCCGTTCTCTGTTTCGGTTAATTCAGGGCAGGTATCATTATTAAAAGGAGAATGGAATAAGGAATATCTGGAAGAGTTCCGTTTTTTCCCATTTTCGATGTATAAAGATCAGGTTGATGCAAGTTCTGGGGCATACAGCAAATTGACTGGAAGTAAACAGGTAGAAATTTATGGTAGGAGGTGACCAATGAGACTTGGAATAGCTACAAATGGAAGATCATGCGAATATAAGATGCAAGAGGTATTTAAACTCTGGCTTAATAAAAAAGGTTTATCTTTTAAAGATGAATTGCGGGTACCAGAAGTTCATAGGATTGCCGATTTTGTAGTGTTAAAACCGGGAAAAGGTTTGATTAATGTAGAAGCTAAATGTAATGATTTTGATTGTATGCTGAAACAACTAAAAGATCACGCTACATACTGTAATTATTCATTTGCATACATTCCAGATTTCTGTCGTACTCCTAAATGGTTTAAGAAACAGTTAATGGAATTAGGGTATGGTTTACTAATTTATAATTGGGATCATAAAATAATTACAGAAGTGTTGGAAGCACACCAGAACAAAATAACGAATGACGAATTACGGGCACGAGTCATTAAAAAAATAAGAGCATGAGAACAAAACCAAATAAAGAGATACAAGTAAACGAATCAACCCCTTTAACGGGTAATTTATCCACAAGGTTTGGTTTAGCAAATACATTAGGTGTTTCATTCAACGGGATGAGAAACCTATATGATGTTCTCGGTTATCCTACTACTTTACAGTTCCGGGATTTCTTGGCCCAGTATTTTCGTCATGGTATCGCTAAGGCTATTATTAACCGTCCTATTCAACGCACTTGGAAAGGTGATGTGCTAATCATTGAATCGGATGATAATAAGGAAACACCACTGGAAACAGCTTGGGTAGAACTTGAAAACGAATTAAAGATAAAGAGTAAATTAATACGGTTAGATAAATTAACCGGGTTAGGACAATACGGGGTTTTACTATTAGGTTTCTCAGATGTGAAAGAAACTGCTGATTTGATTAAACCTATTGTACCAAGTAAGACAAATAAATTACTATACGTAAAACCTTTCTCACAGAATGATGCTACTATAAACACATACGAAACAAATCCAACAAATCCACGTTACGGGCTTCCATTAATCTATCAGATTAATATAGGTAATGCAGATGGAACAGCACAACAGACTATACAGGTACATGAAAGCCGTATTATTCACGTGGTGGATGAACCTTTGGAATCTGAAATTGCATCTTGTTCTCGCTTGGAAGTAGTGTTCAATAACTTAAAGGACTTGGAAAAGATTGTAGGTGGTAGTGCTGAAATGTTTTGGAAAGGAGCAAGACCAGGAATGCAGGCAGATGTAAAAGAGGGATTCACAATGGGTGCTCCTGAGAAAGCTGCTCTGGAAGATCAGTTTGATGAGTTTGAACATAACCTACGGAGAATCCTACAGACAAAAGGAATAGACCTAAAGGAATTAACTACACAGGTGACTGATCCAAAGACGCATGTTGATATACAGTTAATGATGATCAGTGCTGTTACAAATATCCCGGTTAGAATATTAGTTGGTAGTGAACGAGGTGAATTAAGTTCAGGGCAGGACGCTGATGAATGGAATGCCTATTGTACAAGTAGGAGAAAAGAGTTTGCAGAACCTTATATAGTGCGTCCTTTAGTTGATCGTTTAATACAGGTTGGAGTACTCCCAGAATCAGGGAATAAAACGAACCCTAAAAAATACACAGTACAATGGGAGGAACTATTTACCCAATCCGAAAAAGATAAAGTTGATGTAGGTAAAGTTCGTTCGGAAGCTATTAAGAATTATGTAGGAGCTGAATCAGTCATGCCACCAGAAGCATTTTACGAATTCTGTTTAGGTATGACACAAGATCAGATTACGTTGGTAATGGAAATGATTGATCAATACAAGATCGAGGAACAGAAAGAACTGGATGAAGAAGAAAAAATACGGGATGAATACCTAAAACAAGGTTTAGATGAGAATGGAAATCCTTTACCGGTGAATCCTGTACAAAATCAGCCTGTAGAATTAATTGAAACGGGTGAAGTAATACCTACACCTAAGAAATAAAATAAGGGCTTAAAACGCCTTAAAATAGGGTTAAAATTAAAGAGTATGAATATAGTTAGATCAAACGATGAAAGTGTATTGGAGTTTATTCGTTCTTTAGGGATTGAAACGCCAAGATTAGCAAAGGTTACTATTATTATAGAGGTTGGAAAACCCGTAATGATAGAAACCATTTCTTATTCGAAAGAATTAAAAATGCCAGAAAATCATGTTTATCAATTATATGAAAGTACTGTAGAAGATTTGTCTGGATATACACCAATGATAGATAACACTAACCCAATACCACCTGATTCAGGTTCACAAGTATGATAATAGATGATTTAAATATTGAAGCAATTATAGCAATTTCTAAATTGTCAGATTTATATGAAGATTTAAACGGATGATAGCAGTAAAGACATATAAAAAGAAACAAGAACGGGTGGATTATAAATCCCTAATAGTAGTCAATAAGGCTACTCAGAATTATGACCCTACCCGAACAACTGTTCTACGTTCTCAGTTTATGAAGAACATGGATAGGCGTTTTGTTTCTTTAGGTCGTTTGATCAAACAGGCTATTATTGAGGATGACGTATTTGGATTGATTGAACCAAAACACACGTTAGTAAAGATTATTAATGTAAATGCTGATACTCCGGGAAAAGAAGCATTCAAATTTTCTACTTCTCAGGACAAAGTTTCTCAGTTTATGAAGTGGTTAAAGGAGCAGGAAAGAAAAGGGTTGCTTAATACAACTACTATAAACACTTCTGGAACTCCTATTGAGAAGGCTTGGACAGATCAATACATTCAGGATTCCTATAAACGTGGAGTGACCCGGGCAAGATATGAGATGGGAGCTGCTGGAATGGGAACCCCTGGAATAGAGGAAACAGGTGGTATTTCAGCAAGTATGTCTACTCCGTTCCACATGGATAGGGTTGGAATGCTATATGCACGTACATTTGAGGACTTAATAGGAATTACAGCACAAATGGATTCCGCTATCAGTCGCATCCTATCACAGGGAATGGTTGATGGGGATGGCCCACGAAGTTTAGCTGGTAAAATAGTAGATGCTACCGGGGTATCACGACGTAGGGCAATGACTTTAACACGTACCGAAATAATAAGGGCTCACCATTCCGCTATGGTTCAGGAATACAAGAACTGGGCTGTTGAGGGGGTGGTTGTTAAGGCTGAATGGGTTACTGCTGGGTTTAATGTTTGCCCTGAATGTTTGAAACTTGAAAAAGGTGGTGATAATGGGGTTTATTCCTTGAATGAGATTGAAGGAATGATACCAGCACACCCGAATTGTAGATGTATGGCACTTCCGACAATGCCTGAGAAGGGTGTTAAGACTATTGAGAAGGTTCAGGAAAGTGTAAATAATGTTTGGAAGGGCGTGGCAGATTTACCAGAAAATCAAATTGCAGGCACTGTGGAATCAATTCTAAAAGAAGCACAAATACCCTATCAAAGAAATCTATCACATATTTGGGGGAGTGATTATTGGACTATTGGTAAACAAAGATATAGAATTGCTGATCATGCTAAACCTTCAAAAGAAATGTTTACTGGAATTGATGTTAGAAGTCATAAAGCGTTTGTTGAAAAATTACAAGTTAGAAAAGATTTAGATTTTTCAAGTAAAACAGAAATGGAAAAACTTTTTAAAGCTTCTGTTGAAAAAGATATAAAAGTAATTGATGAAGTTTATTACGATTTGGGAGATTTGGGAAAATTCAATTCTTTAGAAAATGCTGAAAAGTATAAGGTATACATGGGAAGTAAGTATAAAGATGTAATCCCTAAAAAGATAAGTAAATTGGAATATATACCAGAAGATGGTGTTGTTTTCAAAGACAAAGAAGCTGCCTTAGATTATTTATGGAGAAAAGAGAAATCAAAATGGTAAACGATATGGAAACCTACTCAAATAAAGAAATAGAAACCTACCAGATACTGGAAGAAACAATAGATGGTGTAAACTATCTTATTGCTCCGGTAGTGATGATGGTAGAGGGTGTACATCGTGGGTCACATGGTCCACTATTTCACCCAGCAACTGAACTAAGCAAATCAGCTTCATTCTGGGAAGGTATTCCGGTTGTAATTAATCACCCTCAGGATGAAACAGGCAATTATATCTCTGCAAATTCAGTTCAGGAAAAAGTTGTTGGGTACGTTTGTGAACCAAAGATGGAAGGCAAGAAACTGAAAGCAAAGATTCGGGTAAATGTTGATAAAACATCTGTTCATTCCCCAACCACAATAGCAGCACTAAAGGCAAATAAGGTTCTGGAAGTTTCTATTGGAGTTTTTACAGATGAGGTAAAAGAAGAAGGGGAATGGAACGGGGAAACCTATACAGCACGGGCAACAAATCATAAACCAGACCATCTGGCAATCCTACCTACAGATCAGGGTGCTTGTTCAGTTACGGATGGTTGTGGAATTAGAGTAAATAAATTACAAACTAATAATAAGGAGGGTATGACGAATGAAGACATAACAATGCAGAACAGTTTGCTGGTAGACTTTAGAAGTTTGCAAGTAAATCAATTGAGTTACTCAGATATTCAGAATTTAGTATGGAACAGACTCCATGCGATGAAAGTAGAAGATTCACAAGGAAACGAATTGAAAGAATGTTGGCCTGAATCAATCTACGACAAATATCTAATATACCGGGAACGTACACAGGTTGGTAAAGAATTAATTCATAAATTCTATCAACAGAATTACACTATAACAAACGATCAAATTGAATTTACAGACGCTCCAGTGGAAGTCGTAAAGGAATTGAAATATAAAGTTGTTCAAACAAATAAAGAAGGAGGTCAGGAAATGGCAGAAAAAGTACCGTGCCCAAAAGGTACGATTTGCAAGGAGTCAAAAGTTGAAGCACTCATTGCAAACAAATTAACCACCTACACTTTAGAGGACAAAGAAATGCTAATGGGATTGGATGAAACCGTTATTGATAAGATGACACCAATCGAACCAGAAGCAGTAATTGTCAATAAAGAGGTTCAGGTGCCAGCAGTTTATAAAACTGTTGATGAGTTTCTACAAGCAGCCCCAGAAGAAATTCGGGATTCGTTGCGTACTGGTTTAGTCTTAAATGAAGAAAGACGCACAAACCTTGTTCAATCCATCCTTACCAATTCGGTACAGGGTACTTGGAATGAAGATGAATTAAAAGGAAAGAATACAGCAGAACTTGAGAAATTAAGTCGTTCGTATCCTGCCCCTGTCAACTATTCAGGTCTTGGTAACAAACCTGCTGTACAGGTGAACACCGCAGATCTTGTATTGCCAATTGGTGTGAAATAACCTTAAAAACGAAAAAAGATATGGCAAGAAACACTATTAAAATTAAAAACTACTCAAACGTATTTGAGGAATATGTAGCTGCTGCTGCAATTATCCCTGGTATGTTAATTGAGTTAATTGCTGCTGGGACAGTGCAGGCTCATAGTT
>Ga0172381_10007279_pt1 | contig 10969 bp, 1 predicted proteins | sample Leawel6488metaG_FD_119754 | JGI IMG/M metagenome (GOLD analysis project Ga0172381, IMG submission 119754) | Leachate microbial communities from a municipal landfill in Southern Ontario, Canada - Leachate well 64-88 metaG | ecosystem: Engineered > Solid waste > Landfill > Unclassified | place... | reverse complement strand
TCATGTCCCCAAACAATTCTTGAATGAATAACAAGTTCAGAAGAATTGAATTGAGTATTACTAAAATCATTTTTATCAATAGATTAAGGTTTATTGTAGTATAAAAATATTTGGACAAAAAAAAAAGGATTGATTTTTTAGTGTTAAGTTAATTATTTTTTTATAGACTAATAACCTTAATTATTATGAAATTAATTTCTTTAATTTTTTTATTTTTTAGTTGAACAAGTTTTTTCTTTACTTTGTTCCTATTAATTCTAATTCTTTTTCAGCTAGGCTTGGATTTGCTCCGCTAATATTTTCTATTAGTGCTGGGTTCCACCAAAAGCTTGTGCTTGAACCATCATTTGAAACGCATATCTTTCCTTCTTTTACTGCTTCAAACAAGTTTTGGAGTGATTCTATTCTTGAGTTTGATGACATGTCATTGTAAGTCATTCCGTTTATTCCATTTAGTTGAACGTTTGGAGAGAATTCGTTGTTTGGAGTCCAAAATGTTGCACTATTCTCTTCTGATTTTAGCATGTACAAGTTGTTCTCAACTGGAGTAAAGTAGAGTGTTTTTAGGAGCATTGTGCCGTTGTTTGAAATGTCTTTGAATTCGAATCCGTAAACGTTATCTCCTAGTTTATTCATTCTATAATCTGGAGATTCTTGGTAAGAGTCAATAGCGTTTCCACCGTAAAAGTTTCTTGTCTTTGCGGCTCCAGTCCAGTAAGAGAGGTTACCCCCAGTTATTAGGGCTTTCTTTTCAGTTTCTATGCTATAAGCCATTTTTCCTTCTGTTGAATCATTAATAGTTACTTTTCCTATTACTGGTGTAACATAAGTTGGAGCTAGTTTCATTGTTGCAGTGTTGTTTGATACACTTATCGCAGCTATTTGTCCTCTTGTTCCGGGAGCAACGTTAACTTCTTCGAAAGTTGATCTTGTTGTTGTTTCTAGAGTTGTTATTCCATTACTCATTGCAGAGTCAAAGGTGTTGACACTAAATCCATTATTCGAGATTTTTATTCCACCAACATCAGTGTCCAAGTTATTGTAAGTTGAACCATATCCTTGTCTTCCGTTTCCACTTTCCCCTAGCATTCCATCAAATGGTATTCTGTAAAATGGTGAGTCTATGCTTGGAGTTTTTACTAGTAGTAATTGTATTTCTATTTGAGTATTGTTTTCATTAATTACTCTGAATTGTTCTGGCGAGTCTATGTTTACATAAACTTCGTATAAACCTGGTTCTATTGTATTATCCCCACTAAATTTTTTTGTTATCTTAAAGTTTCCACTAGTCAAGTAATCCACTATCGCACTTTCTGTTGGATTCACGTTTAGTTTTTGTAAGAATTTTTGTCGGTAAAATTCTTTAAAATCACTAAAGAAGTCTTCAGTGAATGATTCTCTAGTTAAATAAACTGCGAAATTAATGTTCTTGTATAAATCAGAAATGCTTCCAATTGAGTTAGTGTAACTCACCGAGTCTTTTCCGTCAACGTAATAAATTAAACTAGGTACTCCGCCTGTTCTTGTAGTTGATTGTTCTACCCAACAAGAATCTTCTTCTTCAAAGTTAGTGAATGCTCTTGATACTGGGACTCTGTCTCCTTTTTCTCCATTAACTACTGCTGTGAAATAATATATTCCCTCGTATTTTGTTACTTGTGATTCGAATGTTAGTGTAGTTTCTCCAACTGGTGCAGTGAATTCTTGCATTCCGCTAGCAGCTAGTCCTTCTCCTTTCCAAGCATAACTAATCATAGTTGCTTGGGGGGCTTCTGTTAGGTTCTTTACTGTTATAGTTGCTTGCGCATTATCATTCTCTACTTTTAATTGTATATCACTAACCCCAACGACTCTTTGCATAATATTGTTTTTAGTATTATTAATTGTGTTAATAGTTTCTTGTACTTCTTCTTCTATTGGACTTGGCGGGCAATTAAAGTTACCTCCATTAGCCATCAAGAATTCATCTAAATTTGCTAGTTTTTTTGTTAAAGCGATTAAGAATTGTGAACCGTCACAGTAAATATAATTCGGGTTCCCATAATCGCACGAATCGGCTTGTATCGAATCCCAATCCCAATCTAGTTTTATTCTTGGCAGAGCTTCTTCTCCTGTTGAACCAGTTAGTGAACCCATGTAACATGAAGAGTATTTTCTAACATAAGCATCTTCTCCTTTTGGATCCGAACTAATTACCCTCACGTGGAATTTTTGACTATAATTACTCTCACTTATTTTACTACATTGTCCTTCGTCTGGAGTCGAACCAATATTGTAATTAGTAAAAGTATCTTTCTTGCATTCTACATCAAATTGGGTTGAGGAACCACTAGTTGCTCCGCTAGCAACTGCTGCAGGGTCATAACCGTGTATGTGTCTAGTTGCATTAACTGTTAGTGTTCCATACCGAGGAGTAGAATCATCAAGCCCATTATTAGTGAATCTAATTGCTACATTCTCTGAACCAGAGTAATAAGCATCAGTGAAATCCCACTCTGGAGTAACTTCTCCTATAGTAAAATTTAGACTCCCTGCATCACTTGGAATTTCTTTTTGAACGGTTTCTCCTTCCAAGTCATTAACAGTATTATCTCCTCCTTGGAGGTTAATTACAAAGTCAGTGTAATTAATTACTTGATCATATTGTGAGTCACTGCAATCAAAGTCTTGATCCATGTAAGCTAGTACTCCTCCAATCACAGCACCAGCAAGAGTAAACCAACCTTGTTGATGACCAGCCCAAATCGAGAAAGAAGCTGTTTTTGCTTTTTGCTCAATTTCTGGAATTGTGTAATCTTTTGTAACTTGCCGTGGATCCACAGGTGTTAACCCAGTCCCCTCTGCACTATTCCACAAATATTCCCCAGTAGCTTTGTTATAAATATAACCAGGTGTGCCTGTCTTTGTTGTTGGCAAAATTGACTCAATTGTAGTTATAGGAGTACCATTTGAAATGAACGTTCCTCCTTCAATATGCCCAATATCATTAAATCCATCTGAAACTATTTTAAATCCAGTTTCGGTTACTCTAGTATCGGATGTATATAATGTAGTATCAGTTGGCAAACCACTTACTTCGCCGGTTTTAATTTCAGTAAAAATATCAGTAACCCCTGGACCATAACTTCCTTCAGAACCAGCTAGTGGTGAATCATACCCCACTTCGTTTTTCCCTGTTGCCCAATCCCAACCAGCTCCTATTGTTTTATCAAATGCCCAAGTTAATCCATCCCAAACTTTTCCGCCAGTCCAAGCTATTCCGTCCCAAACTGCTCCGCCTGTATACTTCCATCCTGTTTCTAGCCATGAACCTTCCCAAGCACTTCCAATCCAATCTTTTGTTGAACTCCACCATCCTTTTGTATCAACGTTTGCTGAAGTTACTCCTGCTGTATCAGGAACTGATTGTGTTGGTGTTGTTTGGCTAGTGGGTTTTTTGCCCGCGTTTTTTGCTGGTTCTGTTTGGAATCCTTTTCCAATCATTCCTCCTATCATTGCTCCTATCATTGAGCCTGTCATTACTTTCATCCAGTCAGTGCTTGGGCTTTTTACTCCCCACACGCATCCGTTTGCTTTTACTCTCACGCTTTGTGTGAGCATGTTGTTTTCAAGTAGTATTGCGTCTTCGGCCCCTTCTCCTTGTAGTAGTAATTCGTATTTGTTTAGTTTGAATATTCTGTTTTCTGGTTCTATGAATGTTACTGGTATTTCTCCAATGTAGTTGAATCCTGTGCTTCCTCTTGTTCTTGCGTGTACGCTTACACCGTATGTTCCGGGCATGCTTGGAGCGTATGCTTCTATTTCTTCGGATTTGTTTTTAATAGTGAATGCTTTTTTTGATAGAGTGATTTTTCCTTCGGCTCCTCCTGAGCATCCTGAATCGTTTCGGCATAGTATTACATCTATTGTTTGTCCTAGGCATTTAGTAGCGTCTATTGTTAGTTTTGCTCTTTCGTTAAAATTGTTTGCTCCTGCGTCGGAAGTGATTCCCATGCATTCTTTTAGGTTGATTACGTTTGCAGTGAATGTTGTTGTAGAGGGACTGCTTTTCACGGTTTGGTTTTGGAATTTTGCTTCAAAACTAATTGGTATTGTAATGCTTTTGCCTGTTGTTTCTTCGCTTGGAGCGTAGGTTATTACTCCATACATTTTTGCTCCTGCTGGGACTGTTTTTAGTACTTCTCTTTTACTTCCATCAAGTGCCGTTCTTCCTGTTGCTGTCCCTGTTGTTGAGGATAAACTAATTTCTGCTATTCCTTGTAAGTCGCTTGTTGAGATTACGCTTAACCCACTTAGTTCAATGTTAGTGTTTTCTGATGCGCAGGCGTTGATTAGTTCAAAGTCGAATCTTACTTGGGCTTTTTCTGTTGTTTGGGTTGTTTTTCCTGTTGGTCTTAGTACTAGGCACTCTGTTTCTGGGTTTATGTCTGTTGAAACATTTATTCTAATTGGTACTTCTAGGTAGTATAGCATTTTTAGTGTTGGTTCTTCGAAAACCATTTTTATTGTACCGTCTATGGATATTGGTTCTATCATGTTGTCGCCGGTTATTCCGTTTGCGAGTTTTATTTTAATTAAGTCAATGTCTAGCGTGTCTTCTGGTTTTATTTTCTTTTCTTCGCTTGTGAGTGAATCAAAGTAGCCATTCATCGCGTCTTCGTTTATAACATCCTTGTATTTTGCGTCGATTGAAATGCTTTTTATTAATAGTGTTTGTTTTGTTAGGTTTGCTAGTGTAACGTTTTTTGTTTCTTCTCTTTTATCGAATGTGTTTAGGTTCACTAGTAATTCGGTTGGGTTTATTGCTATTGTTTGTTCTGATACGCTTGTTGCGTATCTTTTCCTTGAGTAACCTTCTTTAATTATTTCTATTATTACTATTGCTTTGTCAAATAGTGCGCCTGAATCCACTATTGCTTTTCCCATTCTATCGGTTGTAGTTGAACTAACTAAGTATTCTTCAAACCCCGCTTCTTTAGCGTAACTATTTATTATTGCTCCGGGTAAGTAGATTTGTTCTTCGTCTAGTACTATTACTTCCATTTGTGTGTTAATTAGTGCGGGTATGAATTGGGGTGATATTTTTACAGTGAATTCTTTTTCTTTTACTATTGATAAATCAACTTCTTTTGTATAAATTATTAGTCCTTCTGATTTTAATTCGAATTTAATTATTTCTGCTCCTTCTTTTAGTCCTTCTAGTCCTAGGTTAATATCAATAATAGAGTTTTTCTCGAATGTAGTTATCTCTAAATTGTTTGCTGCATAAATTGGCGTGTTGTTTGTTAGTGTGTTTAAAGAGTCTTTGATTTTGTAGTTGTTTATTCTTATTCTTTTTTCTTGACTAGCATCTCCTACTATGCTCACACTTAAATAAATTTTTTTATCGTCTCTTCCGTAATCATATATTGAGTTATTTACTAGGTTCAAGTGGTAATTGTATTCGTTTACTTGTTTTAGTGAGAATGGTGGAGTTATGAATAGTTCTTCTTTTTGAGAGTATAGCCACTCGTTGTTTGAACAGAATTCTGTTTCGCAAGTTGATTCGTTTCCAACGTAGTAGACGTTTGTTTGGTAAGTGTCAGAGTATAGGTTCACTTCTTCTTCACTAGCTGGTTTTCTTAGTTCATCAAACTCTGCTCTGTAATAAAAAATTATTTCTTTTGTTGGTGAAGCTGTTGGACTTACTTTGAACCATACTTTTACTTCTCTTGTTGATTCTTCAATATTTTCCCAACCCAAGTTAATCCACTTTGCTAGTCCGGTTGTGAGTCCTAAAAAATCGTAACTGTATCCTTCTTCTTTATTGAATGTTGTTCCTTTTGTTTCGGCAATTGTTTTTGCTGCTTCTACGTAATCAATTGCTATTACATCATTGTCCATCAGTACTTCTTTTCCTGCTCTAAAGTGCATTATTAGTTTCTCGTATTTTTTGTCACTGTTAATGAATAGTCTTGCATAGTATTTTTTTCCTGGTGCGAGTGTGTTAACTGGGGTTCCTAAATCGTTGTATATTTTGTCAAATTCTATGCTTGGTTCTAGAATATCTTTTTTCAAAGTTAAATCGAATGTGTATGTTTTGTTTGGCCAAAGCATTATTGAGGTAGAGTAGTATTCATTGTATTCGTCTGCTTGTGCGAGTATGTAAATGGTTTGTCCTGCTTTTACGCTCCTTGTGGCAGTTCCTTCTTCGATACTAATTATTCCTGCGAGTCCGTTTAAAGAGTCACTTAAACCGTCTATTGTAAGTATTTTTGCTGTTCCGTCAATTTTTTCGCCTGTTTCGTTGAATAAATTTATTTTTATTGTTGAGGATCCTATCTCCATTTTTACATTGAATTCTGTTTCCCCGTCTAGTAGAATTATTTTTGGTGTTGTAGCTCCACTAAATGGGCTTTTAATAGCGTAAGCGTATACTGTTCCTGTTACTTTTCCTGCTAAGAAAGTTGTTTCTCCGTTTAAATCGGTTAGTGAATAATTTTTTTCTTGCATTAGTTCTACTATTCCTTCGTTTTCAGTGTATTTTAGCATTACTCTTGCATTCATTACTGGTAGATTGTCTTGGTCTTTTACAATTACTTTTACTTTACCTAAATTAGAGTTAGTTATTTTTTCTAGTTCAAGTGTTAAATTAGCGTCTGTACTTATAGTCATTGTTGCGCTTGAAGAGAAGTATCCTCCGTTAGTGTCACCCAATTTTTTTGCAGAGAAAGTGTATTCGCCCAAATCAATGAATGTTACTAGTGCTACTCCGTCTTCGTTTGTTGTTGTTGAATAAATTTCTTTTCCACTAGAATTTTTTACATTAATTATCGCGTCACTAATCGCTCTTTTTGTACTATCATCTTTAACGTTGATTGTTACTCTTGATTTTACTTCTCTTGATACTTCTATCACTATTTCAGTGTCTTTTTGAACGTTAATATTTCTTGTTACAAGTCCATAGTCTCCGCTCGGATCGGTTATTGTTAGAACGTATTCTCCTGCAGTGATATTCATTATCGCTTCGCTTGCACTTGTTGTAGTTGAATCATAAATTATGTCTCCTGTTGCTTTTACTTTAAAGCTTTTTTCTCCAACAGTGTGACCCCCTTCTCTTAGTTTTACAGTTAGTTTTGCTGTTGGTGGTTCTGGTTTTTCAATGAATAAGTCAAATATTGTTGAGTTAATATAGTATGATTTTGGAACGTATTTTGAATCGTTAATAGTTGCTTTTAGTATGCACCCCACTGGTTCTGTTACTTGTATCTCTTCTCCACTCGTAGTTGCACTTGAGGGAGTGGGTGTTAGGGTGTTTGAGCCTTCGCAAGAAAAGTTTAGTTCAACGTCTTGGGTTAGTGTTTGTCCTGTTGCTAGTCTTGCATAAATTTTTTTGGTTACGGGTGAGAGTTTTATTGGGGGAGCGTTTAGTTTTATTCGTTCATCAAGGTTTTCGTTAACCAAGAATGATCCTTCATAAGTTCCTTTATTTAAATTAATTTTGAATGATACTTCGCTTCCTTTTTTTATTTCACTAAAAATTATTTCTCCTGAAGCATCTGTTCTTGCAGTTAATTCTTTTGAAAAATTACTTCCTTCAAATATTTCTGCGGTTATTAGTGAATCAAATATTGGCTCGTTAGTGTTTGAGATTATAGTGAATTTTGCTTCATAAACTTGGTTTGAACTCAAAAAAAAGAATGTTCCAAATGCGAGTAATAATAATATTAGTACTAAAAAAAGTATTAGGCTTGGAATTATTGCATCAATTGGATCAAGTATTTTGTATACAGGAATGTGGGTATCTATTTTGTCCCAAAAACCGTACCATTTTTCTTCAAGAGAATAGTAAAAATCCTTTAAACCCATTTTGAATCATTCCTATTTTGATTAACTCATATTATGTAAGATTAACTGTTTCGAAATTATTTAAACGTTTGTAAAATTCTTTTTTATTTAATTTAACTTCCTTTGTTTGGAATGCATGTGTTTTCTTTTGCGTCAATAGTTGATTTTAATTCTTCCCTTAAACCATTATTATTCCAATAATAATCTCCACCAATTACGCAAATCTTTTCTTGTTTTACTAATTCGAGTACATCAGAGAGAGTCTCTATTATTGTGCTTGAGTTAGTTGGATTAACTGCAATTGTTGAACCATTACCCATTGTGCTTTCAAACATTGCGCTTTCGTTTGCCCCAGTTATTTTTAATATTGTTGTTACGTCTTGTGGTGCGAAGAATGTTCCAAAAAATGAAGCTGTTCCACTTCTTTGAGCAAGTGTCCAAGCAGGTAAACCGTATCCACTAAATCCAATGAATGAACCACTTGCAAGGGTATCATAAGTATTGAAGTAAGAAGTCATTGATTTTCCTTCAAAATCTACACAACCCTGCCCAATCCCTGTCCAAGAAATGAAGCTTCCTCCAGTGTTTTGTGGTTGTCCATTAACTTCCGCAGAGTAGAATGCATACGCATCAGTACTACTATCCCTTGTAACATTTAGTATTAGTGGTACTGCTACACTTGGAGTTAATACAAACTCTATAACATCATTCCCATAAATGCTTAACACGTTTCCTCTTGTTGGAATTGAATTGAGTAAATTAAATGCTTGTGTTCCTTTTATCATCGATACTTTCACTATAGTTGCTGGGTTATTTGAAGCATTTGGTCTTGCATACACTCTTGTTCCTGAATTATTAGTTACTAAAAACAAGTCTTCGGTTAGTTGCTCATACCCCGCACCATAACCTTGTCTTCCATTATCAGATTCAAGCCCAACTATTCCATTGAAAGCAACTTTGTAAATCGAGAATGGAATCTCTGGAGGCCCTTGTGGAGAGAAATTCACTTCAATACTCTCAATATTATTATTATCCCACCTCCAACTATCGTTCTTGAAATTAATTACTATAGTAGCATCATACTTTCCTTCACTCCAAGCACCTGGCTTCTCTGGCCACTTCACTACTAACTTGTCACTTAGGAATAATTCTCTAAACCCACCAGTATTATACTCTACTGGAGCATTTGCTAGTGAATTAATGAATTCATCAAAATCTGCTTTAAAGTCATTGCTAAAACCATCTCTTAATAGATTCGCTTTGAATGAAATGTAACTCAACGCTTTTTGTCCTTGAGCAGTGTTCAATTGATTATTTGCTGCAAGTACTTTCTCAAAGTAATCTCTTGTAGTAGAGTACTTCAAGCACTGTGATGCACCACTAGCTCCAATTATTACAGTAGTCCTAATAGAATCATTCCCAGTTACTCTATTCCCACAACCACTGCAAAGAGTAGGAGTCATTACTATATCAACATTAAACGAACCTTCTCCCGTAATACTCTTATCAATCTCACACACATACTCAATTGAACTAGTGAATGTTTGTGTTTGTTCTTCACAAACCCCACTAATCTCTTCCTCTTCTCCATTCCTCTTAATCACATAACTTAACTTCGCACTCATTTCTAAATTATTATTAGTTTGTACAGTTGTCTTTACTAAAGCACCAGTGCTTAGCGACTCTACTTCCACACTAGTAATAGCTACATCCAAATCATTATCAGCCAAATCTTGTGTCTTTGTACCAGCAATCTCTGCACTTGAAGGACAAGCAGTTAAATTAGTTGAGTTAAAGAATTCTTTTAAATCAATTAATCTTCTCAAAAGCATTATTGAGAATTGTGTCGAATCACAATAATTATACTCATCAGGATTAGCATCCGAATCACACTCATTAACCCCAATATCACTCCAATTCCAAGCCAACTTCATTCTTGGCAAACCTTCAACCCCAGTGTACCCACTCTTTCCATCCACATCACAATTACTTAACTCTCTTGCAGTACAAGGATACGTGTTTGGACCACAATCAACATACTCGTAAGAATCAAACAACAAGTGGAATTCTTTCTTGTAAGGCCTAACCTCTTTTACCTTTAAATAATCTGCTTTCATTTGTGCAGTTAACTCTCTCTTCAAACCAGGTCCGCCAATAAAATCAAGTACTGTTCCAAATATTCCTTCCCTATCAACATCCAAATCCTGCCCATCTTTTTGAGCTAATCCTTTAACATAATCATACTCATAATCAGATTCATAAACCGCTTCTTGCCCAGTAACACTCAACAATCCAACGAAAGGCTCATTAGGACTCCTATTAACCTTCTTTCCAGAGTTAGTGAATTCGAGTTCAATTAACTCTTCGAGTCCAACAGTAGCTGTTAGAGTCTGTGGATCGTACAAAACCGTTCCTGCGTAAGAAGAATTTAACCCAGCTTGTGAACTAACCTCGCTATTACTAGGAGAACTAGCAACAACCCCCTCTCCCTTAGCATACTCATAAATCTTTAAATTATTATCAAAAGTGTTAACACTAATCCCATCCTCACTCTCTAACTCAAACCCAGTAATCACTACTTGAGGAACAAAGAAAGACTCTGCGTAATTAATTTCAGTATCAGTTGCTTGCATTAAAGCTAGTAAAGCAGAAGCAGCGGCTCCACCCAAAAAACTTCCTCCAAACATACCAACACCCGCACTAGTAACAACATTAAACAAACCATTACCCATTACATCCTGAATAGAAGTAGTAGAATTAGCAGTATTCAAACCAGGAACATTAGATCCGGCTAAGAATTGAGCAGAAATCGGTAATGAACTTGACGCTACTTCAACAATATTCCCAACAGAATTTGAAAAAGGAGCATTAAAATTTTTTGAATCACCATATGTTGATTTTATCTTTGCAAAATTATAGCTGTCAAGCATTTGTTTACCATTTGATTCATTTTCAACAAATCCAAGTACTCTTTTAGATTCGTTTCTTACTTCATAGATTTCAGTTCCATTGCATTCAAGTTCAACAATAGAATCATTTTTTTTCAAATCTCTTTTACAATAATTTTCTGGAATTTCTGAAGGATTATCTTTATCAAAATGGTCTAATATTTCTTCTACTTGCTTTGATCCACAACCAACTA
>Ga0172381_10007278_pt1 | contig 10969 bp, 11 predicted proteins | sample Leawel6488metaG_FD_119754 | JGI IMG/M metagenome (GOLD analysis project Ga0172381, IMG submission 119754) | Leachate microbial communities from a municipal landfill in Southern Ontario, Canada - Leachate well 64-88 metaG | ecosystem: Engineered > Solid waste > Landfill > Unclassified | place... | reverse complement strand
GTTCGCAGGGGGGGGTAAAGGAGGCTGGGGGGGGAAGTGGTTTTTTTTATTATGGGGGGGGGAAGGGGGGGGGGGGGGGGGGGGGGGGGACGATTCAATCTGGTGTCGTACAATCTATACCCTCTCTTTAGGTGCGACAAATTTTTTCAAACTCTAATCCAAGGTAATAGTTGATCAAGTTTACAAGACATCCTGACATAGCATTAAGCGCGAAGGAGTATTCAACCAGGAAGTATAGGACATGGTACTCAAATGACTACGATGCTATCTTCAAAGCGGTAGCGAGTGGTCATTTAGAGGAACGTGCAGTCTTACGTTCTTTGTTTGCGAATGATCTTTGGTTTTTTGTTACTTATGGGATGGGAGTAGAAAAGGCGCATAATCCGTTTGTGGTAGAGATGGCGAGGGTTCTTGAGAGTGGGCCGAAGACAGGGACGCTTGATGTTTGGGCGCGTGAACATTTTAAGAGTCTGTTGATTACGCAGGGGGAAACACTCCAATATCATCTAAAAAATCCTGAGCATTGTACTGGGATTTTTGCTTATGTAAGACCAGCGGCAAAGGCATTCTTACGGTCGCTTAAAATTCTTTGTGAGCAGTCTGATTTATTAAAGTGGTGTTTCCCGGATGTATTGTGGGGTAAACCGGAGGTCGAAGCTCCTAAATGGTCAGAGGATGATGGTTTGATATTTAAGCGGACAAACAATGCCCGCAAGGAATCAAGCATAGAGTCTTGGGGATTAATAGAAGGTATGCCAACGGGACGGCATTTTGAGCGCAGGATTTACGATGATATTGAAACTGATGATATTCGGGAATCTCCTGATATGCTGAAAAAGTGTTTTGAGAAATTTGAGATGTCCGACAATCTCGGTGTAGATGGTGGTGTAGAACGAATCATAGGGACATATTATTCTCACTTTGGGCCTATTGTAAAGATAAGGGACAAGAAGGATGGGAATGGTAATCCTATGTATCTGACCAGACTACGGCCCGCGACAGATAACGGTATGATTACCGGAAAGCCAGTCTTATTGTCACCGGAGCGTCTTGAAAAATTAAAGATGAGCCAGTTCTTTAACTCTCAACAGCTTTGTGATCCGACTCCATTAAGTGATCTCCGGTTGAATGGAGATTATTTAAAACCGATTGAACCACAATTTATACCAAAAAATATTCATAAGTTTATGGTTTTAGACCAAGCCGGTGGTGATGAAACAAATAAACAGAGTAAAGACCTATGGTCTTATGGCGTTATTGGTATCGAGCCGGTCATGGATGACATTGGTCAATCCAATGTTTATTTACTGGATGTAGAAGCGGATAAGATGTCCCATTCTGAAGGGATTGACGGAGTTGTGCGGATGTATATGCGAAACGGTATCATTCAGCAAATGGGTGTTGAGAAGGTTGGATTATCAACAACTGAAATTCACATAACCAACGCGTTAAGGATAAAGGGTCGGAGGCTTTCATTAGATGCCGGGAACCTTGTTTTGTTGAAACCTGCCGGTAGGTCAAAGGAAAGGCGCGTTGAGATGGCCTTACAATGGCCCTTAAATAATAGCAAGATACATTATTCAACGGCAATACCGCAAAAATACATTGATGCCATTAAAGAAGAAATGCAGAAATTCCCTTTTTATCATGTTGATATATTGGACATGCTGGCTTATTCATACGATCTGTTTAAGGAATTTAGATTCCCTCATGGCAACAATTCTGAGTTATTTCCACAGGAAAAAGATGATGATGACCCACTTCATTTTGGGATGTCGCGAAGGTTAATTGGCAACAATTATATGTATATGAGGAAGTAAAATGAGCAGTTTATTTTCTAAACAGAAGAAACCTAAAGTCATTGACCCTAACAAGGCAGAACAGGAAGCGGCCCGGCAGAAGGCGGCCATGGGTGAGCGGATAAGACAACAGAGGGGCTATGAGTCAACTATCACTACGTCAGGCATGGGAGTCAATGCTCCGGCTCCGTCTCAATCAAAGTATTTAACGGGGTCTTAAATGCCTGAGAACTTAAGCGAACAGGAAAAAGTTAAGCGGATTAATTACAGGTTGTCTGAGTTAATCAGTATCCGTCAGCCGTGGGAACCTATCTGGCAAGAGGCGATTGACTTTACGGGGCCGCGTAAGGTTGGTATCCAGTCGGTAATGGGTAACACACAGGAAGCGATAAAGACCGGGCAGTTAATGTATGACGGAACAGCAGCCTCAGCTTTACAGCTTTATGCTGATGGTTTACAGGGTTATACGATTGCGGCCTCATTCCCATGGTTTAAGACTGGAATCCCTTATTCTCTCCCAAGTGTAGGCATGGCTAACAGGCGTGACTTTATTAAGAAGGTGGATGATTTACCGGAAGTAAAGGAATATCTGGAAGCGAAAGAAGAGGTGTTATACGGGGCTTTCAGGCGGTCTAACCTTTATGATGAAGTACCGGCGTTCTTTTACAGTGGGTTACAGATTGGAACGGCTGTTTTGTACGCGGAGGAAGATATAGATGGTGGGCGTACCATTTTTTCCGACCGTCACCCGGCAGAATATTATATTGCCGAGAACCATTTCGGGATAGTTGATACAGTTTTTCGTGTATTTAACATGACCGTTAAACAGTTAGAAGAACGGTTCGGAATAGATAACCTTACAACTGATATTAAAACCGAATTAAAAAATGGAAGGTTAGGTGGTATCCACGAAGTTATTCATGCGGTCATGCCGAAAAAAGATTTCTATGGTGTAGGTAATTACGCTAGGCCGTGGGTATCAATTTACAAGTTAAAGAAAGAAAATAAAATTTTATCGGAAAGTGGGTATTCGTATTTCCCGTATATTGTGTGGCGTTACAGGAAAAATAGTTTTGAGACTTACGGGAGAGGCCCGGCGATTGATGCAATGGTCGAGATATTAGGGCTTAACCAGATTTCTAAAGATTTGCTCCAGGCTTCCCATAATGCCACTTTTGGGGTATGGAGCGCGCCAGAGGAAATGCGGGGTAAGGTCAGGATTAACGCGAAGGGCATTAATTACTATGAGGATGCTAACCGGCAGATAAAGCAGATTAATCAGGATATTAAATTTCCTTACGCCAAAGACCGGGAAGAAAGAAAGATACAACTGGTAAAGGATTTTTTCCATGTTGATTTTTTCTTGATGTTACAGCAGACAAATCGGGAAATGACAGCTTATGAGGTAGCTGAGAGGACAGGCGAGAAGGCTATTTTAGCCGGGCCGATGCTTGGGCGTTTATATTCGGATGCTTTTAATCCATTGATTGACATTGTTGATTTCATTGAAACACGGGCAGGAAGGATGCCTCCACCTCCTGATGTATTGGTGGAGTTAGCCGGAAAGAATATTGAGATTGATTTCATTGGCCCGTTAGCTGAAGCGCAGAAGCGGATATTTAAGTCGAGGGGCATTAATACTCTCATGGAAACAATCCTTCCCTGGGCGCAGATTGACCAGGAAATTTTAGATAATATTGATCGTGATGCGTTAATACAAGAGATAGGAGCTGCAAATAGTGTTTCCCCGAAGATTGTTAACTCTCAAGAAAAGGTTGATGCGATAAGGGCAAAGAGGAAACAAGAGCAGATGGCGATGGCAGCTGCTCAGATGGCAACGGAAGCCGCTAAGGCCGTTCCTTCGCTTAACCAGCCGGTGCAGGCAGGTTCACCTTTAGAGGCAATGGATAAGGCGGCTTCGGAAGGTGCGGCGTAATGTTTGAGTCAATCAAAGACCGCTTAACTGGCGATAAAAATCCAAACGATTTAGAAGCGTTAAAACTTTTAAACGCTTATCGCAGTGTATTTGCTGGTAGCTTAGAGGGGAGTCAAGTGTTGGCACACTTACTCACTGACCTTGGCTTGTTTAATGAGCTGCAAGCGAACGAAGAAGAAGTGTCTTTACATAATGCCGCTATCAGAATTTTAGCACGTCTAGGAATAATTAATGGAAAAAATATACAGGCAATAATTGATGCTCTTTTAGATTTGCCTGTTAAATTAACTTAAACGAAAGGAATTTTTTATGGAGAACATGGATCAAGTGAACCCACAAGGGAATCAAGATCAACAAGATCAACCTTCATTAGGCTGGAGAGCCGCGTTACCAGATGAGTTTAAGGAGCATGAGTTTGTTAAGGATTGTCAAAAGCCGGGAGACTTTGTCAAACGGGCAATTGAAACCAAGACAGACAGAGACACGCTCAAAGCAAAGCTGGAAAACTCAATACAGAAGCCGGGAGAAGGTGCAACGCCTGAGGAGATTGCGGCGTTTAACAAAGCCTTGGGTGTACCGGATAAACCGGAAGACTATAAATTTGAGAAGCCGAAAGACTTGCCGGAAGGTTTAACCTATCAGGACAACGTTGTCCAGTGGTGGGCGCAGATTGCCCACAAGGTTGGATTACCCGAAAATAAGGCGAAAGCTATTTTTGAGGAATACAACAAGTTGGCTATTGATCAATACAACCAGCAAGCGAAGGAATTGGCCGACAAGGTGGAGAAGGAAAACGCAACCGCTCAGACTGCACTCAAGGAGAAGTGGGGATCGGAGTACGACAAGAATAAAGAATTTGCAGTTAGGGTAGTTAAGCAATTTGGCGGGGAAACTTTCGGACAGAAGGTTATTGAGTTAGGTCTTGGGAATGAACCCTCATTTCTTGAATTTATGGTTAGTGTAGGGAAGGCATTTAAGGATGACACTATGGCAGACCTGACTATGGGGCAACCAAAAGTTGAAGCAAAGCCGGGTCAATTAACCTGGTCTTATCCCTCGATGCCGGGATAAAAAAACTAAAAGATAAAAATACAATTTTGATATTGAACGGCTGATCACCGTTTAATCACCCAATAAATACAAAGCCTGTTCTTGTGCACAAGCAAGAGCAGGCTTTTTTATTGGGGTAACCAATAGGAGAAAAAGATTATGGCAACTGTTCACACTGATGCACAGGAAACTTTGTTAGAACTCGCTAAAGCGCAAAACAATGGCGACATTCTTTCTATGGCTATGGTGTTGGCGCGCGTCAATACGATGCTTGCGGATGGTACGCAGATGCAAGCCAACAACCCCAATTTTCACAAATCATACATTTCTAAGGTTCTGCCTACTGGAACTTTAAGAATTGTAAACAGAGGTATTACCAAAGAGTTTGCGGCTGGTTCGGCGCAGGTTGATAACGTTGTGGTCATTGAGTCCCGGAATGAACTTGATGAACTGCAAATTAATCTTGCCGGGCCTAATGGAGCGAAGTACCGGGCGCAGAAAGACCAGATGTTTATTGAAGGTCTTGGTCAAACTATCGCTCACCAGTTGGTTTATGGAACTACGTTAATCACCGGAGAAACCACGATGGCGGTTGACGAGATTCAAGGACTTTCCAGCCGGGTAATCACCAAGACTGCCTCCAATGCGGTTGATGCTGGCGGTTCTGGCGGTGATACGTCTTCTGTATGGGTAATTGAGTGGGGCGTTGGAAAGGTTTACATGGTCTATCCGTATGGTTATTCAATCGGAATCAGCAAAGAAGACCTTGGCAGGATGACCGTTTTTGATGCGTCAAGCCGCGCATATATGGCTTGGGTTTCTTTATTCAAAGGCTCTCTTGGCTTGGTTGTTGAAGACCCTCGCGCAATTCAGCGAATTTGCAACGTTGAGACTTCTGGTTCATCCAACATTATAACGGCTGAAATGATTATTGATGCCGTCAATCGGCTTCCTAACCGTGGCGAAGGTGCGGCTATTTATTGCAATCGGACTATTGCCGGATACATCGAAAAGGCCGGGCTTGGAACTACCGCTCATCCAGTTGTGCGAGGCGGTGAAGGAAATCCCTGGGGTTCTGGAAGAGTAAAGGATTTTCAAGGTATCCCGATTCGGATGATGGAATCCTTAGTTAATACCGAAGTGGTGTTGGCGTAACTTTTAAAAATTTATTCCTTTAGGAGGAAAGTATTATGGCTATAAGAGACGATAAATTATTTCTGATGGAAAATGTCAGTGCCATTATCGGGGCAACTACGACTTATTCGGATACTCTTGATTTTGGTTCTACGGCGAGCATGGATCCCGGAATCGGGACTCAACAGTATATCAATATCAATTTCGGCCCTGACACCGTACCGGATACCTCTATGACCTTCGCGATTACGGTTCTGGAAGGTACAACGGAAACTCCCACGACCACCGGGTACATTTTAATTACTCCGACTTATACCCATGCTCAGTTTGATACGGCAATGGCGTTGACGAAGGATAGTGGGGTTAATATTTGTATCCCCCTTCCTCCCCGTAAAGTGCAGTTAAGGTATATGCGTTTAAAGATAGTAACCACGACCGCAGGGTGGACAGCCGGAACGATTAACGCCTGGCTGAGTTCTGCTCCTATCGTTACCGATCTTGTATTTGTTTAATTTAACATGGAGGATGTATGGCTTCAGAAAGGTATGTAGCAATAAATGATCATTGGATAAATGATCAGGGACGGTATGTAAAACAAGGAGAAGTTCGGGAATTGTCCAGGGATGAGGCTGGTGCAATCCGGCACATGGTTAAAATTCCGCAGGGTGTTCGTGAGGGTTCAAAGGAGTTATCTTCTTTTGTGGAATCAGAACATAACCGGGATGAGATTAAAATGCGTCAATTACGGACGCGCAACCAGTCAATTCACGTTCAAGTTCCTGACAATATCCGGTAGTTAAACAGGCGGGGGGTAAAACCCCCGCTTTCCTAAAAGGACAGTCATGACTGTAACTTATGTAGATGCGTGCAATGAAGCCCTGCTGAAAATTGGAAACGCGCCACTTGATACTGGCGATGTTACCAGTGATCTTTATTTGTGGTTGACTGAATTATATGCCCGCGCAACAAAGCAGGTTCTTTTCGATTATTCTTGGGGCTGTCAAATGGGAAGAAAACTTTTAACCCAGGATACCACTGACCCGGTGTTTGGGTTTTTGTATCGTTATCAACTCCCGTATGACTGCCTTAAAGTTTTAGGAGTTTACCCGTCTGGATGTACTTATTCTATCGAAGGGGATTACCTTTTAACTGACCTTGATGATTCTGATTACGACCCCGGTCTTGGAGTACTTTATATTAAGTCCTTGGTTGCTCCTTCCGACCCACCGGCTTGGGTAACTACCACATTGTATGAGGTTGGTGATTTCGTCTTACAATCTGCGAAAATTTATTTATGTTTGACCGCTCATACTTCCGGAACTTTTGCGACTGATCTAGCCGCTTTAAAATGGGAAGAAACAACCTACCGAAAACTTGATGATGTCCAGCCATTACTAATGGAAGCGATTACTTGTAAGTTGGCATATCTCTTGACCTATAAATTTACACAATCCGCTTCGTGGAGACGAGAATTAGTTCAGGAATATCAATGGATTTTAGCGCGTGCGAAACAAACCGACGCCATGCTTGGGGCAGTAGATGGTGAAGAAGGTTCAACGGAATGGGTTGACGCGGGGCGTTCATAATGGGAAAAGCGACCCCTTTAATCAATAACTTTTCTGCTGGCGAGATCAGTCCACTTATTAAAGACCGGGTTGATTTATCCATTTATCAGAACTCCTGTCTTACCTTAGAGAATTGTTTTATCCTTCCGCAAGGTGGTGTGGTCGGAAGACCGGGAACCTATTTCGTTAACGAAACAAAGGATTCAGCGAAGAAGTTCAGATTAGTTCCTTTCCACTTTTCCAACTCACAGGCGTATGCGTTAGAGTTTGGCGATCAATACATTCGTTTTTATACGATTACCAATGGCGTAGGCGGGCAGATAGTAGCCAGTTCTCCGAGTGCGTGGGGGACGGGAACAGTTTACTTTGAAGGTGAATTCGTTACCCAGGGGGGAACAACGTATCTTTGTCGAGTCGCTCATACTGCCGGAACGTTTGCCACCGATTTAGGGGCTGGTAAATGGGCTGCGGAAACAATTTATGAATTGGCTTCTCCTTATTTAGAAGCAGACTTATTTGAACCACAGTTTGAATCATCGGCAGATACAACCTTTATTGTTCATCAAGACTACGCCCCAAGGCAACTTCAAAGATATTCGCACACTAAATGGGTATTGGGTGCGATAGATTTTACTCCCCCACCACACTATGACGCAGGAATAAGACCGGCATTAACTTTAACTCCTGCCGCCGTAAGCGGTGAAGCGGTCAACTTTACCGCAAGTGGGGGCGGTTGTTTTTTAGCAAAAGACACCAGCCGTCTTATTGAGGGTGATGATGGTGGCAAAGCCTGTATCACAGCTTATACTTCGGCAAATGTTGTTGTCTGTACCATCCTTGAAGCGTTTCCAAATACCGCCGCTATTGCTTCCGGAAAGTGGTGTCTAAAAGGTCATGCTGATAATTACCTCCATGATGCCAGTGGAAACAGGACACTGCCGGAAGGGACTGTTTTTACCTGTCATATTGAATCACCTGATGATACCGATACCAATGGATGGCACGCGGAAGATGTCGGACGGTATGTATTCTTTTGGGACGGATGCGCGAAAGTGATTTCAGTTACTTCGGCGACAGCCGCTCAACTAAGGATTATTTTTCAACCATCCAAAAGTCTTATCGGCCCGCACGACCCCGGAGTGGGAAGTGATGATAATAGGTGTATGGATTGGTATATGGGGGACTCAGAGTTTAGTTCAACAAGGAAATATCCGGCTTGCGTTTCCTTTTATGAAAACAGGTTGGTATTAGCAAACACGGCAAGTAAACCAACCACGTTTTGGAACTCAGTGTCAAATGATTACACCAATTTTACCCTTGGCAGTTTAGCCAATAATGCCCTGGCTTATACCCTTGCTTCACGAACGGTCAACGGAATTGTTTGGGTATCACTAGCCAACCAACTGATAATCGGAACCTTGGGGAGTGAGTTTAAAGTTGGAAGTGGAGTAACGGAAGACCCGATCACTACCAATAACATTAACGCGAAACCACAGACCTTCCACGGCGGTAAACTGCAACAAGCTATTTTGGCGTTTGATTCTATTTTTTTCATTCAACGTGGTGGGAAAATTGTTAGAAAGTTTTCTTATCAGAATGACAAAAACGGATGGTCGGCGGTTGATGTTACGAACCTGGCAAATCATATCACCACGGGGGGAATTTCCAACCTGTCATTGATGCAGGAACCCAACATGGTTGTTCTGGCATTACGGGCAGATGGTCAACTGTTGGGAATGAATATGACCGGGGTTGTAAGTAATGGTTCCTTTATGGAAATAGCCGGATGGCACAGGCACATTACCGAGGGAACTATTGAGACTTTTTGTATCTTAAAAACGGAAAGTTCAGAAGATCAAATTTGGCTTGGTGTTAATCGAACCATTGGAGCGAGTACAAAACGGTACATTGAATACACTAAACCGTTTAATTATGGGGACGAATTTCGGGATGCCTTTAACGTAGATTGTGGCCTCACTTACGATGGAGGTGCGGAGAAAACAATCACCGGGATTACCAAAGCCGCGCAAGGGGTTGTTACAAGCACGAGTCACGGATTGAATGATGGTGAACATGTTCGTTTTATAATTGACGCAGGGATGACTGAACTTGACGGTCATGTTTACGCGGTATCGGATAAGTCAACCCATACTTTTAAGATCAAGGATTTAACGGGCGCGTATGTGGATAGTACGGCCTATACGACATTTACCGCCGGGACTTGTGAAAAGGTTGTCCATACAGTTTCAGGACTTACCCATTTAGAGGGTGAAGTGGTTAAGGCGGTAGTGGATGGGATTTACCACGGAGATTATACGGTTGCTTCCGGGGCGATCACCTTAACAGGTTCGACTGATTCGGCTTATGGCAACACAATTCATGTCGGCCTTGGGTATGAATTAAAGATGGTATTACCCATTATCGAAGCCGGGGCCGCACTTGGAACCGCTAGAGGGAAACCTAAACGAATTAATAAATTGGTGTTGCAGTTTTACAATACCGTTGGCCCTATCAAAGTAGGCCCGGATGATACCCACTTAAAGACTATCAACCTTGATGATAACACTGAACCATTTACCGGAATAGTGGAAATACCTTATTCAGAAAAATACGGTCTTGAAAGTTCCTCGATAACCATTGTTCAAGAGGAACCCCGTCCTTTCTGTCTTTTATCAATGGAGCCTTTTATCACTGTTTATGAAAGTTGAAATTAAACCTTACGCGGCAGATCACGGCATTGAGATAATGCAGACGGTTATGGAACCGAATAGCGTCTTACCTGAACAAATGCAGGAGGCGGCTTACTATAACGGGCAACACTCAGAAGAAGCCTACACCTTATTTATTGACGATAAGCCAATGTTAAGCGGTGGATTTTTTCTTATCCATGAAGGATTCGCGGAAGGTTGGATTCTTGTCTCAGAAGAAGCACGGGAATTTCCGATAAAGGCAGTCTTAACCCTTAGAAGATATATGAAGGATTTAGTTAAGAAATATAACTTGATACGGTTACAGGCTAAGATTTTAAAGGGATTTGTGAGTGGAAACAGGCTTGCAACAATTCTTGGTTTTACTCTTGAGACACCAGAGGGGATGCAAAACTATGGGCATAATGGGGAAACATATATGCTTTATTCTTTAGCGAGGGATTAGATATGACAGGTCTTGAATGGCTCCCAATGGCTTTGATGGGTGGTTCGTCATTACTTCAAGGATTTGGTCAATATCAGTCTAATAAAGCCAATGCTGATATTTCTAAGGTTCAGTCGAAACAGGCAGAACTAAACGCCGCCTATAACGAGAGAAGGCAAAGGGAACAGTCGGCGCAGTTGATGGGGGAACAGGCGGCAAGGTATGGGGCTTCCGGTGTTTCGATGGAGGGCTCCCCTTTAATGGTAATGGCTGACCAGGCCCGGCAATCAGAACTTGAAGCACTGGCAATAAGGAACGAAGGAAAGATGGCTTCTGAGGCTTACAAGTCAGAG
>Ga0172381_10007277_pt1 | contig 10970 bp, 13 predicted proteins | sample Leawel6488metaG_FD_119754 | JGI IMG/M metagenome (GOLD analysis project Ga0172381, IMG submission 119754) | Leachate microbial communities from a municipal landfill in Southern Ontario, Canada - Leachate well 64-88 metaG | ecosystem: Engineered > Solid waste > Landfill > Unclassified | place... | reverse complement strand
CTATAATGTATTTGAAAGAAGATGATTTTTTATGGCCGAAAAAAAGAAATACCCCCGCATATATCACACCGAATGGAGTCCAAATCTCCAGAACGATGATCGTCTCATAGACACTATGGAACACTTTGTCGGCAAGAGAGTTATCAAAAGTTTGAAAATAGACGGCGAAAACGCGAGTCTAAGCAGAGATTATTATCACGCTCGTTCTTTAGATACATCGGATCATCCATCAAGACATTGGATAAAAAGTTTATGGTCTTCTATAAGGTGGGATATTCCCGAAAACTTTGTGCTGACGGGAGAAAACTTATTCGCACTTCACTCCGTCTTCTATACAGACTTGCCATCTTATTTTTTTCTTTTCGGGATTTTTGATGGAAATAACTATTTGCCTTGGGACCAAGTTGTAGAATGGGCAGAACTTTTAGGTTTAGAAACTACGCCAGTTTTGTATGATGGCATCTATAATGAAGAGAAGATAAAGCAGTTCGAAGAAAACAAAAATGAAACAGAAATAAAAGGATGGGGTCCGAAAGAAGGAATAACGTTGGCCGACCTTTATATGGATGGGGCAGAAACGGATTTAGATGATTATACTTTTGCTGATTTTAGAAACTTTATTGAATATGGATGGCCGTTAGAAAAATTCGCACAAGAAGTTCAAGAAGGATATGTTGTAAGAATTGCTTATGGTTTTCATTATGATGATTTTGATAAGTATATTTCAAAAGTGGTAAAAAGGGGTCATGTTCAGACTTCGAACCACTGGTTGGACGAAAAAGTAATACCAAATAGATTGAAGGAGAAATAGATATGAGTCGGGTTTTTGTGTTGAGTGGGCTTCCAGCCTGTGGTAAGAGTACGAAGGCAAAAGAGATGGTCAAAAGCAAGAACGATGTCGTTCGTGTGAACCGTGATCTTCTTCGAGAGATGCTTTATTTTATAGAAAGAAGTGATCAATCCGATTGGAATGAAAATAAAGAAAAGTTCGTGAAAGAACTTGAAATGGAAATAGCCAAGTTCGCTCTAAAAAAGCATAAGAGTGTTATAGTTGATGACACTAACCTTGCTGAAAGCACAAGAAAAAAATGGGAAGATTTAGCTCTTCAAAATGGAGCTAAATCAGAAATAATAGAAATGGATACTTCTGTTGAAGAGTGTATAAGAAGAGACAGCATAAGAGAACAACCAGTAGGACCGGCAGTGATCAAAAAGTTCGCAGGCATATACAAAGTTGGCAAAAAATATGGATATGAAGAGAACGTAGGTGCTAAAAAAAGCGAAAAGATTACTTTTCCTGGCGAAAAAAAGATTATTTTATCCGACATTGATGGCACTTTGGCAAATTGCTCTCATAGAGAACATTTTCTAACCGATGGGCCAAAAAAGAACTGGGATGGTTTCTTCGGCAATATGGACAAAGATGCTATAAGAGAAAACACTCTTCAGCTCCTTACTCTCACTTATGCCGATCATCCCATTGTGCTGGTTACAGGAAGGCCAAGCAACTATCGAGAAATAACAGAAAAATGGCTAAAAGATAATAATGTTCCTTACAGAAGATTGTTGATGAGAGCAGCAGGAGATTTTAGACCAGATAATATAGTAAAAGAAGAAATACTTCTAAATCATTTCAATAAAGATGAAATAGAGATGGTCATAGATGATCGAAGAAAAGTTTTAGATATGTGGAGGAGAAACAATCTTCCGACCATAAATGTTGGAGGAGAAAATAACGATTTCTAAAAGGAGAAAAATAAGTGAAATCTATTTATATTGAAGCGGAGAATTTAACGAGTGCTTTTGAGAAGGCTTTGGTTTCATGTTGGGAATCCGGGAATGCTATAAAAACCCAGTATGATAAAATCGGTGACCCTCCTTCAAAAGACTGCACAATGCTTTTGAGCATAAAAAATCCAGCACAAGAGCCAAGAATAAGCAGAATGCTTGCTCTTGATTTGATTTCTTTGGAAAAATACTTTATGGAGGTCAATGCTGGAGTCCACGATTACTATATGGACGATTTGAACAATGAACAGCGATGGCATTATACATATTGGTCAAGGTTGTTCGCTTATAAGGTCATCTGTCCAGAATGCCAAGGAGGGGGTCAAATAAGGCCCCAGATCACACCTGTCGGCAGTTTATACAATGACACAACCAGAGTGGTATGTCTTCATTGTGAAGGCCGGGGAAAAATAGTCATAAATCAAATACAAAAATGTATAGATATATTAAAAGAATGTGATTTTTCAAGGAGAGCGCAAGCGATCACATGGATGCCTGATACTGATCTTGGGCATAAAGAACCTCCATGTCTTCAGTCTCTACTTTTCCGGGTCCAAGATTATGATGGAATAAAAAAGTTGAACATGAATGTCAGATTTAGGAGTAACGATTTATATAAAGCATTTGCCCCAAACTCAATCGCCTTACTAGGGATTCAAGAATATGTGGCGTCTAAAATCGGTGCAGGAGTAGGGTCTATGACTTGGTGTTCGGAATCGATGCACTTGTATGGGTCATATTTCAAGGAAATAGAAAACTGCCTAAAAACGCTAAAAACAAGAACTTTTGAAGAACGAGTATGGACGACAAAAGAATGTTTAGATTTTTTCCTTGAAGCGGATGAAGAGTTGCTAAAAGAAGAAAAAATGCCCGAAAAGAAAAAAGAGCTTGTTCGTCAAAGAATAGATTATTTGAAGAAAACTTTCTGTAAATAATCTTTTATTTTTTCATTTTTATATCTTCTGCCATGTTAGAAAAACTATCCTAATAATAAAATGTCAAAGAAAAACAAAATAGTTATGTTTCAAGGAGCATGGGAAATACTGAACTATGGCCATGTGAGAGCGTTTCGTAGAGCTAAACAGCTTGGAGATGTGCTCATATTGGCCCTAAATACCAACCAACTTTTATGGAAATACAAAAAACGCAAAGCTGTTCTTCCCTGGAAGCACAAGGCAGAGATTTTGCGTTCTATAAAATGGGTAGATAAAGTCGTTCCCGCACATTCATTTTATATGAAAGATTTATTGAAAAAATATGATGCTGATGTGTATGTTCTGACTAAGGAATGGGAAAAAGACCACCAAGATGACATAGATTATATGAAATCTAAGGGAGGTAAAGTGTTTTTCTCTCGCAGATATACTGGCGTTATTCCGACAAGTGAAATAAAGCTACGTTTGCTCGAAGAAGCAAAGGAGAAATAAAATGATTGAACTTCCATCTTTTTTGTATTCCATAATAGTGAAACAATCTTCCGTCAAAAATAACGATAAAGTAAAAATATATATGCTCCCAAGCATGAGCGATCCATCCGTCACTTCGCCAGGATCATATACAAATTGGGGAGATGTTCGTCATATATGTAAAATCCTTATAAATAATGGATTAGTTTTTGGAGAAGATTTTGTTATTGTTGATGCTAAAAGCAATGTTGTCAGAGATCTTGATTATTCTCAAACAGAATGTGAATGGCTTGATTATGATGGCAAAATAGGATGTAGTTTGAAGGAATAGTTATTGTTGAACGTTAGGGAAATCAAATCAGTTTCCAAATCGTTTTAGAAGCAACTCTTTTCTCTTGATGAGGCATATTTATCATTTCTTTTGCCGCAGAAATGTATTTTTGAATGTTTTGCGGTGTTTTGAAAAATACAGCAACTTTTTCTTCATTTGACCAAAAATCAACAGATTTATATTGTTGTTTTAGGTTCGCCTCTATTTGTTGTAAGGTTGGAGGGTTTATATTTTGTTGTGGCATTTGAAGAACCTGAGCGTGTAGTTTGAGTTGAGGGGCCTGCTTTCGGTTGAATGTTTCTATATCAGAACGGGCACTGGCTTTTTGTTGGTCGGAAAGTTGAGCCATAACTTGAAGATAATGAGCACACATAGTTATGCCATATTTTTTGAGAAGAGGCATCCGTTCCAAAAGTGTCTTCTCGGCATCTTTGTAAGGCTTGGTAGAAGGATCGGGCTTCACATCTCTGTCAAGAATTTGGGCATAGGATTGAAGAGTTCTATGCTGTGGAGAAACTTTTGTTATTGGTCGTGGCAAATTCTCGACATAATAAAGGTTTTGTATGTGTTGTATTTTATACTGCTTTCTGGTTTCATATTTTTCTTTTTCTTTAGCTGCCGGGGACCCTCCAAATACTTCAAAATAAACTCCATTTACAAGAAAATCAGGTTTCATTTCTCTTCGAAAAACAGATTGTTCTTCAATTTTTATAGGTTCTGGCTGATGAACAACTTCTTCTCCATTCATTTTGAAAATGTCCAAAATAATAGGCTCATGAGCATATGAACTTTTTCCACGATAAAATATAGTCGGTGATATATCTTTTTCTCGACCTCCCCCTTGCCCAACCATAAGAGGATGGGCGTCGGCAAATGCCTTATCTTTGAATGCCGTTATTATTGGGGTATTCGTCATTCGACTTTCACCCGCCAACTCTGATAAAGTCGGCTCTTTCTTTTCTCTGGCAAAGAATTTTTCATAAGCAATATGTATTTTTATTGCTGTCTCTGTGTTTTCTTTTTGCCATCTCAACTTATTTCCGCTTGATAAAGGGTGAGAATCAGCAAAATCAGGATGCCGTCGAAAAACCTGATTTATTGCTGACGGGCTTACTCCAGATTTTTCTGACCATTCTTTTCTGCTTGGCTCCTCCCCTTTTGTACTCAGAAGTTCTTCATAATCAACATTCAACTTATCCAAAACTTTTTGTGTTCTTAAGTCCCATCCACCAGACAAAGGATATTTTTGGGCAAATTCTGCGTCGTTATAAGCGCTCATAATGGTAACGTGACTTATTCCGCTTTCTCTTTCTATTTGGGTTTTGGTTGGAGGCAACCCCTCCCTGCTGCTAAATCTTTTGTACGCTTCTGCCAATTTTTTCTTTGTTGTGTCTGTGGTTGTTCGAAGCGGGTGAGTATCCAAAAATGACCTATCCTCAAATGCCCTTGCTACAGAACTATAGTTTAACCCGCTATCTTTTACAATCTCCATAATGGATGGCAACTCTCCAAGAATGTTTGAAAGCCTTGAATAAGAGGAATGAATAATCGCAGCCGTATTTTGCCTGGATGACAAGCCCCTATTCACATTTCCACTTGATACGGGATGGCTATCGGCGAATTGTTTATTTTTATGAAAAATAGCTACTGTTGTCTGGTAGTTAACCCCACTTTTGTTCGAAATCTCTTTCATACTCGGATTTCTACCGATGCTGGTCCGAAGCTCTTTCCAGGCGGCATCCAATTTGTCTAAAATTTCTTGTGATTGGGCGTATTTTTTCAATATAAAAATTCTTTCCATATAACTCTATATTGCGAACAAAAAACCAACATTCCTTTTTCTCTACATATCATTTCATAAAACAAAAAACTTATCTCGTGAGTTCCTTCATTCTCTTGTCCTAAAAAATATCTTATTTTTTATTGTTTTTTAGAGGAATTTTTGAAAAGATGTTGAAATAGTAATATGAGTTGCTTCGATACAGATTTTATAAAAAACAATGGGAGACAAAAATTTATTATGACAACAAAACTGACAGAAGAATATTTAAAAGATATGGCGAAAGAAAGAGGAGGAGAATATATAGATGAAGGAAAATATAACGGCCATATGAAAAAAGTAAAATGGAAATGTGGCATGGGACACATATGGGAAGCGTCTCCCCATTATATAAGAAACAGAAAAGTTGATAGTTGGTGCCCAATATGTTCCAGACAAAAGCCCCCAAAAAAACGGGCCCCAAAACGAAAGATTTCAATAGACACGGCACGAGAATATGCTCTATCCAAAGAAGGGAAGTGCTTATCTTCTGAATTTATAAATGTCCACAAAAAACTTATATGGGAATGTAAAAATAATCATATATGGTCTGGATCTTTCCATTCTGTAGCAGATAGAGATACATGGTGTTGGAAATGCTTTATAAAAAATGGACCTGGACAATATCATGTTGGCAATATTGAAGAAATAAAAAAAGTGATAGAAGAACGCGGCGAAACATGTCTTTCCACGAAATACAAAAACGCATATACTCCAATAGAAATAAAATGTCAAAAAGACCACATTCGTATAACCAATGCTCACGAAATACAAAGAACAATCAGTCAAAGCAACAGGTTGCCAAGATGTAATTTTTGCCATAAAGAAAAAGCCGAAGAAAAGAAAAAACTCGAACCTCCTAAAAAAGAATACAGAAAACTGACTTTAAAAGACGCTTGCGATCTTGCCAAATCAAGAGGAGGACAATGTTTATCAACGGAATATAAAAACAATCAGGAGAAGCTAATTTGGGAATGTAAGAGAAAACATATATGGCACGGGAACTTTGCTAATGCTTCCGGAGGTAAATGGTGTATAAAATGTTATAAAATAGAAAATTCAGAAAAACATGAAAAGAATATGTTGGAGATTATTAAAAATATAGCAAAAGAAAGAGGGGGAGAACTATTATCGGAACATTATAAAAATCAGAACACTCCTTTAGATTTTAGGTGTGCGAACGGCCACACATGGACGGCGACTTCCAATCATTTAAGTCATTTCGTATGGTGCCCAGAGTGTGGCATAGGAAAAGGCGAAAAATTATTTAGAAACATAATGGAGCATATAACAAATGAAAAATTTATAAAAGTAAGGCCAGATTGGCTGAGAGGCAACAGCGGAAGAAAATTAGAAATAGATGGATATAGCGAAAATCTTGGATTGGCTTTTGAATATCAGGGGCAACAACATTTTTGTATAGTTGGGTGGTTTCAAGGAACACAAAAAAGTTTAGAAAAAACTCAAGAGAACGATAAGATTAAAAAAGACACGATAGAAAAAAGAGGGATAAAAATTATTTTTCCAACAGACAGAATAAAATACAATAAACTTTTAGATTTTGCTGTAAAAGAACTCGAAAACATAGGAATGAGCCATGTTATAGATTATGAAAGAGTTAAAAACTTTAACTTAAATGAGCATCTAAGATAAAACTATTTAATGTTGGGGAAGTACCTTTGTTTTATCTGTTTTTCGTATTGTTCGGCTGGTGCCTCTTGAATAGATGTAAATGGCTTTCCTTGCTGCCAAGCGGAGTGAAAATCAATTTCATGTTGCGATTCATGTGCCGCCGTCCCCAGAATTTCGCTTTCCAAAAACTGAGATACACGTTGGACAATGCCATTTATTATATCAGGGTCAGTGCCGATGCCGTCCAACTGGGCTGTAGGAGGTAATGCCTTTCTGGCATTATCGAAAATTTTTCTTACATCGACATGTATTATTCCTGGTTCGCTACTTATATTCAATCCTTGGGCATTGGCCACACTTACTGGCGATGTATCAATAGATCTTACTCCATGTTGAGTCAAAAATGGACCTATTCTTGATTTCACTCGTTCAAGAAGTTCTTTTGCCATTATTACCTTTGTAGAACCAGGAATATTTATCATCTCATTTTGCCCCGATCCTATTATTTGGACTCCGTTTGATTGCTGGAGCATTTGATTATACTGCTGATTTATATCTTGTTGTGATTTTTTATACCAATTCATAGTTATTTTCCCAAACTTTTTACTATATTTCCTATTTCTCTTTTTCTTATTTCTTCATCTATAAAAGGTTCTGATTTTAGGATATTATCATCATAGTTTTCTATTTGTTCTTCAAGATGTTTTATAAGAGCGTCTGCTCTTTCATCTGGCGTCATATATTTTTCTTTCTTTCTTTCTTCCATTGCCTCTTTTGTCAAAATATAAGTGCAATCGATATAGTATGGTTTTAATTTATATTCTTTAGTTTGCTTTATTTTTTCTTCCAGATCTTTTTTTGTTTCAACGTATCCGATTATACTTTCGATTTTTTTTATTACTTCTTCTACATGTTTTTGTTTATCGTATGACATTGTATATCCTTTTGGAAGCGAAAACCAACTTTGCTTTTTTATACCAGTCCATATTATTTTTGTAAAAAGTTATAGTTTTAGCCGATAAGTATAATAACGGGAAAAATATAAAAATCCTTCAATAAAACAGGAGAAAAAAATGCCTACACAACTAACAAAAGACGCAAAAGGTGTAAAAACAAAAATAAACCCCAAAAATATAGTTTATAATGCTCCAATAGAGGAGATAAAGAAGATTGTTCCTTTTGAAGTAGGAATCGCAACTTTGGATAAAAGAGTGAAGTTTCTTATAAAAGCAGCAGCATCGCTTATAAAAAGCTCTTCCGAAGATGAGTTGGAACAAAGTATAGTAGAAGACGCTATAAAAGCTCTCACAGACAGCACGGTAGCCGTTTTGGACAAAGAATATGAGTTCAAAGCCTTGACAGGAATAAAACAAAATCTTGAGAAGTTCTTCAGTAACAGATTTGTTTCTTATTGTGGAACGGAAGAAAAGCCCAAAAAAGATAAAGATTTTGATGGAAAGTATTTGGTAGAACTTATAGATGTCCCAGTTGAGGACGAGCCAACCACATGCACCAAGAGTAAAAAGCCGGTAAATACAAAACATCTAAATCTTTTGTCAAAAGAAGAAGCCAGAACAGCGGTAGAAGCTGATTTCACCGACGAACTAAAAAGCAAAAAGCCCAAAGTTTCTAACACTGGTTTGGCAAACGAACAATGTTCGTGCCAAGGATATGGGGTTTACGGAGGAGAGAGTGATATGGATTTGATTTTTGAAAAGCTTTATAAAAGTTCAGTCAAAAAACTCGATAGAGTAAAAAATGGGACCAAAGGAGAACTAATAGAAGGAACACAATACTGGACAAAGCCAACGCCGAAGAAGGAAGGCATCCTAAAACTAAATAAAAAAGAATATGCTGTAGATATTGGTAAGTTTCAAAAATACGAACCGGTTAGGGATGCTTTTGGAAGGTTTGCTTCAAAGACATTGATGTCAAAAAAATCTTCCAACAGAAAGAAAAAGGCCACAGGCAAAAAAGTTATAAAATCGAAAAAATAAAGATTGTGGACTCTATAGAAATAATAGTTGAAGTTAGTCTAAACTATCCATATGACGAATCTTTGAGTTTTCTTATAAACTTGGTGAGAGCCAGAGGCATGTTCTTACTAAAATGTGATACGGCTTCAAGCAAAGCCGAGATAGCTATCCCTTCAAAAATTTTCAAAGTTCTTGTCGGCAAGAACCCAAAGATAAATATGGAAACTATAATAAGAGGAACTGAACAATATATAAAAAAGATAAGAGTAGTAGATATAAAAATAAGAAAGGAAAATAAAAGTGGTGAAAATTCAAAGCCCAAATAATCTGAAATGCGGATCAAAAAAAGAAGTAAAGTTTATATGTTTTGTTGATATGGATGGTGTTATGACTTATTGGTTGAAAGCAGCTTGCGACGTTTGTGGCATAGATATACATGAAAAAGATTTATATTCCAAACTAAAAGACGAGAATATGCTTCTTGATAAAACAGGATATATAAAAGAAAAAGATATGTGGAGTAAGATAGATAAAGCCGGAACAGATTTTTGGGCTAATCTTGAAATACTTCCTTGGGCGAAAAAACTAATAGCAGAGATGAAAAAACTTGGAGATGTATATTTTCTTACATCTCCAGGCACTTGTATTCCAGCTCCTTCTGGAAAAATGGAATGGATAGAAAAACATTTTCCTGATCTTCTGGAAAAATTAATCATATGTAAAGATAAAGAAATGTGTGCTAATAAAAATACCATATTGATTGATGACTCCGAGAAAAAAATAGAAGCGTTTAGAGACGCCGGAGGCCATGCTTTTCTTTGGCCGAACTGCCTGAAACTTTTAGATGAAGATATAGATGTAGATGAAACATTAGAGCAACTTGTTGAAGAAATAAAAGGATATATTTGTGGCTAAAATCAAATCCATATCTCTCAAAAACTATTGTGGATACAGAGATATAACGATAGATTTCAATGACAAACTAAACTTATTTTTTTCTCCAAATGGACTTGGCAAGACTTCACTTTTGAAAGCTGTGGCAACTTTATCCTCTGCTTCGCAGATTTCAAATAAAGACACGACCTTGATGTTTCGTAAAAACACCTATGATCCAGATTATAATCCGAGTGTTCAAGAAACCCAAATCGCATCAGTTGGTCTTGAGAGAGACGAAAAAGGCAGGATTATTGTAGATAATAGCAAACCTCTTATGCCCGGAATGAGAAGAGATGACCCTGATTACCTAAAGAACATTATAGGGAATCTAAATGAGATGGAGATAAAGGCTATTTTCTCTACCCAAAAAGGTGACAAAGAAGTAGAAATACACACTTCTGGCGTAAAGAAGAATGAACTATCAAAAGATTTAGGTTCTACTGATTTTCATTACTTCATAGACGCAGACCACCCTTCAAATAGCCATGCTTTTCAGCTTCCAGAAGAATGCGAAAATAAGTTTATTGAACTGGCAGAAGAAGTTTATGGATATAAATGCTTTTTGGGGAAAAAAGTAGAAAATATAGACAAAAGGAGACAAAAGATAAACTTTTTTACCGATTGTATTATTCAAAAACCATGGGGAGATAAAACTCATTTTAGAAGTATGTCTGGTGGAGAGAAAAAAATAGCAACTCTTTTGAGATTCTTATGTGATCCAGAATATATGGCCGAATACGAGATGATTTTGATAGACAATATAGAAAAAGAAGTATATTGGAAAAGGCATGAGCGAATGATAAATAAAATGCTTCAGATGTTTCCAGAAAAGCAGTTTATAGCGACTACCCATAGTGGAGTTCTTCCTCTTGTTTTAGCAAAAGAATATCTTTATGATTTGGAAGAATATAAACTTGAAGAAGCGAGAAGATTAGGTATCCGACTGATATATCCCGATAGCCAAGCTAAAACCTCATAACAAAAATATAATAAACATCGTAGCGGAACAAGCCACACTTCTATAATGTGATGAAGGAGATTACATGGAAACCATAGAAGTTGAAACTTATTGGGCAAACATT
>Ga0172381_10007276_pt1 | contig 10971 bp, 18 predicted proteins | sample Leawel6488metaG_FD_119754 | JGI IMG/M metagenome (GOLD analysis project Ga0172381, IMG submission 119754) | Leachate microbial communities from a municipal landfill in Southern Ontario, Canada - Leachate well 64-88 metaG | ecosystem: Engineered > Solid waste > Landfill > Unclassified | place... | reverse complement strand
ATTCTCCCTCCTCTCCCCGTCAGAACGGGATATTGTCGCCGTTGTCGTCGGTCGTCCTGCCTAACGGCTTGTCGGCAGGTTCGTTCAGCTTCTTGGCTTCCTTTGTGAACACGATCCACTTCTCGGCAACGGCTTCGAGGTTATAGAACACCCCCGACGACCCTTCCTTACGCTTGGAAATAAGCCGTCCTTCGACGAAAACCGACTGCCCCTTACGGATGTCCGCCTTCGCCTGTTCCATCGTCTTTTTGAAGCACAGGAACTTTACGAAGGTTTCGTAAGTGTTCTCGCCGAAAGTCTCCTCGTTGCGAACCGTGAACGAAAACGCCTTCTCGCCCTCATAAGTCTCCGTTACCGTGCCGTCCACCATTACCCTGTTAATTCCCATCTATCTTCTCCTTCGATTTCAAAAAGTCAATACATTTCTGGATTATCTCGCCCTGCATTTGAGAAAACCGCTCGACCTGGGCTTTCTTTTTCCATGCCACGAGCGTCTCCACCGCCATTTTCGTCTTGCCGATGAGCCGATAAAGCTCCTCGACCTGCTCCGCCGTCGCCATCGGGATAGCCTCGAACACTTTTTTGATTTCCTCGACCGCCTTGTCCGTCATTTCCCCTCCTCGATTGCCTTGCAAACCTTGTCGTAGTCGGCCTGCGTGATGTCCTTCGAGGAAGTGTAACCCATCGCCCCGATGATAGCCTTCGCCTTCTCGTTCGTCAAGCCTGAATTGTTGGCAATGGCAAAGAGCCGCTTGACCTGCTTCGCCGTGATTTTGGCGGTCGGATCGTCGGCGGTCAGCCCCTTCGTGGAGTCCTCGACAAAAGCGTCGTTCTCCAAGTCCTGTGTGAACATTCCCGACAGCCTGCCGATTGTGATAGCCGCATTGACCATCGCCCTTTTCTTCGCCATAAGGAGCGTGGCGTGAGCGACATCGGGGGCTTTGGCAAATCCGTTGCGCCCTTCCTTCGTGTTGGCTGACCCCCATCCTGACTTTACAACTATCTCGCCGACCTGCGCCATGTCGTCCACCATTTGCACCAAGTCGCAACGGAAGCGGTAGAAGTAAAAGCCGTCAACATGGTTCTCCTCGCAAGCTTCGAGGGTATAGCGTTCGAGGAGTCCGTAAGCCCAAGTTATCTTTTCTGCCCCGGACTTGGTGAGAATCGGGACTTTCGACTTCGGAATTTTCATAAAGTCCTCGTCCCTCTTGAGGACGAGCGACCGCCCGTTCATTTCAGCCTTGTAATTTTTGCCCGTCGGAGCCAGTTCAAGCTTGTCCGGGTCGTGATACAACATTATCGCCGTCATTTTACCTCCTTCTAAGATACTTCGCAATGTCAAGGCAAGCCTCGAATACTTTATTTTGCCGCTTAACACGCGAGAAATGATAACTGCCGTCCTTTTTTAAGTGCAACCCGTAAAGATCGTGGATATTACTGTGGATAATTCTCGTGTAGGCCGTTATTTGAACGGCGAGCCTCTTTTTTGCCACGCTTGCGCCTGTCTTGATATCAACGAGGCAAAAGTTCCCGTCAATCTCGCCTTCCCGGTCAATCGTCCCGGCGAGTCCCAAGTGAGGGCAAGCGACCTGCATTTCCACCGCTCGCCACTCCTTCACGCCGTAGTCCCTCTTGAAAGTACGATAAGCCGATACATACGGGAGCAGTTCGGCCTCGAATTCGTCGGGGAGAGCGTCATAGTCCATAAGCTCACAAAGCTCATGGATTCTCGTTCCTCGCCTTGCCGCATTTGCCAAAGTCAGCGGGTCAATCCCCGAATACATCGAGGCGGTCAATGGTTGCAGGATGTCCGACACGCTCATCATTTTCACGCCGTTGAGAAAATACTCGTGCTTCTCAGCGTCAAACTCAAGCCCCTTCATTGGTTCCTCTTTCTGAGTCTGCTAAGTCATCTACCATAAATTGTCCAATAACTGACAACTTCTTACCCGTGCGAATTTTTTCCAGTTGAGCTTGGACACCTTCTTCGGTAAGATGTTCGTACCCGAACAAGATTAAGTCCTTCGTTTTGGCTGTAATGTAATCCTGCTCTAGGACTTGTCGCCCATCTTTTAATACAACCATCTTCAAAGTCATTGTTCCTCCTTTCCCCCGCCGTCATTTTCCACGGCCTCCTCCTTCGTCACATCGTCCACCAGATCGGGGGAAACGAGTTTCAAGAGCTGATCCCCTTTGATGATTTTTTGCCTCCCGATGTAGCTGGCGCAGATGTTGCGATAATAGGGATGCTCAAAGCTTGTCCAGTTATACAGAGAGCTAGTGCTAACCTTTAACAGCTTTGCCGCCTCCGCAACGGTGTAATGCCTGTTCCTATCAATCGGAATTTTGTTCATTCAGCCTCCTTCCAATTTTGAGTATAATCCTTTTTTTCCTTTTGTCAAGTGGGGCAAAAAGGACTCACTTTCGCCGTCGTTTTCGCGGGGCGGTCAACTCTACCGCCCCCGTCAATAGAACCGTCCAAAGGATACACAAACCGATTAGTCCGATAACCGTTATAAGAGCCGTCATTTTGGATGTTGCCGGAGCAAGTCGGCGATAAAGCCAGTAGCTTCCACTTTCTTATTAAAGTATTGCGTCCGTTCTTGAGTCCGCGAAGTCCCCGCCTTAGGTTCAACTTCTAACCTTACCTGCCAATTTCCAGAGCTTGAGAGCTTGCGGATATTTTCTGGCTCTCCTATGCTCACGATTTTATAGATATTTCTCACATAGTCGCCGAAGGTGTCCCGTTCATCAATGGCTATCAACATTTTATCACCTGATCCCCTTCCGCTTCAATTCGCGCCGTTCGTTCCGCCTCTTCGTTTCGTTCTTGACATTCGGCCTTCTAGTTCTGTCAAATTGCAATCTGATCCGTTCAATTATCCAGCCTTAAGGTAGTTATTACCGCCTGCCAATTGGTGCAAAGGTCTATTTTGGCGGGTTCGGTTCCGTTCTGGTTTATCTTGATATTTTCCCTTCCTTTGTTCCCAAGAAGGCAAGCCGCCATTTTCTCAAGTTGTGCCAACTGTGAAAAATCATAATCCCCAGCCACTCCGCTTGTCTCCTGCGGAAAAAGTGTTCTCGCCACGCTCAACCCTATGATTCGCACTTTATCGAGAGCTAGGTCAAGCGCATTAAATCCCACGATCCCCGCCTTTGCACTTTCGACAACTGGCCCACCAAGTGATTCTGCCGTTTCAAAGGTAAAGGGAATATCTGTCCCCTTCGGGCCTTCTTTTATCTGTCCCCACGATCCGGGCATAAAGCTTGCCACGAACCCATCCGGCAATTTCCCCGTGTTGTGGTCAAATGCCATTGTCCCCATAATGGCCGTATAGTTCGTAGAGGCAAAAATAGTCAGCTTTTCCCCATCGGAGAATAATACAATGTGATGGTGGTCCAAGCGTTCTCCGTTCTTCTTAACCATTAACTGAATGGCATGGACTATCAAATAAGGAATCAAAAGCTCGTTTGTCATTTTACTTCCCTCTTTCCGGCCCGCTCAAGGGCCTGTTGTCAATGTAAATCATCCCTTCTCTTTTCAACAGCTCATGAAGCTCCAGATTCGACATCGGGCAAGCTTCGATCAACAGCTTCCCACTTATTACTTCCAGCAGTTCAACTTCTCGCTTGACTTCCATTACCGCTCCCACACTAGGGTATAATCAGGTCCTTCTATTCGCTCCCTGCGAACAATTGTTTTTTAGCGAGTGCAGAGATAATCGAAGTATTCTTCCGCCATCGCGAGATTGTCAAAAACCGTATAATGGTAACCCCAGTTAGGATTGTAAATCGCCTGCGAAGCTTCCCATCCTACATAATACTGGCTATCGTGCCGCACTAGCTCAAAATCTCCGTCGCTCCCGTGTTCATACTTCGCCTTGAGTATCTGGAATCCCGTTTTTTCTTTCATCTTTTGTTCCTCCTTCGTCTTAATATAAGCAAGGGTTATGCCAAACTTGGCATAAGTTGCAAACTACTGATTATAAAGGATAAAACTACTATTTAATATAAGATATTTTGGAACAGCGTTCCAGTTTTTACGCTTGTTTTTGGAAGTTATCCACAACTTAACTCCAATTCAATCAATAGTTTAACTACTACTTGACAATTATTATCACCCGAACTGACAAACAATGTCAGTTTTTAAGGATTTTACGGACAAAAGACAGGATTAGAACCATTGACCACCACCACGCCCAAAAGAACCATTAAACCAAGTAGAAAATCCACTTCGAAACGGAATTACCTATTCCAGTACCTATTTAAAACCACTTCTTACCTATTCCCGCCGATCTGTTTCACAACTGAAACATTCTTCCTTATAATACAACGCCGTTTCGATACCATTATGGTACACTGACACAAATTGTCACCAATTGACAAAAAATGTCACTTCACAATCTATCGTGCCAAACCGGCGCTGTCACTCAATCATTACAGATATCTACAAGAGGTTTCAAGATGTTAACAGAATGTTAGGTATGAGAAACGAGTGTCTTTTATGTTACCTTTCGTAACCTTTTGAAGTTGGGGCATATAACCCGTCGGGATCAGGGCCGCTTTTGGCAATTCATGGGATAATCCGGCGGGTCAATGGGGTTCGAGTGGTTCAAGAGCCTGTCAAGCGTCTGTGTAAGTGTTGAGCCGTAACGACTTCCCGTTTTACTTCTGATAAGTATTCTTATGTTAAATGTTTCCGACCGCTATATCTTGCGCTGTTTCGCCTGTAATTGCGCATGATACCACAATATGTAGGAAGGGGGGTGTAATGCGTTGACCGTGTACCCCTCCGCCTCTTTTTTCGCGTCTTAGAAATCGGCTTATAGCGATAGTCTCACGGAGGCTGAGGTTCTGATTTTTTGAAATCGGCCATGTTGAAATTTTTTGTGGGGAATTATTTTTGGATTTCTACGGTTGGGATGCTGATGTGTGCTAATTCTTCTTTTTAATCGTGCGGAAAGGGGCTTTTTTGAGGAGTTATTGGTGAGCGTGGTAGATTACCTTAGTTTCCACTGTTCTTTTGAAATTTGCTATGGTTGTGTTCGTTACGCTATGAATTTCATCAAGGGTCTTTGGAAGTCTATGGCGACGCTTCCCAATTCTCCGTTGCGGTTTTTGGCGACGATGAGTTTTCCACGGTCGAAGGGGTCGTTGGAATTGGTTTTGCAGTCGGGGCGGTGGATGAAGATGACTTTATCCGCGTCCTGCTCGATAGAACCTGAGTCGCGGAGGTCGGAGAGGCGGGGTTCGGCTTCTTTGCTGGATCGTTTTTCGTTCTCGCGGTTGAGTTGGGACAGGAGGATGATGGGGATTCTTAGTTCTCCGGCGAGGATTTTGAGTTCCCGGGTGATGTAGGATATTTCGAGGTTTCGGTTGTCCTGGGTCTTTTTTTCTGGTTCGATAAGCCCGAGGTAGTCAATGAAGACTGCTTTTACTGGGTGGGTGTTGACGAGGTTTTTGGCTTGGATGGAGAGTTGGGAGGCTCTAATGCGGGAAAGATCGGAGCAGAAGAGGGGGAGTGCGCGGATTTTCTCGTATCCCTTGACGGTTTTGGGGAAGTTCTCGTGGTGTCGCTGTTCTTTGACGGAGAGGTCGGTTTGGAACATATTGAACCTGCTGATGATTTTGGGGATGGACATTTCGAGGCTGAAGAAGGCTACGGGGTTTTGGTGTGTAAGGATGTGGTGGGCGGCTTGGACGGCGAGGGCTGTTTTTCCGACGGAAGTTCTGGCGGCTATGACGATCAGTTCTTGTTCACAGAGTCCGCCGAGCATATCGTCGAGTGGCCTTATGCCAGTTTTGAGGTTCAGGGACTTGCCAGCAATGGTTCGTTCGAGTTCGGACATGGCGAGGGCAAGAGCTTCGGGGATGTCGAGTATGTTGGAGAGGGAGACCGTTCCGGCGATCTCCTTGAGGTGTCTTTGGGCTGATTCGAGCAGTCCGTCTATGGTTTCTCCGGGCTTGTTGATTCGGTTCGCCCAACTTTGTCCGAGCTTGATAAGTTCCCGTTTTTGGGAGTTGGCGAGGATGATTTGGGTGTAGGCTTCGGTGGCTTCCCGTGACCTGGGGGGGTATCCCGTTCTTAGTTCGGAGAGCTTGATGAGAAAGTCTGTGTCGGTAGTGGAGCTGTTCTGGCAGTAATCGGAGAGCGTGGCTTCGTCAATGAGTTTTCGTTGGTCGTGAAGTGACTCCATGCCCTTGAAGATGCTTTTGTTGGTGGTGCTGGCGAAGTAATCCGCTTTGACCCTGGCGAGGGCATAGTCCATGATCGTGTTATCGTGGAGGATAGCGGCGAGGAGTGCTGACTCTGCCTGTTCGTTTTCGGGGAGTGTAACTGTTCCCGCTTTCTTCGGCATTAGTCGTTCCCCCTTGCGCCTTTAACGAATCTCTGGACGGCCTTGTCAATTTCGGCTTGTTCCTCGGGGGTCAGTTCTTGAGGGTCGAGTCCGGGGATTGGTTCGTATGGTTCTTCTTTTTTTCCAGCTTCCGCAGGAAGCAAAGATTTCCCCCTTCTGTCTCTACTCTGTCTCTTACTCTTCTCTGTCTCTGCTCTAGCAACATTGCTAGCATGGTTGCTAGCAGATGTGCTAGCATCATTGCTAGCATCTTCAATAAAACCCTTATTCTTCAACAGTTCTAGAGGAAATTCGGAAATCCCCAAGCGTTTTGCCATCCAATCGGCGGATTTGTCGGGAAGGTTGCCGTTAAAATGACTCGCTAGCAACCATGCTAGCATGATGGCTAGCTTGGCATTGTCGGGTAAACTGAAGAAATCGTTGACTTCTCCCTCGTCCTTAAACTCCTCGATGTTGTCAACATAAAATTTGATCCACGGGGGACGGCGGTGATGGTAATGTTGGAACTTACCCCAATTCTTAATTCTCACATCACACTCCTGTATTGCCCTCCCCCCGTTGTGCTGGCAACGAGGGGAAGGACTGAGTAAGCCTCGGAAGCGTGGACGAAGCCTACTGTTTTAAGGGTTCCTAATTTTTTCTCTCCGTTATCACGCTTCATTGGACTCCAGCAAGAAACAATTAAACCACACTTTTCCCCGAATGTCAAGGGGCTTGACAAACGGTTTTTTGTATGGTTTACTTGGGCGGGAGGTAACGGTATGGGCGATGACGAATTGAAACGCAGTAGGTCGAGGATGTTCTGCTTGTCCTGCCTTGAGGCGGTCGAGTTCCCAGTGGACGCTTCCGACTTCGTGGCAATGCTCGAATCCATCAGCCAGGAGAAATGCCCCAAGTGCGGGAGCAAGCTTTACCCTGTGACAGACGACGACGGTGGAAATACTAATCCCTGATATGCCCGTCGTTGGGATCGCCTATTGCCCCCGTTGCGGAGAGTTCTGTACAATCTGTGACTACGGGAGAGGAGAACCCGAAGAAGGCTATGCTGTCCTTGTCATCTGCCCGAACTGCGGGGCTGAAATAGAAGAATTGGAGGTGCAATGAGATATAAAGAGTTTGACGCTGTTATCGAGAGAAGGATTGAACTGATACGACAGAGTATGCAGACGAAGCAGAAGGAATACACTCGGGAAGGCTCGGCGTTTCATAACTTCGACGAGGCCGGGAAAGAGTTTGATTGCACCCCCGCCGAAGCGTTGATTGGGATGTGGGCGAAACATTACATCTCCCTGAAAGACATCCTCCGTGATATGTCCGAAATGAAGAACGGCATAATGATTCTGGTTGACAGCGACAAAGTGGGCGTGAAAATTGCCGACGCTTTTATCGAAGAGAAGATCGGCGACCTGATAAACTATCTCGTGATACTAGAAGGGATTTTGAAAGACAAGGCGAATGGCTAGAGATTATGTCCTCGACCTGACGAAAGTCGGGGCGAACGACAAGACCTATGACCTTGAGCATTGGCTTGTCAGGTTCGTGAATAGGCAACCAATCCTCGCAGGGGAGAAGGTGATGTGCGTCCTTAAACCTGCCGAGACGGAAGAAGAGTCGAACGAGATACTTGTATGGGAAAAAGTCAGCATTGTCAAGATGTTCCGCTACTTTGTTTTTCACGAAATAAGACACCTTGTTGACCAGTTCGTGAAGGACAGCGAACTTACGGACGACGAGGAGATAACCGAACTTTACGAGGCGGCGCAATGGAAGGCGATGTTGTTTTTCATAGCGATTCTGCTTGAGGAGGGAGAGGAATGATGAATAAGTCGGAAACCCAAGCTGTTGTTATCTTGGTGCAATATCTGAACCAGCTCGAACGGATGATGACTCAAGCTAATCCGTTGGTTTATCTGGAAGATGCCAACCTTTTGGCGAGGTTACGAAAAATATACTACCAAGAAGGGTATGATATCATTGACCCCATACTGCGCAAGTTTAATGGCGGCGAGGAGGAGGAGAAATGAAGCATACCAGGATAAATTTAGAGTTGGAGGTAGATAAGTCGTTCTACATCCGCCCCATGTCCGACCTTCACTACGATAGCCCTCATTGCGACAAAAAACAGTTATGGAATGACTTACAGGAAGCGAACGATCTGGACAACTGCTATGTCTATTTGAACGGCGATACGGTATCGGCCTTGCTTCCGTCCGACGGCAAGAGGTTCCGCAATTCCGCGACCCCCGAATATGCCAGGGCTTGCGATGACATTCTCAACAGGACAAAAGACGAAGTTGTCAAGCTGATTAAGAAGTATCCCCGTATCAAGTGGGCGGGGATCGGCTACGGCAATCACGAGGTAACTGTCCTGAAATACCACCACTATGACATTATCAAGGAGGTTTGCAGGGAGACGGGTGTCCCCCGTTGCGGATATTCGGGATGGATCAATTTCAAGGTTATGCGTAAGGGTTCTGGTTCCGGCAAAATGTTCACGCTTATGTACCACCACGGCTTTCCTATGGGGGAAGTCAATAATGGTATGCCGTGGGCGGAGCGGTGGAGCAGTAAAAAAGGCAGTTGGGATATATTTATTTACGGTCACAACCACGGGTGTTTGCACAAACCTGCCCCATTCTCTGACTTAGGATGGGATGGATGGGAACATTATGTAGATAGGCGGATAATCAATGCCGGGACATACGAAAAGATGGAACCGATAGACGAAGATGAGATCGGCTCCTACCCCGAAATGAAGGGGAAAAGTATGTCTTATATCGGAAGCTCCCTCATCAAAGTGACCTTGCGCCGGGATAAATCCAAAGGTAAAGACCTTATCTGGTTCGAGCGTAGGGTAATAACCTAATCTTGTGGTGAGTCTTTTCTGTCATACCACCACTTGACTTTTTGTTAAAAGTATGGTAGTCTCTCTTCCGTGGAGGTTACATGGCTGAAACGGAAGGCAACGAAAAACCGACCTACACGAATAAACTGCTTGCCTTGAAGGACGAGATACTTACGGACAAAGCCGCCGGAGTGCCGCTGAAGAAGGGCAAGGGCGGTAATCCTGCTTGGGTCAAAGGGATGAAAGCCCCTTTCAATTCCCGTGAAGCCAAAGTCCAAAGAGAAGAAAAACTAAAACAGACGGGCAAGAACTTTCCCGGCCTTGCCCGGGTCTATATGTCCGACAAGGGATTCAAACGAGCAGAAGCAATCGCTGAGGACAAGAAGCATCCACGCCAGTTGGACGCGATCAAGTTTCTAGCCGCTTATGGTTATGGACAACCCGCCGCAAGCCTTACCATTTCGGACGGCCCGGCAGAACTCAAGAAGTCCACACAGGAGCAGTTGGAAAATGTCTTGCGATTCACAAAGCGTGATGAAACCGAAGAGGGATTACCAGCCCCTACGGAAGTTTCTTAAAAGCTTAAAAGACGCTGACGAACACAACGCCGCCCTACGACAAGCCCTGCTTGCCGACCGCTATTTCCTTGCCAAATTCTTAGGATACGACGATCCCGAACACCCGTGGGACGATATGCAGATTCATATTCTGGCAGATGTCGTTCCTTCCCTTGAAGCCAAAGGCGATTATTGGGCTGACTTCTACGCCCCTCGTGGAACTTATAAGACTGCAATCGAAGAAATCTGCATTATTTCCAATATCTTAAAAGACAATACCGTAACAATTGGATTAGGTTCTTGGAAGCTCGATGTTGCGGAGCGTATTGTCAAGAATGTTAAGTCCCACCTTGAGAACCCTTTGCTGGTAGCCTTATTCCCCGATGTCCTTTATCCTGACCCGGCGAACAAAGCCCCGCTCTGGTCGAACAAGGCATTTACGGTCAAGAGGCCGACCGGGATCAGGGAAGAAACCCTGTCCGCGTTCTCGATTGAGTCAATGGCGACTTCACGGCATTTCAGAAAGATATACATTGACGATGCGGTCGAGCGCAGGAACACCCATACTTCTGAAGCCATAGATAAAACCAAAGAGATTTTGCAGGATTTACCCTCGCTTCTGATAAACGGCAAAGGCTCACTCGAAGTCAGAGGAACCTTGTGGGACACCGAGGACTGGCACGCTAAAACCCTGCTTCCCTCGAAAGAGTGGATTCATTACAAGGTCGGGGCGAGAATGGGCGAAGGAGACTACAACCCGTTCGGATTGGCTCTTGGCGAACTGGTATTCCCTCAAGCCCTCGACGAACGCAAACTGGCGAAGTTCCGTTCGGGAATGTCCGAGTTCCATTTCAATACGCAGTATTTGATGAAGGCTGAGATTGCCGAAGGTTCGGGGCATTTGCCGGGACGCTTGGTTTACTACAACCCCTTCGACTACCCTGAGAATGTGAAGATATATCAGCCGATCCTGATTGTCTGCGACCTGGGGACGGGAACGGAAGAATCGAACAAGGACGGCAAAGACCCAGACGACACGACAATCGGCGTTTACACGGTAGTCGGTCACGATGCGAACTACAAGTTGGACATCCTCGACGGCGTTTCGTATGTCATGGGTTATTCCGAGACGGCGGATTGGCTATTCGAGTTCAAGGAGAAATACGGCGGTCAGGTGTTGGTTGAAGAGATCGGTCAGGCCAAAGCGTTT
>Ga0172381_10007275_pt1 | contig 10972 bp, 14 predicted proteins | sample Leawel6488metaG_FD_119754 | JGI IMG/M metagenome (GOLD analysis project Ga0172381, IMG submission 119754) | Leachate microbial communities from a municipal landfill in Southern Ontario, Canada - Leachate well 64-88 metaG | ecosystem: Engineered > Solid waste > Landfill > Unclassified | place... | reverse complement strand
TGCGGGCGAGACGGGCCTAGGCGCGAACCTAGGCATCAGCATCCTGGTTACGCCGGAGGATCCTAGCCTCGAGCCATTTAGCCTGGTCATGTCCGTCACAGATGGCGAGGCTCTACTGATTGCGATCGATAGCGAGGTAAATAGTGGCCAGTAATTTCGACGAACTGATTACCCCGCTTACTACGACGCAAATCCGCCAAGCCATCTATGACGGGCTTGCGGCGCAAGGCACGGACACGACCCTGTGGAAGCCAGGCGCTGTTGTGCGCACCCTCATCGCGTGCGTGGCTGTCGTGTTAGCTGCGCTGTCCACGATGATTTCTCTGGTTGCGCGCATGGGCTTTTTGGAGCTCTCGTCGGGCGCATGGTTGACGCTGGTCGCCAAGTACGTCTATGGCGTGACCCGTTTCGAGGCCACGTTCGCAACGGGCGCCGTGACGCTGACCAATACGGGTGGTGGAGTTTATAGCCTCGGCATTGGCGATGTCGTGCTGAGCAACCCCACGACGGGCAAGACGTATGTCAGCACGGAGGCGCTCAACCTCGCGGCGCATGGCACGGCCACTATTGCCGTGCAGGCAACGGAGGCTGGCTCGGCGTCCACGAGCGCGGCGGGCGCTGTAACTACAATCGAGACAGGATCGCTCATGGGCGTCGCGTGCGCCAATGCTATCGCGATCGTAGGCCTCGATGAGGAACTTGATGCGGCGCTGATCAGCAGGTGCCGCGATAAGACGGCCGCGGTCTCGCCCAATGGCCCCGCCGACGCGTACTCATTCTTCGCGCGGTCGGCGCTTCGCGCGGACGGCACCTCGATTGGCGTGACTCGAGTGCGCACGGTACCCGGTACGGACGGCTCGCTCAACGTCTATGTCGCCACTGCTACGGGCGCCGTCACCGGTGACGAAGACGATCCGAGTACGGATCTAGGCCGCATAGCGGCGGATATCTGGGAATACGCTGAGCCCCAGTGCGTAACGGCGCACGCAGTTTCAGCGACGCCAGTGGCGATCGATATTAGCGTCCAGGTGTGGTGCTACGATACGCTAGGGCTTACGGATGTCGAGCTAGATGCGGCTATTGGGGCTTCGCTTATTGCGTGGCTCTCGGTGCAGCCCATCGGGGGCAATCGGATTGATTCGGAACCTCTCGGAGCAATATACACGCACCAAATTGTGCGCCACGCGCATGTAGTACCTGAGATTTTTCGCATCGGGGTTACTTCGCCAGAGGCTGATACACATATCGACATTGATGAGGTGCCGGTTCCTGGCACTATTAGTGTCGAGATCTATAGGGAGGCGTCAGTCATTTGATGGCCGATACTCGATTCTCGTCAACGCTACTGCGTATCGTACCGGAGGGCATGGCTGGCACACGGCTGCTCCGATTGATGCGTGCCATCGGTCTAGTTTTTGACTCGTTGCTGGCGACGCTAGTCGATGGGACAACGGCGCGCTTTCCGGGATATCAGCAAGTAGGAGGGCTGCCTGCCGCATGGGACGGCGAGGGGCTCACTTGGGACATGCCGGGATTGGCATGGGACTCGGCTGTGTCCGTAGATGGCGACGGTAGCCTTTCCTATGTGAGCAGAGATCGGCGCATCCGCCGAGGGCGCTCCGAGCCCGACGCAGTTTTCGCCGAGCGAGTGCTACCGTGGTGGGACGATCACAAGCAGCGCGGCAACTCGCCTGCGCTGCTACGGCAGGTTCGCGGATACTATTACCCCCAAACGTTCGTCATGCAGGCGGTTTCGCGCTCCGGCGTGCGTCATCGTATGGTCGCGGACGGCACGATTACGCGGGACATAATCTCATTCAACCCCGATCCGTACACGGACCAATGGTCGCGCCTGTGGCTCTACTACTACGATCCGGAGGGCTTCGATTCGGATGGCACGTGGGACGATCCCGGCGCGTGGGATGACGGAGGTATCTGGAATTTCAATATGCTGATCGCGGATGCGGATCGGGCGCGCACCGTGCCACGTGAGTGGCTCGCTGGACACGTTGGCGAGGCCACGCTCGTGATCATGCACGCAGGAATCCCCAACGAGATGCGGATCATCTAATGGCCAAGACGCTCGTACCCAGCTCCACATTCCACGTTAGCCTATTGGTTCCTACAACCAATGATGCGCTGACTGCGAATGGCGTTGAGATACCGATCCAGAGGCTGCTCGACCGCACCGAATGGCTCAAGGATCACGCAGTCAGCGGCATGACGGGTCCTGCGGGCCCAACTGGTCCTGCCGGCCCTGTTGGGGCGACGGGATCGACAGGTTCTGTTGGTCCCGCTGGCCCTGTCGGAGCGACGGGCCCCACGGGCGCGCAAGGAGTCCAGGGAATCCAAGGCCCCATTGGGCTGACTGGACCCGCCGGTGCTACCGGCGCACAGGGCGTCGCTGGTTCTCCCGGGCCTGCTGGCGCTACCGGCGCACAGGGCGTCGCTGGTTCTCCCGGGCCCGCCGGTGCCAATGGCGCGCAAGGGCCCGCCGGAGCTGCGGGCCCGCAAGGAGTGCAAGGAATCCAGGGCGTCCAGGGCGTGGCCGGCCCAGCCGGAGATACGGGCCCCACGGGCCCGCAAGGAGTCCCGGGCCCCGCCGTCCCGCCAAACGATAACGCCACGGATCTAGGGTCATCCAGCTACTGGTTTCGGGACGCATATATCGGGCGGCGTATCCTAACGCCAATAGCGTACACGATCATAGGCAACGATGCGTGCGCGGTGCCCGCGACGGGCGCCGTGGCAATCGGTTACCAGGCGGCTAAGGCCGCAGCCGTGGCCGCGACTGCGGTCGGGTACCAGGCGCTGGCCGCTGCAACCACTGGCACCAGTATTACAGCCCTCGGGTACCGGGCATATCCGACTGGAAACTACTCCAATTGCACAGCGCTCGGCGCCAACGCTCAGCCGACTGCAGACAACCAAGTCGTGCTGGGTGACAGCAGCACAACTACGATCTGCTCTGGCATCGCCCCCGCGCTCGACAGCACGTCGACTTGCGGCACGACTGGTTCGCGCTGGGCCTCCACATACTCTGACGCGTATGTCGGGGATACCGCCACGCTATCAGGTAACGCGGCAATCGGGTCCACCACTAGAGCTTCCACCGCGTTGCTGATATCCTCGACTTCCTCGGGGGAGGGGCACATCAGCTTCGGCGATTTCGAGAGTACCAATAGCGGCACGCTGCAATACAACCACGCGTCGGATACACTGTACTTCCGCATCGGAGGGGTCTGGACCGCAACGCTGTCGACGACTGCGTACTGCCCCTATACTTCGGCAGCCGTTGCCTTGGGGTCGGCGACTAGGCGCTTCTCACAGACTTTTCTGGATCGGACATATGTTGCGGCTGGCACAACCGGTGCCCAAACAATCGATAAGCCCGAAGGTTCCGTCAACTTCGCGACTGGCGCCATCTCCCTCGTCGTCACCAACTCGCGCGTTACGGCGAGTAGCATTGTGTTCGCCCAGGTCGCGACGGTTGACGCGACCGCCAAGACCGCGGTCGTTGTCACGGCCGCCGGGAGCTTCACGCTCTACCTCAACGCGGCGGCTTCTGGCGAGCTCCGCGTACATTTCAAGGTGTGTAACTAATGGCAAAAACCCTTACGCCTGTCTCCACATTTCATACCGACGTCGCTGTGCCGGTCGCGACGGAGGCACTCGCCGCCGCGGGTGTTGAGGCACCGCTCCAGAAGCTCCTAGACCGCACGGAGTGGCTCAAGGATAACGGTACGCCGGGTCCTGCCGGACCGCCCGGCGAGGTGACGTTTGGGACATACGCGCCCCAGCCGATGTGGGCCGCATGCTGGGATCATCTTTACGGCGTGGCTCTGCCGATCATAGACACGGCGCCCATCGAGGCGTCATTGGCGGACGCCATGGCGCTAGTCAGGTCGTTTGATCCTGCGGTCAACATGGCACTCGCGGGCCAATGGCGAGTACCGACAGGCGCTACCGGCGTGACGATAGCATGGGTCTACAGGCCAATGGTCGCGCCAGCTGGGGACAAGGTTGCTCGCATGGTGGTATACCAGCGTGAGCAGTATCCTACCACAGACGTATCGTTCCCGGCTGTCGGATATCCAGATCGCGTAATGGATCTCGCTTGCGCGAGCGGATCGATAGCGTGGCAGCACCAGAGTTTTTCGTTTACGCTGCCATTTCCTGTCGGCACGTATTTTCAGGCGCTATTTGGCCGGTATGCCACTCACGCGTCGGATACGCTAGCCGACACCCTGGAAGTGCATTCTGTGCACATAGGTTGGACATGATCTCTGCTAGCTATGCCAGCTTTGGTAGCGACACCAGCACCCGCACGGATATTCTGACGGGAGTACTGGGGTGCACAATCTCCTGCTGGGTTACGTTTATGTCTGGGTACGCACCCGCGCCGGCATTCGAGGCGGCCACTAGCCCGACGCTGATAGTGATTGCATCGCCGACGGCCGCGAAGAGCATAATCGTGGCGGTGCAGTCCTACGGATTACGCGTATCCCTCGGCGGTGTCTCAGACGTCACGTGGGCCAACTCCTGGTGTCACAGCGCGGCGGAGTATGTCGAGCTCCACGAGCACCGCCTATATAGCATGTCTGTGGACTTTTCTTCGGGCACTGCAACGTTCTACAGGGATGGCCTATATTTCTCGAAGGCGGAGAACCCCATTTGGGCCTCTCCGCCGACTCTCGGCGTTAAATTGAGCACTTCGCGCGCCGCGTATTCGGGTACGGTTGGCGGCGAACTTCTGGGCAACTCTGAGGACTACCGGGTGTACAGGCGCTCGCTCTCAGCTGCGGAGCACCGGGCGCTGTATTGGGGGCGCGGCGCTGACGGCCTCTTTCAAGGCCTGGCCCTTCGGTATACCTTCACGGGTCGCCGCGTAAACAACAGTGGGGTCAATTCGGCGTATCGAAACATCGGAGGGGTGCCGACGGGCAGCGTTGACACCTGGACTAACGCAGTGCCCTGGCTGCCCAGCGCGGCCGTCCACCGCCCGCCCCGTCGGCGGTAGCTAGACCCGCCGTCGTTAGCATGGTATAATACGATAGGATCGCGATGCCCAAGAACCTCACCGACACATCCCTGTTTTCCACCCCTGTAACGGTGCCCGCTGGCGGCGATCCGCGCTCGGCCGCCTCTGTTGAGGCGGCCTTCCAAACGTTGGCCAACCGCACGCGATACCTGTACGACAGCCACGTAGCGCTGTACTCGTCAGCCTCGTCGCAGCCCGAGGGTGTAGTCACCGGCAATCCAGGGGAGGCTTATTGGTCGACCTATGAGTTGACCTACTGGCTCAAGTCGGCCGGTGCCGGAGACACAGGATGGCTACGTCTGGTCAATACCGATGCGGATGGCGCTGTCCACATAGTGGATCATAGCACTGGATCTGATCGGACGCATGGTCTAGAGATCCAAAAGATAGCTACGATCGCCACAGGCCGCAGCTACGCCGAGCTGCGGATGAATTCATCTGCTCCGGTGGGCGACACCCGCCTTTCACTTTTCGCGGCTGACGACGCTGATCACCCGGGCGAGATCTGGTTACGCGCCGCCAACAGCGATAACGTCTACGCTGTGTTAGCGCACGGCACCGATCCGGCGCTGTATCCAGTTGGCGATCTTTATCTCGGCACCGCGGCTAACCCCTGGAAAGCCGGCTATTTTAGCGGCCTGGTGCTGCCAACTGGCTCCGTGCTGTTGACCGCTGGCGACGTCAATCTGGTGACCGGCAACGTAGTCGCTACCGCCGGCTACGTGAGTGCCGAGCTCCGTCCGCGCAGTACCGCTGCCGGATCTTTGCCCGATGCGAGCACCGTCCCGGGCTCGATACTCCGGCGCGCGGCGGGAGCCCTGCCAGCAACCGACATCTGGTCCGACGGCTCCGTCTGGCGCGACCTGCGACCGCACCGGCCTGGCGTAATGACGGACGCGAATAGGGTGGTCACCTACGCCGAGGAGAATTTCGTTTTCATCCCGGACGCTGTGCTGACCGCAACCCGGGCAATTACCATGCCGACGGACGCAGGTGTGGGCGAGGTCTACGAGGTATCCTCGCTGGATACTACCAACCACGTAACGGTCAACGGTTACAGCGTGGCCAACATTGCGTTATACTGGCGGTACGTTCGATTCCTCCACATGGGTGCCGGTGTGTGGGTGTTCGCTGGCGGCACCCATGTCGAAGCATAATACATAAAGGAGCAGCGAAATGTCACCCGAAGATATCACCACCTGGATTTCCGCCGCGGCCGTCGGTCTCTCGACCGCGGCCATCGCCCTCGTCAAGCTTCGCTCGGCCTGGAAGTCGGTCGCTGGCGCGCTCGGGCTGCCCGATGCGGGCAACCTGTACGCCAAGGTACTCGAGATCCACACCCACGTGCAGGAGTACGGCGGGCGAATCGATGGCCTCGACTCCCGAGTCTCGGTCCTGGAGCGAGCCTGCCCGGTAGCCTCCGCTACGGCGGCCGTATCAACGCCGGTCGTGCCAGCCGCTAAGCAACTAGACAGCTGAGCTCGGGCGCACGGTCGGGCTAGCCGGGCTCTCGGTGCCCCATAGGGCCGGGCGGCCCTGCGAGCGGCGGATCAGCACAGCGAGCGCCTGTAGCGGATCCGCCGCGTCCGGTACGGACTCGGCTAGGATGTCTCGGATGGTGCTAAGCAGCTGAGCATCGGCGTCCGCCTTTCGGGCCGCCGCGATGCCGGGTCCGTAGTGCATGCCGTGAAGCGCGTCTGTCTTGGCCATGATCGGAGCCTCCCACACCAAAACGAAAGGCGCCAATCCTTTCGGACGACGCCTTTCGTTTTGGTGGTCGACGGTGCGTTAGAGTCGCCGTCGCCAGTACATAGCGTGCGGCAACCCCCACGGTTCGGCCGGTAGGTAGAGCTTGAACCCGGCCTTGATCAGCGAGTTAGCGGATGCCAAATTCTTTTCCGCCGTGTACGTGATAGCCCACGCGAAATGATTCTCGCGCGCCCATCGCAGGCGCGCGAGAATCAGCCGGCGCTGGATACCTTGCCCTCTCGATGCGGGCTCGACCGCGGAGAGGGACAGGTACGCGGTCGCCTGCGAGGCGATCCCGCGGACGCAGGCGTAGCCGAGGATCTGCCCGTGATACGCAGTCGCGACCCATACTGCGTCCGCGGAGTCCAGCGCCCGCCACTCGCCATGCGAAAAGCACGCCTTGGTCACGGCCTCGATGCCGGGATCGTCATCGAGACCAACGGCGCGGCGGATGCGAATCACGGGCAGGCCTCCGCTTGCGTTCCGCGGTAGCATCGGGCTTCGGACGCATCTTGGGCGACGCAATACCAGATCGAAGCAACCAGCAAAGCAACGAAATACAACCAGATTACGGCCTTATCCATCGTTCATGCTCTCCACGGATACCTTGACCGATTTTCCTAGCTCCGTCCAGTCAAGTGCCATCGATTCACCTACGCTGCGCAGCCACTCATCGTCCAGGCAGTGCGCTCGCATCGGCGGCGGATCCGAAGGTGCGACGGGTATTCGTGCGACGCCGATCGTCGCCAGCGCCTCGGCCGCCACAGAGGGCCACGCCCTAACGATGCCCGCCATCAGATCACGATAGGAGGTCTCGGTCGCGGTGTAGTAGCCCCCAGCCTTGAGGGCGCGAGCGAACGTGGCTACGTCGCCCGTTTCCGCCGCAGTGAGCCAATGCGCTCGCGAGGCGAGTAGCGCTAGCCAATCCGTCGCGCCCTCCTCGGCTGAGTCGAATGCGCGCCAGAGGCAGGCCGCGTCCGACTCGACTGACGTCGGGTGGGACGCCATGTGCCTCGCGCGCCCTGGCCACTCACGCGACGGGGAGGGGTGGAGCCAGACCTTCTTGCCGTGCAGCAATTCCCAGCAGCCAAAGGCCGTGTAGTCCCCTCGCCACGTTGCAAGCACCGCCTTGGCGTTGCCGGGATTGTGGCAATGACACGAACGGCCCCAGCCCGTCTCGCCCGCCCACTGGGCGCATAGTAGAGCGAGCGTAGCCACGCTCGGCAGGCGTCCACGAATCGCCAGGTACCCGACGGCAATCGCCCGCGCGGCTTCGGGCCGCGTCCACGGAGTGTGAGTATCGACAACGTAATCGCCCATCGTTAGATCCTCCAAGTGTCGCCGGCAAAGGCGCAGTGTTTCACGATTTCGTCCAGGCTCGCGTCCGAATCGTCGCGGGCCCCGACCTCGATTAGGCGAGCGTCGCCAACGGGGTAGCCCTCGACCGATTCCCAGAGCCATTGCCCGCACCGCTCACGGTGCGCGCCGAAGCCGCGAGCAAAACCGCTGGGTGGGCATAGCGGCGGATTGACGATCAGATTGCCCGGAGCCAAGTGCAACAGCACGCCAGTGTGCACATGCCCCGCCACAAAAACATCGAATCGCCCGTCGTCCGCCGGCAGGTATTCGCCAGAGGCGTTTATGGCGTTCATTTGGCTGGTGATGGCCGCTACGTTGAGCGACTTGCAGGGGGTGCCTAGGTTTAACAACGTGTCGCCATGCGTCCCAAATAACCAGCTGTCGAATAGCGGCACAACTATGTAGGGTTTCTTGTCTATGTGCCAGGCGACGTTCTGCAAGTCGCGGCACGCGGCCTTGGCCGCTAAGGCGATCATGGTTTCGAACGAGTCCCATTTGCTAGACGTAGCCCGCCCGGGATGCTCGACTATATTCCTGCCGTGATTGCCTGGCGAAAACCACATGTCGACGGAGGGGTAGCTCGCCGCTAGCGCGCCGACGCTCTGAATGAGGGCATAGAGCATCGACACGAATTGATCCGTGAGTTGGTCACCATCACGATCATTTTTCTTCAACAGCCCTTCGATCAGGTCCCCTAGCACGTAGACATTGAGCCGCGAAACACTACGGTATTGCGGCTTGTAGTCGCGCGTCTCGGCGACTACTCTCGCGAGTCGGCGCGTCTCGGTGATGGCGTCGGTACCAATGGGTAGCTCGCGCGCGTCCAGCGCCGCACCGAAGTGCAGATCAGACAACGCTAGATTGACTACGCGCTCGCTGAATTGCGGGGCGGCGCGCTCGGCGCATGCCGACGGCGCGATGCGCACCGGCATCCGTGAGATACGCTCCTCGAACGACCGGAGGAATAGTGCGTCCCGGGCGAGCCCAATCGACACCGAGCGAGCGACGCGGCGGTTGAGGTATTGGCTCTCTTCCTGCGCGAGTCTCGCAACGTAGGCGCCAACGCGCTCAGCCGCTTCGCCGTCCGTGCCGCCATCCCGGGCAATGTCGCCCAGCATGTCCGCGGCGCGGCCCATATTCTCGTTGTATTCCTGCTGCTTTTGCGCCCTGGTCTCGCGCCCCCACGTAGTCTTCGCGGGTTGGGCGGGCTCGGCGGGCTCGGCTTCGGTAGCGGCGGCCTTGCGCTTCGCTCGATACCTTTGCTGCTCGGCGCGTCGCTGTTTGCGGCGCGCCTGCTGCTGCTCCGCTGTCAGGCTAGCGATGCGCGGACTCACTTGGGCTCCGTTGCGGCGGTCAGCATGACGAGCACGCCTCGTATGATAGCGATCATGGCATCGTTATTTGTACAGCCGCTTTGCTCACGCGACAAGGTCGCTACGGCCGCATGGCTCAGCGACGGGAAGCTCCGACAGATCGTATCGGCTAATCGAGTATGCATGTCTTCGATCATTACCTTACCTATCCTTTCCTACTGAGTGCCACAACGGCGCCTCGAACGAATCGCACGCCAGCAATGCTCGGGGGTGTAGCGCTCTTGTGCAGCTTCTTGGCTACGCCATCAAGCGCCTTTTGATCCACGATCAAATACTCGCGAGGCACGAGGTTCGCGTCAACAACTTCCGCGCGCCACACCTCGCGGACGCCTGCACCGAGCTCGGCGCGGCCTAGCGCGGCCGTCATGGGCGCGGCGGCTCGGGACTCGGCGAGCGCGGCGGTAGTAGTCGCCAGGTCGCCCGAGGCCATGGCCGCGGAAGCCGCGGCGAAGGCGCGCTCTTGTTCGGCGCGCTGCCGCACGTGGTAGCCGCCAATCAGATCCTTGCACCGGCGCTCGACAGCTTCGAGCGCCTGCAAGGATGGGCGAAACCATCCGTTGATTTGCGACACGACCTGAGTCAGGGCGCCGACAGCGGACTTGCGCTCGGCGTCCACAGTATCACGATACCGTGCGACGGACTGCGCCATCGACACGATCCACGTCAGCTGCTCGGACGTATCGATCTGCACTGCCGAGAGGGACGCCAGCAACTGATCCGACTGCTGCGCGTGCGCCGTGGCGGCGGCCCCGAAGGGCTGGGCCTGGGCGAGTAGCGCCTGCGAGTCTATCGTGCTGGTCATAGCGCACTCGCGTCTACGCGGTCCGCGGCGGGCCAGTATAGCGCGCACGAGGAGAGCCACAGAGCTATGGCCGCTCGGCGCGTCAGCGGGTACAGCGACTGCGACGGCACGCTCAGCGGCACGGGCCGGCGCCCGAGAAGACCCTGAGCGATTGCGTCCGAATAGGCGGGGCCAAAGTGGTAGTGTAGCTCCGCCTCGACCAGTAGCTTGTCAGCCGTGTGCACACGATTGCGGCACTCGGCCGGTAGGTGCTGCATGGTTGGTCCAGCGAACGCAAGGATGGCGTCAGTGATGTAATTTGCCGTCTGGACATGCTGCACATACGCCAGGCCGTGCTTCAGCGGCCCGTGGATATCCCCCATATATGCTTCCTCGGCATCATGTAGGAGGGCGTACCGCGCCGAATACGAATCGATCGGCGCGAAGTAATCGTGCAGCACAACGGAGTGCTGAGCGATCGAATAGATCCGATTGCCATCCGCGCCCGGGAGGGCGTGGCCGCCGAAGCGGGGTACCGCGAGGCCGACCGCCATGTCCTCCCAGCAAATATCCGAGACCGACATGTGGAGCAGATCCACTAGACGGCCTGTGCGCGTTATTCGGGGGATCGCGGGAATCGTTTGCTTAGCCAAATTATCCGCCTTTCGG
>Ga0172381_10007274_pt1 | contig 10973 bp, 10 predicted proteins | sample Leawel6488metaG_FD_119754 | JGI IMG/M metagenome (GOLD analysis project Ga0172381, IMG submission 119754) | Leachate microbial communities from a municipal landfill in Southern Ontario, Canada - Leachate well 64-88 metaG | ecosystem: Engineered > Solid waste > Landfill > Unclassified | place... | reverse complement strand
TTTTTCTGCTGAAAAATCATCAGTCCGGCGTTCGATTCCCACAACACATCTATACAATAATTTAAAGCGCCGCACAAAAGTGCAGCGCTTTAAATTGTGGATCGCCTGGGAATCGAACCCAGAACCTTACGCTTAAGAGGCGTCTGCTCTGCCGATTGAGCTAGCGATCCGTTAAAAACCTGTTTTTAACGCCTGCCGCAAACGGGCGACAAAAGTCAGCCAAAATAATAACACCTTGAAACTTTTTTTCAATAAGCTATCCGTATATATCTCACATTCTTTATCCGCATAATCAGTGTCTCTATTATCCGCATAAATATGTATTTAATAAAAAAAACGGACTTTCGTCCGTTTTTGTATCTTTAGTATATTCAGCACGCTCTTCCTCCGTCTATAATCCTTAGAAACGGTCTTTTCCTTGCGGAATCTTTTTTGCTAAGTTTTTCTAATCTTTTGCCTATTTCGTTTAAAGTCTCTTCTTTTTCAACGCCCTCTCCCAAACAATGAATAGTATAAGCCGCTTCTACCAGTTTTTCTGCAAGATCATACTTGCTTATTCTGCTGGCATATTTTGGAGTCAATATATATTCTCCAAAAGATGGCTCTTTCCCGTCTTCATATCTGACAACTGGATAATATATAACCATATCATTGGGGCCTTTGTCCGAGTTTTTATTCGGCCTTATAAAATAGATGTATTTAAGCCTTCTCTCGACCATCTCTGCCTCCTCCGGAAAAAAATTGCGCAAATAATTCTTTGCTTCGCTTAATTTCAAAGAAAAAGGATTATCTTTAGTTAAAGCCTCAAAACTTCCCGTTATACCCTGCATTCAAAACACCCCCTCTTTATTTTTCAATGTTCAATCTTTGGGCAATTAGACCACATTTTTATAAATTAATCAAGACCAATAAATTTAGTCATCTTTTTAACAACTTTCCCAATTCAATGTAAGATTTAAACAAATGTCCGAGGAAATAAATATAGATACCCCGCTAAAATCTATCAAAGGAGTGCCTCCAGGCACGGCAAAAAAACTGGAACAGGCAGGCATTAAAACAGCTAGTGACATCCTCTGGCATTTCCCTGTCAGGTATGAGGATTGGAGTAATCCGATTCCTATTAAAGATATATACCCAGGCCAAAATGTTGTAATAAAAGCTAAAGTTGGCAAATTTTTTACCAAAAGGATATGGCAAAAAAAGCTTTCCATAACCCAAGCCGAATTAATCGGAAAAACAGGCAAGATAAAAGCAACTTGGTTTAATCAGCCATATATTAAATATAGCTTCAACGTTAGTGATGAAATATTTGCCTCCGGAAAAGTAACTGAACAAAAAGGCCAGCTCATACTTCTTAATCCAACCTACGAAGTTGTCGGTAAAAAAACAAAAGGAAGAATAGGCAGCATAGTTCCTATTTATGCCAGGCCTAAAGGCGTCAGTTCGGCAATGATGCAAAGAGTAGCAAGTAAAGTTATCAGCTTAGCTGAAAAAATGCCCGAATTTATACCGGAAAAAATACTTGAGAAACAGCATATTCCTCATATATCTCAATCTGTGGCAAAAGCCCATCTTCCCTCTTCTATTCAAGAAGGCGCCGAAGCAAAAAAAAGATTTTCTTTTGAAACCCTTTTCCTTATACAGCTCTTAAATCGAATAAATAAAAAACAGCTCCTCGAAATGGGAGCGCCTAAAATTAAATTTGATGTAGAAGAAGTTAAGGATATTTTATTATCGCTTCCTTTTGAGCTTACCTTTTCGCAAAAAAGATCGCTATACGAAATATTGCAAGATATTTCTTCAGGAAAACCAATGAACCGCCTTCTCCAAGGCGACGTTGGTTCAGGCAAAACGGTAGTTGCCGCCATTGCCGCCATAATAACCGCCAAAAGCAATCTGCAATCTGCAATAATGGCTCCCACCGAAATACTCGCCTCACAACATTATTCAACCATCAAAAAAATGTTCGGAAAAAGAAATATACGCTTAGGATTAATGACGGCAAATTCGGCGAAAATATTTATGGGAGAAGGCCTTGAATCAGAAGTTAAGCGTTCTGAAATTTCTAAAATGATATCCGAAAAAAAATTGGATATCATAATAGGCACTCATTCCCTAATAGCAAAAAGAAAGCTTGCCTCGCCGAAAAGCGGAAATAATTCATTATTTAATCCTGAAAATATCGGTCTTGTCGTAGTGGATGAACAGCACAGATTCGGTGTTAAGGAGAGATCCGCCCTAACAAAAAACAGCAGTAAAAAAGCTCCTCATTTTCTAAGCATGTCTGCTACCCCTATCCCCAGAACCATGGCAATCGCTCTTTTCGGCGATCTTGATATATCCCTAATAGAAGAATTGCCAAAAGGAAGAAAAAAAATAGCTACAAAATGGGTGTCCCCGCAAAATCGCAATAAAGCATATAAATTTATAGAAGAAAAAATAAATGAAGGAAGGCAGGCGTTTATCATATGTCCAAAAATAGAAACTGTTAGTGATCCTGAAGAAATAGCAATACTCTCGTCATGGAGCGATGTTAAAAATGTAAAAGAAGAATTTGAACGACTTTCTTCAAAAATTTTTCCCGAAATTAAAATGGGGATGCTCCACGGAAAAATGCCGGCAAAAGAAAAAGAAAAAACAATGCTCTCTTTTAAAGAGGGAAAAATATCCATATTAGTCTGCACATCCGTTGTAGAAGTAGGCATAGATATACCCAACGCCTCCATTATGGTCATTGAAGATGCAGACCGATTCGGTTTAGCCCAACTCTACCAATTTAAAGGGCGCGTAGGGCGCGGAGAACACCAATCTTTTTGCTTGCTTTTTTCCAAATCCTCGTCCGATATTGCAAGAAACAGATTGCAAGCGCTCGCCGAAGCTAAAAATGGGCTCGAACTGGCAGAAAAAGACCTTCTGCTCCGAGGTCCGGGAGAACTGCTGGGACAAAGCCAAAAAGGTCTCCCAGATATAACAATGAAAGCTTTGCAAGATAAAGCTCTTATTAAAGCCAGCCGCGAAGCCGCTGATATGGTTTTAGAAGAAGGATTAAAACTTGAAGAATTTGGCCCTCTCAAGAAAAAGCTTGATTCGCTGCGCGACCAGTTTCATCTGGAATAAAAAATCAACTGCCAACCCACAATAGCCAAAGCTCCGCTGAAAGCGGAGCTTTGGTATTTAGTATCTTTCAGGATTTATGAGTTATATAAATTCGAAGTTTTATTCTTCAACAAATATTGCATTCATCATGCACATGTCCGCCGCTTTATCCAAGCAATCGCTTGCTTCTATTTCTGCCGTCCATATCTTCCCATTTTTTGTTCCGCCTTTCAAAGCAACTTTTAACGTACTCATATCGGCCTCAAAAACATCGGGACATACTTTAACGCACATTCCGCAAGCAACGCATTTATCAAGATCTAATGTTACTTTTTTCATACCGAAAGAATACTAGCTCTTACTGTCTCTTTTGGCAATTGATCCGCTCTCCCAAAGATTGCGCTTTTTTCTTACAAACACGCCTGTGGGTATGCCTTTTTTATCCGCTCTAAGAATTTCTAAACTCTTATTAGTATCGCTTTTTAAAAGGCTATAAGTATTGTTTTTTATCTCTTCAGCATCGTTTTTAAATATGAGACAAGGCTGAATTATTTCTGTTAAAGAAAAACCTTCATGAATTATTGCTTCCTTTAAAATCTCCTTCAATTCCTTTGGATTGTATGCCGAAGCCCTAGCAACAAAAGAAGCTCCAGAATCAGCAGTAATAAGCAGTGGATTTAAAGGCATGCCGGACAAACTCGGGTTAGTAGATGTGGGCTGGCCTTTTGTTAAAGCAAAAACTCTATTATTGCCAACTATCATCGCCATATTCACGTTTCTATTCGCCGCATGGACAAGATGATTCATACCCTCATCATACGTGCCTCCATCACCCGCAAAACCTATTACAGTCAAATCTGGCCTGCCTGCTCTTATCCCAGCAGCTACTGGGATAACCCTGCCATGCAAAGCATAAATGGCATTTATATTTATATAGTCATATATTTTTCCTCCGCAGCCTATATCAGTCACCAATACTGTTTTATTGATATCTATTTCTTTCTCCTCGTTTAGTTCTAAAATTGCCCTTTTTAACATCTCGAGAGTCGCAAAATTCAAACACCCCGGACACCAAGTATTTTCCCGCAAAGTGCCTATATCCAGCATATTTCCCTGTTTAGCTCTCATGTCCTTTATTGCTTAATTCTTAATATTGAAAATTTGGATTTTGTAATTTATCCATCTATAATCCCAATTATGAAGATATTGTACCACAATCCAACATGTGGCTCCGGAATAGAGCAAGTCGGATATATTTTTTTGTTTATTCTTAAAAAACTAGGCCACGAAATTGATCTTTACAATACCCAATGCGCCAATGTTCAAGAAAACATTATCTCAAAAGTTATAGATAATTACGACGCAATCGTCCTTAATTCAGCATACGAAATAAACTTTAACCGTATGATCCAAAAAGAAAAAAATAATGTTTTCGACATATCTCATGATGGATCGCCGCTGCCTAGCTTTTGCAAGCAATTAAGTCTTAATTATATCCACCAATACCAATTTTTCTATAAAAACCAGGTAGCTAATATAACTATCCCGATAACTTATCCTTACGCATTTAACAAAAATATTTTTAACAGCGAAAGGCCTAATAAGTTTGTTTTTGTCGGCCGTTGGATAAAAGAAAAATTTCATCCCGAAGTCAAAGAAGCGATGATTAAAAACGGGATAAAAATTGATAAGGTTTTTACAAACCATCAAAATAAAGAATATATTCCAGAAGAAGTTTCTAAGGAAGTAGTCATCAACGCCAACATAAAAGAAATCAGCGATTATTTGAGTAAAACCAAATACCTTTTGCTCCCGTCAACCACTGAATGCATAAGCATCGTAGCAGGAGAAGCTTTAGTTAACGGATGCCTCCCTGTAGTTCTTGAAACTCCCTTTAAAGAGCATGCTCAATTTTTCAATTGCGTTATTGCTAAATCTCCTCAAGAATTTTCCGAAATAGTTAAAGTCCTTAATAAAAAAGATGAAGACCCAGCCGGCGTTAATCGCGAAAACATATTTAATTTTTCAAATAAAATGTGGTCGCTAGATAAATCAGTAGAAGAATTTAGAACTATTTTTGGAACCGGCCCTAAAGGTTCTATAACTATTAAACAGAACGACCACAAAAATATATCCGCAATTTTGCCTTACATTAACGCGACAATAATAACCGGAGAAACCCTGTAAATATCAATTTCTTAATTTGCCAAACGGCAAAAATAAAGGCGAAAATAAAATTATATTACATATATCATTCCCTCTTTCGCCAAAGGTTAAGGAGGGAAAGAAGGAATCCAGACTTCACAATCTTAAACTCAAAATTTTAAAACCTCCTCCAATATTTCTTCTGCCGTAAACGGCCTTCCATTATATTTTAAAATGCTACCTTTTATATCTGTTCCGCAAGATTCCTTTATAAGGTCAGCAAGCAAAGAAGTTGCATTATTCTCAACAGTAATAAAAATTTTATTTTTAATTTTCTTTTTCAATTCATCGGTAGGAAAAGGATAAAGTCTATTTATTTGTATCGCCCCCCAATCTCTTAGCAAAGGTAGCGCGTCCAAGACAGCCCCTTTCGGAGAACCGGAAAAAATAATAACCTTTTTGCCTCTTCCATAAACAGATATGCCCGAGTGCTTATTGCTCAATTCTTTTTTTACCGAATCCATCTTTCTAAGCCTCTTATCGTTCATTGTTTTAACCTGCTCTGAATCTTCCGTGGTATAGCCCTCTTCATCATGCTCATAGCTGGTAGCCCTGAATACAGCCGGTCCGCCCGGCTGAATTGCCGGAGAAACTCCGCTTTCTGTTATTTTATAGCTCTTATAAGATTCTCCAGGATTATTTTTTATAAAATTACTCTTCGAAAATTCCGGGGAAAAATCGCCGACATTAGTATAGCTTTCAGCTATATGCTTGTCCGATAAAATAAATACGGGCATTCTGTATTTCCTTGCAAAATAAAAAGCCTGCCCGGTAACTTTATAAGCCTCTTCTATATCTCCGGGAACCAGAACCATTTTAGGAAATTCCCCGGGACCGAGATTTATTATCGCTTTTATATCTCCCTGTGAAGTATATGTCGGAACGCCAGTTGAAGGCCCCATTCTTTGAGCTGCATAAAAAACAATCGGCAATTCAGCCATTCCGGCAAAACTTGCAACCTCGCCCATCAACGCCATACCCCCGCCGGAACTCCCCGTAAAAGCGGTTTTCCCCGCATAACTCGCTCCCAAAGCTGCGTTTGCTGCCGCTATTTCATCCTCCATTTGAAAAACATTAACGCCCGGAGACGCAATCTCCTCAAGCTTAGAAAAAGCTCCTGTCGCTGGAGTCATGGGATAATAAAAAACATCTTGAACGCCCGCATCAATCGCCCCTTTGGCGACAGCTTCGCTTCCGTCTAAAATAAACCCTTCCGTAAATAATTTATTTTTTAAATCCGCATCAATCGGCTTGCCTAATAATTCATAGCCCTTTCTAAAAATATCAATTACTGCTTTATTGCTTCTTGGAAATTCTTTTTTAATAATCTGTATTCCTGCAGAAAAAGGAACATCTAAATAAGCAACAAGCGCGCCAAGAAGAGCATTATTCGAAATATTCTCCATCTCCGGCCTTTCTATTAATACTGAATCCCTCCCTGTCTTTTCAAAAGAAAAAACTCTGCCTCCCTCTTTAAGCTTTTTCCTATGCATATCATAAGACCCTTTATCTAAAGCAACTAGAATATCAGCGATATTCTTATGAGAGCGAACCTTCTTTTTTGAAAAAGTTACTATACTAAAATTATGGCCCCCTCTTATAAGAGAAGAATAATCCCTATAAACAAAACACTGGTAGCCGCTTAAAAATAAAATCTTGCTTAACAAAACAGCCGTCCGGTCTACGCCTTGTCCGGCTTTGCCTGCAAATAAAACCGTCTTTTCCATTCTAGTTTCTTATAGAAATTGACATCACCTGCCATTCCCCTGAAGAATCCAGATCTAAAGAAGCTTTAACTTTATCGCCCTCCTTTATATCGCCCAAAGAAAGCTCCTTAGTACTCTTTTTTCCGTCTTTATCTATCTCTATTTTCGCAACAAAAATATTATCCTTATCTCTAAAAAAAGCTTTTATACTTCCATTATCTTTTTTTATGCGAATATAATCATCCTTTATAAGCTTCACTTCTCCAGCCACCTGAACGCTTAAGTTTTCATATGCCAAATCGCTTAAAAGCTTATTCAAAGCCTCTAGTCTTGGATCCTTTTTTTCTTGTTCGCTGCTTGTTGCCATTACTTAATCATTAACTTTTTTTTCAACTAAAGCATCGCTCCCTCCCTCTTCAATAGCTTCTTTTAAATTATCAAGATAGGACCGGCTTAGCTCGAAAGAAGGAGGCTCGTATTGCTGTGTAGTTTTTGCCCTTTCAATAGTTTTTCGCAACACAAGGATTGCGTCCATAATGGACATTTGAGCCTTTATTATGCCGTCAGTAAGCCTGACATTTGTAGATATTTGCGGATTTTTAACAGTTGCAATATTCCAATTATGCACAATTGCCAAAAAATTTTCAGCTAAGTCCCTAAATATAGGTTTTATTTCTTTTTCCATAGCCGCATCGGCAAAAGTCCGTGAAATGCGGGAAATTTTTGCTACCTCTTCGTTAATAGGCTTAACATCATCTCCGTCTATCGCTTTCTCTAATTGAGGAACCATAAATTCCAGGCATCTATTCATCTCCCCTATAGTCTGTCCGGGAATAACCCTGTAAAGTTCATCTCTATATTCAAGTATTTTCTCTACTTTTTCTTTATTGCCCTTAAGGGCGTTTTTTGCTTTGTTCTCCATTTTTTTAACTGTTTATTTTTTAATATTAACACCTTGAATATGAGTGTCAAAAATTTATTATTTTTTGCCCTTTTCCATTATCTCTTCCAATTGCCTAATAGCATAAGCCTTTTCTTCGCCTATTCTAGAAAGAATTGGCTCTAATATACCCATTTTTCTATGTTTTTTAATTAAAGTAAAAACTTTTATATGCTCCATCTGACAAACTGAAGGAATCGGAGTAAACGGATCCCCGGTTATCTCTAGCTGGCTGCCAAGACACCCGAAAGAGCATATTTTCTTAAGAGGGCACTGCTCGCACCACGGCTGGGTGCTGGCATCAAAAGAATACATAGATGTCAGCATATCCACGTTTTTTGCTCTAAAAGAAGTTATCTTATCGTTTTTAACTTCGAAATGGCCGAAATTAAACGGTTCATATGAAGTTCTATGGCACGGAACCCAGGAAAGATCGCCTAATCTTAATGCCATAGCCGATTGTATAGAACATCCTATTCCTCTTCCAATTGTTATAAAAGGATTTTTTAAAATATTAAATCCTGAATCAAAAAGAAAATTCATATAATTATCGACATCTCTGCGACATGGCCCCTCAAAAGTCCAATCTATAAGAAATTCCAAAAACTCGCTTAGTTGAGATATCTGCTTATCAGTCCATTCCGCATTTCTTACCTCTAAAAGATATATATTCCTCCAAGGAAGCTTATGCTTGGTAAAATTTTTCTGAAACCAAAGCCAGTTCTGTTTCCAGTCTTCTATATGTTCCGAATAAATCATCGGGTGAAAACCGGTTCCCCACCTTTTGGCAAATTGAAAAGTCTTGTCGTAGTACTCGTCATCCCTAACCTCTTCTCCCATCTTAAACGGCCTATTTGCTTCGCAATATTTCCCATCAAAAGAAGCGCTCAACCCCATAGGCAAGCCTACTTCGCGAGACTTTGCCATTATTTTTTCTACCCTCTCCGTAAGCTCGTCAGATAAAATAAAAGTGAAGTTAGTCGGCACAACAAGGCAATCTGGCTTTTTCTCTTTATCTTTATAATTTTCAAGAATCATATCCATTATCTTCCATGCCACTTCCTGGACAAAAACTTCTCCGGAAAAAAGCTCTATATGGCTAGGAACATAATCATTTTCATTCATCCAATCCAAAAACAGCCTCATATTTTTCAATAAAACATCTGGATTCTGCAATCTTTTTGGATAAAGACTTTCGCCAAACCTTTGGAGATAGCAATACTTGCAAGCAAGATTGCAGGTATCATTCAAAAATATTTCAAGCGATTTAAAATTCTCGCATCCTTTTGCATCTGGATCCTTCCATCCCTTTCCAAAGGTATGTTTGAAAAAACTATCTACTAACTTATCGTTTTCCTCTTGGTATGTCATATTTCTAAGCTGTTTTAATTATTTCTCTAAACGCTCCATTGCCAAATATTCTTATTAGCGAAACCGGCGTAAATTGCATCGAACCCGTATTAAGTACCGCCTCCATCGGGCACGAATGCGCCGTCACCATAAATAATGCAAATAAGCTTGCGTAACTCTTATTCTCTAAAAATAAGGGGTCAGCCTGCCCCGCCAAAGCAAGTTCTTTCGCCATTACTTCTACAGTAGTCACCTTTAATTTCCAAAAATCATGATACCCTCTCATTATGTAATCAAAATTAAGCAACTTCCTCTCATCATCGATTGAAGGCATATACCATTGCTTCAAATGATCAACCATTCCCTGATTGAATATGGAAACATCCCAATTATCCAGGCTCTCCATCTCCAAAACCGCCTCCACATACCTCGGATCATCAAGATAAAAGCTCCTATGGCAAATATGCAAGTGATCGCCAACGCCGACATTCGAGTCTCCGCCGGAACAAGTAAACATTCTCCTTTTAGCGCCAAGCTCGTCGGAAAAACTAAACAACCTTCTCAATCTTCCCGTATAAGTGCTCTCATAACCCTTTCCGTGAAGTATTTTTAAAAATTTGCAAAAATCCTTGCCATCTTCAGAAGTGTACTTGCCAGGCACCGCGAGAGAAGGAACATACCCCCCTCTTTTCATATTTACTTTTGAGTCAGTATTTAAGTTAGATATTTTCTCTTCTAAATCACGGAAAAAAGAAAGGTACTCGTCTATCCTCTCCGGTTGCTCGTTCATAGCTCGGATATTTTCAATCGTCAAAGTTGGCTTCCAATGCAAAGATATTTCAGTCTTCGTGCCCTGCATTTTTTCAATAAAGTGCAAAGTATTGGCAGGTATTTTCTCCGCCGCCCCGGGAAAACGATTTTCATCAGTTATAAATTCCGGCCCGTCTATAGATACCTGCAAATCAAGATTCATGCCTCTCTTCTCAAGCTCTTTGGAAAAATCAATTATAGGGTCCGGCATTATCATAGAGGTTGAAAAGCTGATGTTTTTTGCATTCGGAAACATCCGTTCTATATCGTCTAATTTTTTCGCAATAATCGGCAAAGTTAAAGCAGGCTCCGTACCCCAAAAACTTAAATATCTTAATTTATCGCCAACCACTTTATGTAAATTTTCTAAAAAAGAACCATCTTCAAGGCTCTTAATAATATCGGCATGCAATTCATGCATAGCCGGAACTTTAGGTATATAGCAATACTTGCAATTAAGAGGGCACTGCCCAGTAGTTAAAAGTTCCCCTGCTTCAAATCTCATAACTCCTATTCTAACTAAACAAATAACCCATAGCAATGGTTTTCAAAATCATTTTTTTATTTCAAAAACACATCCAGCCACGCTATGTCAAAATCTGCATTTCTTTATTTAATTAGAATAATTATAAGGCCCCCAATAGCCGGACCTTACCGAACCATTATCTGTTCCGTCATAATTTGAATTATAAGTAGAACGGACAGTGGTATTATCAGAGCCGTTATACGGAGACCAGTTGGAAGATCTTACAGTAGTATTATTGCCGCTTCTGTTAGTCGAGTAATCAGATCCGTCATAACCTGAATTATAAGTAGAGCGGACAGTGGTATTATCAGAACCGTTATAAGGGCTATAATTACCTGAT
>Ga0172381_10007273_pt1 | contig 10973 bp, 10 predicted proteins | sample Leawel6488metaG_FD_119754 | JGI IMG/M metagenome (GOLD analysis project Ga0172381, IMG submission 119754) | Leachate microbial communities from a municipal landfill in Southern Ontario, Canada - Leachate well 64-88 metaG | ecosystem: Engineered > Solid waste > Landfill > Unclassified | place... | reverse complement strand
GTGCCTGCGGATGCGTAGGCGTTCCACATCATCGGGTCCTTGGTCTCATAGAAGATGTAGCCGCTCTTGCCCTTCTTGCCTGCCTTGATGACCTTGTCCTCAATGGCACGCTCGACAAGGCTCTGCACGACAGTACCGACAGTGCCGGTCTTGCCGTTCTTCTTGACGAGGTCGTAGACGATGTTGTTGGCGTTGAGGCCCTGGTACGCGTAGAGCAGGAGCTGGGCGCGTTCGAACGGGCCGATTGCTGAGCCCATTTCGAATTCTCCAGCCTGCTCGAAGGTGGCTGAAAGTGCTGCACCCTGGATTGCATTCCGGTGGGTCATCATGACCGCGTGGTTGGCCGGGATGTTACGGAGTGCATAGCCGAGGCCTTCGTTGTTCTGCGGGATGGACAGGATCGAGACGACATTGCCGCCCTGCATGTCCATCGTCTGCGGGTAGGTACCCCAGACAGCGCCCTTAACGTAGGAACCGTCGAACATGCCGACCTTGTACTGCTCGATCAGAGCGTAGGTGGTCGCTGCTGCAACTGAGGTGGATGTTGCATCGTAGGTTGCCGCTGCTGCGAGGCGTGCGCTCGGGATCTCGACAAGGAGCATCTTTCCGCCGGCGACCTTGGTGATCTTGGTGTTGTCGCCCTCGGTGACCTGAACCATTTCCTTAATCTTGGCTGCGAGTGCATCGCAGTCCTTGACACAGCTGCAGCTCATGCTGCGGCCGAGGATCTGGTTGGACTTGCCGCCCATTTTACCGGTCTTGAGTGCATCCTCAATACCGCCGAGGTTGACTGCCACGGTCCTCTTGGTGAGATCGATGAGCTCGAGTGCACCCTTGTTGACCAGCGGGCTGATCCTGTCAATGGTGACGTTGCTCTTTAAGAGCTTACCCTCATCGTCGTAGAGGTCGATTGCATCTTTGTATTTTGCCATGTAATTTCCTCCAAATTGACTGTTTACTGCCGTACTGTACGAGAACTGAACACTAGTAGTCACTAACAGAAGTCACTGGTGATGAATGAAAGTCGCTATTGCACGTCCCCTAGATTGGGACATTGAATAATGTCCAATTTCCCCTAATAAGCATTCCGATTTTATCTCGAAACAATCTTTTATAGAACCAAAAAAATATTACGCGAAAGTGAAGGAATGTTCAAATATTACATAAATCTGGGCTTTTATTGTTTTACGCAGTGTAACGGAAAGTTAAAAAAGTGTTGCAATAACACATACGAAATTTAAAAAACTGTTTACTTTCCTGTGCGCTCTTTTATAAAAAATATTGGGTTATGACAGGGACTTTGTGAGGGATCCCTTTGGTATTGAATTTACTTGTTTTCTGTAAGCGGGCTTGGCCCGAGTTCTTTGACGGTGTTGACAACGTCTGTTATGACTTTTGCCCACTTTGCACCTTCCGATGCTGAGACAAACGTCATCCGGAACCGGCGGTCGTCAAGGCCGATGCTTTTCATGAGTCTCTTGACCATGAACATTCTCTTTGCCGATTTGTAGTTCCCTTCAAGATAGTGGCAGTCTCCGAAGTGACACCCGGAGATGAGGACACCATCCGCCCCGTCGGCAAACGCCTTGAGGACGAAGAGGGAGTCGAAACGGCCCGTGCACATCACACGGATGATCCTGACGTCTGGTGGGTACTGGATACGTCCGCCGCCAGCGAGGTCGGCTCCTGCATAGGAACACCAGTTGCAGACCATACCGAGGATCTTGGGTTTCCACTCTTTGTTGTCAGCCATTTACTGCTCACCTCCGAGCAGGAACGCATCGATCTGTGCAACAATCTGCGGGGTGGCGAAGTGGTTCATCCAGATTGCGCCACCGGGGCAGAACCCGCCGCAGGTACCGCAGCCTTTGCACTTGGCCTCAGTGACCTGCATGACCGTCCGTCCATTCTTCTCTACAAGGGAAAGAGCGGTGTAGGGGCAGAGGTTCACGCACATGCCGCACCCGGCACACTTCTCTTCGATACAGGTTGCGAAGTACGGTTCGAGTTCGACTTCTCCGATGTGGATCGGGATACTCGCTGCCGATGCTGCACCTTCTGCTGATGCTACCGTGTCAGGGATATCTTTTGGGCCCTGACAGACACCGGCAAGGAAGACACCGGCTGTGGTGGTCCCGCAGGGGTTGAGTTTCGGGTGGGCTTCCTGGAGCCAGCCGTCGCCAGTACAGGAAACACCAAATAGTCTTCGTGTCCTTTCGGTGTCTGCCTTTGGCTCGATTGCTGCTGCGAGCACGACAAGATCGACTTCCATGTCAACCGGCCGGTCAAGCAACGTGTCATCCGCATATACATGGAGGTTCTTGGTCTTGGGGTCTTCAAGGATGTTTGCCACACGCCCGCGGATGAACTTTGCTCCTTCATCCTGGATACGGTAGTAGAACTCCTCGTATGCCTTGCCGAATGACCGGATATCCATGTAGAATATGTAGGGTATGCACCCGGGAATCTTTTCGGTGATCTGGTGCGCGTGCTTCAGGGAGTACATGCAGCAGAACCGGGAACAGTACGGCTTCCCGACACCGGTGTTGTCACGTGATCCTGCGCAGAGTACGAAGGCCACGCGTTTGGGTGTCTCACCGTCGCTTGGGCGGATGAGGTGACCCCCGGTTGGGCCGGATGCACAGATGAGCCGTTCGAATTCAAGGCTGGTGATGACGTTTTCGTACCGCTTGTATCCCCATTCCTCTTTCTTCTCTATGGGGAAGATATCATAGCCGGTGGCAAGGATTGCCGTTCCAACCTTGACCTTGATGAACTCGTCCTTGGACTCGAGATCAATTGCACGCTTCTCGGGGCCGCAGGCAGTCACGCACAATCCGCACTTGACGCAGACATTAAAGTCAATGGTATAGATCAGGGGAACGACCTGCGGGTGGTTGATATAAATGGCCTTCCGGGGTTTCATCCCGACTTCAAAGTCGTTTGGCTTAATGACGGGGCATACTGCATCGCAGTCACCGCAGCCGTTACAGCCGCCTCCGACAATGCCACGTGCCTCTGCCTCTTTGGGGGTGAGTACACCGCGTGCCTTCTTGCGGATGGTTACATCGAAGTTCCCGATGTAGCCTTCTACATTCTCAACTTCGGAGTAGGTCATCAGTTCGATGTTGGCACTCCTGCCGACATCCACCATTTTCGGTGTTAAAATACACTGTGAACAGTCGAGTGTCGGGAAGGTCTTGTCGAGCTGGGACATCCTGCCGCCAATGCTTGGCGCTGATTCGATGAGGTACGTCTTGATGCCTGCTGCTGCCAGATCGAGAGATGCCTGCATACCGGCGATCCCTGCACCGACAACCATCGCGGCCTTTTCGACGGGCACAGACTTCGGATAGAGATCCTGAAGGAGTGCTGCTTTTGCAACGGCAATCCGGACCGCGTCCTTTGCCTTTGAGGTTGCTCCCTCGCGGTCATGCATGTGCACCCATGAGTTCTGGTCACGGATGTTTGCCATCTCGAACCGGAATGGGTTTAATCCGCCTTCCTTTGTGGCCATTCTGAATGTCGGCTCGTGAAGACGCGGTGTGCATGCTGCGACGACAATACCGGTCAGTTTCTGGTCCTTGATTGCCTTTTCAATCTTGCCCTGACCGGGCGTTGAGCACATGTACTGGTAATCATCCGCCCATGCAACTTCGGGCAGTGTTTTTGCGTACTCTTCAACCGCTTTGACATCCAGTGAACCGGCAATGTTGGTACCACAGTGGCAGATAAAGACCCCGATGCGTGGTTTCTGTGTGGTGGTGACGCCGGGTGCTGCGGTAGCTTTTACCGTCGGTGCGGGAGCCTGCGTTTTGGCTTCCTGTTTCACGGGAGCCGCCTTCTTGGTTTCGGTCTTTTTGGTAGTTGCTTTTTTCTTTTCAACCATGTTACCCACCTCACAGCACCTTCTGCAGGAACGGCTCGCAGCTGATTGCATGGAGATCCAACCCGAGGTCCTGCGGGCTCATTCCCTGTGCCAGTCCAAGTAATTCACAGTAATGCAACACCGGAAGATCATAACTGACACCGAACTTCTCCTTGATCTCGATCTGGCCGCGGTCAAACTGGAGCTGGCAGAACGGGCAGATATTGGCAACCGCGTCCGCTTGAACTTCTTTAATGTTGATCAGTTTCTCGTTGGTGATATCCAGCGAGTGAACAATGTCGTATCCACGGACACCGCCGCCGGCACCGCAGCACTGCATCTTATTGCGGTATTCAACTGGTGTTGCACCGATTGCAGCGATCAGTTCCTCCATCCAGACCGGGTGTTCTGTGTCGAGCATAACCGTCTTTTCAAAATCCCTGTCTTTGTGAGGCTTGGTGAGGTGGCAGCCATAGTGGGATGCGATGCGTGCACCTGTTAATGGGGTTACCACACTGTCCTTTAGCTTGCTGACACCTACAAATCTATCATTATACATGAGTTCTGCGATATGGTAGACATTGCAGGTGCCCTTGTATTCCATATCGACCTCTTTTAAGACCTCATTCACACCATCGCGGAGATCCTGGTTGTGCTTGAGCTTGTGATTGACTTCCCAGATAGACTTGTAGCAGCCGTTACAGAGCAGGGCAATGTCCATCTTCATCTGTTCGGCAAGCACCAGGTTCCGTGCCGCCATTGCATACCAGACATTGAGATCGATAGCGCCAAATGCTCCGGGAGCCGGGCAGCAGCTCGCACCCTTGAGGGGAACGAGATCAATACCCAGTTTCTTACAGGTCTTGATTGCTGCCGATTCACATCCCGGGTACCGGTTCGGCGCAATACAGCCCAGGTAGAATGCGAACGTGTAGTTTGCTTTGGATTCTGACATGCTCTCTTACCCCTCCCGTTCCTTGATGATCCGGTCGGCATTTGCCTTGAGATTGTAGTGGTCAATGATCTTCCTGATACCGGGCATGTATTCTGGATACATGTGGGTGGTCGGCGGGTCACGGGTGAGTCCGAGTTTCTCCCGGGCTGCACGGTTGACATCGTTGTTTGGCACACCGTGCCCTGAGCTGTAGATCGCTGTCACTGTCTTGAGGAAGTTCACCGGCACGATATCGCGGGTGAATGCCAGGTTCCTCATTGCCATGATAACGTCCGTAGGTGCAATGTCACGTGGGCACCGATCGGTGCAGCTGTAACAGGTGGTGCAGAGCCAGAGATCGGGATCGGTCAATGCCTCGTTCTCGAGTCCGAGTACTGCCCTCCGCATAAACTTGCGGATTCGGTAGGTGCTTCGGGGTGCCGACGGGCACGAGCCGGTGCAGGTACCACACTGGTAGCACATGTGGGCAATCGTGCGTGAAATGCCCTCAACCCGTTTTGTAAAATCGGGTGTCGAGTCCTCACGATAAAACCGCTGATCGTGGAGTTTCTTCTCCAGCGCTTCCGGGTAACCTTTTGTTTTTGCCATGCTCCTCCTCCCTCACGCCTTCTCCATCATTTTCAGTCCGACCTGTCCGGCAATACTTTCCTGCACCTTCGAGGTTCTCTTCCTGCAGAGTTTCTCCTTGATCTTCTTGAAGAGATCCGTCTCCGTGCCTTTCATACGGATACCGGTCCGCTGGAGGACAATGATGTCCTCACCCGGGCAGGCATTCACGCAGGCACCGCAGAGAATACAGTAATCCTTGTTGACCGCAATGGTGGCTTCGATATTGTGCCCCATTTCGGCTGCGGGCTTCTCGCTGGGGAGATAAATCGCATTTGCCGGGCAGATCTCTGCACAGGTTGAACAGCCGCCGGGGCATTTCTCAGAGTGGAACTCGATATCGCCTTCGAAAATTTTCTCCACGGTGATTGCTTCAGTCGGGCAGTTCTTCGCGCACCAGGTACAGGTACAGCAGTTATCCTTCTCAATTGTGACCTTGCCGTCGACTTTGTCGGAGATGACTTCGCGTTCGACGGTAATGCACTCCTCGGGGCAGGCCTCTACGCACACCTTGCAGGCATTGCATTTTGCCTCGTCCCAGACAACCTCGCCTTCGACTTTGCCGACTTCTGCGGTGAACTCCTTGTGTTTCACCGTGAGCGCCGGGCAGAGTGCACCGCACAGACCGCAGAGTGAGCATTTCTCCTTGTCTACGGCGAACGTTGTCTTAGTCTTGATTGCCGTGTGGCGTTCTTTTGCGCCGGCAACCGGGCCCTTGTATGTTCCTTCGTAGGCAGGAACGTTTCGATCAATGGCGTCACGCGGGCAGACCTCTTCACAGACCGTGCACCTGACACACTTTTCGTCGTCAATCTCTGCCTTCATGTCATACTGCGGGAATCCTTCTTTCTCAATAATGGGAAGCCGCTCCTGATTGTCTACCTTCAGAGTCAATGCATTGAACGGGCACATAATGACGCAGACACCGCAGTACGAGCACTTGGTCTCGTCTACATCGATAGGTGTTGCGTAATTGATAGCACCACGGCGGGATGCACCGACAAGTCCGAGGACGATAGCTTCCTCAGGACATGCTTCGGTACAGATACCGCATCCTGTGCAGGTCTCTGAATTAAGAATCAGGTTGTTCACGCTCTGAAGGAGGCGCTGCTCCATCACAACGTTGACACCATCCCTCTTTTTCGAAAACTTTGGAAACAATGCCATGAAATAACCCTCACGCTGTTCTTTTATTGCACTTTTGCCACTGCTCTGGTTTCCCAGGGCCCTGTCAGCCTGATTATATCATGCGGACACGCTTGGACGCAAACGCCGCACCCGGCGCAGAGTTCACCCTTGAAGTTAAGGACACTGGATTTACCGTCCCTGACTTTGTAGATCTTTTCGGTTGAGTGGAGATCTACTGTGTGAAGTTCAAGCGCGTCCACAGGACATGCAACAACACAATTGTTACAGCCGGTACAATGTTCCCTGTTAATATGCACTGCAAATGCCATGGGTCCACGCACCAGCTATGATCGATTCCAAAATCGATTATCAAAAGAGTGGTGGAAGAATCTAGATAAATGTTCTGAAATCTATCGCGGTAAACCTGCTAATTATTCATTTTTTTCAATGTTTCTTTATATGCTTCCTGACCGTGTTAAACTGATGTGGTATACTTTCCGTTCATGTTCCGGTGCGCTCTAAATGTGCAGGATTAAATAAGAAAATTTATTCAGTAATAATCAAGGTACTTTGGTATACCGGAGGTTATGTTATAATGGAAATCAACGGCGTTACAATCGACAACACCTACGCAGAAGCATTCCCGACCTGGGTCTGCCGGGTGATTATTACGGCAGTGACTAAAGACTGGGCACTTAAGGCAGCGACCGAGGCAACCGGGTTTGCGACATCAGCTATCGGATGCCCGTGTGAAGCAGGTATCGAGAGCGTTCTTTCCGGCAGCGAGACCCCTGACGGAAGGCCGGGTGTTGCAATTCTTATCTGTGCAAGCAAGAAGAAGCTCAAAGAACAGGTCGTGGAACGGCTTGCCGAGTGCGTCCTGACTGCACCGACAACGGCGGTTTTCAACGGTATCACTGAGGCAGAAGAGAAGATCCCGGTGAAACTTCACTTCTTTGGCGACGGGTACGAGTACCAGAAGGAAGTTGGCGGAAGGAAGTGCTGGGCTATCCCGATCATGAATGGAGAGTATATCGGGGAAGAGGAATTCGGCATCGTTAAGGGTGTTGCCGGTGGTAACTTCTTTATCATGGGCGAGAACCAGATGGCAGCCCTGATGGGTGCCCAGGTGGCATCGGATGCGATTGCCGGGGTTAAGGGCGTCATTACGAGTTTCCCGGGTGGGGTTGTGGCGAGCGGCTCGAAGGTTGGCAGCCTGAAATACAAGTTCATGGTTGCAACGACGAACGAGAAGTACTGCCCAACGCTCCGAGAGAAGGTGGCAGACAGCAAGGTTCCTGCCGGCATCAAGGCAGTCTACGAGATTGTCATCGATGGTGTTGACGAGAAGAGCGTTGCTGCTGCGATGGGTGCCGGTATCAAGGCAGCAGTTCAGGTACCGGGCGTGAAGTTTATCTCGGCCGGTAACTTCGGTGGCAGCCTCGGACCCTTCAAACTGGAACTTGAAAAGGTTCTTTAAATTCTTTTTTTTGCAAAAATTTTTGCAGTCATGGAATTCTATAAATATTGTTATTGCCGAATAGTTTGTTAACGAAAATTTCGGCGATAACATGATCACGCTTACACCCGATGACGTGAAGCAGCGGTTCGGCTCGCTCTTCTCAAAAAAATTCCTGGTTATGGTTGACGAAAAGGCAGGTCTCGCAGAGATTCTTGAGCAGTGTCGGGCCCGTGGCACGATTGAGTGGGATGCAATGAACCGGCGTCGCGCCGGTGGGGCAGTGGCTACCTGTGCGGTCGAGGGCAGCACGATGACGATACAAGCCCGTCTCGGCCATCATAAGGTTAATTTCGGGGCAGCTGCCGATACGATTGGCGGCCAGGCACTGGAAGCGGTGGAAGTAAGCGGTGACGAGGTGATCACGACGTGGGCTGGAATCGCCGGCGCCGGTGTCGGTGTTGCTGCATGCCTCCCGCAGGCACCGGGGGTCATCCGCGCTGAATACCCATCAGAGGATGACCTTAAGATAGGCGGAGCCCGGACGAATCATGTCCGGATTATTTCTCCCCTGTACGAGAAGATCTCGTTTGGTATCGATGATACGGATACCAAGCAGGAAGGTGCCACCTGGGTCATGGCCCTCAAGTGTGCAGAGGCATGCCACATCGAAGGTGTGGAATTCCTGAATATGCGTCTTGTCCAGCTCAACCCGGCAGTCCCCAACAAGACGACAAACTGTGTCGGTTCCGCCCTCAACTTTGCCGCCCGCCCCGGCAGCATCCAGGCGCTTCGGGAGTTTGTCTGTACCTTTGTTGAGGAACACACGTTCTCAAAGGATACCGGCATCGCATTCTCCCGGGGTATCGGGACCGGGAAGGATTCTCCTGTACTAAAGGCCATAAAAACCGAAATTCTGACCGTCGAGAAAGCAGAGGATGAGGCAAAACGGCTCGGTATCGAGTATATCGACCACAACGGGCGGAAGGGAAGGATCGGTGCGCTCGGGGCGGTACTCTGGGCTGATCGGGGAATCGAGGCAGCCGGTCTGTATGGCGAGCATCTCTGATCCGTATATTATCAGGTACCCGCAGATCGTGGCAATAGCGGACGAGAGCGCAGGCAGGGTCGAGCTGATCGAGTTCTTCGATTGCGTGGGCGGGGCGATGTGGACGCAGCACCATTACCGAAAGAGCCCGCTTGTCGGGAGTGTCAGATGCGTGGGATCGACGACCCGTTTCCTGCTCCATCCCGGTGCCGTGGATCTGGCACTTGAAGGCTCCCGTTTCCCCGCCGGGATCTCCGGGCTATCCGTAACAGAACACGAAATCGCGGTTACCTATATCGGCATGGGCGGCGGCGGCGTAGGCGCGACTTCCTGTCGGGCGGCGGCACGGGGCGTTCTGCGCGAACACTGCGATCCCGCCGGTGGTGGAAAAGTGGCAGGAGCGACGCTCTGGCTTCCCCGGCGGCAACGGGTGCTGATCGGCGTTGACGATACCGATACCAGCGAGGAGGGAGCCACATGGACGCTGGTGCACAATATCGCAAAGGCTGTAGAGGACGAGCAGTCCGTCTACCTCTCGCACACGATTGTCCAGCTCTATCCTGTAGCGTACCGGACGAAGAACTGCGTGAGCCTGGTTGTAGAGTTTGCCACGACCGAACCGGAACGCCTTACGGAGCGGTTCCGCGAGCTGCTTGAAAAATACACCCTTTCACAGAAGACCGGGATGGCGGTCTATACCGGTTTTGCCCCCTCTGCGGCCCTCCTTGAGTACGGGAGGAAGGTGAAACGAGGGGAAGTGGAATCCGGTCTTGTAACGTCACTTGACGACCCCCATCTTCGTTTAATCCTGAACGGGCGGGGAATCACCGGAGCGGTGGCGGCCCTGCCGTTTTACACACAATACGAGGAGGCGCTGGAACTATGCAGTGGAAAGACCTGAAAGCCAGCCTGCTTGCAGCAGGATCGGCCCGGATGAGCGGCGAACCAGCGGACGATTTTATTGCGAAATCGACCGCAGGTCCGGGTGCAGGGGGAAAAGGTTCGGTTTTCTTTTCCATGGGCAGCCACCGGGTCAAGCTTGCAGTTAATCCAGCCTCTCAAATCGAGATTGCCCACCGGGGGGGCGGTGTTGCCGACCTGTATTTTGAGGATCAGCAGATCCCCGGCAGGCTCATTCAGCCGGGGCTTCACTGCCCGGATCAGGCATTTATCACGGTAACTGAGTGCTGCATCTTTTCCTGTCGGTACTGCCCGGTTCCTCGACTATCCGGGAAACGCAAGACCATTGAAGAGATCATGAATCTCGTTGAGTCGGTCCGGCACCGGGTCAGCGCGATCTCACTCACGAGCGGTGTTGCCGGGAGTATTGAGGATGAAGAGGCCTATGTCTGTGAAGTGATCAGGCACCTCTCTTTCTTTGACCTGCCCATCGGAGTTTCCATCTACCCGACCGATAAGACCCCGGACAAACTCTTTGCTCTCGGAGTAGCAGAGGTGAAATTCAATATCGAGGCCGCGACGCCGGAACTGTTTTCTGAGATGTGTCCCGGTCTCGATTATGAACGGCTCTGGCGGGTGCTCGACCGGTCTGTTGAACTTTTCGGGAAGGGCCGGGTTTTTTCCAATGTCATCATCGGGCTTGGGGAGACCGACGCTGAACTGGAGGCCTGTATCAACAAGCTCACAGCCCATGGTGTCATCCCGGTTCTGCGCCCGCTCAACCCGGTTGCCGGGCTTACCGGCACTCCCCGTCCGTCAGCGGACCGGCTCAAAACGATCTATGCCCTGCATGCCCGGGCGATTGCCGCTACAGGACTTGACCCCCTGGTAGCGCGTACGATGTGCACGAACTGTGCAGGGTGCGATCTCGTGCCCGGGAGGGACGAATGAAGGGCGTAGAGGCTCTTGCCCGGGCGATCTGTGCCGCTACCGACCGTCAGTACACGGT
>Ga0172381_10007272_pt1 | contig 10973 bp, 18 predicted proteins | sample Leawel6488metaG_FD_119754 | JGI IMG/M metagenome (GOLD analysis project Ga0172381, IMG submission 119754) | Leachate microbial communities from a municipal landfill in Southern Ontario, Canada - Leachate well 64-88 metaG | ecosystem: Engineered > Solid waste > Landfill > Unclassified | place... | reverse complement strand
GCGGCCCCGTTAACCAACGGTGCGGTGCGCCGGGCCGGGGCGGTCTACTCGCGGGGCGGCGTGCCCCAGGTCGATGACTGGCGCAAGGCAAAAAGCCCCGCCGGTGAGGGCGGGGCTCGCAAAACTGTAGTGGTGAAGACGCTATTATCTCGGTTAGGCAGCCTACCACAAACCTACCTTTTTGTCAAGGCCTTTCCGCGTCGGCGTCACACACCCTTGCCCAGTAGCTCCGCTACCGCCTCGCACTCCGCCAGGCACTTATCGCGCTGCCCCATAGCCAGCAGCCCCAGAGCGCGACCGGCGCGGATGCACAGGGTGGCGCGTTTGGCCTTCGTGGCGTCGATCGGGAGCCCGCCCCAGTCGGTACCCTCCAGTGGCTTGCCGGGTCCGTCGGGATAATCCCCCAAGCCTGCTATAATGGCGTTCAGGTGGTCAGCGATGATCACCAGCATGTACGCGGCGCGGAACAGTGGCTTGTCCTGCGGGTAGTCGTGAGCTACCCGGTGCATCAGGCGGGCCACTGACCGCGTCTCCTTGAGGCGCAGCTCCCGCAAGCGCGGGTCGACGTAGGCTTTGCGCGTGGTACCGACGAGTCGCACTTCTCCATCCATTGCCTCCATGGGCGGGCCTCCTGTGGCGCGGTAGTTAGTGCGGGTGCAGTCAGTCGCAGGGGCAGCGGCTATCACAGGGCGCGCGCCCTTGGCGCAGCGCCGTAACCTCCCTCTCAAGCTCCTCATAGGTCGGCTTGCCCACGAGCTCGCAGAAGATGTCGAGTTCCGAACGGTCCTCGACCTGAGCCAATGCACCCAGCGCATCGCGCATGCGCAGGTGGTAGTCGGTGCGGCCGGCCCGTGGCATCCAGAATGCACAACTGTCCCAGCCCTTCGAGCCCTTGCTGGCGTAGCCTTCGGACCTGAAGACCCACCCGTGCGCCTGTAGGTACTCCGTAAGCTGCTCCGGGGTGATCTCCCGCAGGGCCTCGCTGTCAGTGATTGTCGCTCTGATCGTCACGCGCCAGCACCTCCTCCACGTCGATGCGCTCCACGGCCAGATACGCCTGCGCGACGCGCCGTCTCCTTCCAGGTCTGCTCAGACATTCTGCTTAGCCTCCGCGTTGACCGTGATGTCCACCCGGTCCGGGCCATCATCGACGTAGGCATAGGCCACGTCGAAGGGGGAGTTCACGTAGACTTCGCCCTCGATAGCCTTCACGATCGACCGCACCGGAGCCCGCAGGAACTCTCCGTGCAGATCCGCTCCCAGGGTGACATTGGAGAGTTCCAGCGTGTCCGCCATCGGGCTTCTGACCAGCAAGCGGCTGCCGGCCCAGTCCAGAATCCTGAATCCCATAGCCTCGAGCAAGGGCCGCACCTCGACGGTGACGGCGCCAACCGTGCCGTCCAGCCAGGCATAGCACGGGATGCGCTTGCCGTTGAGGTAGACCTTGGTCGCGTAGGACGGTGCCCAGGCGGCATACCGCTCGAGGATGTCTTTGCGCTCGGCGGCCGTCGGCGCCAGCTTGCCCGTCAGCTTGGCGTGCCCCACGAGGCCGTTGAGCCCGCGCGTGTAGTCCACGATCTGGGTCCGGGGGCCGGAGAGGATGGTGACGCGGCCCTTCGTGTCCTTGAGCCCGACGTGAACGCAGTGGATGTGACGGTTGTTCAGCCAGTCGCGGTAGAAGGGCAGGAGGCCGGCGGCGACTGCGCGGCTCTTCCAGGCTGTGGTCCGGTACCCCGCATCCCACTCAAGGTCCACGCAGGAAGAGAACTTGCGGCCCTTGTAGTAACCCTCGGCAGCGTGATACCCGGCGGACGCCGGGGCACTTCCCCATGCCTGCGTCACATCGCCGTCCGGCACTCCGAGCTGCTGGAGCACCTCCTGCGTCAGTGGATGCAGCGACTTGTAACCGTTCGCCATTGCGTCAGTCCTTTCCGGGCCTCAGCCCTGTTAGTCGCCGTCCTTGACGATCCGATACTGGCCCCCAAGTGCCTTCTGCAGCTTCCGCAGGCAGTCGCTGCACATATGTGCTCCCTCGGGAAGGATGTGCTCTACATCCCCACACAGGCCGCTGATTCTCACATCGCAGCAAGTAAAGCCGGAACCACCCCCGTACACGTGCCACATATGCGAGCGTATTGGTCGGAAGAAATACACGCCGCCGTCGAACTCCGCGTCCGGCATTTCCACTCACCTCTCCGATGTTGGTCCTCAGCCCGTTACTTGCCTACTCTGATGATCTCGTATGCCGTGCCCAGGGCATTGTCCAGCTTCCGCAGGCAGTTGCTGCAGATCCGCTCGCCCTCGGGGATGGCAAGGGTGTCGTCCCCAACCGTGTCCATCATGTTCTGCCCGCACAGGGTGTAGGGGCTGTGATGGATATTCTGTACGTGCCATACCCGCGATCCCTCGATCTTGTAGAAACTGATGCCACCATCGACCGTTGCCTTCTTCTGCTTTGCCACCGTCGATCACCTCGCTTGCGTTTTGCCGGAGCCTACGCCCCGGTTTGCGTCATGTCCTCACTGGGATAGAACCCCAGTCTCATGCGCACGCGGAAACCGCTATCGCCTGGGCCAACTCTTCGCCCGTCTCTATCATCTCCAGCACCTCGCGGGCCGCCTGGGTTGATGGGGAGTCATCATCCTCGGGCAGGTCCTTCAGCGTGAAGCCGAGGCACATCTCTACATCCAGACCGCAAGCCTCCAGTTTCCTAGCAACATCGAGAGCTTCGAGGAACAATCGAGGAGCGCCTACGCCAAGCCGAAAGCGACCTTCGGCGGATTGGCGCAACACGAACCCTGTTCCGTCACGCTCCTCCACATCTCCAGATGCGCATCGCCGCAGAGTGGTATTCCTAAGGGTCACACCTACGGCTGTAGTAGCATTGATCCTGATCTCCATGACACTCTTCCTCTCTCCGGGGAACTCAAGTTCCCGCGAACGTGTGTCCTGCTGCGCACCACCAGCCCCACGCTCGCCGTTCAGGGTGCTTTCCGGGGGTCTGGTGCGGAACGGGGGTCTGAAACGCTCACAGGCGCTTACAATCGCGCTTTCTGCCGGCCTGCAGTGTCATCCGCAGTTGCTCCGCCTTCTCGCCGCGCCGCACCAACCGCCACGCCGCCAGGCCAATCCCGATCGCATCGGCTTCGTCACTCCGAACTTCCAGCCCGTACCGCCGCTGGACCACCTCCACGACCCGGCGCTTCACATCTGCGCGCCCCAGTCTGCAACTCACGCCCAGGGCCGCCTGCCGCTGCGCCGGTGCCACCTGCGCCACTGCCTGCGAGGGCAACACCTCCAGCAGCCGCTGCTCGATAGCCGACCGCAGTGCCGCCAGCCGCAGGCCCACGCGCTTGTCCAGGTGCCCGGTGTACTGGTTTTCAATGCCGACCGCCTCCGCGCCGTAGCTGCGCGCCCAGGTCTCGCACTGCTCAGCTATCTCCCGGCAGCGATCCTGGTCGGACAGGTGTGCCGGCGTCTTGAGGGCCCCGGTAGCTACCACGCGCTCCGTCCCCGGTATGTCGCCACAGTGCAGCACGGCCAATCCAGTGCGCGTGTACGAGGGGTCGATGCCAAGGACTATCACTGGTCGCCCTCCTGCAAAGCTTCGACCAGGAGGCCCGGAACTTCGGACAGGTGGTGCGCCTCTATCGTGGCCGAGCGGCCATCGTAGGTGCGGCCCCAGGAGATCACGCGGCCATCATCATCGAAGCCGAGGTATAGACGCCTCAGGGCCTCGCCTCGTCGGGCGCACTCTATCTGCACCCGTGCCACCGTCACGCCCAATTGCCGCTGCGCCGCATCATCCAGCTTGTTGTTCGCCCTTTTGGAGCGGAACCGGAACCGGAACCTCATTACGCCGCCTCCTGTGTCTGACATTCACTCCCCCAAGCGCACCACTGCGCAGCGGCGTTCGCTGGGTTGTTTGAGTAGCCCGATGGCCTCTTCCTCGCCCACCACCCGCACCAATTCCCCGCCTTCCACGACCGCGAAGTGGATTGCGCTAAGTGGGCTAAATCCCATCGCCCGCAGAGTCAGCACGGCCCTCTTGAGGGCGGCAAAACTCAACACCTGGCGCAAGGCTGTGAGCATCCGAAGCTCGCGGAGTTGCTTTGGTCCTATATGCCACTCATGCCGCTGCGGGCCACCACCCTCGGCCACCACAAGACCTTGCTGCACCCACCGGGCCGCTGTTGGGTAGGGCAAGCCAGGAATTGGATATTCATCAAGAGCGGTTTTCAGATCCATCAAGCTGCCGCCTCCTGTGCCTGCAGCGCCGCGGTCATGGTCTCTATCGCCGCGTAGGCCGCCTTGAGCACTACCAGCATGTGCGCATCGCCCTCCAGCCCCAGCACCGCCGCCAGCTTGTCCCGCGCCTCGATCATTTCATCCGCCTTGCGGTCCATGTTTCCGAGCGCCGCGGTCATCGACAGGTCATTCCCGGCGTGGTCCTCCATCAGGCCGATGGCGAAGCGCAGGTCACTCTGCGCCTCGCGGTTGCCGGTCCTCTCCAGTAGTCGCTTCAGCGCCCTAATCGCCGGCTCGAGCGGATGTCGATACTCCGCGATAGTGCATCGCCTCCAGATAGTCCCTCTCACAGTCATAGAGCCGGTAGTGGCTGAAGGCCCCGTAGCAGGTCGCCAGCCCGAAGGGCGCATCGTCACGGGCCGCCTCGCACAGGATATCCACCCGCGGGCTTTGCAGCCGCTCGTGCAGGCCCATCTGCGCCTCGCCCCGGTTCACGTGCAGCGCCAAGGTGCAGTTGTCGCGCCAGGCCGTCGCGCCTTTCTCGGCGAAGCTGCCGTCGGGGCGCTTTGTCACCTGCGACGGGACCACGATCGGCGCATCGATCTCATTCGCCAGGAGCTGCAGTCGCTCGGCAATGTTGGCATACTGGCGTTCCGCGTTGCTGCCGTCGCCCCCGGTGATCAGTTGCCCGTAGTCGATCAGCACGCCCAGCAGCGGCCCGCGCATCCGGGCATTTCGGATCTCCGCCTCAATCCGGGCGATGTCGGGGCAGGTGTCCGTCACCTGCAGCGGCAATTCCGGGAGCAGCCCAAGCGCCTCCGCGATAGCCTCCCGGTTGTCACCGTTGGACATCGCGTAGCCACCCGGCTTCAGCAATGAGCTCGGCACCCGCGACTGCCACGAAACAAAGCGCCGCAGGAATGCCTCTTTGCTGCCCTCCAACACGAAGGCCAGCAGTTGCCCCGCCTCCGACTGCCCCCGGAAGGCCATGGCGGTCTGCCAGACCATCTGCCCGCAGAGGGTGGTCTTGCCGAACTTCGTCTGCCCCTTCACGAGCACCAGTCGCTGCGAGTACAGACCCTGGAGCGGTCCGTCCAGCGCCGCTAACCCGGTGCGCAGGCCATACACGCCCGGCGGCCGCTTCCGCTCCGCATCGATCCACTGGGTCACCGCGCAGGCGACAGAGGCTACCTCCTGCAGCTTCGTGCCCAGGGACTGGTCGTGGGCGATTTCGGTGATGCGCGCCTGCGCCATGCCGATTGCGCCGGCGGCATCGCCGGGTTCGCGGTCGATCTGCTCCACGATCTGCAGCGCCGCCACGCGCAGGTCGCGCACCCGGCGCAGGTCCCGCAGCTTCGCCCCCAATTCACGCGCGAAATGCGCCCCACGAGCATCCGCCCAGCTCGCCCAGTCGTGCACTATCGCCCGCAGATACTCCACACCACCACAGGACTCCAGCAGGTTCTCGGTGCGCAGGCCACTCTGCGCCGTGCTCTCATGCATATGCGCAGCCAGAGTGCCGAGGGTCACGTCCGTGGGGGCCTCGCGGTAGAGCGCGAGCATCCCGCCGAAGATGCGCTGGTGTGCCATGCGGTAGAAGTCGGCAGCCTGCAGGTTGCCGGCGGCCCAGGACATCGCCTCGGGTTGGCAGAGGCACCACGCAAGGATCTGCTGCTCCAGCACATCGTCAGACGGCGGTCCCAATTCGCTGAGCTCCACTGCGTGATGCCTCCTCTCGTTTCGCATCTGCCTCCATCTGCGCCACATCCAACTCCGTCAGTTGCCCTTGCGGGGGCAGGCGACCACGACCGTTCCCGTTGCCACCGCCAGGGCGCACCCAGTGCTTCGTGCAGCCCCGCGCATATTCGGCGGTGTAGACCTGCTTCTCGCAGGCCACCCCACAGCAGGCACGCCAACACTCCGGCCCATGCTCAGCGAGCTCGCGGGCGTATATCTCCGCCTGAGACTTCTGCTGGAGCAGCGTCAAGGGTTTGCCTTTGGCGAGTTCCTGTCCGGCAAGCATGGTGTCCAGGAGTTTGCGGTCGGGGTCGGAGAGTGCAGCGAGGGCGGCGTCAAGCTGTTCAGTCTGTTGTCGTAGCCGGTCGGCGTCGCGCTTTGCTTTGGCGGCTTGCTGTTGCTGTTTCTGCTCAGCAGGATCGAGGGAGGATGTGCAATCGGCGGCGTCGTTTTCGCCGATTTGCACAAGATCCTTATCCTTTCTTTCTATATCTTTAACACCTATATATAAGGACCGGTTAGCACGTCCTAACCGGTTACTGGTCACTACGTCCTGTCCGGTTAGTGCGTCCTTACCGGTTACCACGTCCTGTCCGGTTGCGCGGGTCCCGTGGCGCTGCGCCCAGGAGCCTGTTACCCGGCGGGGTATCCAGTTCCGATAGTCCTTTTGGACGCGGTATCGGCCAGCGCAGGTGGGGCCGGTTCCTGGTTCCCATTCGACCAGGTTCAGGTAAGCTGCTTCCTCGCGTAGTTGCTTCACGCGCACCACGGATACGCCCAATAGCTCACAGAGGCGCGGCACGGTGATCTCGCGCCAGGTCTCTCCCCACCCCCAGGTCTCACGGGCGACCGCGAACACAAACTCCTTGAGGGCACCCGGATAGTCGGCGCGGATGAACTCCTCCAACCACTCGGTTGAGAACCGCACGTACCCGTTTTCGAGCTGAGGAGTCGCCTCCTTGCCCTCAATATCATCGGCCATGGCCTGTCTCCTGTCCGCGTCGGTGCGGTAGTGCTACGCAGCCTTCTCCGCAGGGGCCTCCATCGGCCAGCCCGGAACCGGAATCACGTGCACGTGCCCCAGGTGCTCCAGCGCATAGGGCGACGGGGCCGGTTTGCCGTAGGTGCTTTCGTAAGCGACTTGCCACCAGTGAGAGAGGAAGAGCTTCACCGCCCAGCGCTCGGCGCGGGCCTCCAGGTGTCCGGCAGGGAGCTTCCCGGTCATGTAGGCGGCCTTCGCGCCGGTGTCGCGGTTGAAGTTCTTCTTCTTGAGCGCGAGGGCGGCTTGCTCGGCGAACTCGCCCGCTTCATTGCGGCGGACTTCCTCGGCCTTGCGCTCGGCGTAGAGGTGCCCGTAGAAGCAGTCATCGCGCCCGTGGAACTTCATGAAGCACTGCCCGGCCTTCCAGCACAGGGTCTTGAGCCCGGCATTCCAAGGGCGCACGGACAAGGCACGGGCGACGTTGGCGCGGGTCGGCTCTTGCGGCGTTCCATCCTTATCCACGATCCGGCGCATAAGTGCTTCGAGCCGCAGGTTTGCGCCTTCGGCGAGGGCCGCCAGAGATGTCGCCGTCAACCTGCCCTTGGCGTCCACCGCCGCGTGCTCGATGCGCCGCGCGGCCTCCTCCCTGCCTATCCACTCCTGCGAGGGGTCCAGCCCGGCAAAACGGTAGATGTGCCCCGGCGTCTGGGCCTTCGCAATGTCGATGTAGGCGAGGAGGCCAGCGGCGATGACCGGCCCGATCCCGACCTGCGACATAGCCCAGCGACCTACCGGGTAGCCTTCGGCGAAGTTGCCGAGGAGGTCTCGCAGGCGGCGCTCCATGGTGGCGTCCTGTGCGACAACCCAGGTCAGGATAGGCATGGCGGCTTCGTCGCCGCGAAGGCCCGCTGCACGCTGGTTGGCAGCCGATTTGCGCATCTCTTGTAGGGCGTAGTAGCAGTCCACCAGGGCGCGGCCCTCGCGTGGGCCGGTGCTGCGTGCCATCTCTCGCAACTCTTTGGTGAGGCGTGCGATCTTGGGCAGGTCGACTTCTTCCAGGTACATCAGGTCAGCAGGTCCCTCTGGCATTCTGTGTGTGGCCTCCTTAGTTTTGGTGGGTCGCTCTGGAAGCTTGGGTTTTCCCTGTGGCTGGCTCGCTCGTTGAGCTTGGGTTGTCGGCTTCCGTGGCTCGCTCCAAGATGGTGGGTTTTCAGTGTGCCTGGCTCGCTCCTGATAAATGGGTTTTCGGTTTCTGTGGCTCGCTCCGGTGGGTTGGGTTTTCAGGAAGGGTGGCTCGCTCCTGCTAAGTGGGTTTTCCTCCTGCGTGGCTCGCTCCGGGTGGCTGGGTTTTCAGCCGCAGTGGCTGTCCGGTAGGCACAAAAAAAGCGACACCTGCTATCCGGGTTGTCCTGTTTCCACCACGAAGCAGGATAGCCCAGCAGGTGCCGCAAAGGTGTCGCTATTATACCGGATATCACCGGGCACGCAAAAACATCCTGCTTCGTGGTGTGCCTGCATTGTACCGCTCCTACCCGCAGTAGTCAAGCCCTTGTCGTGCCTCCGTCCACTTTGTACGCCAGCGTCCTGCACCGCGCACGCTCAGGCATCTCTGACATTCGTGATTCGGATGTTTGGGCCCAGGGCGGCTTCGAGCCTGCGCAGGCAGTTCTTGCAGAGGCGCTGATCGTCTTGCACGCCAAACTCCACCGTCCAGTCATCGAAGGGCTTCCCGCAGATAGTGCTGAAGCGCTCCATTTTGAAGTGCTCCTGCAGGTGCCAGACTTTGGAGCCGGGAGCCTGTACGGCGATTACGGCGACGGGCTTGCAGGGCTTGGTCATTAGTGGTCCTCCTCTCGGTTGGCAGTTGCATCCTCCGGCCACTGCACGTCCTTGGGGTCGCGCCCGGCCAGCAGCGCCCAGCCGTCGGGGCCGAGCAGCGAGCCGCACTCGGAGCAGTAGGTGCCCTCCGCTACCGGGTAGTTGTAGCGTGCTATGAAGTGGTCTTGCATGAGCCAGATGCCCGACACGTGGACATCGCCTTGCAGGCCTCCAGTGTGCCAGGTGCAGCGGCCGCACCCGCACGCGCCGCGCTTGAACTCCGGGATGTCCTCCCCGTACAGCTTGGCGATGTAGTCGGCGGCATCCATCCCGCCCGTGATGTCGATCGGGGGACCATCGAAGAACCTCCTTGGCGAGGGCACCTCCACCTCGTCGGTGGGCAGGTCAAAGTGCTGCAGTACTCGAATCAATACCCGCTGCGCGGTCTGGATCATCAGCGTGTCGGCATTGGCTGCATCATCCGTGTACTGCGCCATGACCCCGGAATTGCTTTTGATGGGCCGAATCTCCGCCGTGCAACAAACACTATTGGGGCCCTCCGCTCCCCAACCGGGCTTGTCGACCTGTTGATCTGTCCGCAACTCAAACTGCGGCATCGGCACCCGCTCGTGCAGCTTGCTCACCACGAGCTCGACCTCTGCGAGGCTAAGCTGGTCAATCGGCTTCACGGGCACTTGGCTCCGCCTCCTCAGCGCACTTGGCCTTCTCCTGCACGCGACGAGCGAGGTAGTCGCGCCAGCACTCAGGGCACCGTGGTGCTATGCAGTGGTGTGTCAACCTGCCACGCGGGCATCCCCCAGTGTTGAGAGACTTGATTGCCTCTTGCAGCAGGGCCTCGGGGTCGGGCGCGCCGCTGACATCAGGCACGTACACAGCCTCGGTTACCATGCCACTGCTGGAAGCAGCTTCCGCCACCGCCTTCCGAATGGCGTAGACTCTGCAGGCGGGATCACTGTCCCCCACCACACCTACCCCGATGCGGCCGCGGGATGCCCAGATACAGGCGACCCAAGCAGCCAGGTCCTCTGACCAGAGCATCTGCAGCTCGCACTTTTCGCGCATTTCCTCGGATAGCGGCCCCTCTACCCATGCAGTTGCCTGCGCCTCGGTGAGTCTGTGTATCGCCACAAGCTCACTCATCGGTCTTCTCCGCATCCTGTCCGTCCGCATCCCGCACATCCAGGCAGAAGCTCACGCGGTGAATATAGAGCGCGTCGAGGCAGTTTTGAAGCGCCTTGCGGGTGGCGGCTGGCTCCTCTTCGGGGGTGTAGTAATCCACACCATCCCACGAGTGGCCGGCAAAATACCGGCCCCAACCCGAGGGCGCATTTCGCGCATCCCTCGCCTCCACCTGAACCCAGTACGCGTCGCCATCCGCATCCGGCCCTTCGCGGAAAAGCCGGAACTCCGGCTTGGGCATGTACTCCGGAAGCTCCTTGAGCAGCGTCCTGACCTGCGCGGGTGCCATAGCGTTGACATCAATGGTCTCGCACCGCTTCGCCTTACTCATCGGTCTTCTCCGCCTCCTTGGCACCTGCATTCTGCAGCGTCACCTCGACGGCCGTCGCATCGTAATGCCGACCGTCGATCGTGACAGTCATTCGGTGACTATTAGAGAAGCCCCCCGGCGAGGGCGAAGGGCCGGGCACGCGCATGGCATCGACCCTCAAGTATGCCAAGTTGGGCAATACCCCATAGAGTGCACTCCGAGCCGCTGCATCGCGAGCCGTCTGTCCCGTTTCATGGCGTGGCCCCCACCCTTCGAGATCAGGCGGGTCGCCGGCGTAGACTGCCGCCCTCAGACGGTCATAGAAGTTCGAGTGGGCTATCTCAAGCCGGCACTTCTGGCCCGTTATCTCGGACAGCGGCCCCTCCACCAAGGCGCGTACCTGGTCTTCAGTCAGTTTGTCAACCTCTACGAGCTTACTCATCGCTCACAGTCGCCTCCTTGGCGCCCCGCCCCTTGCGCTCGCTCCCGTCGGCCTTGCGGCCCAGCGCCTTGTGGTACGCCGCGATGGCCTTCCGCAGTTGGCCGCAGTGTTCGGCTTTGGCTCGTGCGCACTCCAGGTGATTGCTGCGCTCGGACTCGGCCTGCGCCAGCGCCTCCTCGGCCTCCGCCAGCGCGTCCTCGATCACTGCCTGTGCGTTCTCCATTGCCCCCGTCTGC
>Ga0172381_10007271_pt1 | contig 10974 bp, 10 predicted proteins | sample Leawel6488metaG_FD_119754 | JGI IMG/M metagenome (GOLD analysis project Ga0172381, IMG submission 119754) | Leachate microbial communities from a municipal landfill in Southern Ontario, Canada - Leachate well 64-88 metaG | ecosystem: Engineered > Solid waste > Landfill > Unclassified | place... | reverse complement strand
GCTTCCTGGTATTTGAAAACTAGTAAAAAATTAACGTGGTAATTTTTAAGGCAATAAATTATTTGCACTCAGTTCGAACCGCGTTTATATAACTCATAAAACTTAATAATTAAAAAGATGTTAGTGAAACAACAGAATGTTCCGGCGGCTAATCCCCGGAAAAATTTTTCTGGTAATTTGCCAAGACGTAATGAGTCCGAGCAAATACTAGAATTACAATCGATAGCAAAATTAGGTCCGAGCGTGCCAGCTCGACAAAATGTACAATCTAGACAAAACGTACAACCTCGACAAAATATACAACCCCGTCAGGCTATCCAAGCAAAACAAATAAATCAAGCTAAGCGATTCCGTCAGGCCGGGTCGGTTCGGGACAGTCAACCTAAATTATATCGTCCAACGTTTGCTCCGGCAGTATTATCTCCAACGGCAAATTTTAGTGATGCTAGTTTAAAGATATGCCCGCTCGGCGGGCAAGAAGAGGTCGGTCGTAATTGTACCGTTTTTGAATATGGTGACGATATTATCATTTTAGATATGGGAATGCAATTTGCCGACGAGGATATGCCAGGAATTGATTATATTATCCCTAATGTTGCTAATTTACGTGGTAAAGAAAAAAATATTCGTGGTGTTATTTTTAGCCATGGACACCTTGATCATATTGGTGCAGCGCCGATTCTCCTTGAACAACTGGGCAACCCGCCGATAATTGGTCGTAAGTTGACTTTAGCGATGATTAAACATCGTCAAGAAGATTACAAACGAGGAACGGCTAAGAGTTTGAAGATAATAAATATCGATTCCATCGACCAAAAGTTAACTTTAGGAAAATTCAAAATAAGTTTTTTTCAAGTAGAACATTCTATTATTGATGCTATCGGCGTTATTATTTCTACTCCGCATGGGACAGTTATCCATCCCGGAGATTGGACGATTGAAGAAGATCCTCTTGAAGGCAAAGTTGTCAGTTATGAACATTTGTCTAATTTGCCTTCTCCAAAAATATTAATGTTGGAAAGTCTCGGCGTTTCTTATTCTAAGGAAAGGGTGCCAGTCAAAACAACCCAGCATAATTTGGAAATGTTAATCAGCGAAGCTAGAGGACGTGTTATTATTGGGACCTTTGCTTCTCAGCTTGAACGTATTACCCATCTTTTGGCTTACGCGGAAAAAATAGGAAAAAAGGTTGCGCTTGATGGGTATAGTATGAAAATGAATGTAAAGATTGCTCAAGAACTAGGTTATATACCGGCACACAAGAATACAATAATCCCGATTGAAGATGTTCATAAATATCCAGAAAATAAAATATTGGTAATTTGTACCGGTGCCCAAGGAGAAGCTAATGCGGTTTTTTCCCGTATTGTAAATGGTAATCATCATTATATAACGATTAAAAAATCGGATATTGTAATATTTTCATCCTCGGTTATTCCCGGAAATGAACGTTCGGTTCAAAAAGTAAAAGATCAAATTTACCGTTTAAGCGATAACGTTATCCATAGCAGTATTATGGATGTCCATTCCGGCGGGCATGCTAATATTGAAGATATAAAAAAGATTTTACACCAGATTAAACCGGATTATTTTTTGCCAGTTTATGCTAACCATTATATGTTGGTTGAAGCTAAGAAATTAGCTTTACGTGAAGGTTTTCGTGATGATCAGGTTTTTGTTTTGGACAATGGTAATATTATTAAGTTCCAAAAAGATCGTAAACCAATAGTTCTAAAAGAAAAAGCTAATACTGATTATGTTATGGTTGATGGACTTGGTATTGGTGATGTTTCGGAAATTGTTTTGAGGGACAGAAGAATGATGGCCGATGATGGCATGATTGTGGTTATTGCCACTATTGATGCCAAGACAGGCTCAATTATTGGCAACCCAGATTTAATTTCTCGCGGATTTGTCCATATGAAAGAAAATCGAGATTTAATTGAAAAGACGCGCGCGAAAGTTAAAAAAATCGTTAAAGATAAAAATCCAATGACGGCGGCTGACGATGATTATATTAAAAATAAAATCAGAAATGAGATTGGACAGTTTTTATTTAAGGCTACCGAGAGACGCCCGATGGTCTTGCCGGTGATAATCAAAGTCTAAAGATATATTTTCTAATATTAAACGAAAAAATCCCTAAATTCTAGGGATTTTTTGTTGTGTATAAATTGTGTAAAAATATGAAGATAACAGTCTTGACAAGTGTATATACTTGTGATACAATAATTAGTTGTTTAAAAAGAAAAGCATAAATTAAAAGACCGTTTTAAATGGGTCAGGCACGACAAGCATGGGGATTTTCTTGCTAGGATTTTTCCGGCATTGCGCTCGAAAGTGCCTAGAAGAAATTTTCTTGCCTACCCATTTAAGCCGGCCTTTTTTGTTTTCAAAAAAATTATTCGAACATTCTTTCTTTGCCAACAATAACATTTACCTTATCGCTCATTATTCCAATCTCAACGGGTGTTTCAATTTTGAAGACGCCGTCAATAATTAATTTTTCTTGGGGGTTACTTAATTTTAATTTTTTAACGGTTATAATCGATTCATCTTTTTTATGGGTACGAATTAAAATATCAAGTTTACCATCATGAGGATTAGATTTTATTTTTTCGGCTTGATCGCTTAATAGATTTATTATTCTCACTTCCCCTCTCTCGGCTATATTTAAAGTATAGTCGTCGATTTCTATTGTTGTCCCGGCACTTTGGATAGAAGCTTGATTTAAAAAATAATAATTACCAACAAGACCCAAATCTATTTTTTCTATTCGTCTGGCTAAAAGAATATTACAAGCTTCATCGACATTTTTTATACCAAAAGAAGAAGCAATTGAGTTATCATCGCCGATAGGCACTAAACCCAACAGAGTCTTTTTTTGGAAATCGCCATATATTTCGGTATCAATAATGGCGCCGATAATTTTGTTTATCGTCTGGTTATTGCCGACAGCAATAATTGTTTTTGCACCCAACTTTATTTCGTTTTGGATAGTTGCCTTTATATTTTTTATTCCCCCAAGGCGAATTATTTTCCCGTTCAAACCAAGATCTGTTAAGCGAATTTCCAAACGATTAATTACCCGGTTGTATTTGGGTTTATTTAAATACTCATCGTAAATGTAGACGTACATAGAGTTCTAGAAAACATCTTATTTTTCTTCTATACTTTCTTTCTCTGCTTCTACTTTTTTATTTTCATTACGGCGACGTTCTTCGGCTAACATTAACAATTGGCCATTTATTATTGCGCCTTTTTCAATTGATAATTCATTGTATTGGATGTCGCCAAAAATTCTGGCAGTGCTGCCTAAAGCCAGATATCCTTTTGTCTTGATGTTGCCTCTTACTTCCCCATTTATGATTGTGTCCCGGGATTCAATATTGGCAACCACTTTAGCCTTTCCCCCGATAAAGAGATTGGCATCAGTTTTGAGGGAACCCTCTAATGAACCTTCAATGATAATATCTCCTTGTCCCTGGAAGTTCCCTTTAACTTTTATTGATGCGCCGATTATTGTTTCCGCGTCTTTAAATTTTTCTAAACGTGTTTCTTTATTAAACATAAAGTTTTTATAAAAAAGTAATTAATAAAGTAATTAATGAGGATAATTTATGCTTATATTTTAGGCTAGTTTTAAACGCTTGTCAAAGAAAAAAATTGAAATAATCAAAGGCTTGGAGTAGAATTAAAAAGACGATAACTATGTTCCCTTAGTTTAACGGATAAAACAAGAACCTCCTAAGTTCTAGATCCAGGTTCAATTCCTGGAGGGGACACAATTTTTTTATTTTAGCTAATATTAGTATTTTATTAGTTAATATTGACAAATATTAATAATTATTGTCTAATTTATCGCCTATTGACATTACTTCCCTTTTTGCTATAATTTTAGGGTAGTTTAGAACAATTAGCTATTCAATGTTCCTTGAGGAACATTTTAATTATAAATTATAAAGGGCCATTAGCTCAGTTGGCTAGAGCGCTTCCATGGCATGGAAGAGGTCAAGGGTTCAAGTCCCTTATGGTCCACAATTTAAAAGACCTCACCTGCGTGAGGTCTTTTAAATTTGCTGATTCGGAATAAGGGACTTGAATGCCGGAGGCGATGTGCACTTGTGCACCGCCGAGGCCGGGTCGGGGCGCTTAGTGAGCGAAGTTCGCGATTTTAGCGAACGAGCGAGACTTAGCGACCGTGACCAAGTCCCTTATTGTGATTGATGAGACTTGAACTAGCTGGAAGCGAGACGCGAGCGACGGCGGGAGCCGGAACGAGCGGACGAGCGTCGGACGATATGCCGGGGGCATATCGGACGCCAACTCTGGACGAGTGAAGCTGCCGCACTTCTGGCGGCAGCAAGGGAGAGAATCTCCCATGATTAACAATTTAAAATATTTCATTTACGTGAGGTTTTTTTAAAATTTGTTGATCATAAATAATGAATTTGGATGTCTGAGGTGATGTACATTTGTGCGCACTTTGGCAGAGTTGGAATGTTCAGTGATGGAAGTTTATAGTTTTAGCAAACTGGTGGGTGAACATCGAATGACGCTCTTATGAAAGCTTAGTTTTTTCTAAAGGATAAATTAATATAAACGAATAAAAAATTTATAATATAATATAATATAATTTATTTCATATAAAAATATTATTCAGTTGTGATTGTTCCTCAAAGAACAATTTAAAAGGAACAATTGAAATAATTTAAAAGTATGGTCAAAAGTAATTAACAGGGAAGGGTGATAAGTCTAGAAAAACGTGGACTTATCTTATTATATTGGCTAATATTAAACAAATAGTATACTTTAATAAACTGTGGAAAAGATGTTGGAATGTATATTTTTTGGTTCTAATATTTAATTAAAAATTAATATTGAGATACCCAAATTGCTATATTTTTTTATTTGCTTTTAAGCTTAAAAATAATTATAATTAGAGAGTAATTTATTATTTTAAAACTACTATGTATGATTTAATTATTATTGGTTCTGGCCCGGCCGGGATGACTGCTGGAATATATGCCGTAAGAAGAGAAATGAAGGTTCTTATAATTGGCAAAGAAGTTGGTGGTCAAATGGTTTGGGCTAATGAAATTGAAAATTATCCGGGATTTGAAAAAATTAGCGCTTTTGATCTTATAAATAAGTTTAAACAGCAAACGCTTGATTTTGGTGTCGAGATGAAAAACGATGAAGTGAAGCAGGTTGAAAAAACAAGCGAGGGTAATTTTTTGCTTCATACTAATCGTGAAACATTTGAAGCTAAGACAGTTATTGTTGCTATGGGGCTTTCTCCTCGCCGTTTGGCTGTTAAAGGAGAAATAGAGTTTAATGGCCGTGGTGTTTCCTATTGTGCTAATTGCGATGGCCCATTCTTTAAAAATAAGAGGGTGGCGGTTATTGGCGCCGGTAATTCGGCCCTGGATGCCGCCGAGGTTTTATCTAAAATTGCCAGCCAAGTATATCTTATCCAGCACAACGACAAGTTTAAGGCATTCGATGCTTTAATAGCCGAAGTTCAAGATCGTAAAAATATTGAAATAATTCTGAATGCCGATGTAGAAAGTATCGAAGGCAAGGATAAGGTGGAAAGAATAAAAATTGTTGATGTAAATACTAAAGAAGAGAAGGAAATAGAACTTGATGGCGTATTTATTGAGGTAGGAAGAATAGCTAGCACGGATTTAGTTGGAGAATTTGTTGATCGTAATGAAAAACATCAAATTATTGTTAATAGTAAAACTGAAACTAAAACCTCAGGAATGTTTGCCGCCGGTGATGTCACTGATTGTGAATTTAAACAAATAACCATTGCCACTGGCCAAGCAACGATTGCCGCCCTAGAAGCTTATCAGTACTTGCAATTAAAATCAGGCAAGGAATTTATAGCAAAAAATTACTAATTTCTGTATAATTTAGTTATGGCAACAAAAAAAATAAATTTAGTTGTGGCCGACATGGGTTATGGCCACCAACGTGCCGCTTATCCCTTATTATATCTTAGTGATAATGAGACTATTTGTATAAATGATTACCCTGGTATACCGGCATGGGAAAAAGAATATTGGATCAAAAGTCTTAATTCTTACGAAAAGATATCGCGGTTAAAAAAGATTCCTGTATTTGGGACCTTTGTTTTTTGGGTGATGAATAGCTTCCAAAAAATTAAGCCGTTTTACCCTTTTCGCGATTTGTCGGAACAAACTATCCAACAAAAATTTTATTTGCGGTCTATCAAGGCCGGTTTAGGAAAAGATTTGATTGAAAAACTAAATCCTAGCGGTTTGCCATTTTTAACAACTTTTTTTGTGGCGGCATATGTCGCGGAATATCATAATTATAAAGGAGATATCTATTGTGTTGTTTGTGATTCCGATGTTTCTCGCGCTTGGGCGCCGCTTGATCCTAAAAATAGCCGAATAAAATATTTATTGCCGAGCGAGAAAGTTAAAGAAAGGCTTTTGATGTATGGTGTTAAACCGGAAAATATTATTGTTACCGGTTTCCCATTACCTCAAGAAAATATTGGAGAGAATAAAGAAATTTTAGAAAAAGATTTGGTACGCCGTGTCATGGCGCTTGATAAGGCAGGGAAGTATGGAGAATATTATGACTTTTTATCAGAAAAGTTTTCGACTGATTTTTTAAATAAAAAAACTAGCCCGATTTCAATAACTTTTGCCGTTGGCGGTGCCGGCGCGCAAAAAGAAATTGGAGCAATTATTTTAGAAAAATTGGCAATGAAGATAAAAGCAGGAGAATTTAGACTTAATTTAGTTGCTGGTAATCGTCCGGAGGTAAAAAAATATTTTGAAGAACAAATGGAAATTAATGGAGTTAAAGAAAATGATGGAATAAAAATAATATTTTCTCCTGAAAAAATAGATTATTTTAAAGCTTTTAATCTTTGTTTGAAAGAAACGGATATTCTTTGGACAAAACCATCCGAGCTTTCTTTCTATACTGCCCTTGGCTTGCCAATAATAATATCTAGCCCTGTTGGCAGCCAGGAAGACTTTAATCGTGATTGGTTAATATCTTTGGGCGCCGGTATAGATAGTCTTGTTCCCGAATATGTTAATGAATGGCTTCCTGATATGCTAGAATCGGGACAGTTAGTCCGGGCGGCCGTTGATGGGTTTTTAAACGCTGAACAAATGGGTGCTTATAATATTGAAAAAATTATCAATAAATAATTTTGGTTTAAATTTTATTTTTTATGTCATGGATTCTGGTTGCATTATTGGCTTATTTTCTTTTGGCTATTTCTAATCTTCTTGATAAGTTTTTAGTCGACAATGTTCTTCCTAGTAGCAAGGCTTATGTTTTTATTGCCGGTATGTCCGGCTTGTTATTGCTTGCGGGGGCGCCCTGGTTTTTAAATTGGCCGGGTTATTTTTGGTTTGCCTTTAATATTCTGACCGGTTGTGCTTTTGCAATTGCTTTGTGGTCTCTGTATGAAGCATTGCGTCGCGGTGAGGCTTCTCAGACAGTTGTTATCGTCGGTGGCCTAACGCCAATTTTTTCCATCACTTTTTCTATTTTGTTTTTTAAGGAACATTATTCCCAAATGGAATGGACAGGAATTATTACTTTACTTGTCGGGATATTTATTATTGCCCTTTTACCGAAACATCGCCATATTTTTTCTCGAGTAATGGCTAAATTAAAAATAACCCAGAACGTCCAGACAAGTTCATTAATTTTTGCGTCCATTTCCGCCTTTGCTTATGCGGTTTATTTTGTGGCGACTAAATATGCTTATTCCGCCCAGCCATTTGCCAGTGTTTTCATTTGGAATCGTGTCGGTGTTGCTCTTTTTGTTTTAATGTTTTTAATTAAACGTAAAGACAGAAAACAGGTGTTAAAAGTTTTTAAGAAATCAGATCATAATAAACATAAATGGCTGGTGATTGTCAGTCAGGGATTGGGTTCAATCGGATTTATTTTACAGAGTTATGCCATTTTTCTTGGTTCGGTTGCTTTAGTAAATGCCCTTCAAGGAGCGCAATATGCCATGTTGTTGGTTATTAGCACTATTTTAGCCATGTTATCACCAAAACTTTTAAAAGAAACTTTTTCTTGGCGAATATTTTTACAAAAATTAGTAGCAGTTATAATAATTGGTTTTGGTTTATATTTTTTAATGTTCTAGTATGGAAAAAAAAATAGAAGATAGAGACGATAAATTTGAAAAAAAACATCAGATAAAAATTTGGCATGCTTTTGTACTATTAATTTTTCTTTTGGCTTTTTATTTTTTTAAGATTGCGGATAATTATCCGATAACGCAAGATTCGAAATATGATCCTGGTTTTTTTGGTGTTACTTTTTCTACTAAGTTTTGTTCTGAATTAGGGTTAGATTGGAAAGAAGTTTATTTGGCAATTTTAGATGATCTGGATGTTAAAGAAATTCGTCTTCCTGTTTATTGGGACGAGATAGAAAAAGCGGACGGAGTTTATGATTTTTCTGATTATGACTATATAATCAAAGAAGGAGCAAAAAGAAATGTCCATTTTATTATTAATATTGGTTGGCGTTTACCTCGTTGGCCGGAATGTCATGCTCCTGAATGGGCACAGACAAAAAGTTTGGCCGCTACCCAGGCTAATGCTTTAATTATGCTGAAAACGGTTGTTAATCATTATAAAACTGAACAGTCAATTACTACTTGGCAAATCGAAAATGAGCCCTTTCTTGATGCTTTTGGGGTTTGCCCACCGAGCGATGAAATTTTTTTTAAGAGAGAGGTTGATTTGGTCAGAAGTGAGGATACTCGGCCAATAATGGTTTCAGCAACCGGCGAGTTAAGCTGGTGGAAAAAAGAAGCTAAATATGGAGACTTTTTCGGCAGTACGGTTTATCGGGTAGTTTGGGGCCCATATACTAAATATTTTCGTTATCCTATCCCGTCATGGTTTTATCCCTTAAAAGCTTATTTGGCTGGTATAAAACCGGAGAATAGATATGTGGTCGAACTTCAAGCCGAACCTTGGGTGCCAAGTGGAAATATAATTTATCTATCAAAGAAGGAGGCCGATAAATCTTTTAATATCGAGCAATTTAAAGCCAATTTGCAATATGCAATAGATATAAATTTTAAAAAAACATATCTTTGGGGGGCTGAATGGTGGTATTATCAATACAAAAATGGTGATAAAAGTTATTGGGAATTGGCGCGAACGATTTTTAAATAAATTAATATGCTTTCAATAATTATTCCAACTTTAAATGAGGAGAAATTTCTTCCCCGCCTTATCGATTCAATCAAGAAGCAATCGTTTACCGATTACGAAATCATAGTTTCTGACGGTGGATCTTTGGATAATACAAAAAATATCGCGCTAAACTACAATTGTAAATTTGTTCTTGATACCGAGCATCATAGTCCTTCTTGGCAAAGAAATAATGGTGCGGCTATTGCCAAGGGAGATATTTTTTTATTTTTAGACGCTGATTCCGTACTTCAAGACAATTTTTTAGAAAAAGTTGTGGCCGAATTTAAGAACCGCAATCTTTGTGGTGCCGGTTTTTATTTTATTTTTAATCCGAATAAATTAAGTTATGTAATATTTTCAGCGTTGTCTAATTGTTTTACTTTTTTTCGACAATATATTTCCCCGGTGTCTGTCGGGGCGGGGATAATGTCAAATAAAAAGACTCATGATTTGATTAATGGATTTGATACAAAAATAGTTTTGGCGGAAGATTACGATTATTGTAGAAGATTGGGGCGTTATGGAAAATTTAGAATGATAAAATCATGCCGTTTATTTTATTCTTCCCGTCGTATTGAAAAAGAAGGATGGTTTAATACTGCCTTAAAATGGATCTGGATGGCCTTATTTACGATAGTTGGCTTAAAAGTTAAAGATAAAAAAATAAAATATGAGTTTGGAAAATATTAAAATTAAGAAATTGTTTGAAAATCCAGAGAATATTTTAAGAATATTTTTGGCTTTTGTTTTTCTGACAGCCGGTATATTTAGGATATTTATTCCCGACATGGCTGTGTTTGAATTTACCGCACTTAAGTTACCGGTTTTTCTCTCTGGGGTGACAGTATTTTTTGAAATTGGAGTTGGTCTATGTTTGCTATTTAATAAATATGTAAAATTTATTTATTGGTTGCTTATTGTTTTTTTGATTTTTATTTTAATTTGGGCATTAATGATAAATGGTAAGAGTCTTTTCTTTTCAGCCGGAGAATTATTTATTTTTAATTTAACTCCGACGGATTGGTTTTTGCATTTTGTGTTCTTGCTTATAACTATTACTTTGCTCATTAAGAAAAAATAAAATATGTATATAAAAAAGCTCCGCTGAGGAGCCTTTTATTTTATTTGTTGTATGTCCCGGTTAATATCGTTTGCGCTATAATGTGTCCTTTTATAGCAGCGAGAACATCAGATTTTTCAACTTTAGAGCCAAGGTTTAGAACCGTATCAATAGCATAGAGTTTAAAATTATAATGATGAGTTCCACTGGGCGGGCATGGTCCTTCATAAATATTCTCGCCAAAACTATTTACCCCGACGATTGCTCCTTTCGGAATAGAGTGTTCTGCGATAGTTGTGGTTTGGGGGTTGATGTTAAAAATTAGCCAGTGAACCCAATCCCCGCTTGGCGCGTCAGGATCATCAATAATTAATACTAGGCTTTTTGCACCTTCCGGTATTTCATGAAATTCAAGAGGGGGATTAATATCTTCGCCATGACAGCCGTATTGATCAGGAATTTTAGTTTTATTTAAAAACACTGAGTTGATACTGAACATATTGTTGGAATAATTATTAAAAGATTGTTGTTTTCTTAATAATATATAAAAAACTATCAAAACTAAAGCTAAAAACAAGATAATTATTATTTTTAAGTACTTTTTCATAAATAATATTATATTTATATTTTAGCATAAAAGAAGTCCCTTGCGGAACTTCTTTTTATTATAGAGCGGGTAAGGGGAAT
>Ga0172381_10007270_pt1 | contig 10975 bp, 12 predicted proteins | sample Leawel6488metaG_FD_119754 | JGI IMG/M metagenome (GOLD analysis project Ga0172381, IMG submission 119754) | Leachate microbial communities from a municipal landfill in Southern Ontario, Canada - Leachate well 64-88 metaG | ecosystem: Engineered > Solid waste > Landfill > Unclassified | place... | reverse complement strand
TTTGAAAGAAAAAACGATAAACTAAGTGAGTATCTCTCTCAGTTAGAGGAGTTACTCAAAAAGAATAGAGGCTCAGGTACTTATGAAGCCTATAATGTTAATCCAAACGCTTATAAATTGAGTGAAGATAAAGTAGTCGATCCATCAGGTCTAGGTCAAGATGTAATGAACGACAACTTAAAATATGCGGCTTACGAGCCTACTTCAATAGCGATGACCTCTCCAAACACGCAACTTGATCCTAATGCTTTAAATTTTGACACTAGTAGTTTAGAACAACAATATCAAGTAAATGACATCAATTTCAGTACACCCACTGGTTTTAAACAAATAATAGATGAATTAACCTCTGTCCCAGTAAATTGGACAAGTGATGGTGGACTTTTATACTCAAATGGTATTGTTAGATACGATAATGGTACTTCAAGACAAGCTACTCAAGCAGATGTACCTAAAGTAGTAGCTAGATTCTCTAATGGCTCAGTTTTACTAGACAATGGATTATATCTAGATCCCAATGCCTCAGTGGGTAGAGCTTACTCTGGATTATCTGGATTGATTGAGCTTGTGTTTGGTGGTAGAGATCAGAAGGTTACTCAAGAATACGGAAACTATAATCCGTCTATTGAACCAGGAAAAGGATATAATACAGGAACAGATATTGAAACAAAAAATTTACCTGAAGATTTTTATTTTACTTTTCCGTTTGAAACAAAAGTTGTTGGTATAACCTATGATGATGGAACTAGATGGGGTGATAAGTCTGGACATCAAGGATATGGGAATAGCGTTGTTTTAGAACTTCCTAATGGAAGCAAAATCAGGTTGGCTCACTTGTCTGATATGGAGAATTTTCAAGTAGGTAATATCGTGCAGCCTTTTGACTATGTTGGTACTCCAGGACAAACAGGTAATACTTATGGAGAACATCTAGACTTAACCTATTATGACCCTCAAGGAAATAAAATTGACGATCCACAGAATTTTTGGTTAGATGCCTCTGACTACGTAGATACAGATAAAATCAATCAAGCTCTTGAGTCTGGAAAAGATACTCTGAAACCAGAGGAAAAGCAGTGGTTAGATGACCAACAAAACTTAATGAAAAATGACATACAAGCTAATCCAATGTATGCTCTAGGGAATGCTAGACCAGATATTTCTGGTACTCAACCAATTGAACAAATGCAACCTCAATTACCAAAATTGACACAAAATGGGTTAATTAACCAACCTGGAGAAACAATTGTCCCACAACGACCAGTTTCGCAAGCTATTGGTAAAACGGTTAATGAAGCGGGGAATTACTTAGCAAATAAAGGAATTGGAACAAATATCGGGAATTCACCTGAGGGCTTCTTAGGAGCTGGTGAATTACTTGCTGGTAATCCAGCTGCTGCTGGTAGAGAATTGTCTGCCACTATTGAGAGAGTTAAACCAACTGGAGATAGTATTGACTTTGGTGGTTCTGAATTACTAAGAGGAGATATTCAAGGGGCAAAACAAAACTTCTCAAATACCATGGGTAGAATTGGTGCAAGACTGGGAAGATTACCTGGAGAGATTGGTAAAACAATTGTACCCCAAGTGCAAGCTGATCAACCAGGAACTACAAAACCAGAAACACTTGCTCAAAATATAGCAGGTGCTACTCAAAGTGCTAGTGATTACTTTAATAATCGTTTGCCAGGAGATATTAAAGATATAGGTTCAAGTTTAAAGAACACGGCCAGTAATGCTGTAGTACAAGCCGGAGAAGGATTAAATTCACTTAAAAATAAGGTCTCTAATCTTTTCCAGAAAACTCCTTTAATGGGTTTATTCCAAGGGCAGCAACAAGTTGGTAATGCTAAGGGTTCAACTTTAATTGAAACGGGTGGTCAAAGTAGCGGAACTCCACAAGCTGATGCTTTCTTTAAGTATGGTGGTGCAGATCAGTATGCACAGTATTTAATTGATAACGCAGAACAGGCTAAGGGTGGAGCTTTGGATACCTCACTTTTCAAAAATGAGTTTTTCCAAGATCCAAATAATATTGCGAATGTTTTTGGCAGTACTTCTCAAGGAAGCAAAGCTACTCAACTTTATAAAGACTACCTAAACAGTCAAATAAAGGAAGGGTATAACGAACCATATAGAACTGAACTTCGTCAAGAAGGAGATACTGTATATGAGTATAAAATTCCAGTAACTGAATATTGGCAAAATCAGTACTATAAGCAATTACTTGGAGAAACTCCAGATGTTCTAAAAAGTGACTTTTCTTACGATAAGTTTCAACTCCCGACTGTAAATAAGAGTGCTTCTTCATATAAAGGAGATGTACCAGTTAAATCTGCTTCTTCGCCAATTTTTTCAAGTGCTGCTGTAGATTTATTTAATAGAACTGGCAGTAAAGTTGGTAAGTTAGCCGGAGATATTCTAAAAACTCCCGCAGCGGTTTATCAGAGTTCTACGCCTTCAACTTCCTATGAGATACCGCAGGCTTCAAAATCTATATTCACTACCCCTGCATCGTTTAGTAGTGCAAGCATGCCATCTGTACAGAAGTCTGTCTATAAAGCTCCTACTCTTGCAGACTATTTAGCAAAAGGTAAAACCTCAGCTCAATATTATGCAGAAACCGGTCAACAAAGTACGCTAGATGCTATAAATAAATATGCTGGAACAGCTCTACCATCGCAAATTAACGAATATGGTTATAGAGTCCAAAATGTTCCTGCAGGGAGTAGTCCTGCATATGAACAGTTGTTAAGACTTGAAGAAGACCCAAAAACTGCTAGTAGTGGCCCAATAGGATCAACAAGTAATTGGAATGATGCGGGAAAGTCAGCATCACTATCAAATAGTGCACAAGCATCTATTAAAAGTGGTTCTACGGTTAAAGATTGGCTACAGAATTTATTTAAGAAAATATTTTAAGGAAATATATGGCATTATTTAGTCTATTTACCAAGAAAAAAGAAGACCCATATAGCAAGGCTTATTCAAGTCCTACAAGTACTACTGATAATTTTTCAAGTAATTACCTCAATAACTACTTGAGTAATCTAACTGCTAACAAAGGGGTTACTAGCCCAAAACTACAAACTTCTAATCCTTTACAAACTACGCAACAGGTCAAGTCAAGTCTTGGTGTAAATACAACTCCAGATAATAAAATTTACGGATCTAGCCAAACTGATCCTAATTATGTTAACTATAATCCAGTAACTACTACTAAAACCACTACTCCTGTGTCAAGTACTTCTGCTTTACCTAGTTATTTAACAGGATACGAAAGTTTGGCTGCTCAAAAAGAAAAATTACTTGCAGATCAAAAAGCTGCTAATGAAGATTACTTAAATAAATATTATTCCGCTAAAAGTGGATCTAATCAAGCCAATATCGACGCTCTTAACCGAAATCTAGCTGCAAATAAAGAGAGTTTTCAGCAAAGTTTAGCTGCTGAACAAGCAAGAACTAACGAGAAAAAACAAGCTGCAGAAGATACTTGGGGTGAAGACCAAAGAGCGCTTGCTCAGACTAGAGGCGAAAGCGAAGCTCGTAATCGAAATAAATTTGCTGCTCTAAATACTGTTGGAAGTTATGGAGCTGGTTCTTATGGTCAGGCTCAAGAAAATGTAGAGAGTGATTTTAACCGCTCTACTCAACAAGGAATTAAACAAAAAGAACAAAATTTATCTGATTTAGATTATGCCCTACAACAATACGAACTAGATGCTCAGAGTAAGTTGGACGATCTTGAGTTGCAAGTAACTCAGCAAATCAATAGTATTACTTCAGATCAAACATTAAGTGATATTGAAAAAGAAAATGCTATTAAAGAGTTAGGATATAATTATCAAGATGCGGTGTTACAAGTTAAAGAAGGCTTGCAAGGTGTCTACCAGCAATACTATGATAAATTAGCAAGTGCTGAATCAGGACTGTCGTTTGATGATAACGGACAACCTTTAAACCAGGCAAGTTATGAATGGATGTTAACTAATCCAGATGAATATAAAGCAGCCTTCAATTCAACAGATAACACAAGTGCAAACAAAGTAAGAAATATTATTGAACAACTAGCAGGAGCTAATACGAAAGGTGTAACTGGACTCGTAAGATTGGGATTATCAGATGATGCTAGAAGTGCTGCAGGTTTAGTTAAACAACTGAGTTCAGAACTACAAATCGAAGAAGCTAAACGCTTAAAAGGTCAAGGCTCTATGTCTGATTCAGAACGTGCTATCTTAGCTAACTCTATTTCTGCTATGAACCCAGATAGTAATGGATTACCTCAAGTATCTGATACTAGATTTAAAGAAATTCTAGATCAGTTATATACACAATTTGGTGGTTCAGGATCAGTAAAGCCAGATATTACAGGATATGAAAGTTAAATTATGGCTAAATACTTTGATGTAGAAGGAGCTAGAAACGCAGGATACAGCGACCAAGAAATCCAAGACTATATGGCTAGTAAAAATCTTAGTCCAAAGTTTTCTGTTGGTGGTTTTGCTAAAAATGTCGGTAAATCTGCCGTAGGTTTTGGTAAAAACGTAGTTATGGCTATTCCTAACTTAATTGGAATGGGTGCTAATATAGCCAGTGGAAAACAAACGCTTGGAGACACTGGGAGTGCTTTATTAAAGTCTCTCAAAGATCGCTATGGTGGTTGGGATGAGTTGGCAAGAACAGCCTATTTTGACCCAGTAGGATCACTTGCTGATGTTTCTGTTGGAGCTAGTGCTTTAGGAGGGTTAGCTAAACTTGGAAAAGCTGGCGAAGTAGCCAATGTGCTAGGAAAGGTTTCAAAAGCCACTGATCCTATGGCTTTATTTGGTAAAGTTGGTTCAGCAGCAACTGAATCAGCAAGGGGTCTAGTATCTAAAACCGGAAAAGCGTTAACTTCTGAGGGAGAAAATTTACTAACTAAAGGACTTGGTAGCCCAAAACAGTTAGCCAAAGTTAAAGGAGTGTCTGGGACTTCAATAGACGATCTATTTAGAAAATATGATTTATATGATAGAAGCCCTGAGGCTTTCCAACAAGGAGCTGATACTGCTGGTAACACAGTTAAAGAGATGTTGACTGCCAAACCAACTTCAATCAGCACGAGTAAAATTGTAAAAATGTTTGACGATGAGATTGCTAAACTTGGAAATCAGGCTAAAACTTCAAGCAAAGCCAAGCTAGCTATGGAAGAATTAGCAAATCGTAAGCAAATGTTTTTGAATGGTATTCAAGGAGAAAATTATACACCTTTATATAATAATGCTTCTAAGGTCTACGATATCAAAAAGTCATTCCAAAGTGATATCCCGTCTTCTAGTTATGGAATGTCAAGCCAAGATATTGGTAAAAATGCTGGGACTACACAGGCATATAGAACTCTTTTACAAGGAATTGAAGAACAAGCACCAGGAATTAAACAGACTGGTAGAGAACAAGCTGCTTTAATTAAGTTAAAACAGATGGCTACTGATGCACAAAATAGAAACTCTAGTAGACAAAACTTAAACTTTACGAAATTTGGTGGGGCTGGAGTTGGTGCGTTAGCTGCTGGTATTCCTGGGGCTGTAACTGGGTTTGCTATGGAAAGAATAGCAAATAGTCCCCAATATTTATCTACTGCTTCAAAAGTTTTAACTTCTGCTGGAAAAGCATTACAAAAACCCATGTCTAATGTTGTAAGAAATTCACTTAGTAAAACTAACCAAATAGCAAATAAAGCATATTCTATTGCCAAACCTGTAAGTAGGTTGATGCCTAGTCAAACGTACAAATCACCAGTATCAACAAAGCTAGAACAAAAAGTCCCAACATATAAGCAGAATGTATCACCAGTTACCTCACAAATCAAATCTAGTTTACCAACGGCTGAAGATTTTTATGCTGAAATAAGAAAAAAGAGAGGTTACTAATGAAAGTAGATAAAATAACGTTTACTCTAATAATGACATCAATTTGTCTATTTTCTCTTGCGTTAGCGACAGTTTTAAGCATTATCACTCAAATCAATATAAAGATTGATTCTCTTGCTAGAAGCCAAGCAATAACTGAAGCTTCGATGAGTGCTGTACAAAGTAAATTAAATGAATGGGACATATATGAAACTGAAAAATAAAAAATCTGGTAAAATAATTGCTATTCGTAAAAAAGCCCACGCTAAGGCAGGTAGAAAGAACGCATGAAAAAAGAGTCAGAGTTTGTTTCTTGGGCTTCTGTCAATAACGTAGTACCAATCGTTATAAGTGGAATTACTACTGTAATTAGTATCATGTTATTTATTGGTACAATAAATACTCGTATGGCTCTCCTTGAGCAAAAACAAGACGTTTTCAATCAAAGACAGGGTGAAATTTTATCTTTACTTAAAGGATACCAATTAGATAATCAACAATTAAGTCTAAAAGTAGAAAGATTAGAGACACTAGTTAACAGTAAATAATATGCCATCAATTCAAGGTATAGATATATCTCATTATCAAGGAACTCCTAACTTTGATCAATTAAAATCTCAAATAGATTTTGTAATCATTAAAGCCACTGAAGGGATTAACTATACCGATCCTCAACTAACTTATAATCAATCGGAAGCTCGTAGAGTAGGTTTAGGGTTGGGCTATTATCACTTTGCTCAACCCAATAGCAATACTCCACAAAAAGAAGTCGCTTATTTTCTTTCAAAAGTTACTCCTGATATTGGGGAAATTTTGTGTTTAGATTTTGAAGTATCCTATCCAAATCCAGTTACTTGGTGTAAGCTATTTTTAGATACTCTTTCAACTTCACTTAATGGTTATAAACCGCTTATTTATCTGAATAAGAGTCTAGCTAATGGTTATGATTGGTCGTCAGTAATTAATGCTAACTATGGTCTCTGGTTAGCCTCGTATGATAGCAACCAGACATCAATTCCTACTAACCCGTGGCCTACTCTAGCCATGAAACAGTGGACTTCTTCTGGGACATTAAATGGGATTAGTGGTAATATAGACAGAGATACGTTTTTTGGAGACTTATCAACTTTTAAAAAATATGGATATAATAATCAAACTAGCGGCTCAGAGAGCCAAGAAAGTAATATGACAGATCAAGATCTATTCACAAAATATAACGTTAAGTCTCTTGAAGAATTAGACTCTAAGATTAACGAGGCTTGTGGTACTACCTGGGGATCTGAAACTCAATCAGGTGGCGGATATCTTGGAGCTGCCAGGAGAGAAGTTACTCAACTAAAAATTGATCTAGCTGCTATTCAACAAAACCAAAGTGTTAGTATTAGTGAGAGTCTATCTAACATCGCAGGTAAAGACTGGGAAATCAACGGCCTACAAGTAGTAGCTGGCAATACGACAGCCAATTATAAAGTTAAAAGTTGAAAGGAAATATGTTAAACTTTTTGAAATTAAATAAGGACAAATTAACTAAATTTGTTCAAAATACTTTGTTATTTTTAGCTCCAGTGTTAGCTATTTACCTAGGAGCGGTCATAGTCGAAATTAACCAAGATGGTTTTGCTTGGAATGATTTTGTTCCTTCAATCCTAACTCAAGGTGCAATGGTTTTATATTTGCTTAACGTTACCTTGGACTATCTTAAAAAACTGCAAGCCAGTAAATAAGATCTTTTTAGGTTTTCTACAACATGAAGCACAAGCGGTGTAATACATGCCCTTAAACCGTACGGTAAAAGGCTTGTCTCTCACGTCTTTACGACAGAAGAAACACTGGTATTGATCTCTAGCATGAGCGAGTCTAACTTCTAGCGGGCTATAAATTAGTTTAATGTGTTTTCTTTTCTTGCACCTAGAACACTTCCTATCTCTTGGGTTATTAGTTGGAAAAGTACGGCCACACTTACAAACCTTGCGATAGGTATATTTTCTTTCCATAGATATCTATCACTATACCTGACTAACTGCTAAAAACAAGATTATCTATGTATATAAAAATGATTCATGATACTGTTTGTTATCTTGTGAAAACTCTACTAACAAAGTAGAATGATTTTATGACCACTAAACAATTAGCCTATAAATTGAGGATAGAAGAGGGCTCTCTTAGACGTAATCTAAAGGGTGAGTGGTCTGACATGCCCCGAAGGGACGTTACTAAAAAACACGGTAACGGTAGAGAATTGTATCATTGGGAGTTTAACTGGCTAGAAGTTGAAAAGTATTTCCTAGATAAATATGACAATAGAATTTAGGCCACACCCACAAGTAGAACCTAGTTTAATCACTGGGCATATTGAAGAAATTAAAAATAAAAAAATTGATTGGTTAAAACAACCTGGGTTTAGTATCCATAACGGTTACATTGAAAACCCCCTAACAGAAGAACAAGTACAAAAAGCCCTAGACTGGGCAATGGTAATGCAAGAAAAGTATAAAGGTACTGCACGGATAGTACTTTCTTGGTTTGGTGAGCTTACAGAAGGGGCTAAAAAGGCAATCTCACTCTATCCAACCGTTAGTCCAGCATATAGTGTAAATGATGACGAAAATGAGGCACTAAGACGCAAACAACAAATGTTAAAAGACTGGAAAAATTGTAATGCAAGAAAACGAGATAAGCGTTAACATAATTGAAATGGAATATAAGAGACTCCAGGAAGAAGAAAACCTAACCGATACTAAGGCTATTGAATTATTAGTTAATGTCTATGGAAGTAAACCAGTAGCAAATTTTCTAAACTGGTATGCAAGAGAGAATAAAGAACCTCAATCTTGAGGAAATGCAGAATATTATATCTTACTGGTTTGTTAAAACAGGATTAGATAATGTTCAAACACTTTTTGAATCGTTTGCTAAAGTTGAAGAAGAAACTAAAGAAGTTTATGAGGAATTAAATAAATTCCCTGTTGACAAAGAAGCCCTAGGTAAAGAATTAGGAGATATTATTTTTTCAGTCTATTTAGTTGCTATTCAATCAGGCGTCGACATTCAAAGTGCCATGATTAGCCAGCTAGATAAGCAATTTAAACAATATAATCCTTACAAGGTAAATGAGTTAATTGAGTCAGGAAAAGGCCAAAAAGAGGCCTTAAAAGAGGTTAAGAATAAATATTTAACTAAAAATGTATAACCTAATTCTCTTTCTATTTCTAGCCGTAGTCATTATTGTTTTATCTAGGAGACCGCCGGCTGGCTAATTGCATTTTTATAAAAAATGTTTTATTATTTATTGGGCAGTGTCTCTTCAAAGCCTCGTGTTTTTTAGTCATACTAACACTGCCCTTTTAGACGCAGAGAAGCTACTTGAAAAGGTAGCTTTTTTGTATATAATTTATCTAAGATCTACGACGATCGATGGTTTACAAGGCCGTTGCAATCAGCCTTTATGTGATTCTTTTGTGAGTTTTTACATAACCAGTAACAATTAGCCCCTTTAATTTAGGGGCTTTTTGTTTTATATTAAGTTAATTACCTCACCCACCTATTAGTACAAGTAGGTGGGGTCTTTGCAAACTGATCTACAAAGATCTACTTGCAAAGAAGATAAAACTTATTTATATTAGACAATGATTGACACAAATAATGTGTTCTAGCTGAGGCTAGAGTCTTTCAAACCCACGTGGCAGCGTGGGGGAGAGAGAAAATAAAAAATGAAAAATCCTAATTGCAAAGTTTTAGCAAAATAATAAACAAAAATAGAGCTTTATTTTTGGGCTATCTGTGTCTACGCAATTAGGTCATAGGTAGCCCATTTATTTTACAATTTTAAGTTATGAAAAAAGACATAACCTATCCCAGATACCATTTAAGGGCTCTAACACAAAAAGGAGCTACAAGTTACCATACTAAGCGAAAGAAGTCGTTTTTAATGCGTTTAAACGGACTTAGAGAACTCAAAACGCTTAAATCATTCTCTTTTAGTGTTGAATATTTTAAAGATGGACTTAATGAGTCAATAAAATATACTGATGATCAAGTAGATAAAGGGTTAGAGGTAGCTAGAATTTTTACAGCAAAAAGTGAGATAGAAGATAATAAGAAGCGAGCTTAATAGGCTCGTTTTTTATTGTGTTTTGACCTACTAGACCCCACTAACGGGACTCCGAGGTAAGTCGGTAACTCAGCGACTTTAAATAAAAGTACGGAGATAGTTAGAGGTTAAGCGACTCAAAAAGCGGGCATAACCTAAAATGTGCGGTGAGCAAGTTTACGCACTATGACTCACGCCTTCTTATCCTAAGGGGTAAGTTTGGGACAGATAGTTAGCTTAAGAATACCGATAGACAACGGATACTGTTCTGATACTGACTCTAGTTTTAGGTTTGCGATCTAAAATCAGGGCATCATAATAACTTTTAATATAAGATGACAATAAAACACTCCTTGCCAGAAACTTTTGAAGGATTTAATCCATTTGCCACCATTGAAACCTTGGCAAACACTTGAAAAACAAATAGAAATATTAAAAGCTAAAGGCTGTAAGTGTAAAGTATAAATATATAACTAATATATAAGATTTTATGGAAATATATACTGAATATATAAAATAAATTAAAAATATATAAAGGAAATTTATGACAAATCACATTTTACCAATTTCAATAGCAATATTTTTTATAGGAATAATAATCTGGTTTTTTGTTTTATTGTTTCAGGCAGGTGCTAAAAGGCAAGAGTGGCTGAATGTTCATTGTGAGATTATCGCTAAAACTTCTGACTCTTATGGAGTTGGAAATACTTTTACTAATGGAAAAGTTGGTGTTGGGACAATCTATATTCCAGGAAAAATAACTTATAAATGTGATGATGGAATTATTTATACGGAATAATTAAACAAGAACTGCTTAAAACTAAATGAATCTAATTGAACAAAAACTAAAATGACAATAGAAGATCTCCCCTCTACTTTTGAAGAATTTAATCAATCCTATTTCCCACAGGGTCTTGCCACAAAAGATCAACTAAGGGAAATACTAGAAACTTTCCGCTTAGCTTACCGTAAATATAAAGGTCATGAAGACACTATT
>Ga0172381_10007269_pt1 | contig 10977 bp, 19 predicted proteins | sample Leawel6488metaG_FD_119754 | JGI IMG/M metagenome (GOLD analysis project Ga0172381, IMG submission 119754) | Leachate microbial communities from a municipal landfill in Southern Ontario, Canada - Leachate well 64-88 metaG | ecosystem: Engineered > Solid waste > Landfill > Unclassified | place... | reverse complement strand
TGTCGACCGTCGCTTCGGGCATCTCGGTTTTCACCTTGGCCCGGATGCTGTCCATCAGCGGTGTCAGGTCGCGGATCATCGTTTCGGTTTCCTTCCGGGTTTCCCCTTTTCTTTTTGGGCGGGTAGGACTTTTGGGAGCGGGGGGAGGGCCACCGACGGCAGGGAAACCTCAGACTGCTTTGTCGCGCCCAGGATCAAAAGCCGGTCGAGCCCTTCGCTCACCGCGGTCACGGGCTTAGCCGCCACCTTCGGCTCCCCCTTCCCGCACCAGTCCACGAAAAGGGACACCGGGGGGAACACGAACTTCAACCCCATGGAACTGAAATACGCCTGGGGTGGGCCCTGGTGACAACGGCAATCATCCCCCACGAAACGGCAGTCGTTACACTTCATCGCTGTCCTTTCCGGCCAATTTCAACCGCTTCCGCAGGGAGAGATGCTTCTTCGCGACAGGGGCGTAGGGCTCATCCTTCGCATTGGGGGAACACCACACCTTGTCATCATCCTCCCGCCACTTGTACATGTCGTCGATCTTTTTGATGATCTCTTTGTCGCGGACCCGGAGAGTCTTCCGGACGTCGAAAAGATAATTCTTGACCGGAAAATACTCCTCGGCAACCATCTGCCCAAGGTAGTATTCCCGGAAGAATTTCTCGCACATCATCTGCGTGGGCTCTTTGTCGGTGGGCTTCCAGAGGGCGATGACCCATGCCTGGGTGTTGTCCCACTTCACGTGGTTCCACCCCCGGATGTCGACGACCGCGCCTTCCGCGAGGCCCAGTTCCGGGGGGACGATGGCCCAGGTTTCCTTGCGGAGATCGCCCGGCCGGCAGCCGTTCTCCGCGATCAGCATGATCTTGCCTCCCTGGACCGTCCGCGACTTGATGGCCATTCGCCCCTCCGAGGTTTACATAACCCCATAGTAACACGCCGACAACGGGAGGGACAAATTATTATTTTGACCAAGGTTGACAAAACTTAGGGGATGGGTATATTCTTTTGTGTAAGCGGGTTCAACACGAACGGCGACAGGAGGAACACTGTGAAATTCATGGGTTACACGCGAGTCAGCACCGAAGAACAGGCGTTGTCCGGATTGAGTCTGGCCTACCAGAAAGAGCGGATCATCGCCCAATGCAAGGCGTCGGACCTCGATCTGGACGAGATCGTGGAAGACGCAGGGAAAAGCGGTCGCGATCTCAAGCGACCTGGCCTACAACGGATCCTCGACATGGTGGGCCTCAGCCTGATCGACGGGGTGGTCATCCTAAAGCTGGACCGACTCACCCGATCAGTGAAAGACCTGGGCTACCTTCTCGACACGTTCGCCAAGAAGGGCATCGCCCTCAAGAGCGTGCAGGATTCCCTCGACACGACCACGGCTTCAGGGAAGCTGATCGTTCACTTCATGGGGGCGATTGCCCAATGGGAACGGGAAGTCATCGGCGAGAGGACCGCTGCCGCGCTGGGGGTAAAGCGGGCCCGGGGTGAAAAGACAGGCGGGAGTGTGCCTTACGGGTATACCGTCGACGGGAAGAAGATGCTGCACGAGGACCCGGGGGAGCAAGCAGTCATCCGCTACATCGTCGAGCATCGGAAATCGGGAAAATCACTGAGGTCGATAACCAACGCCCTGAACTCGACGAGTATCCGTTCGAAGCTGGGCAAACTGTGGCATCCCCAGACGATCAAGGAAATCCTTGCGCGTCAGGACAAGACGCACTTGCCGGGGTGAAATCACTCCTCGCTTCTCCGCGTCCCTCCGCAGTATGGGCAGGGTCCCGTGGTTACCTGGGCGCCACACCCCCAGCACATTCGGCCCGGGGTCACAGGGATTTGCTTCACTTGGCTGAGATAAAGGGCCATTTGCGCAGCATACTGACTCTGCAACTGCATCGCCGTATTTCTCTCCGCCTGAGAATTGGCTATCATGGCCTGCCAATACCCGCCTATAAAATTTGTAATCATTCTAATACGCACCTTCCTTTGTGATGGCCGCCGCACAGGGCACACGGCGCCGGCTTGCATTTACCCCAGTGAAAGACCCTGCACCTATGACACCATCGGCCCAGAGGCTTGAACTCGGAACAATACTCCGCCTTGGGGTTCGACTTGTTCCGATTGTTACGCCCCTTTGAACATCCCGCGGGAGCGTTGCTTTCACACGAGTAGCAGTAGAACATCGGTTCACAGAAAGCTCACGCACCCGTCTGGCCGACACGGAAACTCTGACATTCGAACTTTACTAAATTTTTCGATGGCCGCCACGGCCCCGATCCGGCGGAACAAGCGGAAGAACATCTTCCGAGTGTTCCTGCCCCTCCGGTTGAACCGGCCACGGAAGCGGAAGGGTTTCATTCCCCCATCCTCCCGCACGGCTTCATCTCGTGGCACTTACCGCGGTATTCGCATTCGGGAACCAGACATGGGTAAAGGTCCGGGTCAACTTCCAGAACGCCAAGGCAGATCAATTTCATAATGTCCCGAGTGATCGCGTGGGTCTTCCGGCAAAGCCTCTTCCGCGCCATGTTGATCAGCGCCTGGGCATTCAGGAGCATGGCGTGATTCACGGGCTGCATCCTCCCGCCATCGCCCGTAAACCCGGGAAGGTCTTCGCGGTTACTCTTAACGAAGTGCTCCACTCCGAACTTGTGGCGAACGAGATGCACGCTGCAAAACGTGGGTATGCCCGTCATCTCGACCCAGAACATTTGCGTTCTGATGGGTGAATGCTCGGCCTTGTACAACTTCCCGAGGTCAGGGTGAACTTCCCGATTGGCGGTGAAGGAACAGGCTTTATCAGCCAAATACTTAACCGTGATTCTTGTAACGGTGACGTTCACTTTGTCCCCCTTTCCGAAAGCGCCGCTAGAAAGTATTTTGCCACTGCTCTCTCAAACCGCTTGGCCACGTTCACAAAAACACAGGGGTTGTTCTCTCTGTATCGGTTGATCATCTTCGCCTGCTTCCAGTAACGGCGATTATGCCGTCCCCGAAAGCAAACGGGCTTTTTGGGCGCAGATACCCGCCGCTTGATTTGCTTCATCATCTTCCTGCGGTCCTTGGGGTGGTCGCTGGTCGGTTTGCCCATGTATCTCAGCGGTCTGACTGTTCGACTCGTGTGTATGACCACGCCGTCAATCAAGCCGATGCCCCCCGTGGGGCTGTGGGCAGAATCTTCTATTTCGGTGGCTTTCACGGTTTCTTCTCCGCGTCCTTGATTGTCCAGTGCCTCGGTGACCGGTCGGCATATTTTTCCCGCAGCCGCTTCACCTCCGGGGTCATATCGTCGATCAGCTTCCGATACCCGCCGGGAAACATGCGGTCGTCGACCAGGTTGCCCTTCGCCTGGGAATCCACCAGGATCGCAACGCAGGCGAGCGCGTGGCCCAGATGCGGAAGACCGGAATCCGGATCGAGGTCCTCCCCCTCGAACCACGCATTCATGTGACGGCGGCAGGCGTCAAAGTAGATGGACGCTCTGACCCCGGCCTCTCTCCAGTTCGCCCGGCCATACTTCAAACACCCCTCGAGCAGAGCCATCGCCCCCAGAACCGTCGCCGTTTCGGGCCAAAGGTGCATGGGCACCTTGTTACACCCGATCGCGTCCTTGGGGTTCGTGGGCTTCGACCCCGCGGGGTCGCCAACGTTCAGCTTCCCCTCCACCCGAATGACCGCCCCTGGGGTGCGCGTATGCTCGAATTCACACGCCTCTTGATAATCACACTCCAGACACCCATGTGTTATCCGGTTGCCAATACTCTTCGGCCCGTGGCCGAAACACGGTGGGGTCTGCGGCTTTTTCATCTGAATATCCTTTCTATCCTCACCAGAACCGGGTCCGAGAAATGGTTGGCGGTCCACTGTTTACGGAAAAACGCGTCGATAAGGCTCTTTCTCTGCATGTCCCGGAACGCCATTTCTTCCCAGAGTTTACGGACGAGGGGTTCCGTTCGCACGATCGTCGTGGCCACGTCTACTTCCTCCCCACTTCCATCGAAATGATAGGCGCCTTCGTGGATCCCAGGTATTTCTGGGCCGCTTTCTTGGTCGAGAAAATCGGCATTACACCGATCTGGCCATCCGCCCAAGTCATATCCAGTTTGATCTGCATGTTCCACACCCAGAGTGCCTTGCTCTCTTCGCAGACGCCGACAGCGTAGATGCGTTTCACGGTAACTTCTCCTCGACCTCGACCCAATCGGCTCCGTAGCCAAGGCTTGCGGTCACGCGATCGTTCTCTTCAAATTGCATCCCCGTCTTGATTGGGAACACACTGGGACCAATACCCGCGTACTCCGCAGCCGCGCAGAGAATAATACCCGGCGCGTAATCGGTCCACAGGCCAAGGCGGGGATACATGTCAACGGTTTTAGCGGGGATAAACTCCTTCTCCGTGCCCCCGTCCAAATGGATTGTGGTCCTCTCGTACCCGGGAATCGTGTAACTGCCCCCATTGACCAGGATCTCGGCCAGCCGTTCCCGGAACTTGGCGACCTGCTCCGCGGTCGGCCTATTCTTCTCCGCCAGCATGAGCCCCAGACTCATGCAGAGAGCCCCGTTTAGCGTGTGGTCCCCGTTGTCGTGATTCTTGGGGGAGGGAGAGGAAATCCTTTCCGCCCACCACGCCGCCGCAATCTCAGCCTGTTTCTTGGAAACTCCGTCCATCAGAATTCTCCCTTCTTCAAAACCCGTCCGGGTGCAGGGTCTTCCAGCAACCCCATCCGAATGGCCGCACGGCAGCAGGCCGGGCAGAGCGGACGCCCATCGCCAGGAGGATAATCCGCCGCGTGTCTCTCGGCGCTGTCCACGCCGAGCACGATGGGGAGCCCGGACCCAGCCACGCAGGTACTGGACAAAGACCCGTCCTCCCCTACCAGGTGGGTTCCGGTCGCAAACTCCAGCACAGCCCACTTCCGACCGTCTTTCGCCGTGTGAATCATCCCATCCTCCTGAATCCGTTGGTGACCTGGTGCAAAACCCAGCACCCGCCGCAGATGCAGCCCATCACGAAAGCGGCGGCTGCCCCAAGAATGCTAAGAAAGTAGCTCATTCCCTTGTCTCTCAGTCTCTCATCAGGACGCCAAGCAGCATACGCCCCAGTTCCCAGGAAATCGCTTTGACGGCTTCTTCTTCCCGGCCGGAGAAAAATCCTCGGGGCACCCCAAAGACGGCGTGGGCCTCCCACACTTCGGCCCGGTATTCCTCGGGATTCACGGACACCATCGGCCGCCAGGACACTTTGGCACCCGGGAACGCCCGGCGGAGCCGTAGTTCCACTTCCGCGGCGCGATTGTCGGAGTTGCGAACCCTGCGGGCAACGACTTCATCTACTCGCACCATCGCCATCAGTCCAGCACGCTCTTGGCTTCGGTCTTGACACCGAGAGTGTCCCACCCATACTTCGCGATCAGGAGAGCATCCGCCCGCCCGATATCCTTCTTCCGAGAGAGTTGGGAAGTGGCGGCCGGAAACAACTGCTGGGCCCTGCCCCGCGCGGCGTCCTTGTCCTTCACCCCTTGCATCAGCGCCTTCTTCCACGCCTGGGGGGTGACGAACGTGTGGGGGATCTCGAGGGCGGCGAGGATCCCGATCCACATACCGAAGCCCTTGCCAAAGTTGAACATCCCAGTCACGCCTTGGTCTTTCATGGCGTGGACCGATTCGAGGAAACAGTGGCACCGCCCCTGGGTCTTGACCTGGCGAAGGTAGTCCGCCATCTCAAGGGGGAGAAGCTCGGACTTTTCCGACTTGTTCACCTTCACCCTTTGCGTGGGGGCGTCGAACAGGGCCACGTTCTCGGGGGCGAAGATAACGGCCACGGCTCCCGTGAGCCCAGGGTCGATTCCGATGACGATCATTTCTTCGGGCTCCCCGCTTTCAGTTTGATTAGCTGTTTGATGACGCACCGGCAGACCACCTTGGCTTTGGTAAGGGCATTGATGCCTACGACCCCACGGCCATGGCATTCGGGGCAGTTGGGTTTGGGAGTGACTTCAATGTCGTTGACTTTCAGGGGGAGGATCATTCTACTTTTCTCCTGTCTTCTGCACCGAGCGCCAGAACTGAATATCTCCCGGGTAGGAAGGGGGTCGGTGCTCTATCAGCCCCATTTCCACCAAAGATCCCAGAACGTCGAGCAAGATGGGCTTCCAGTGTTCAAACCTCGCTTTTCCCCCGATCGGACACCCTCCGCCTATGCGGCTGTACACGCTTCGAAGGTCGTCCCACATTGGCCCCCTCTCTGCCAACGCCTCAAAAATTATGCGGTAGATGGGCAGCCCTGCCAGGCTGGGGGTTTGGGCGAGAGCGCCGATCGAACTCTCGACCGCATGCGTGTTCAGCCCCTTCCTGCAAAGCGGACACAGGGGAAGTTTCTTGACATTTTCGTCAAATTCTTTGACCTCGATATCGACCTCTCGCGCACAGCAATCCGGATTCTCGCAATACATCCTGATCCAGCCCACAAAGTTCGAAGGGTCCATCCCCGCCGGAATTCCGTTTCGCTCCCTGGCGTTTTTCATCTTTTCCAAAAATGTGGTTTTCATTTGGCCCAGTCCCCTTTTCATGTGGTAAAAAGCCCGTTTCCGTGTTTGGCGTTGGTAACATTTTTAACAATGCCTTCATCTATCAACCGGTTCGCTATTTCTTTTATAACGGTTTTAGGCAAGGGTTTTTCCTCGTTATCGAGAATCTTGCAGTTGCATATGAACCTGGGCGACTGATGGGACAAGGACAGCGGCGCGTCCATGCCCGCAGCACTGTTGATAGCTTCTATCACCGCCGAGTCCTGGGCGGTTTGCAACTCCGCTTGGTCGACAGGAATAAACAACCCGTTCTTCCACTGAAGGGCCATACTGCCATCCCCCGCCGAAAAGTTCGATTTCTCAGTGGTCATCGTCCGATAAACCCCGCGGGCCTTGGGATTCGGGTGTTTCAGATACACCCTGTTTCTGACACTATTACTCCACGCCGTTGACCCAGAGAAAGTTTGGTCTGACTTCGGCGGATGGGCGATGAGAAGGGGGGTGCACTCGTGGATATGAGCCAATTCACCGATGATAGCTTTCAGAAAAGTTGTGACGCCAGACCTGTTGGACTCGTTCCCGGCGTACATATCAGCCACGGTATCTAGGATTAACAGCTTTGGGCCGGGAAATCTTTTCAAAGTATTACTGAGCGTGCCCCAGAAAGGTCCTTTGACCGTGCGGCCATCCTGCTCGACGCAAAGGACATTATCTTGCCCAACCCGAGGAACCAGGTGAAAGGGGGTGTCTGCCGGCATCCGACCGTAAGTTTCGGGGGCCGCGTGGCGGATGTCGTAGATGCGAATGTCCAGTTCTTCTTTGTCGTCTTCGCACGTCACAAACACCGCCGGCATCCGCCCGACCTTCATCCCCAGCCAAGGTATTCCGGCCGCCACACTCATCCCAAGCTGCAAAGCGAGAAGGCTTTTCCCGGTTGCCCCATCCCCGGTGAAAAGACTGGGTTTCGCGGGGCCGGCGGGAATCCAGCCCTCCACGACCCACTTTCGCTCCGGCCGGGTCAGCCCAAGTTCGCAGACGCGAAAACACTTGATGCTTTCGGCGGGGGGAGTGAGGTCGGAAAAAAATTTCGCCGCTTCCAGCATCCGACCTTCGGGGGTGTCATTCCCTTGCCTGTCTTTGGCGTAGGTGTAAGCGTTCTCGACTTTTTGGGCAAGTTCTTCCTCTTCCCAAGGGGGTTCGCACCGGGGATTCCAGCGTAGAGACATAAGTTCCCGGGCTCTATCTTCGGATAGCCCGAAGTCCCGAACGCGGCAAGCGACCTGAAAAGCGGTCATATCCCCGCCCTGCCCCTCGATCGAAAGCGGTGCGTATGAGTCCAAATACTCGGCGGCGGCTTCCACCTGGTCGGGCGTGTCTGGCTCGGTCAAGGGGACGGAGGAATTCGGGTCCCGCTCCCTCGGCTCCCCAAAAAGTTGCCCCAGCCACACGGGTAGCTCGGGTATAACTTCCGGCCCAAAGAGTGAATAGCCTTTACCGTTGATCGTAGACCCGGGGCAAAGGGCATATCCCCCCGCGCCCCGGGAGTCAAGGCCCGGAAGAAAACCGACTCTGTTCCTGGCGACACCTTTGAAGTAGAAATGCCGCCCCCCAGCGGGGGAGTGAGATCCTAACCCAGCGGCGAAACCGCCGTGCTCCTGCACTAAAGCCTCTAGGGACTGCATCCCCGGCTTGTCTTTCCCCGCGTCCACATCCAGAATCGCCCAGCCGGACTTCCCGCAGTCTATGGCCCAATTACAGCCCGGGTGGGCCATCGCCATTGCTCCCACGACGATCGGGTTGTTAGTGCTCATCCGGGGCCAGTCCGGGAACGGCACTTTCCTGTTCGGGACGCACGGAAACACATACGCGCCAAGAGCCAACAGCTTTTTGATGTCAGGGTGCATCAGCGAAAACGCAGAAAAGAATTGCCCATGATCCGCTCCAAGCGTTTGTTGCATCGGGTTGACGCCTCTGCGCCGAAAACGTGGAAAGAAATTCCCCGCGGGTTTTTACTTCGGGGTTTTTTCTGTGGCCTCAAAGTATCCGCGGAGCACCTTTTCTATGAAATTCTGGATCGACACTCCGGCTTTGGCCGCCACAACCTTGGCATGAAGCTCGTCGGGCAGAGACAGATTAACCTGTACAGACATTGGCCACCTCGCTTTGTTTTGTGTTGCCATAACAATACCACCATCGGCCATACAATGTCAAGAGACAAAACCCAAAATCCCATAATTTGTTTTTGGCGTATCACCAAAACGCGATGACCCCTAGCCGTTTGCGTTAATTCTGTTTTGCCCATGCTTGATCTTTTGGGATCGATATTTGGTCCAGGCGGTTTTAGGTTTAGGTAAATGAGAGGAACGGGCTATATATATAATATAGCCCTTTCCTCTCATTTCACCCAAAACTACCTCTCACGTTGCTCTCACTCGCAAACCCGCATCAATCCTAGAAACATGAGAGGAAGAATTCTTGCTCTCACCTTGCTCTCACTTTTGCTCCGAAAGCCGCAAACCCGCATCAATCCTAGAAACATGAGAGAAAGAATTCTTGCTCTCACCTTGCTCTCACTTTTTAGGAGTGATGCCGGTTTGCTGATACAATTTTTCGCCGTTTATGGTGGTAGAGCCTGAGACATCTTCGGGGAATCCCGGAGAAGTTGATCGCCACAACGACAGACGACGTAATACCCCAAAGGCGTGTATTTTGCCGGGTTCCTGGGTTTTGGGGCCACTGCTATTGGTAATACCTCTTCCCCTGACTTTCAAAATTCCCAATTTTTTGGGAAGGGGGTCGGGCGTTTTGGTATTTTCGCCCGGCGGCCCCTCAGTCGAATTATAGTTGGCTGACGGGGATTCTGGCATCGGGGTGGTTGACTTCTTTACCTTGGGCTTCCGTTGGGCCAGGTGGCGGTAATTCTGGCGGCTTCTCCGGGGGAGATGAATGTGGGATACAGGGGATTAAATTCTGGCGGGAGGAGAGGCCGATGGGCGAGGGGGCGGCCGGGCCATCGACTTTTAAAACCCTCGCGTGACCGGCGTGTAGGCATCTTCGCTACCGCGTGGCCGTGATGAAGTGCCACCCCCCACCCCTCCCCCCGGTTTACATAATCCCGCGATCGAGCCCGCCTGCCCGAGCGCCCGCCTGCCCGAGCGCCCGCCTGCCCGAGCGCCCGCCTGCCCGAGCGCCCGCCTGCCTTGTCGCCCTTCATTCCATCGGCGACAGGATGAGACCTGGATAGGTGCGGGTGGAAGGGTCATCGGGCCGGAGGGCCATCGGGCCGGAGGGCCATCGGGCCGGAGGGCCATCGGGCCGGAGGGCCATCGGGCCGGAGGGCCATCGGGCCATCCGCCTGGTAGACTTTGTGAAATCGTTTCACAAGCGTCCAATTCTGGACGGTGGGGGTATGCAAATTTTGCATAGTGACCCTTGAAATCCGCTCCTGATGAGGCTTTCCGGCCCATCGGCCCATGCGCCCGACCGACCGAAAGGCGAAAGGGAGGGTAGCATGTTCGCCTTTCATTCTCCCCACCTATCTTCCCACCTGGCCAGACCCCATAGCCCAAAAATGCCCTTTTCCTTCGATTATCTACCGTTTTCGCCATGATCCGACGGGTGGGTAAAATTACCCACCCCTACCAGGTAATCGCCTTTCCCCTTTTCCCGCGATCCGGCCGCCATCCCACCATGATACTACCCTTCCCTCTCAGGGCGAAACACCGAAAACGCGCAATTTCCCACCTTCACTAACGCCTTTTCGCGCGATCGCCGAAAACATTTTCCCTGGGATAGTGGGCAAACCCGCCACCATGGCCAATAGAAGAGGTATTACAATTTCCCTTGACAATGCCGATGTATTAGCATATTATTGGGGTATCACCACAAAACAAAAACATGAAAGGATACAATCCAATGAACGCAAACCGTGATCACCTGCTTTCGGCCTTGCGCCTTCTGCCCATTGCCCGCGCGGGGGGATGCTTTCCGGCCCGCGTCGATGAGATTTCCAAAGCCCTCATGCCCAAGATTTTCACGGTGGACGGGGCGGGCAGTTATGAGGGATGGCAGTATGGGGAATGGAATGGATGGGCGGCCGTCGTCATGACCGAAAAAGAAGCCGACCGCCTTTGCGCCGATTATGACACGGACAACGACACCGAACAGCTTCCCGGTGGATACTGCGACATGCAAGGCTTTTGCCTTGCGGAGAAGGAGTAGGACAATGGATACCGAAAAACCCCGCCTTTACACCATTGGCCTGGGAGGCCACACCATGTATAACCATTACCCGCCGGATGAAACCTGCACGGGCTATACCACCGGATACTGCCGGGTCGATTCCCCGGAAATCCAGGAAGCAATCAAGTCAGGCCTTCCGGTGGTTGACCTGACCACCATGGAACACGATACCCTGACCGCGTGGGTCTTCAGGTATCCCATGATCCCC
>Ga0172381_10007268_pt1 | contig 10977 bp, 14 predicted proteins | sample Leawel6488metaG_FD_119754 | JGI IMG/M metagenome (GOLD analysis project Ga0172381, IMG submission 119754) | Leachate microbial communities from a municipal landfill in Southern Ontario, Canada - Leachate well 64-88 metaG | ecosystem: Engineered > Solid waste > Landfill > Unclassified | place... | reverse complement strand
GTAGCCGTTGTTTTCCTTCTCGTAGCCGTTGTTTTCCTTCTCGTAGTCGGGTTCGAGTTCGACTTCGGGTGCGACGGGGAAGAATGGGATGCTGTGTTTTTCTCCTGTGCGCATGTTGGTGAATTCGATGGGGGTTTGTTCGCTCCAGGTTTGGAGTAGGAAGCGGAGGGATATTTCGTATTCGTGGTGGTTGGCGCCTTTTGCGATGATTTGGTAGCAGTATTTGAGTGGGTTGTACTCGGGTGGGGTGTCGAGTGGGTTGGGGTCGTGGGGTGTGAGGTTGTCGGCTCGGTCGAGGGCTTCTTGGAAGTGGTCGTTCATGGTTTTGTTTCCTGGGTTGGTTTGTAGTCTTGGAGTGGGCACCAGTCGGGTATTCTGGGGTAGTCGGGGATTTTGGTTGGTTCGCGTCCGGGGGCTCTGCAGATGGGTGGTGTGAATGGATGCGCGTGGTGGCATTCTGAACAATAGCTGATGATTGTTGGTATGATTTTCATTTTATGGGGTTCCGTGCCCACCACTCGCAGATGGAGGGGTGGGGTGTGTTCGCGGGAGGTTAGGTGGCGTCCCGCATCAGGAGGCGTCGGTGTCGCGGTCTATGTCGATGAAGAAGTCGGTGTAGTTGGGGTATGTGTTGACTGTGAGTTCGAGATCGTATTCGGCGGATATCATTTCTCCCATTTCTGCGTTGAGTATTCGGCCGTCTTTTTGACTGCAGTAGTGGGTTGCCACTTCGGTTGCGAAGTTGAAGAGTTCGTATACTTTGCACTTGGTGGGTAGTTTGGCCATTTTCTTTTGGGACATGGCGTCGAGGTGGGCGATGTTGTACATGTGGCACAGGTCGCCGGTCATTTGGGTGAAGGCTCGGAGGATTTTGATGGTTGTGGGGCTGGCTTCTTCGTTGGGTAGTCCGGTACTGATTCCGAGGGTTGCTTCTTTGCGTCGGACCATTTCATTGACGAAGCCGGGGGCTTTGGGGTCGGCGGCTTCGATGAACATGTTTTTCTTGGCCATGTTTTCGAGGATTTTGGCGAATCTGGTGGTTTCCATGACGGATGCCCAGGATTTGGCGGCGATGTCGTAGCGTTCGGTGAGGGCGGCGTAGCCTTCTTCGTTGTTGAATCTGTCGAGTGCTCGGTGGATGGAGAACATGGCTTCGTCTTGGTCGTTGCCGCGGCCGATATTGATTTCGCTGCGGAATGCTCGTGCGTAGCCGATCATGCCGTTGCTGCAGACTTTTCGGAGTAGGGACAGGTAGATCAGTGGCTTGCCGTAGCTGTCGATGGGGGTTTCCATGACGTATTGGTGGGCGAAGCCGTCGCCGGCGATTTGGATGTCGTCCATATGGGCGGGGGCGTGGGTACTTCGGATGATACCGTCGCGGTATTCGGCGTTGTCTTTGGCGCCGTAGCGGGCGAGGGTTTCTTTCATGCTTTCGTAGTGGACGAGGGCTTTGGCGGGGTTGCTTACGGCGAGTAGTCGGGCGGGTCCGTTGTCGTAGACTTCGAGGGCGTAGCGTAGTCGGTCTTTGCCGTTGACGCCGATGACGTCGGTGAGTCGGGTGAAGACTTCGTGGTGGGTGAATAGTTTGAATAGTTTGAGGGATAGGCCGTGGCTGCTGTAGTTGGAGCAGAGGCTGGTCCAGAATCGCGAGCTGGGTTGGAGGGGGCGGTCGTCGATGGCCATGAAGGTGACGTTTCCGTTTTCGTCTCGTTCGCTGACTTTGAATGCGCTGATGGGGGCGGTTCCGTATTCGATCTGCATTGTCGTGTCTCCTGTGGGAGGTTGGGGTTTGTGGGCCAGGCTGTTTTGGCCCCTGTCTGCTTGTTTGTAGCACGGGGTGGACTGTTGTTAAATACTATGGATTTAACTGCGTGGTGGTAGTCCGGATTCTGTGTTTTGGTTTATTCTTTGTTTGTGTTTTTGTCTGTTGAGGATGTAGGTGGGCATGTGTGTTTCTATTCGTGCGAGTACGGGGAGGATTGTTCTGGTGACTTGCTCTACTCGTTTTGATTTTCCGTCATAGCTGGCCCATTGTTCGTCTTTCCAGACGTGGCTGCGTGCGGGTTTTGCTGTTCGTTGGATTGGCCATCTGGTCATTTTGGATTGGACGACTTGCTTGAAGGGTATTCCGTCGCATTTTCGGAATACTCGTCCGCACATTTGTACTGATGGTAGTTTGCCGCTGTCTCGGACCCATGCGGTTTTGAGGCTTTTGCAGTCGAATCCCTCGGTCAGGATGAACATGTTGACGAGTGCTTGTAGTTCGCCTTTTTCGAAGGCTGCGAGTTGGGCTTCTCGTCGTTCTTGTTTGGGGTCTCCGTCGCTGACTACTAGGTCTGTGGCGATTCCGGCGTCGTGGAGCATTTGGTTGCAGAGGTTTGCTTCTTCTCGTGTTCGCCAGAAGAAGACGGATTTGCCCCATTTTTCGGGGTCTCGTAGGTAGTGGGCGGTGACTGATTCTACGTCCCAGGATGGGATGATGTATTGGTGGTAGGGTGAGAGGTATCCTTGCTCGATGAGCGCGTGGATGCCGGCGTCTTTGATGACTTTGTCGAAGCAGAGTTTGACGCGGTCAGATCTATATGGAGTGGCGGTGTTGTGAACCAGAATTCCGTTGGCGACGAATGTTTGCCATTTTGTGTCGTCTACACTGAAGTCATAGACGTACTTGGTTTGTTCTTCTTCAATTGATTTGATCTGTACTGGTAATCCGGTGAAGTCCTTGTAGAAGTGGCTCCTTCGTCCGGTGGTCCCGGCATTATTGCCCTCGTACTCGTTGGTCGAGAAGATGATGTTGTATCGTTTGTGTTTACCTTGGACCGTTCTTCCATTAATGGTGCCCCCGGTTGATGATTTGCTGGGGCTGATGCCAGCCACCACGGATATTGCTTTGAGGAGTTCGCATAGTGTGGATGCTAATCTTGGGCTGGTGGTTGTATAGGTAGTGCTTCGTTTACGTCCTTGTCTGTTCGATTCGTGGCCGTCAGTGTCTATGAGACCGGTTATTACTGTGCGTATGTCGTCGATCGAGAAGTTGAAGCAGATATCTGGGATATATTTTTGCCAGGCTCTTCCCGGAATTTGAGAGTCAAACCAATCTGTGATGGTTTTGTTGTGGATGGTTACTTCTTTAGAGGCACCGCCACCGGGTGCGTCCTTTATTGTGATACCTAGTTTGGCGTATTTCTTTAGCTCATCGAGTGATGCTAGTAGCTTGGGTAGTTGAGTTTCATTGGCTGAGAATATTACTTGGTTGGTGTCTGTACAGCCATTGCCGATGTAGAATCCTATGAGGTATGCTAGGCTGGCACTTGGGATACTTGACTGGCAGGGGTTTCCGTTGCCGCTGTAATAGATAAGTCCGGGGTTGTGTGATTGTGGATCGTATTCTGTGGCTGTCAGATAGACCCCATATTTCCCGGTTCTTCGCTCATATCTGACTTTGTGTGGGTCTTTGTACTCCGGTGCGGTAATGTTCTGTTCGATCCAATTGCTATAATCCCCGGCGATTTTCCAGTTTTGGCCTGTGATGGTTTCGAGGAGATTGATGTCCGGGCTCTTGTTGGGGGTGTCGATGGTGTCTTCGAGCAGGAGCCAGTCACCAACTTGTAGTTGGTCGCCTTTTGTCTCTTCTAGTTTGCCGATTGGTTTATTTCTGGCGGTTCCACCAGGATTGGTGAGCGTGATGTGGCCGGCTTCACGCACTCGGAAGACAGAGTGGTCTTCGGTTAAAAGAATGGAGCGTCCTTTTTGTGTTTTAACTCGGTACGCTTTTTTGTTGCCGAGTTCGTGCTTGATGATACTGCGAAGCGGTTTCCAGATGAATTGTGTACCGTCGAACGCCCTTACTTGATAATTGTCTAGATAGGTAATGGCGTTGTCTTTTGCTCCAACGGCGGTGGCGAATTTGGCCAGTGTCGTGCAGGTAGTTTTGTCGTGGTTCTTTACTAGAACTGTAGAATCGCCACCGACACTGAGGCCTAACATGTATTGTGGTCTGATTCGGTTGTAGATGGTGGCCATGCTGTCGCAGCTATCGTGCTGGCATTCATCCCCTACCAGTAGGGAGATTGGTCTCCCTCCCTTGTCATGGGTTGGTGGGTTTTTGTCGAACATGCTGATGAATTGCATGTCTTGGACCCCTATGTTGAGGCCATCCTCGGCGTTTGCGCGTTCGGTTTGTACGAGTAGGTTTCGGCGTATTGCGACCCAGCCTACTCCGATGTTGAGTTTTTCTTGCATCCAGCGTGCGGTGAGTAGGCCCATACAGGTTTTTCCACTGCCGGTTGGGCTTTCGATGAGGGCGCTGTTGATCCCGGCGGTGAAGAATCCGACTGCTTTGGTGGTCACACGTTCTTGGTATGGTCTTGGCTCGCAGAGTGTTTTGTTTATGATTGCTTCGAACATCCCTATCTCCTGTGTGTGGTCGTGGTTCCTGTCTGCTTGTTTGTAGCACGGGCTGGTTCGGTGCTCAACTTATCTTGAGGGTGGTGTGTCGATGTCATATAGGCTTGTCATGATACCGATTACATAGATGGTGCGTCGATCGGATGGTCGTTTGACTTTATGCCATGGCGAATTACTGCGGACGTGATCGGCACATACTATGTCATTGCTGGTGGTTTCGATTTCGTGTAGAATTTGGCTAGTAGTTTTCATGGGTTTTCCTGTTTCTGCTTGTTTGTAGCACGGGCTGGTTCGGTGCTCAAACACCAACGATTCTTCGTTTGGGAGCAATGTTCGATCTGCCGTAGATGTCGGATTTGTAGAGATATTCGGTTGTGTCTCTTGTTTCTGGTATCATTACCGTAAATTGCGTGATTGAGGTTCGGCGTTTTGTGGTGTATTCCTTGCATAAGACCTCGAAGGCTAGCCCGGCCTTTTCTTTTGTTGTGTACCATTCGAAGCCCCAGCTGCTATCGTTTTTGAAGGTGATAACGTGGACAAGCCGCCCGTGTTCGCGAAGTTCGGCACCAAAATGTTTTAGGAATGTGTTGGCGATACTGTCGTCGAGATCGGCGTCTATGATATCGAATTGGGTGTTGTGGGGAACCATACCTTTCCAGCCGTAGGGCTTTTCTTCGTCGGCATCAGTGTAGTAGGTAGGGTCTAAACAGCCTACTATTAGAAAATCGGATACTGCTAGCATAACTTGCATGGTATCGTCCTGTAAAAGAGATTGGTGGTTGTTCGGGGTGGTTCCTGTCTGCTTGTTTGTAGCACGGGCTGGTTCGGTGCTCAAATACGTTAACGGCCACCCTGTGCACGGGGTGGCCGTTGTTGTTTTGTTCCCCATTATCCGGTTGATATCTTACCGGGTAATGTTTGCGACTTTTGCTCAGTTTACCTGCCTTGGACCGGTGTCGGTTGCCATAGTTGGCTTGGCTTGTTGGTGGGGGCTGTTCCTCCATCCCTCTGGCCGGGAGATGTTATACCATAGTTGGGACTATGGTACGGTCGCGAGCATTTAATTTAATTACATAAAGTCTTCGTGTCTTCGTGTCTTCGTGTCTTCATGTCTTCATGTCTTCATGTCTTCATGTCTTCATGTCTTCCTCGTCCTTATGGCGAGTTATGGGGTCCACAGGGTGTTGTTGTCAGCCCAGTGCGGCAACAGGAGTTTTCGTTGTCGTGTCATTTTCATAAGTTTGGCTAGTGCGGCGTCCTTTGTGTTTGGGTTTTTGAATAGGTCGAACAGTTTGCCACGTCCGACTTGTTTGAGTTGGTTTGTGAATTCGATTCGGCCGTCGACGGTGAGCATTCCTTCGATGAATCTTTCGACGTATCTGTGGGCGAATCTTTCTGAGTTTTTGATTGATTGTTCGAGGAATCGGCGGAATAGGCTCATGTTTCCTAGGCATGAGCATTCGGCGTAGATTGTGGCTGCGGTGAGTGCTGGTTCTCTGTCGCTGAGTGGTCCGTTGAATCGGCCGTCGAATACGACTTTTCTGTCCCACCAATTGTTTTCGTATTTGGTGTCTCTGGGGAGGATGAGGTCGGCGTGTCCGAATTCGGTGAGTTGTGGTGATAGTTTGTTGTCAACGACGCCGCTGTGTCCGTTTCCGAGTTTGGAGAAGTGGAGCCAGTGGGAGATGCGTCTGCCGAGTCCGAGTACTTTGCCGAGTGCGGCTTTGATTCGGGATTCTTGGTCCATCTGGGACGAGAATGGTTTCTGGAAGTCGTCGTCGTTGTGGTCGTCCTGGCAGTTGTATTGGACGATGCTGTGGGCTGGTTCGCACATGGTTATTTGTCCTGTGGTGTAGAGGTCGGATGGTTAGGTTGGGGGTGGTTCTCAATCCACATGCAGGGTGTTGAGGTAGTCTTTAGCGACGGTGCCGGCTTTTTTCACGCTGGCTTCGTTTTGGTTGTGGTTCTGGGCTACTCTGCGAAGGTCGCAGAGTAGGTCTTCGATGAGGTCGATCATTGTATTCAGGTTGCCGATCCTGAATTCGTCGATGCTGTGGGCTCCGGTCGGGTCGATCGGGCCCACCAGTTTATTTATGATTTCGTGTAATTCCATTTTGTGGCCTCGTTGGTTCTGCCCGTTTGTAGCACGGGTTGGTTTGGTACTCAAGATGGTTGGTAGTTTATGTCGCCTTTATTTTGGACGATCTCCGGCACAAGGTACTTACCTTGTGCCGGAGATTCAACCAACCCAAACCACGCTTCATGTCTTAACGTATCTTACTATCGCAGAACCGGCACATTCCAGGAAGGCGGCGATGGCACTGCTTTTGGCTCCGCAGTATTGTGCGAGTTTGGCGACGGTGCCCTTTTTGAGGTATGTTTTGACCTTGCTGGTGATCAGCTCAGCTTTTTGGTCGTCGGTGAGTGCTTCATGGCCGATGATGGCGTTTGAGACAACTTCGAATACGATGTCTTGGACGGTCATGCCTTCGACGAGGGTGTTCTGTTTCATCACGTCGGGGTTGAAGCCGTAGGCTTCGCATTCATTGATCAGTTCGTTGGCTCCTTCTTCGCCGAGGAGGGCTTGGAGTAGCTCGATCTGTTCTTGGCAGATGGCGTTTTGCCCGCACTTGTCTTGGACCACGTATGTGACCTGTTGGCCTTTGTGATTTTGGATGGTGACGGGGGTTTCGGGCTGTATGCATTGCTTGGCGTACAGTTCACACCAGGACGTTGTGCCGTATTCCTTGAGTAGGCTGACTGCGGCTGTGTAACGGCCGTTCGCGGCTGCCTCGTCGGCTTTTGCTCGGATGGCGTCTGCGACGGCTTCGTGCAGGAGTCTGCTTTCACCGGTCAGGTTGCCTTCTTTGTCGAGGTCCTTTGGGAGGACGATCGTGGTGCCTTTCGCTTTCTTTTTGGGTGCGGTGGCTGCTCCGGATTTGGCTCGGGCGAAGAGGTTGGGGGTGGCTTTGGGGGTGGCTTTTTCTTGGTTTTTGTTCACGACTTTTTTGTTTGTGGTCTTAGCCATTTTTCGTCTCCGATTGCTGGAGTTGCTGGTGGTGCGTGTCGGGGGTCTATTGCCCCGGCGTTTCCGCCCGCCTTCTCTTTGTAGCATCGGCTGGCTCGTTGTTCAACTGGCTTGTTCGTAGCGTTGTTTGATGGGTGGGTTGGATTTGATGACGACACCGTTGTTGTCTAGCCAGAGGTAGAAGCTGTCGGCTATTTTTATTTCGTAGTCGCCGTGGCGGCAGCGGACGTTGATACGTGCTTTGTTGCCGGGGTAGAAGGTGACTACGGAGTCGTAGTGGTGTTCGGGTTTGCCGAGTATGGCTAGTACTTGTTCGGCGACGTGTTTTGTGGTTGTGGGTGGTTTGGGTTCGTTGTCGTTTTCTGGTTTTTTGTCTGTGTGTTGTGATTTTTTGCTTTTAGCCATTTGGTAGTTCCTATATGCGATCGGCCGGGATCGTCATTGGTCCCGGCCGATCATGGTCGGTCGCAGTGAATTTGGATTCATTGTTTTTCCGTTCCAGTTTCCACCTTGGAAATTTCACTTATGCGGTACTATTTGGGCGCTATGGGGCATTAGCTGCCCCGTCGCGCTTCTTTGCGTCGTATAGGAAGGGGTGTTAAACTTCCTATTATAGCAGCTCCGGTATTTCCGCTCAAGTACCTACATGCGCTTTTCTGATATGTTGCTATGTTTGGTTGAGCGGTAAGCTATTCTGTGCTATAACCGGGGTGAAAGGAGATTATTATGGGTGAACAGAAACGACTTTTCGCAGAACCACTTACTGTTGCTGTGCGGACGGGACGTGGGAGCATTTCTTATCGTGAGGTGGGGCCACAGTTTACCGATGTGGTTGATGAGGTGGATCGTGTGCCACGAAATCACAGTGGTTGGCAATCTGTAAAATACGGCCGTCGCAGGTTTCAATTATTTGGTGGGATTCGGACTCCGCATTTTATTTGTCTCAATAGCCCACTTGGCCCAGGGCGTGATTGAGCGCGGCCGATTCGGTGCTATAAGACAAACACAGAACTTTGATACAGCGTAAACTAACTAAGGAGACGAGAAATGTTCGAGTTTTTCTACTATTGCTTTGATGTGTACCGAGTATATCTGGTTGTTGTCGTTGTTTCCCTGGTTTATTTTGTCCCTACCGTCATAGCTGGTCGGCGTCGCCACGTGCATCTTTTGCCAATCTTTGTGGTCAATTTGGTATTGGGTTGGACATTATTTGCCTGGGTTGGTTGTCTGGTGTGGGCTGTGCGGTCCAGGCTTAGTGGCAGATAGTTTGGTGCTATAAGACAAACACAGAGTTTTGACATAGCGTAAACTAACTAAGGAGACGAGAAATGTCTGATTTTTCCATGGGTTGTATGCTTTGGCTGACTATTGCTATTGTTTTCCTGACTTATTTTGCTCCTACTATTGTAGCCAGGGAACGTCGCCATGTGCACACTTTACCAATCTTTATGATCAACTTGCTCGTACCGCCCATATGCTTTTTGCCTGCTCAAGTGGCGCCGACTGAACAAATGTCGGGATTGGCGGTAGGATTGGCACTACTGACTTGGGTTGGTTGTCTGGCCTGGGCTGTGTGGCCTAAGCTTAATGGCAGATAACATTCTCTTTGTTGTGTTTAGTGTGGCGCTCTTTGGTGCTACAGTAGGGCAGACAGGAGCCATAATGCAGGGAGAACTCACAAATGTTAGCGCCAGATCGATTCTATAAGTGCACGGTGACCAAGCGTTTTACGGTTTCTGGTCTGCCCTATGATGTCAAGTACGATAGGTTTACGTACGAGTCCGCGACCAAGATTTATGATGTTGATGTTCGTCGATCCGATGGGGATAGGACTTATCACGTCAACGGTGGGTTTGAGACAGAACAGAATCAGTTCCATCGGGCTATTGAGGAGCACTTTGGGCTCAACGTCCAGGTATAACAAGGGAGATGGGAAAGGGTTTAGCATGAGTAGGCAGACCATCATCAAGACAGTGGAGGATTTTACGATAGTTGGGCCGGGGCCACGGCGGGTGTGGCGGAGGTGTATGAAATGCCTTATGCCAGGGTTATGCTTTGACGGACTCTGTCGCGATTGTTTTGGCTGGAAGACACTTGAGCAATTCACATTTGATGACAAGGGAGATGGGTGATGGAGCTGGGTAAATTTGGATCGCTTGTGAATGAGGCCTGTGCGGATTTGCCGGAAGAGGTACGGGCGGCTATTCGTATCGTTCTTGATTATGCGAAGACCAAGGGGGCGATGCCCTTCACGGACCATATTGACACTTCTTTGTTGATTAGTGGGGGTGAGGATGCAAGCTTAGATGAGGAAAATCTGCACGTGTCCTTGTGTCTACGGAATACCTACATGCGTTATTGAGTGCGGCACTCTTTGGTGCTACAGTAGGGCAGACAGGAACCACACTACACTGAAAGGCAATAAGATGAACGGTTATGTATGCTTTTGGAATGGAAAGAGAGCGGAGGTCAGTGCTGAGACCGTGCTTTCTGCGCGTAGTGCTGCAGTCGGTGTATTCCAGACCGGTACGCGGAAGAAGGTTAGGGAGTTCGAGGTAACGGCTGTCCTGGCAGAGAAGGATGGAGAGCAGGTCGTGCACAGACCTTCATTTTAGCCGATCATTGAGTGCGGCACTCTTTGGTGCTACAGTAGGGCAGGCAGGAACCCAACACCCTCACGGAGAGTGATGATGAGAAACATAGTGATCGGCCCCGAGTTCTTCGCCAAGGAGAAGAATGATTATAGCAATTGGATTTGGGCTTGGGTCCGCGAGATCTCGCAAAACTCGATAGATGCGGGCTCTAGAACAATTTCGATTGTGGTTGAGACAGTTGGTGGTGAGACCATAGCCACGGCGGTCAACGACGGTATTCCGATGACCAAGGAGATTCTTGAGGAAAAGCTGTTGACGCTCGGCGAGAGTGGTAAGAATTTTGCCGGTACGGTCGGTGGTTTTGGTAAGGCGAAGACTGTCTTGTACTATAGCCATAAGAGCTATGCTATCACAACTGGTGATCTGTGTATAGAAGGTTCGGGCGGCTCGTATGATTATGTCGAGTCGTGTGAGTCGGTTAATGGTACGAAGTCCGTGGTAAACTTCGGCGAGGATTGCACGGAGAGGTTGTGTGATCAGGTACGGCTCTTTGCGTGTTGCTGTCAGTGGCGTGGGGATTTCTTCCTCAATGGGTGTCGTTTGGATACGAGCCTTAGGAAGGGTGCGAAGCGCCGTGAGATGGGTTGGGCTACGATTTACACGAATAAGAGTGCTAGCCATCGTTTGATTGTTAGGGTTGATGGGATGCCTATGTTTACTCGTTATTGCAGTCTTGATCGGTGTGTTGTGGTCGAGGTTGAGCGGACGAGTGGTGAGGCTTTCCAGGCGAATCGTGATAATTTGAAGTTTGAATATCGTTCGAAGTTGGATGCGTTTTTCGATCAATTGGCGACGGATGGTAGCACTGCTTTGCGTGGGAGGTTGCAGACTGAGTATATTCATTTTGCCGGTAGCCGACAGTCGATTGCCACGCAGGCGATGAAGGGG
>Ga0172381_10007265_pt1 | contig 10979 bp, 16 predicted proteins | sample Leawel6488metaG_FD_119754 | JGI IMG/M metagenome (GOLD analysis project Ga0172381, IMG submission 119754) | Leachate microbial communities from a municipal landfill in Southern Ontario, Canada - Leachate well 64-88 metaG | ecosystem: Engineered > Solid waste > Landfill > Unclassified | place... | reverse complement strand
TTTATTTATTTTGATATGATGTCCTTCCGACTTTAATATAGATATTTGTTTTATAATTTCATCTTTATTATCGGTTGTTATGTTAAATTCACAATGTTTCTTATAACCGATTGTGGGAATAGAATAATCTTTTCCTGAATCAAAATCAACTACTTTAAAGAATTTATCTTGATTTTTATCATTCCAATCTAATTGAATTAAAGATCCAATATATTCACAATTCCCAACAGTTTGATTAATATGATAATGACCAAGGTAAACTTTCTTATATTGTTTAAGATCCTTTAAACCAATATCAGATACTAAAGATATCCCACTACTTAATGTTCCTTCATTTAATCCCAGATGAGCAATTGCATAATCAGAATTTCCATTCTTTAAATCTTTAATCATTGTTAAAGGGTTCCAAGGAACAAATAATATATTTTCAATTTTAATTGTCTCATGAATTGTAGTAACATTTTCTTCATTATCTAAAGATTTAATTGCAGACACTCCATTCCCAGTCATTGAACTTAGATCATGATTTCCCGACATAATAAACCAATGAATATCTTTACTTCCTCTTACAATATCTAATAAAATTGATTGAGCTATTGAATAAATAACTGATTTATTATGGAAAATATCACCAGAAATGATTATTTTATTAATTTTATTTTCTCTTCCATATTTTATCATACCATTTATTGCTAAATATAGACCACTTAATCTTTCAGGAAATCCAGTATTTTCATCAATTTTATCATTACTGTATGCACTAAAATGTAGATCTGAACAAATTATAGATTTCATAATATGTTATTTCTCCAATTTTCTATACTTGAATTTAATTTTATTACCTTGATCATCTTTTCCTATAAGACATTTAAAATAAGAAGATCTTTTCAAATTATGTTCTCTACAAAATCTATTCATATTTCTAATAGTTATATCCTCATTGTTTATATATGTAACTAACCATTTACTTCCCATAATTTCTAACATTTTTTTAATATATTTTTCATCCTGCCACATTTTAAGCGATGAATTGCTTGTTTTTTCTATTTCTAGAGGATCTTCATATCTTTTTAATGTTTTTTCTCTTGCTTTATTTTTTGATTCAGGATTGTTTTTAGATTTTATTTGTTTCTTTCTATATTCTTCATTGTTCCATAATTCTATAGATTTAATACTAGCTTGAATAACCATTTCTGGATTATTTATATAATTTTGTTTAATCTTTTTTCCATTTTCTATATACATATTTGGATCACAATTAGTAACTCCTTCTCCTCCCCCAGTTTTATTTGTTAAAGGGCCAAGACCAAAATCAGATCTCCCTATCTTTTTAATATATTCTATTTCTAATTTTATAATTTCATCTTTATTTAAATTTTCAAATATCTTAATTAAAATAGGATTATCATTAATATCTTTCTTTATTTTCCTAATTTTATTGCATTTATGAGAATTAATATTCAACATAAATGCTTCATTTAAATGTTCTAAATATCGATTTTTATTCTTACTTATTCCAACATAAAATGGTTCATATTCAAATTCTAGATCTTCATATTTATGTGTCCCTGGTTTTCTAGGATCTAAAAGAATATATAAATAATAAATATTATCGCTCATTGTATTTCACCAAAATATCTTTGAGCGCTTCATCTAGAATCTCAAATAGTTTCTTCTTCCTCTTTAAAGCTAAAAATTTAATCTTGTTATACAAATCTTCATCTACTTTGTTTGTGAAAATTATCATGATTAATCCTCCAAATATTTATTTATTATTTGTTCTGGATTAATCATGATATTGGATTAAAAATTTATTCTCCTGTTAGAATCTCCATAACTTTCTCTTCATCTATTAAAGTTCTATTTCCATCTTTTGTAATGAATAAGTATTTTATACTCCATTCTTTCTTTTTATAAAATTTTAATCTTCCGTGTAATGTTTGATATATCTCTTTCAGTCCAAGGTCCACAAGATCTATAAGAATAGGTTGTAATTTACCTTCTTTAATTCTTAATATTCTACCTGACATTTGTTCAACATTAGATATTGGACTGGTCATAATTAAACAGTTCTTGCCAATGGCGTCAATGCCGTCCCGTATTTTAGCTGGAGTTGCAAAAGTTATCTGATTTTCAATTTGATCCAATTTAGCACTTCCCATAAACATTCCAATATCATCACATTTACAATTCTTTGCTAATATCTCCAATAACTTAATTCTTTCACCCATGAATATAATCTGTTTCCCTTCATCATAAAATTTTCTTATTAAAGAATAACAAATGTTCATGAATACTTTTGAATTTTTTAATATATTCAAGTACCTTGATCTTTGAAAGAATCCCCCATAATATAGATAGTAATAACTTTTTGGAAGAAATCCAAAATCACATAATATAATTGTTACTCTTGGATCCATTGTAGATGATTTACCTTCTGGAACATATACTTTACCTAAATGATATTCAATTATCTCGCTAGAATTGTCCCATCTTTTTGGTGTAGCACTCAACCCGTATACTCTCTTACTTGGAATATGAATTGAACATTCCGCAAATGTAGGAGCCCCAGTTGTAGTATGACACTCATCTGAAATAAAGATTCCTACATTTGCGTTATTTAATTCCAATAAAAATTCTTCTCTATTCCTTTTTAAGATTGAAGTAATAGTTTGATCTGTGCATATTATAACTGATTTCTTTAAAACTTCTTTAAAATTATGAGAAGATAATCTTCCAATTTCATCTTTATTTAAATCCGTATAATTTAAGAAACTATTTTCCCATTGGGTCATAAGCGATTCTCGGTGAATTAGAATCAATGCTTTCTTTTTTAAAGTTGCACATACATAAACACTAACTACTGTTTTTCCGGATCCTGGATTTGCTTGTATTATTCCATTATTATGAGTTAACATATATTCTACAATATTCTTTTGTAATTCATCTCTTAATTGAATATTATGATTTATTTTTATATCTTGTCCATCATGAAGGTTTTCAATTAATTCAAAATCTGAAATATAATCTTCTAACGGAAAGAATCTAGGAATTTTTAATACATTTGTTCCTTCAAGAAAATAATGATTAGTTATAAATGTTGATTTTTGATATTCTCTGATGTGCCTTGTTAACTCATGTTTGATATTATTGTAAAAATCAGTATTTTCATATTTTCTTGGTATTATAATTCCAGAAGTTTTAGTTAGTGTTATCATTTTTTAGTCCTTATGTTTAAATACTTAACTGTATATTTTTTCTTTCATTAACCTTATAATTTCATTTATAAATAATAATCTAGTTCTTCGCCCTCCACCAAATCCAAATCTGTTAGACCAACTTAACATTCCACGTAAAAACTTTTCAAGATCTTTTGTTTCCAAAAGATCCTCAATTAATAATTGGGCTGTAGTTTCTGACACTCGTGGTTTTTTAGTTAACATGATTCTTTATATTCAGCTTTTGAGTCAGGAGCTTCCCAAATAACAATTGAATGTATTTTAACATTTTCAGGTAATAAATTTTCAAATTTAAAGTTATCATATAACCATTTACAAAGATTCTCAGCAGTAGGGTCTCCATCAAAATAATTAATAAAACAAAAGTTTGGGTCTATACTCTTATCATTTTTATTAATACACATTCCATGATCCCAACTCTCAAGTAAATTATTTACCAATATTTTTAGTTTAGAGAAATCCATAACCATATCAAATTCATTTAATTTATTGGATTTAATTGTTACCTCTACTGAAAATGAGTGTCCATGAATACGTGCGCAACGACTAATTCCTTCTAATTTGCTAAGACGGTGCCCCATTGGAAATACAAATGTTTTTGTTATATAATACATTTAAATTCTCCTATATGTTAATATATTTTAGCATTCCTTCCGTTTATTTTAATTTCAACCTCAAGTCCTTTTATATGACAATACTCCGTAAGACATTCTACTAAAATTGTTAAATTATTTCTTAAACATTTATCATAAAATTCTGTTCTCTTTCCTAGAATTTTATCCAGCCAATTAAATTCACCGTCACCATGACATTTTTTGCAAGTTTCAAATAATTTAAATTCCCTAATTAATTTTGTCCCTTTTCCATTACATTCTTTACATTCTGACATGGTTCACCTTTATTATAATTATATATTTCTTTTAGTATTTTCTGATTAAGCATTATTAGATTTCTCCATTCTTGTTCAGATATTTCATCAAGTGTTCTAGTTAATAAAAATTGAAAAATATTTAATTTCATCTTCTGTGAGACCAGAAAGAATTTTACAATTCCTCATATTGTCCAACCACAAAATCTCCAATATTTTCAATATTGTTTTTTATAGTTTTAAGCTTTTCATTTAAGTCATCATAGTCTGCTTTAAAAGATAAAAGCTTAGTTATTCTGTATTTTTGAAATAATTCTTTAATTTTTTCTTTTGATTCTTTTACCTCTTCACTAATCTTTTCAATTACTTCATCTGTAGTTAATTCTTTATTTGAAATATATCTTTTTAATGAAGGTTTCACTTTCTCTAATAATTTAACTTCTAACATTGTTTCATTAATTTTAACTTCATTTTCTTTTAACATTCTCATATTTATTGTCAGATAATTTTTAAATGTATTTATTAACATATTATCTATTGACATGATTGCTACATTTTTGGTTTTATTATCAACAACATTTACTTCAAATGATACACTGCTTGTCATTACATCTTCTAATTTTTTAATAAATTTTTTAAAAATTTCATCTCTATTTCTGGTTTTTAATACTTCAAAAACAATATGAGTTCCACCATTATCAGATGAAGATTCATCATTCCAACCAATATCAAAATTATTTAATTCTTTTTCAAATTTATCCAAAAGGGTTTTAAATTTCTTTCCTGGAGGAAATGATTTGATTACAACTTTACATTTTGAAGGTTCTGCTTTAAAAATTCCTTGAAATATAATTTGACCTTTTCCTGTTTCAACTAAATTTTCTAAATCTTTATCATTTGATAATATCTTACAATTTGTTACTGGTTTTATTAATGGTTTATCTTTTGTTTTTCCTATTAAAAATAATAATCTATTTTTAAGATCCTCTAATTTATAACATGGTATTAAAGTTTTGAATCCAAAACCTATTCCCATTGTATATTCTTGACCTAGAAAACATAAAGGAAACATTACAGGAAGATATTCTGGTTCATTATCTAATTCAGATTCAACCCAATCAACATAATTAATCAATTTAAACGCAATTTCAAAAGTCTTTTTTGATAATTTACATTCTGTGTACCTCATCGCAGCAGCAGGACTGGATTCTACTCCAATATCATTTCCCCAGTTTCCTTGACCATCTAAAAATCCCTGGTGAACCAATTGAACAATTGTTGAATAACAACTGCTATGTGGATGCCACTGACCTAACACCCCACCATCAATTTTAACTGATTTTATAAACTTATCTTTTGCTAATTGATATGCACCCAATAATACTCGTCTCTCAACGGGCTTTAATCCGTCTTGGAGGACAGGAAAAGATCTTGAATGATTTACGTAGCGGCCATAATTTTTATACAACTCAGGAATCAAACTGTCCATGTTTCTCCTTTTAAAATATCATTAATATCTTTAAGAATTTGATCTAGTGATGGAACTTGCTTAATAGTATCCACAGGAAAATATCTAATGCATTTCCATCCTAATAAATCTTCTATTTCTTTTTGTCTTTTTAAATCCTTTTCCTTATCTTGGTGATACCATGATCCATCTGATTCAAACCAAATTTTTAATTCAGGTATAGCTATATCCAATGAATAATTTAATTGAAGACAAGGATAATTTAAAATTGCATTTGGATATACTTCTTTAATTCTATTAAATAATTCTACTTGTGTTTTTGATGGGTTTTTTGTAAAGGAAAGCGCGTGTACTGCTCCACCATTTAACATTCGTTGTTTAGATTTTTTACCTACCATCTTTTTCATTTCCGAAGATTTTTCTTCTCCATATAATTCTTCCCAAGTTTTATCTTTTAATCTATCTCTAGTTTTTATTCTATTTTCTTCAGTATTTGCAATATCTGACCCACCATTTTTCATATAATCACTTCTTTTTTGTTTTCTATTTACTGAATGATGCCCAGAATTCTCATTTTTCCAACTATATTTCATACGTTTTGAATTTAATCCACGATGTACTTTACATCCTCCAAAAGTCTCAGAACAACAATATTTTTTTACAGTTGGAAAGAAGAATTTTGCTACATCTCCACAACCATACTCACATTTAATATTTTCATTTTCTTCTATCTTTATTCCTTTACTACATTTTCTTTTTTTAAATGGTTAGAAACTTTCTCTCGTTTTTTAGGACATTTATTCCAACGAGAACTACAACACCATGTATCAGAACCTTTAAAATAAAATTCAGCTTTTTGCCCACAACCATAATCACAAAATTCAGGTTTCTCTCTTATTATGTCTTTTTTATATTTTTTTCCTTTTCTAGAATTACTAATTCTTTGTCTAGTTTCTATTGAATGTTTTTTACCTTTATTTGAAGGTATTCTACCTTTATTTCTATAACTATTTTTAATTTTTAAACATGCGCATGAATTCCACGACTTTGAGCAACACCATTTTCCATTTTTTAATTGGTATATTGCTTCTTGACCGCAACCATATTCACATATGTGTATTTCTCTAGTTTTATTTTCCATTTTCAGAATCCTCCATTTTAAACTTTAATTCAATGGATTCTCTAATATATTCTGAAAATGGAATTTCTCTTTTATCCGTTTCTTTTAAAACTCTTTCAAACATATCTTCCGTCATTGGACAGTTAATATTTTTTATAAATTTAGCTTTTTTCATTTTGTTATAATCCTCCTTAGGATAAATTTATAGTTTGTTCTAAGGAGGATTTAAGATTGAAATTTATTTTTTATCTTCTATTTCTATAGGTTTCTCATCTTTTTTAACTTCTTCTTTTTTAGTTTCTTTTTTCTTTTTAAGATTTAGAGTGCTAAGTTTTTTATCTCTAATTTCTTCATAAATATCTTCTTTATACTTTTCATCCGCTTCAATTCCAAAATATGTTTCTGTACATATACCTTCATCATTAAATTCAAGATACATATTTTCACAAATTTCAAAACTATTAAATTTATTTCTCATTAAATGTCTAATTATATTAGCAGACATCCATGGATCACAATTTGAATAAAATGAGATACAAACTTTTGTTTCTTTAGGATTTTCAACATTCATTGAAAAACATGCAAAATCCATATAATCAAATGATTGAAAATTATCATTGTCTTCTATTATATAAAATGAATCCTCATTCGAATCTTTCATTTTTAGAAGCTCCATTATCTTTTCCATTTTAGCGTGCATTTTATATCTCCTTTCTTTTATTTAAACTAAATTGTACATCATAATTTCCATCTCCACCCATTTGATTAATTACAACACAACCATCTGGTGAATTATTAAAAAAATGAGTTTCATTTAAAACTCTATCCCATTCTGAATAATCTGGAATATTATAACAAGGATCTGAAATTATAATTGACCCAGTTGTTACTTTTAAAATACCATTACCTGAGATTGTTCCATTCCAAGATTCTGATATTTGCCAATTTAAATCATATTCTCCATTTTCAATAATTTTAATTTTTGACAGTTGGTAATCTATATGTCCTTTATATTTATCATAAAAAGAAATATCTGAAATTAAAATTAAACCACTATCAACTCCAATATCATTAGCAACATAATTCATTTTACATCTCCATTTTCAATAATTTTTTGATCTTCATATGGAGCAGCTATTCTTCTATAAAATTCTAATTTAGCAGATTCAACCTCTGCTATCAAAGAAGACATTGTTTTAAAACATTTATTTTTATTTGTTAAATCATTTAAAAGCTTATATATGACATAACAAAGATCTCCAGGTTGTGCAATATTTTCAACTATATCTTCAATTTCTTTATCAAAATAATCTCTACATTCTGGTTTAATATAGGGCATTATATATCCTCCTTCACATTTTTAATAATTCTCTTTTAGCATTAACATCAGAAAATAATTTAACTATTTTATCTATATCTGCAGTATATTCAACTTTTTGTAATCTTCTGGTTTTTTCATCTAAACAACATATTTTTAGTTGCCATGGTGAGAGCTGACCCAGCCCTTTTATGAGTATAGTTTCTTTATTTTTCTCTTTAACAATTCTTAAGTCATCATATGACCAGATTGGATTAAATACTTTCTTACCAATTTCCGCATATAAAGGAACCAATGATAAATAAAAATATCCTTGTTTAATTACTTCTGGCGCTAAAATTGCTAGCGCAATAGTCATTAAACAAAATATATGACCTCCGTCTGGATCTGGATCTGTAGTACATATAATTTTATTATATTTCAATTTTGTAATATCAAAATTTGGTCCAATTCCTGTGCCAAGTGACCCTATTAATTCAGCTATTTCTTTATTCTTTAATATGTCATCTTTATTATTAACAATACTAGGAATTTTACCCCTGAGAGGTAAAATTGCATGCATTTTAGCATTTCTACACTCAATAAAACCACCACCAGCTGAATCTCCCTCAACTACAAATAATTCTCCATTATTACTAGTACAATCTCTTAATTTTGTAAATTTAGTTGAAGCTCTTTTACCATTAATTGACCCAGATTTTATTTTTTTAGAATCTAATTTCTTTCTATAATCATCAAAAAATCCTAAAATATTATTTAAATCTTCTGGATTTTGATTAAAATATTTTTCCATTTCAACTTTAACTTTATTTAATAGAATAGTAAATGAATCTTTTCTAACTTTTAATTCATCTTTACTTTGAGATGAATAATCAGGATTTTCTAAATCTAAAGAAAAATATATTCTTAATCCAGATAAACTATCATTTAATTGAAATTTATAATCAGTTTTCTTAGTTTTACTCATAAAATATTCCTTAATTAAATCAAAGAATACATTTACATGAGTTCCACCATTATCAACTGGTAATAAATTTATTGAAGAAATAAGTCGTGGACTAACTGATCCTTGGTATGAATAACAAAATTTTACATCAAATTTTTCATCATCATTTTTACAATTAATATCAATAATTTTAGATAACTCTGTATCTGAGTCATTTAAACAATATTTTTTAAAAAATTCATCTTTTGAAATTTTAATAATTTCTTTTTTATCATCAACAGTTAATACCAGTGTTACATTAGGAATCTCAGCAGAAGCTATTAATAATCTTTTTCTAATTCTATTAATATCAGGAATAATTGATTCAAAATATTTTTTAGCAGGTTTAAATTGTATTTTTGTTGAAAATGGTCTATCTCCAGTAAAATCTTCAATTATTTTATCTTTTAATTCAGTATTTTCAAATATATATTTTGCATGTTTTTTATCTCTATAAATTTCAATAATATAGAAATCAGATAAAGCTAAAATTGTAATTAGTCCCACCCCATTTTTACCCGAACTGATTTTATATGCAGTTTTTGAAGATTTAAACTTTCCTCCAGTATGTAATTTAGTTGATATTAAAATTGGTATATCATTTTCAAGTGGAATTCCACGTCCTGCGTCTAAAACGGAACATATTCCAGTTTTAGTGTTAATATTTACTGCGATAATTTTTGCATATCCTCCAATTGCTTCATCTAATGCATTATCAAGAGCTTCCTCAACTAAATGTACTGGAGTTTCTGTTCCCCCTATATACATTCCTGTTGACTCAATCACATGTTCAATATCTGTTAAACTTTTTATATCTTTATGCGTATATGTTTGTGTCATTAATTTCTCCCAAAATAAAAAAGAATGGAATAAATATTTATCCCATTCTTATATGAATATTTTTTAAATATGACAATCTACTAAAGTTAATAATGTATCATCTGGAACTGAATCTAACAATTTATTAAATTCTACATTCCATTTATCAGGTTCTTTTTCATTAGTCGATATCCCCCACCATCCCATTTCTCCTTTTTCATACCACTCTCCATTGTATACTACTGCGTAAGTAGATATAGCATTTTTACTTTCATTTTCTATAAACTTTTCTTTTGGAACACAAAAATATTCTATATTCATAAGCCAAAAACCTTCTTTTTGTATGTCTATAATTACTGGATTATTGTTGTATATTTTTCTTGCTTCATCTAATTTTTGATTGCATTCTTCTAATATTTTATTCCAATTAGGAATTTCTCTTCCTTTTAATATATTATGAAACTTATCATAAACTATAGATCTTTCAACTATGTGATCTGCTCTCATACCCTCAAAATCTATATCTCTTTTATAAGCTTGATCTACATATCCAACTTTGGGTTTATTTTCAAAAACACCCGGACGACCTAATTCTCCGGAACATCCTTTCTTAAGTTTGAAAAATCCAGACCATCTTCCTCCAATAGAATACCAATCCCATTTTGCTTTTGGATTGTTATAATAACCATACCTTCCGTTTTCATTTGGTGACATGTTATGATAATCTGTCATATATTCTTCAAAGGTTTTATATTTTTCATTAAATGGAACTTCTCTTTGTTCTAAATCTTCTGGAACCTTTGTGGTCGTTCCTATTCCTTTTTTATCTTTAACTCTAAATTTGTCATCCCATGGAAATAACATTCTCCCATCAGGCGTAATTACTTGTGTAATTGTTTTTGTATTATATTTTTCTAATTCATCTTCTGTTATATCATTAAAAACTGATCTTAAATCATCTTTTAATTCATCTTCTGATAAATCTAATTCCCAAAAAGGTTCTAATTGTTTTTCTACATCTTCACCTATAACTAATACAGTAAAATGCGACATATTTTCTCCTTTATGATATTACTTTCATAGTCTTTAAAATATTTTTTAATTCAAATCTATTCTCTATTATTTTATTAATTAAAAAATCACTATTGTTAGAATCATCTAC
>Ga0172381_10007264_pt1 | contig 10979 bp, 18 predicted proteins | sample Leawel6488metaG_FD_119754 | JGI IMG/M metagenome (GOLD analysis project Ga0172381, IMG submission 119754) | Leachate microbial communities from a municipal landfill in Southern Ontario, Canada - Leachate well 64-88 metaG | ecosystem: Engineered > Solid waste > Landfill > Unclassified | place... | reverse complement strand
TGGGATATGAGCTTCTTGAGGCTTCCGAAGGCAAGGGAACCGCTATAAAGAAAAAATTAGATGTTCATAAGATGGCAGAATCAAACAGAGCTTTTGCTCACTATGCGTGGTAATGGTAGCAGGAATATAAAATGAGTAATGAATTAACAAAATATAGAAACATAGGTATTGCCGCTCATATTGATGCCGGCAAGACTACTGTTACCGAACGTATTTTATTTTATACTGGTGTTTCCCATAAGCTTGGTGAGGTCCATGAAGGTGAAGCGACCATGGACTGGATGGAACAGGAACGTGAGCGTGGTATTACTATTACTTCAGCTGCAACCACCTGTTTTTGGAAGGGTTATCAGATAAATATTATTGATACGCCGGGTCACGTTGATTTTACTATTGAAGTTGGTCGTTCGTTGCGTGTTCTTGATGGAGTTGTTGCTGTTTTTTGTGGTGTTGGCAGTGTTCAGCCTCAATCTGAAACTGTATGGCGTCAAACTAATAGGTATAAAGTTCCTCGCATTGTCTTTGTTAACAAGCTTGATCGTATAGGCGCAGACTATTTTAAGGTTGTGCGTGATATTAATGCTAAGCTTCATGGTAATGCTGTTGCTATGCAGCTTCCCGTTGGATCGTCAGAAGATTTTAATGGCATTATCGATCTTCTTTCTGAAAAAATGGCGACATTTGCTGAAGGTGAAGATCGTGGCGTTACTATAGTCTGGTCAGATATTCCTGAAGAATATAAAAAGCAGGCCGCAGAGTTGCGTGCATTGATTGTTGAAAAAGCAGCAGAACTTGATGATGCGCTTATGGAAAAATTTATTCATGAGCAAGAAATCTCTGTTGATGAAATTAAAGCTTCATTACGTAAGGGCACTATTGAGCGCCGTGTAACACCTGCTTTTTGTGGGACTGCCTTCAAAAACAAAGGCATTCAGTTGATGCTTGATGGCGTTATTGATTATTTGCCATCGCCAATTGATATTCCTGCAATTCAGGCAATGATTCCGTATAAAGATACGACTGAAGAACGTCCAGCAGATCCTAATGCGCCATTTTCAGGATTGATTTTCAAATTAATGGCGGATCCGTTCGTTGGGGTTCTTAACTTTATTCGTGTTTATTCGGGAACGCTTAAAGCAGGATCATACGTTTACAACTCCTCACGTGGCACAAAAGAGCGTGTGAGTCGTTTGTTGAAAATGCATGCAAATAAAAAAGAAGAAGTGCAAGAATTGAAAGCAGGAGATATTGGTGCAATTGCTGGCGTCAAAGACGCTATGACGGGTGATACTTTGTGCGATGAAGATCGTCCAGTGATCCTCGAAAAAATTGATATTCCAGCTCCTGTTATTTCTTCTTCTGTTGAGCCAAAGAATAAGGGTGAATATGAAAAAATGACCCTTGCTCTGAAAAAAATGGTTCAAGAAGATCCATCGTTTCACTTTACGTTTGACAAAGAAACGAATCAAACGGTTATTTCGGGAATGGGGGAACTCCATCTTGAGGTTGTGGTTGATCGTCTTAAAAGAGAGCATAAAGTTGATATTGCACAGGGCAAATTGCAGGTTGCTTTTAAAGAAACGATACAAAAACCTTCTGAAGCAGAAGGTAAATACATTAAACAGTCTGGCGGTAAGGGCCAGTATGGTCACGTATGGATTAAGTTTGAGCCGCTTGAACGAGGCAAGGGATATGAGTTTGTGAATGATATCGTTGGTGGTACCATTCCTCGCGAATATATTCCTGGCGTTGAAAAAGGGCTTGAAGCCGCTAAGAACACTGGCGTTTTAGGCGGATATCCTATGGTTGACTTTAGAGCGTCTTTATTTGACGGCTCTTATCATGATGTTGACTCGTCTGAACTCGCCTTTCAGGTTGCAGCGAGTTTGGCTTTCAAGTCTGGTTTAGCGAAAGCTAGTCCAGTATTGCTTGAGCCCATCATGAAGGTGGAAGTAGAGACTCCCGAAGATTATATGGGCGATGTGATGGGTGATTTGAATTCGCGTCGTGGACGTATTTTGGGGTCAGAATCACGATTGGGAAGTACAATTATTTCCGCAGAGGTTCCTCTTGCGGAAATGTTTGGTTATGCAACGGAGTTGCGTTCTATGACTAAAGGACGTGCAAACTACACGATGGAATTTCAATGCTATCGTGAGGTGCCGAAGTACTCTCAGGATTTGATTTTAGGTAGCAAATAATTTTGGTTTGGATGTTAATAATTTAAAGTTGTCAGGAGATAACGATGGCAAAAGGTGTTTTCGAGCGTAAGAAGCCTCATATTAATACAGGTACGATTGGTCACGTTGACCATGGTAAAACGACGTTAACCGCGGCGATTACCAAAGTTCTTTCAGAAAAAGGGTATGCTGAGGCGCGCCGATTTGATCAGATTGATAATGCTCCGGAAGAAAAAGCACGTGGTATTACCATTGCTATTTCCCACGTTGAATATGAAACAGATAATCGTCACTATGCTCACGTTGACTGTCCAGGGCATGCTGACTATGTTAAGAACATGATTACAGGTGCTGCTCAAATGGACGGCGCTATTTTGGTTGTTTCAGCTGCTGATGGTGCTATGCCTCAGACACGCGAACATATCTTGTTGGCGCGTAACGTAGGCGTTCCTTCTGTTATCGTCTTCTTAAATAAAGTTGATATGGTTGATGATCCTGAAATGGTTGACATGGTTGAAGAAGAAATTCGTGATCTGTTGACTAAGTATGGATTTCCTGGAAAAGAAATTCCTATTATTCGTGGATCAGCTTTGAAAGCTTTAAATGGCGATAAAGGGGAACAAGGATCTGAAGCAATCATGAAATTAATGAATGCTCTTGATACCTATATTCCATTACCAGCTCGTGATATCGATAAGCCATTCTTGATGGCTGTTGAAGGTGTTTTCTCCATTGCTGGCCGTGGTACGGTTGCTACTGGCAGAATCGAACGTGGCAGAATTAAGATTGGTGACGAAGTTGATATTGTCGGTTTTGGATCGACCCAAAAAACGACTGTTACTGGTGTTGAAATGTTCAGAAAAGAACTGAACGAAGGTCAAGCTGGTGATAACGTTGGTATCTTGCTTCGCGGTACAAAGAAAGAAGATATTGAACGCGGACAAGTTTTGGCTAAGCCAGGAACTGTTTTGCCTCATAAGAAGTTTAAGTGCGAAATGTACGTATTGACCAAAGATGAAGGTGGACGTCATAGCCCCTTCTTTAATGGCTATCGTCCTCAGTTCTATTTCAGAACAACGGACGTTACTGGTGTTGTTACGCTTCCTCAGGGACGCGAAATGGTTATGCCGGGCGATCATGTTTCTGTGTCTATTGAGCTTATTGCTGCGATTGCTATGGAAAAAGATCAACGTTTTGCTATTCGCGAAGGCGGTAGAACGGTTGGATCCGGTATTGTTACTGAAATTTTAGATTAACCGCAGGGCATAAATGAAAAAACAAAAAATTCGTTTGACGCTCAAGTCCTACGATCATCAGTTGCTCGATAAAGCGGTCAAGCAAATAGTGTTGACAGTAAAAAGGACCGGTTCCCACATTGTGGGACCGGTACCGCTGCCTAACGATAGGCGTTGTTTCACTGTATTGCGTTCACCGCACATTGATAAAAAATCCAGAGAACAGTTTGAATTGACAACACATCGACGCATTTTAGATATTGTTGCTCCTTCTGACCAAACGATGGATGCATTGATGAAACTCAGCATCTCTTCTGGGGTTGATGTTGAAATTAAATAAGAAAGGTCATTCAAAATGATGAACGGTCTCTGGGGTAAAAAAATTGGGATGACCCAGATTTTTTCAGATGATTATAAAGTTGTTCCTGTAACAGCTATTGATCTTGCTCAGTGGTATATAACGCAGATTAAGACCATTGAAAAGGATGGTTATGCAGCAGTACAATTGGGCAATGTTAAAGCGCGTTATCACGAACAACCTTTTTCTCTTTCATGGTTGCAAGAGCCGAAAAAGTACTTTAGTGCTTTGAAGGAAGTGCGTTTAAACGAAGAAATGCCTGGGCTTGCTGTTGGTTCACAGGCTGATATTGGATCAATCCTTGCAAAAGGTGATTCAATTGATGCTTTTGGTGTAACTAAAGGTGCAGGTTTTCAAGGTGTCGTTAAGCGTCACTCTTTTACCGGTGGACGTGCAAGTCACGGTTCTACTTTGGGACGCGCTACAGGGTCTTTAAGTTTTATGAGAAGCCGTGGCCGTGTTATTAAGGGAAAAAGAATGCCTGGTCATATGGGTGTCGAGGCGTGTGTGATAAAGAATCTTGAAATTGTTCGTATTGAACCTGCAGCACACATTGTGTTTGTTAAAGGATCAGTGCCGGGCAAGTCAGGGTCTTTGATATTTTTGAAAAAGTGTAGGTAAGGGCAATGGCTAAAACTAATTCAACTCTGACGGAGCATGCACGTGTTGTTGTTCCGCAGGATATACAGTTGACCGAGGAACAACGGGTAATTGTTGCTCCTGAGACGTATGCTGTATGTGTACGAACCCTTTTGCAAAATTGGCGCCAAGGAACTGTTGCCTGTAAAGGACGATCAGAAGTTTCTTTCTCCAATAAAAAGCCGTGGAAACAAAAAGGTACTGGGCGTGCGCGTGCTGGTTCTGCTCGTTCTCCGGTATGGAGAAAGGGTGGTGTAGTGTTCGGTCCACAAGCGCGTACGCGTGTTTTGGCGGTTCCGAAATCGCAAAAAAAACTAACATGTAGCGGATTGTTGTGGGATTTTCTAGATAATCAGCGCGTAATGTCTCTTGATTGGACATCTGGTGATGTTCCTAAGACAGCTTACGCTCTAGATATGTTGAAGAAAGCAGGTCTTGAGAATAAAAAGATTGTTCTTTTTGTTTCTCATTTTGATTTAAATACTCATGCTTCTTTTAACAATATTTCGAACGTACGCATGTTGTTGTTTGATCAACCAAACGTGTACCATCTTTCTCATGGCGACTATTGGTTGTTTTTGAAAAAAGATATGGATGCTTTTAAGAAAATGGTGGGCACATGGCTCTAAATATATATGACATTATCAGAGGCCCACGTGTTACAGAAAAGGCCTATCAGCTGAATCAGCGGTTTAAGCAGTTGGTGCTTGAAGTACATCCGCAAGCGAATAAGCCTCTTATTGCTGATGCACTTAAGAAACTTTTTAATGTTGAAGCTGAAAAAATACGTACGGTGGTCCTTAAGGGAAAAGTTCGTCATTCACGTGGACGTTTTACTGTTCGCGGTAAGTTGCGTAAGAAAGCATATATAACTCTCAAAGAGGGTTATACAATGGATCTTATGGGCATTTCAAAGCCGACGGTGAATGCAGTAGAAACACCGATAACATCAAGTGAACATAAGGAATAATTATGGCGATTATAACACGTAGGCCGCGAAATTCCTCGTTGCGCTTTCAAACATATGTTGATACGAGTGATCTTACTAAGGGGAAGTCTCCTGAACGTAGTTTGGTTACTGGTTTGTGTAAGCGTGGTGGAAGAAATTCGTATGGTCGTATAACGGTACGTCATCGTGGTGGCGGAGCCGCTCGTCTTTATCGTATTATTGACTTTAGTCGTTCTCATCGTGATGTTCCTGGTAAGGTAGTTTCTATTGAGTATGATCCAAATCGTAATGTACACATCTCGTTAGTAGTTTATGCCGATGGAACCAAGAGTTATATCTTGAGACCAGAAGGTCTTGTTGTAGGGCAGGAAATTATTGCGGGTAAGGATGTGGAAGCTAAGGTTGGCAACTGTTTGCCGTTGCGCAGTCTTCCTATTGGTTTTACTGTTCACAATGTCGAAATTACTCCTAAATCTGGTGGTACTTTCGCGCGTAGTGCAGGAACGTCAGTACAGGTTGTTGCTAAAGGTGATCAGCATGCGACGCTTAAGCTCCCTTCTGGAGAAATTCGCTTAGTTCATCTTGATTGCTGGGCAACTGTTGGTGTATTGGGTAATGCTGACCATAAAAATATAACCGTTGGTAAAGCGGGCAGAACACGTCGTATGGGTATTCGCCCAACGGTTCGTGGTATGGCTATGAACCCTGTTGATCATCCACATGGTGGTGGTGAAGGACGTTCGAAGTCTGGTTCTCACCCGGTAAGTCCGTGGGGCAAGGGTGCTAAGGGTACGCGAACACGTACGCGTGTTAACCCTCTTATTTTAAAACGCAGAAAACCCTAATTTAAAAGGTATATAAGACATGGCTCGATCTGCCAAAAAAGGTCCATTTGTGGACGAATCGCTTATAAAAAAGATTGAAAATGTTAGAGCGCATGGTAAACGCGAAGTGATCAAAACGTGGTCCCGCAGAAGCATGGTAATTCCCGAAGCGGTCGGTCTTACTATAGCAATACATGATGGTCGCAAATTTATACCAGTTTTTATTACTGAAAACATGGTAGGCCATAAACTGGGAGAATTTGCGCCGACGAGAACTTTTAGGGTTCATAGCGGCCAACGTAAGGCTGAGGCATCTGCAGGAGCAGCGGCACCAGCTCCAGTTGCTCAGAAGAAGTAATTTCGGTAAAATTGTAGATAAAGATACATGAAGTAAGGTTTTAGACATGCAGTTTAATGCAAAAGCTCGATACGTTTCTTGCTCCCCGTATAAACTGAGACCGATTGTTGATGTAATACGCGGCAAAGATGTGGCGTACGCATTGCAATGGCTCGAGACATATAAAAGCAAACGTATGATTCCAGTTAAGAAGGTTCTTGTCTCTGCTGTGTGTAATGCGTGGCAACATGATGCTACGCTTGCTCAGAAGGGAAAAGTTACTTTAACAAAAATGTTACAGAATCTTGAAAAAAGTAATTTTTCTATCAAGGATTTTCGAGTAGACCAGGGGCCGATACGGAAATATTTCAAGCCGGGCGCTATGGGACGAGCTGTGATTCAGCGCAAACGGTTTAGTCATTTAAGTGTTATTTTGGAACCTAAAGCTTAAGAGGCGCATGTGGGACAAAAAGTTAATCCAGTAGGATTTAGAATAGGTATTTATAGAAATTGGAATGCACGATGGTTTGCTCGCCGACCACAGCAGTATTCACAACTTGCTCTTGAAGATATTCGTATTCGTCGTTATGTCGATGAAAATCTTAGGGGTGCTGAAGTTGCTGATGTCGAAATTGAGCGTACAGGTGATAGCGCGCGTGTGATAATTCATTCAGCGCGTCCTGGAATTGTTATTGGTAGAAAAGGACAAGATATTGATGTTCTTCGTAAAGAGCTGGGAGCTTTTTTGGGACGTCAAAATGTTGAAGTTTCTGTTCAGGAAGTAAAAAAACCTGAATTACATGCCAGAGTCGTTGCTCGAGATATAGCTGATCAATTAGAAAAGCGTTCAAGTTTTAAAAAGGCCATGAAAAAAGCAGCAGCTTCTACGCTTAAAGCAGGAGCTCGTGGTATAAAAATTCGTTGTTCTGGCAGATTGGCTGGTGCTGAAATTGCGCGTGACGAATGGCTTCGTACAGGTTCTGTTCCTTTGCATACGTTACGATCGGACATCGACTATGCATTGGTTGAAGCACATACGACCTATGGACGCATAGGGGTTAAAGTGTGGATCTGTCGTGGTGAGTATAAATTAGTATAATTCCGTGAGAAATCATCATGTTAATGCCGAAGAAAACAAAATATCGTAAAGTTCAAAAAGGTAGAAAAGGTGGGCGTTCTAAGGGAGCGAGGGATCTTGCTTTTGGTACGTATGGTTTGCAAGCAACAGAGGCTGTGTGGTTGACTGCTCAGCAAATTGAAGCTGCTCGCGTAACTCTTTCCCGCAAATTAGGAAAAACGGGTGTTATATATCTACGTGTTTTCCCTGATAAACCAGTAACAAAGAAGCCTGCCGAAACTCGTATGGGTAAAGGTAAGGGTAACGTGGAATTTTGGGTTGCAGTAGTTAAGCGTGAACGTATGCTTTTCGAGCTTGGTGGTATGACTGAGGTAGATGCTCGTGCTGCTTTACGTGCTGCCGCTTATAAATTACCTATTAAAACTAAATTTATTAAGAAAACTGTTGACGACGCTGTTGTCGCACATCAATAAAGTGTTGGTATGGATAAAATAAAACAAGAATTAAAAGGCCTTTCGCATCAAGAGTTGTTGCAGCGAGTAGATGCCTTTAAACGCGAACTTTTTAGTTTGCGACTTCAGGCTGCTACGGCACCTGTTAAAGATGTCACGCTGTTCAAAAAATTGCGTCGGTCTGTTGCTTGTGCATTGACTTATGCGCGTCAGAAATCAGTACAGGAAGTGGGTTAAGCATATGACTAATGAAAAAACAACAAAAAAAACCATGCTTGAGGGCGTTGTACTTTCGGACAGAATGGACAAAACAGTTGTCGTTCGTGTTGATCGTACCTATACGCATCCACGGTTGAAAAAGGTCATGCGTACTTCTAAAAAATATAAAGTTCATGATGAAGCAGAAGTAGCAAAAGCGGGTGATATTGTTGCTATCTATGAAGGGCGACCAGTATCAAAAACAAAATACATGTATCTTTCGCATGTTATTGCTTCATCACAACAATAGGTAGGATAGATTATGTTGCAGAAGCAATCTTTTTTAGAAGTAGCAGATAATTCAGGCGCGCAATTACTCCAATGTATCCACTTAGTAGGGAGTACCGGAAAAAGGTATGCCTTTGTTGGAGACATGGTTATATGTGCCGTGAAGAAGGCTCTTCCCGGTGGACAAGTAAAAAAAGGAACAGTGGTAACCGCTGTTATTGTGAGAACCAGAAAAGAATACCGACGAGCTGATGGTAGTTATGTGCGTTTCGGTGAAAATGCCGCAGTTGTTATCAAGAGCGTCGAAGATAGAGAACCGGTAGGGACTCGTATTTTTGGTCCCATAGCACGTGAATTACGTGAAAAAGATTTTAGTAAGATCGTATCTGGTGCTCCTGAGCTTGTATAAAGGTATAAAAGTATGTTTCGCATTAAGAAAAATGATACGGTGGTCGTTCTGACTGGCAAAGACAGAGGGAAGAAGGGTGCCGTTATAGAACTTATTCCTGAAAAAGGAAAGGTTCGAGTGCAGGAAGTTGCTGTTGTTACGCGCCATGTTAAGGCTCGTCGTCAAGGGCAAGTTTCTGCAATTAAGAAAGAAGAAGCTTGCATAGATTTATGTAAGATAATGCTCTTCTGTTCTACTTGTTCAAAACCAAGTCGCGTTAATACGAAAATTCTTGAGAATGGGAAGAAGGCTCGTGTGTGCAACCGGTGTAAAGAAATCATTTAGTTTAGGATTTTGATATGAATAAAGCACGCGAGAAAGCACGTTTAGAAGAATTTTATACGGAAACGTTGCGTCCGCAATTACAAAAAAATTTGGGTCTTGCAAATATTATGCAAGTTCCAAAAATTAATAAAATAGTTCTTAATATTGGTGTTAAAGAAGCTGTTGCTGACAGTCGTGTATTACAAACAGTAATGCAAATGGTTGGTGAGATTGCTGGACAAACTCCTGTCAGAACGCTTGCGCGTAAGTCTATTGCAGGTTTTAAGATCCGTGAAGGTATGCCTTTAGGTGTTATGGTTACGTTACGTCGCAAAAAGATGTATGATTTCTTGGATAAGCTGATCAATTTAGCGTTACCAAGGGTTCGTGATTTTCAGGGGATTCCAGTAAAGCTTGATGGTCGTGGCAATTATAATCTTGGCATTAAAGAATGGGTTATTTTCCCTGAAGCAGACAGTAATAGTGAAAAGAATTTTGGGCTCAATATTACGATACACACGTCAGCAAAGTCTGACGAACATGGGTTCGAATTGCTCAAGGGATTTAATATGCCATTTCGTAAAAGTAACCAAAGGAATTAGATGGCTCGTAAAGCATTAATTGAAAAATCGCGAAAAACGCCAAAATTTGCCATTAGGCTGCGAAATAGGTGCCAGCTGTGTGGAAGAGCGCGTGGGTATATGCGTTTTTTCAAAATGTGTCGTCTCTGCTTCAGAACGCATGCATCACGTGGTGTACTTCCTGGTGTAAAGAAAGCAAGTTGGTAACTCAAAAGTTTTATAAAGGAACCTGATGTCAGTGGATTCAATTGGAGATTTTTTGACCATTATTCGCAACGGCGTATTAGTCGCAAAGCGCGAAGTGGTTGCTCCGTATTCGCGCATGGCAGATAATATAGCTGCCCTCTTGCGTGAAGAAGGGTTTATCAAAGAGGTAATAACGTTTGAAGAAGACGGTATTAAAAAATTAAAACTATCACTTCACTATGTTGATGGGGAATCGGTAATTCATGAAATTACTCGTATGAGTACTCCTGGACGACGCATGTACGAAAGCATTGCGCAAAGCAAGCCGGTTGTGGGTGGTCTTGGTGTTACCATATTAACGACAAATCGTGGGGTAATTACCAATAAGACGGCCAAGAGACTTGGTGTTGGTGGCGAAGTTATTTGTACGGTATGGTAGGGGTTAGCTATGTCTAAGATTGGTAGAAAACCGATAGAACTTGGTGATGTTCACGTTGAGGTAAAAGGCAACGAGGTGCATTACAAAGGGAAAAAGGCTGCTGGCGTATATACGGTTCCAGCGGGCTTTGTATTACAAGTTATTGATAATGAATTGGTTGTGAAGGCAGAAGCAAAAACTGCTGACATAAATAGGCTGTGGGGCTTGCATCGCGCTCTTTTAGCAAACCGAATTAAAGGTGCTCATACTGGTTTTGAAAAACAGCTTCGTATCAATGGGCTTGGCTTTAAAGCTGTAGCTTCTGGTACCAAATTGCAATTCTCCCTTGGTTTTAGTCATAAAATTGACGTAGAACTTCCCAAAGGTGTGACTGTTGATATTGATAAAACAGGCCAGTTGCTTACTTTTAAGAGTATAGATAAAGATCTTTTGGGACAGATTTGCAGTGACATCCGCGGATTACGCGTACCTGAACCATATAAGGGAACAGGAATTCAATACGTGAATGAAGTAATCTTGCGTA
>Ga0172381_10007263_pt1 | contig 10979 bp, 12 predicted proteins | sample Leawel6488metaG_FD_119754 | JGI IMG/M metagenome (GOLD analysis project Ga0172381, IMG submission 119754) | Leachate microbial communities from a municipal landfill in Southern Ontario, Canada - Leachate well 64-88 metaG | ecosystem: Engineered > Solid waste > Landfill > Unclassified | place... | reverse complement strand
AGAGCAATTTGCAATCACGATGCTTATAGTGGGATAACAGGTTGTTGGACGAGGGATAGCCCCTTCATTCAAAACACCAACCCAGCCAACGCTCTTGCCGAGCTTCTGATTTGGCTGACAGGATCGGAAAGATATGTACATCATGCTATGACAGGTGATTAACAAATACCGTGACAAAATTGCTACTTCTCATAGCACTCAATAACCGATTCCAGTTTCAGTGAGTAGTCCACCACAATATTATAGTTACTCAGCAGGCCTTTGTCGTCGAGTATCTCAGTCAGCACCGGGCGAACCGGGCGCTGGCAGTAAACGTCAACCGGCTTACTCGCCGTCGCGCACCCCATTAAAACGCTTACTGATATCGCCAGCAGTATTATAAAACGTCTCATCCTTTATGCACCTTCCTTCGATCTTGATTGATGCGATCTGCTTTGCGATGCCGTCTGTTTTAGCGGAAATCGCCTGTATCCGGGCCTGAGAATCCTTGATGGCCTGAATTACCTCGCCGTACCGTTTAAGCTGTTCAGCCTGCGCCTGGGTGGTAATTTCGGCGGTTTTGAGCTTGCCGGAAAGACTTTCCGTTCGGTATTTATAGAAACCGGCAGAAAGAAGCAGAGCCACGGCCACGGCGCACAGAACGGCAATCAGGATATTCTTAGGGTTTTTTATCAGGTTCAGTAGTATTGCTCCCATCTTTTTCCCCCCAAACTGTCTGAGATACTTTGCCGGCCACGAATATTGATATGAGGCCAAGGACGAATACCGATAACCCGGTCGGAATGTCAGTGACCCCCATCTTGTTTAACGAGATTATCGCCCATGTCCCGATCACGGTTAGCACAATAAACAGGACGCAAAACACCATGACGAACCGCATTGAGCTTGCCGGTTCCGCTTTACTGATTAATAATTTCAGAAATTCCATATCACCCTCCCCCTAAAGTTGACAATAAAACATCTAAAGTTTACAATCAATCACATTTTGGTTTACAACCACTAACATAAACCGATCCACCGGCATCAATCCCCCGGTCTGCCATTTTGCCTCTTAATTCGTGATTCTCTGCCCTCAGTGCCGCGTTCTGCCGGTTGGCCTTGTCAACGTCTGTCTCAGGCCCAAGGACACCGCAGAACCAAAATAACGGGCATATCGGGGCAAAGTTTGGCGTCCATTACCCGGCCTCAATGAAAAAATCATGGTGTCCTATTGATTTTATCAGCTTCATTCCAGCCTTAATCCATTTATCACGTGTCTTTTTGGCAGTAACAGGGTTGAGATACTGGCAGCAATGCGCCTTTGATAACACTGGGTCACGCGGTATTTCTCCCTGTAATAGCCCCCTTGATATCTTACCGCACTCATTTAGCACTTCATTGTTTTCATACTCTTCGTCAAAATTGGCCGCGATTTGAACTGACATATTATAATATGATAACCCGGCCTTTTCCATCGTCCATGAGAACTGCCACGGCATCAAAATAACCTCTTGAATCGTGTTGCCATCCCATGCTCTATGCTCTACCCGCTCAAGGATGACGGTTCCAACGGCAATCTTTCCCTCTCGAGGTTCTCCCGATGCCTCACGATAAATACACAGGCCCATGAGTTGCCAATCGGGAAGCGCCTTAAAAAACTTTTTGTCTTCTGGTCTCATTATTTACCTCCCCTCATGGTGAACCCAATCATCATCAACCCGATAGCTCCGCCGACAATAATCGTGATAAGTGTTTTAAGGATGACGGACTTGCACTGTTCACAGTATGCCATAACCCCCTTGAGCCATTCATGCTGCTTATAATGGGTTTCCCGGTCAATATAAAATGACTTCAACTCTTCCCCAAGTGCTTCTTTGACAGCTTCCTTAATCGCCTCACGTTCCATCAAAGCATCCCCCTTGTTGAATTATTACCTCTTAATCCCCTACATACAGTATCTTCGCTGTCAGCGCCGCGTTAGGGTCGAAACTGGCATGTTTATAAATATATCCTCTACTGCCGCCCTTAGACGATAGCAGTAACGCGCCAGTGGCGGCGGGCATATCGACTGATGCGACATTAATTGCGGTAATGTCGGTTGTGGCTCCGACGCCGCCAGAAACATTAGCTAAAACAATTGATGTATTAACTGCCGTTGCATATGCATCACCGGCACCGTTAATTGCGTAAATAGTAGAAAATGCTGGTCCATGAATCATAACCGTTCCAGCAGATACAGTGGCGGAAATGGAACTCTTGTAGAGATTCCCTACAATCATTATATACTTATAAACAAGCCCACTTATCTTTGTGTTAACAAACGAATCGGCATCTGTAATCGTCGCACCGTAGACAGTCCACCCACTCGTAAGATTCAGCGTGGCGTATGTCAGCACGTCCGTCAGGCTTTCCCCACTCGGAGCCGTTGCGCTTATCCATCCAGCCGCCGCATAGCCGCTCGCATCGTACAAGGCCAATATATGCTTGCCATCCTGATACGGACTCAAGTCAACTCCCACGGGCGCGGCAAAAGCATTATCCGTTGTCGTATCCATCAAAGCGTTGTATGCGGAGATGTTGTGCGTGGCGATGACAGGCGCTTGCAGGACGCGGTAGATTTCGTATGTATAGCCGCTGGCATCATTGTAATTAAACGCAGCATCTTTCTGCGCCCAGTTGTCCATTGCCGTGCCGCCCTTTGTGCTGGAGATGGTAACGCCGGTAGCGGAGGGGGCGGTGACTTGCTTGATTGAATTAATAGTCGCAACACCTGAACAACCAAAAGCAGAATTAACCCTTAGGTTGACTGAATTGCTTGTTATATATGACACGTAATTCCCATTTGCCGCTTTGGTTATTCCAGAAGATGATAACCCACCTCCATATAGATAAAAATTTCCGCTTCCAGAATATGAGGATATTGTCCAATCAACTAAATATAATCCACCGTTTGTCCAATAATCACTTTCTATTACCCCTTCCAACGCATTGCTAAAAGTTATTTGGTCTCCGGCAATAGTTGGTGTTCCAGCTTCAGCAACAAAGGTTCTTGCTGAATCACTACCAACCGTTTCTGAACTCCCCGCGCTCCGAATATACCCCTGTATCGCACGACCCGCTGAGTCACGGACTTTGAGGAGGTGGCCAAGCTTGCCAGTCAAGATATCCGCCGCACTGAAATCAACAAAGCTTACACCAGCCGCCGCGCTGATCTTCATGTTGGCCCGAGTGACCGTGCCCCTCGCTACTGGTTTGTAGATGCCATCAGCGCACGCGGGTACCGCAAATAACAGGACGGCAAAAATCAAAAGCAGTTTTTTAATCATGTTATTTCTCCTGAACGGCTTCAAGTTTCGCTTTCTCCGCCGCAATAATCGGAGCGGCTGCGGCTGTTAGCTCTGCCGGTGTTTTGGCGATTAAGACCTTTATCTGCGCGGAACGCTCGTTCTCCTTCTTTTGATTTAGCCGGTCAACGGCCAGCGCAGTAGCGTATTCCTGCAACTCATCCTTGATGATCGCGGCTTGTTCATCCGTGAGCGTGACCGTCAGCGTCGCCCCGAAAGACTGCGCCGCCATCAACATCAAAATAACAACTGCAATGATAATTTTTTTCATAATATCCTCCTATGCGCCGCCGTCGATGGCGAGGCCGATTAATGAGTTACATTCGTATTTTCCCGTTACGTCGCTTTCGCATTCGATGGTGTTATTTATAGTTCCATCGGATGTGACCTTGTTCCCGGCAGTGAGTGCCGTGCCGTTCAAATTGATAACATCTGTACCGGTAACAACGCCCAAGCTGAATACCGTCGCCGTCGTAGCGCGGAATTTAGCCTTATAACCGGCAGCGGCGGTAGGAAGTGATAATGTATAAGCCCCGGTGATTCGATGCGTCTGTCCCTTCATCTGTGCCGCTGTGACATTGCCTGTGGCTGAGTCCGTAATAACAGCCACGTTGCCCGCCAAGTCTGTAAACGTCCCTGCTGCGGGGGTTGTAGCGCCGATGGGCGTTCCTTCAAGCGAAGACAGTGTCCACGCGCCATTCCCTTTTACATAGCCAATCAAACTCAGTCCGTTGTACCAGCCGAAAGCATATTCACTATCTGCTATATCTGTATCTCCCGTTCCGCTTTTCTTAGACGCCGAAAGGGCCAGCGCCGGAAGAGTTGGCGTGTTGCTGCCGATAATCCCGCGGATAGTAAAACCGGGCCAGTCAACATCACTTAAGCCTACAATATTTAAGCCGCCAGTCTCAGCAATTAATTTCTTTATAAACCCATAAATATGAGTCCCAATAATATCGGTCATGCCATGATCTATATCATCACTGGCGTAAGACTCTATTTCATCATCCGCTGTACCTTGGTCGAGGACATTCTTAATCCCACCGTTTGTCACACCGGCGATTGTTCCTCCGGTGATGGCGACGTTGGAAGCGTCGGTTAGACCGGAATCAGGTGGAGGAGTAGGCGGAAAGGCAAACGCCGAAGTTACAAAAAATAACGCTGCTAAGATTACCAGTACCCGTTTCATTATTTATCCTCCAACCAGCAAAAGAAATACAAAGTTACTTGGTCCCCTGCTGCGCCTATGTCGTTAATTGTCAGATAAAAAACATCGAATATCGTCGGGTACTGCTTAAAACTGTCTGCAAGCGATATCCCCGTAGTGTCCGCCGTGTAAGAGTACCCCGTTCCGGAAAACACGGCTGTACCCTGCGCGTCCGAAAGTGTGACGTTTATGGTAGCGTCGGGAGCCACCGTTCCAACACCGGGGGATACTTTCATGACCATCATAGACGAGCCCTGCACGATATTTTTAACGCTGGCCGGCAAGAGAGGGACAATATCGGTAGCCGCTAATGAACTCCCGTCTGACGTGCAGACAACTTTCCATAAATAATAATGTCCTGATTTAGATGCCGACGACGGCGTCAATGTCCATGTGGCCCAGGACTGCACCGCCATCAACATAATCAACGCAAATGCCAATAATATTCTTTTCATGTACCCTCCTTAAAATAAAAACCCAAAGAAATATAATGTGTTGTCTGCGCCACCGGCATGATCGCTCACCGTGGCCTTAATTACCGTTCCGGCCGGATACGCCTTCTTAACTGGTGATGTGAGATCGGGAATCGGCTGTAAAAGAAAAACGTCTCCGTCAACGCTCGTCGTAGCCAGTGTCGTTTGCGGCAACCAATCGTCAGTGTTCCCCGCCTGTCCGATACTGATTTTTGATGCCCCCGCGTCAGAACCTACCGCAAGCGGAGCATAGACCGGAACGCATGACTTTCCGGATGGAACCGTGTAAATCGTCGTATCTCCATCAGTAGACAAATCAAGCGTCGTGGCCCCCAATAATGCTATCGCTACCGTATTTAAAGCTGGCATATTCCCTCACACATAAACAAGATCTCCGTCACTGAAAACGGCGTTGTCATCGTGACTGACCACACGGTTAAATACGCCGGGATCGACGGCAAGTTCATTGTCATCGTTGATGGTTAATGTGTCTGAATCATAAGGAAGGCTTACATGTTTTGTTCCTGCCGAGCATACCAGTGGTTCCGTAGCGGTGACATCCACGTTCCATTTTGGCGCCGACTGAATATACTGGTCCGTAATTGGATTAGGGAACTGGGAAGGCGCTGAAGAGCTTTGCACGATTGTCGTCTGTGCAGATGACGTCGTTTGAGATTGAGACGTAAGCCACCCGCGAATGCTCTCTAAAGCTCTTTGGGCATCTTGAAAGTTTCTAATCTGTCCTATTACTGGCAATGCCATAATTAATACCTGATAATGAAGTTTATGGCACAATACGGATTCATGATCGCCTGCGTTGCATCTCCGGCGCTCCCCGTGTCTCCGTGGTTATGCGTCGCGTCTCCCCCTATAGAATCAGGGTATGCCGACAGAGGACCAAAGCTGGCAGAACCACTCCCGGCTGGACCTCCCGTCCCACCCCAATTGGACGCTGTTACACGATGTGTATGTGATGGTATTTCTGACTCAGTGAGGGCGTGATCTCCCGTTGTATGGACGTGAGCAAGGCTGATTTCCTCAACCCCTCCGTCGTCTCCTGGGGCGACAGCAGCGGCAACCCTACCAGCGGCACCTCCGCCCATATTGTCGGGGCCGATAATCATTCGCCCGCGCAAATCGGGGACATTGAAGGTATTCGATCCATCCCCTGACCCGAATTTGACTCCAACGACTGCAAATAAATCCGCGTATGTCGTCCTCGAAATAGCCTGGCCGTAACACAAGAGCCATCCCGTGGGTGCTGCATCTCCGCCGTATGGAATTACCATGCCTGGCTTGACGAAAAACATTGAAGGAACTGAAGTGTTTGTAGGGGAGAAAATCCCGACGCTGATTGCTGATAGGCCACTGTCAAGCGATCCTGAATCCCATGATACCGTCACTGTGGTTATTTCAGGAGTACCGCTGGCGGCTGAATTCGTTACTTCTCCGTATATCGTCCCGGCGGTACAAACTGCCTTGATCCTGATTCCTATTGGGAATGTTGCTGTCTTGTCTCCGAGAACGCTGAATTGTGTTGCGGAAATATATGCAAGACCACTTACCGCCGGGATTGTCCATTCAGACGAACTTGATGATGGAAAATAATTAAGAGAGTTCCAGTGAGTAATCCCGTCGCCAATCTTAAGGTAACCGGTATCGGTCTCATATCCTTCCTCGCCGTCTGCAAGTATCGGATTGGCTGCGGCCCACTCTGCGGCTGTCCCGCGTCTCTGTTGAATCGTGTTGAATACAAGAGCCATGACGACCTCCATTTGAAGCCGTCCTGGGCTGATAATAAAAAAGCCGGTCCATTCGACCGGCCATCCTTGGCTATCCTGATTTGTTAATATTTTGACACACAACTATTTATTTTGCAAGAAATAATTTATCTCTTGTCGTATGTCTGCACACCGATTCCGAGCATTCCAAGGGTGCCCAGCGCGAGCCCTTCCGGGATGCCGTTTGCTTTCATTGCCTCGTATGTATCAACCAACGCCATAGGTGCCATAGTTTTTTCCGGGAGAGACGATACTTTCCCGATCTGTTTTGGAACGTCGGCTATTGACTTGGTCATCTTTATTTGATCTTTGTCGAATAAAATGACCTTATTCCCGACAACATCTTTCCCGGATAAAGCATCGATACTGACTCCGATTGCCGGCGCCAGCTTTGTTCGGATGAATCGCCATATAATATCTGCCGTATTCCCGGAACCATAGGGCACATTATCACCCCTGATTGGTTTAATTTTTCCTGATAATGTTTTGGTCTTACCGCTGGACACTCTGCTTAGGAATACAATCACCTGAGAAAATCCACCAAGCGGGTCAAGCCTCGTATCTCCTATTTTAATCTTTCCGAAATCGGATGACCTCGGGTCCCATTCAATATCGACATCCCCCAATTGTGCAAGCAGATAAACAATCGCCATCCCTGATAAAAACCGCCCATATTCCTTAGCGATAAGCAGTCTTGACGCATTCGTTCCGTGCCACATGGAATGGCCGACAAGCATTTGGAAGCGAGAAGCCACAAGGCGGGGCGCAAAGAAAATCGTATTCAATCCCGAAAGCGTGTTTGGCTTCAGTCCAACCTTGCCGCGTCCAGTCGATTCGTTGATAAACGTGGCGATAGCTTTTGCCTCTTCCTTTGTATGCTTCCCTTCGGACTTCACAAGGTTTTTAATCAGCAAATCGAATGTGTCAACGCGGATTTTATTCAAAAACGTCGTGTAGGCCCGTTGTGATCCGGCCACTCCCGGCACTTTTTCAGCCAGCCGGGACATAAACGTTTCTTCCATAACCGTCAAATCGGTCCCGATGTCCGTCAAATCAAGGCCAGAATCTTGATATAACTTATAATTCTTTCGTGTTAGAATATCCTGTTCGACCTGGAACCTGTATTTGTCATTTTTGAAAGCCTTGAACATGGCCGGGAGAGCTTTCGCGCCGACAATCGGATGACCGACTACCGTAAAAAGCCCTTGTCTGAAGACAGCCGACACGTCCATGCTGGCCTTTATGGATCTCATGAAATTTGCTGTTTCGGCAATTCCTCCTCCAAGTTTCTGCAACCAGTTCCGCCGCGCAAGTTGATCTTTTAACCTGGCGTCCTTGTACCGATAAATCGCCCGGTCAAGATCGTGCTTCAGGGTCAGTCCTTCATCGTCCAACTCTGTCTGTCTTTTTGGTTTCTGCGCGAAATCGCCTGCCCCTAACTTTCCTTCAAGCTCTTCGATCCGGTTCTTCATCCGCGTCTTGTAAGACTTGAGGGCAGTTTCTTCAGGGGACTTCTTCGGCGTCGCCTCCTTCTTCATGTCCTCATAGATATCCTTCAGTTCATCCCGACGTTCTCGAAGAGCCTTCAATTCAGGTGTTTCCGGCGTCGTACTTCCTTGCTTCTTGGGAGCAAGGTCTTTTTCACTGATCCGGCGCTCGTATTCCGCAATGGACTTTTCAACGGACGCCATGGCAAGCTTTATCTTTTGTTCTGGCGACATACCCGGCTTTCCCTCAATAGAAATAAGCGTATCCTTTAGCTTATCCCTTTGGGCGCGTAACGCTTCAGCCTCTTCGTCATACTTAATGCCGATCTTCTTTGGAGTCCGTTCGCCAGTTTCAATCTGTTTGGTAATATCGTGGATCTGATTTCTCAGACGAGTTTTCACGGAATCCAGAGCCGTTTTCCATTGGTCCTCCGGGCTCAATGACGATTCCCAATCAATCCCAGCCTCCCTCATGGCCTGGCGTACCCGGCGCCCAAGTTCGCGCGTTTCGTCGCTCATCTTATCGCGCTGCATACCACTTCTTAATGGAACCTGTCCGGCCGTTGCATCTTCATAAGAAGAAATAAGTCTCATTAGACGCTTTGCTTCGCGCAACTGCACATCTATCTCGTCTTTGCTTAACTGTTTGGTTTTCCCGTACCCTGATATGGCGTCACGGATATCCCGCTTTTCAATTTCCGGGTATGCAGCTTTGATCTGGTCATATATTTCATTGACAATTCCGTCCGGCGTCATGATTCCGGCCTTGATTCTGTTTCGTGCCATCAATGCCATTATCTTTATTGCCGTCGGGTCGAAGTTAAAGTGCAGTCCTCCAAGAACAGCATTTAATTCACTGGTCAGGTCTTTGAATTCACGGTCAAGGATTGTCTTGGCTGCCGCCCTCTTCGTCTTCGCCTGCCCATGATAGCGGATGATGACATCCTCATTCTTCATCTTCTGGAATGCCCTTTTTGCTTCCAGCGCCGCTATTTTCTCTTCATATTCCTTAATCTTTGCATTGGCTTCTTCAATTTCCTTGGCCATAGCCTCGTATTTCTTTCTCATTTCCTCCGTGAGCGTTCCGCCGTTATCCTGGCGGGCCCTGAGTAATATTTCTTCAAGGGAGTAATCTTGGTTGACCATTCTCGTGCGGGCCTGAAGGGACCGGCCGACTTCCGAACCTCCGTGGGTGGTTGCCTGATCATTTATGTCAAGGTCGGCTTCCAGGGATGCCCTGCGTTCAATCAAGTCACTTTCCGCCTGCGCATCTTTGTTTTCCTGTGCCCTGCTGATATTATCTCGAATATCGCGCAGTTCGTTCTTGATCCTCATGCGGTCATACATAAGGGCGAATTCTTCTTCAGTGGTGATCGGCCGCGGCTTCTTCGCCACTTCCTGGGCAAGTAGTCGCGGGTTTATTTCTCCGGAATCAACGGCCGCTTTTGCCGCCTGGAACATACCCTCATTGCCGCGCGGTTCCTGTTTTTTAATAGGTTCTTTGCCTGCCTTGATTCTTTCTTCGTCAACGACGGCGTGCTTAACTCCGGTTACATCCTTCACAAACGATTTCCCACTTGCAAAGTCCATTTTCACGTCACTACCGGCTGGTAGGACTTCATCAGGGGTTACCTCTCTGTATCCTTCGGGCGCCTCAATTTGTTGTGATTTAGCATATTCCATCAAACGTGATATTTGCACATCAGACATCCCCATGATCTTCATGTAGCCTTCTGCTGCAATGCCCGCTTTTTTCGCTTCATTGCCGATTATCTCAAGATTTCTTTCAATCCTATTCCGGGCTTCTTTCTGGTTTTCCGTTAGGTTTTCGACGTTTTTATTTGACCAGCTCCCACGCTCTTCCTTGAGTTTATTCAGTGCTTTTTTCGCATAATCAGACATAGCCTTTGCCGCAAGTTTTTCGGCCTTCTCAAAATCTGCGTAATAATCCTTTGTCTTGAATACCAGACCATTAAGCTTATTAATCATTCTCTTGAGAGCTTCATAAATTCTGCGGAATATGCCAGGCTGCCGTTGATAGAAGCTCTCCCAGAAACGAGAATCTACAAACTGCGCCCCAATATAATTCGCCGCATACTCTTCCGCTGTCTCATCTTCTGTAAGTTCACGGCCATAAGACTTTTCAACATCGCCCTTAAACGCTGAAAACCTGTCCGTTGCTTCAATATGAGATATGAAATCATTGTAGATATTTGGATAATCATTCCTGAGTGCGTGAGTGAGTTCGTGGCCGATGATTGTTAAATGCGGGTCAGGTGCTTCCGCATTGAGATATATTCTCTCTGGGTCTGAGGGGGCAAAATAGCCAGGCAGGTCTGATAAATCCACTCCCTTAGCTTTAAATACAACGACTTTTTTACCGAACGTCTTCCCAAGTTTTCCAATATCGCTTTCCGGTGTTTTATTCCAGAAGGTGACATCTCCGGGTTTAATCTCTCGACCAAGCGATCTACTGATCGTGTCAGTGATTTCCCGTATTCTTCGTTCGTCTGTAATGCGCCTGGATACTTTCTCGGATGGGGTTCCATAATATTCCTCCAATCTGTAATGTTTTTTTCCGTCTGACCTTGCTGGATATCTTAAGGCCACGCCCTTGTCGGTTTCCTTCCTCAGCAGTTCAATCGCCCGGTCAAGCACTTCATTGAGTTCCTTCACCTGCATTTGATACAGGCTATCCTTGCCTGTTT